>Ga0209797_10001754_pt1 | contig 10933 bp, 12 predicted proteins | sample DOMMetBare3Fresh_2_FD_187472 | JGI IMG/M metagenome (GOLD analysis project Ga0209797, IMG submission 187472) | Wetland sediment microbial communities from St. Louis River estuary, USA, under dissolved organic matter induced mercury methylation -... | ecosystem: Environmental > Aquatic >...
CGTGTACGGGCACTTGGTCATGTAGCACAGGTCGCACAGGTAGCACTGGTCGACGACCTTCCAGTAGTCGTCCTTCTTGACGCCGTGCACCTCGCCGTCGTCGGTGGCGTCCACCAGGTCGAACAGATTCGGGAAGCTCTGGCACAGGCTCACGCAACGGCGACATCCATGGCAGATGTCGAACACACGCTCCATCTCCTTGAACGCCGACGCTTCGTCGTAGAAGTCGGGGTTCTTCCAGTCGAGCGGATGCCGGGTCGGGGCCTCGAGGTTGCCTTCCTTCATGGGATGGAAACAGGGGGCCCTGCGGCCCCCGTGTCCTTGTGCAATTGCTCTTGACTCAGTCCACCAGAGCGTCGAGCGCCTTCTGGTAGCGATTGGCGTGAGAGCGCTCCGCCTTGGCCAGCGTCTCGAACCAGTCGGCGATCTCGTCGAAGCCTTCCTGGCGCGCGGTCTTGGCCATGCCCGGGTACATGTCGGTGTACTCGTGCGTCTCGCCGGCCACCGCAGCCTTCAGGTTCTGGCGGCTATTGCCGATCGGAAGACCGGTCGCCGGGTCACCGGACCCGTGCTCGAGGAACTCCAGGTGGCCGTGCGCGTGGCCGGTCTCGCCTTCGGCAGTCGAGCGAAACAGCGCGGCGACATCGTTCTGGCCTTCCACGTCGGCCTTGTTCGCGAAGTACAGGTAACGCCGGTTGGCCTGCGATTCGCCCGCGAAGGCATCCTTCAGGTTTTGCTCGGTCTTCGAACCTTTCAAGCCCATGGTGTGCTCCTAGTCTGAATTGCCCGGGATGAGAAGACTAACCAATGCGCACCCGCCCGCGCCAATGCAATACAACTATTTATTTCATAGCCCCGGGGCGCTCAGCGCAGATTGAGCAGGCGCAACGCGAGTTCGTGCAGGCGGCCCGCCGGGTCAGCCAGGCTCTGGAGCACGGTGAAGTGGTTGGTATGCGGCAACGTTTCGCATACGGGCACCGCCGTGGGGCCCCATTGGTCGCGGATCAGCTGGTTGTGACGCAGGAACTCTTCGCTCTCCAGGGCACCCACGGTCGCGTACAGCTTGCCCGCCTTCGGACGCGGGAAGAATGCCGGGCTGGCACGTGTCACCTGCTGCGGTGTCAGACGCAGATCGTCCTTCAGGAACGGCGCCAGACGCAGCGGCTCCAGATCGTAAAGGCCCGAGATTGCCAGCGCGCCCGCGAACGGAAGCGCCGGCAGGTCGTCGGCCACCATCTTCCAGCGGCACGACAACAGCATCGACACCAAGTGTCCGCCTGCCGAGTGGCCCGCCAGGGCGATGCGCGAAGGATCGCCGCCGTACTGCGCGACATGGCGCCAGGTCCAGGCCACGGCGCGCACCATCTGCATGCAGATGTCCTCGATCGTGACCGCTGGGCACAGCGCATAGTTGGGCACGACCACGGTGGCGCCGTCGGCCACGAACGAGGGCGCGACGAACGAATGATCGGACTTGTCGAGCGAGCGCCAATAGCCGCCATGAACGAACACCAGCACCGGCGCGTTCGGTTGCTCGGCAGGAAACACGTCCAGCGTCTCGCCCGGCGCGTCGCCGTAGCGCACATCGAGCACCTTGCGCGCGCTGTGGTCGCGCGCGAACGCCGAGGCCTCGGCCCAGCGGGCGAGGATCGCCAGCGCATCGGGTACGCGGGCGCGGTTGTTGTACTGGGCATCGAGCCAGGCGGGGTCGTCGAGGCGAGGTCTGTTCATGGGGCGCGATGGTAAACTTCGCCGCTCGTTTGGGGACGTAGCTCAGCTGGGAGAGCGTCGCGTTCGCAATGCGAAGGTCGGGAGTTCGATCCTCCTCGTCTCCACCAACGACTCCAAGGGCCTGAACGGTGTTCAGGCCCTTTTTCCATGGGAATCCGCAGCCGATGCAACTGCCCCACGACTTCAACCGCTACGGCGCGCCGTTCCTGCCGGGCCACCTCGGCATCGTGTTCCACATGGTGACGGCGCGCGAGGTGCGCGCCGAACTGCCGGTGCGCCAGGCGCTGATGGCGCCCAACGGGTTCCTGCACGCGGGCACGGTGGTCGCGCTGGCCGACACCTGTGCCGGCTATGGTTGCATCGCCGCGCTGCCCGACGGCGCGAGCGGCTTCACGACGATCGAACTCAAGTCGAATCACATGGGCACGACGCGCGACGGCACGATCGAGTGCGTCGCGACGGCCGTGCACGCGGGCCGCACGACGCAGGTCTGGGATGCGACCGTGGTCCACCGTGAAAGCGGCAAGACGATCGCGCTGTTCCGCTGCACCCAGATGGTGCTGTATCCGCGAGCCGCGCCAGGCGCTACTTCACCGTGATCGTGATGCGCTCGCTGATGATCGCCGGGTGGTGCGGAATGTGATTGTGGTCGCCCAGCAGCAGTTGCAGCGTGTGCGGCCCCGGCTTGAGCTCGACGCGGGCCTCGGTCTGACCGCCGCCGAAATGGCGGAAGTTGTCGGAGACGGGCAATGGCGCGTTGACGTCGACTTCCGCCACATCGACGAGCAGGTGGTGGTGGCCGGTCGCGGGCTTTTCCACCCCGGCGGGCGCCACGCCCACGCCGCGCAGCCCGAATTGCACCAGCAGCGGACTGCTCACCACGTCGCCATTCTTGAGACCGACGAAGTACACCGCCGAGCCTGCAGGGGCCGCGACCTTCTGGTAACCGCCAGCCAGCGTGGGCGTGCTGGCGTTCATGCGCACGGCCGTCGTGGGCGCCGGCGCGGTCTGCAGTTCCGCCTGGCCGCACGCGGCCAACGCCGCCGCGATCACGCACGATGTCAATGTTCTCGAAGTCATGGGCTCTCCTGCCGCCAGGCGGGACAGCCCCGCGCCGGCAGGTTAGCGGCCAACGCGAGCACTGTCCATCGATGACTCCGCGCCGCGCGCGACGCACGCCGTGCGCTGCGGCCGCATGGGGCGCTTGCGGTACCGTTGTCCATCTGCGATCTTCGACAAGCCAGCGCCATGTCCCCTGACGTCACCCTGTGCCCGACCGCCCTGCCCGGCGGCGATGCGGTCGGCAGCGTCCGATGAGCAGCCTGGGTGCCCTGCGCGGCGTAGGTGTGGTCGAGTTCGCCGGCCTGGGCCCCGGGCCGTTGGCCGGCATGCTGCTCGCTGACATGGGCGCCGACGTGATCGTGATCGATCGCATCCCTGCGCCCGGCGCCGCACGCGAACGCGCCGACGAACACCGCGGCAAGCGCTCGATCGCGCTCGATCTCAGGCATCCGGAGGCACGCGAGGTCGCGTGGCGACTGCTCGAGGCGGCCGACGCGTCGATCGAGGGCTACCGCCCCGGCGTCATGGAGCGCCTGGGTTTCGGTCCCGACGCGGTGGCCGCGCGAAATGCGCGGCTGGTGTACGGCCGTGTCACCGGCTGGGGTCAGACCGGCCCGCTCGCACATGCCGCAGGGCACGACATCAACTATGTGTCGCTCACTGGCACGATGTCGATCGCGGGCCGGCCGGGCGAGGCACCGATGCTGCCGGCCACGGTGGCCGGCGACATGGGCGGCGGGGCAATGTTCCTGGCCTTCGGCATCGTCTGCGCGCTGCTCGAGGCGCGCATCAGCGGCCGTGGCCAGGTGGTCGACGCGGCGATGGTCGACGGCGTGGCCACGCTCTCGTCGCTCGTGCACCAGCGGCGCGGCGCGGGGACATGGAGCGACGAGCCGGCGCAGAACTTCTTCCTCGGCACCTCGCCGTTTTACGACACGTTCGAATGCGCCGACGGCCGCTTCGTCAGCCTGGGTGCGATCGAGCCCGCGTTCTATGCCGAGCTGCTGGCCAGACTGGGCCTGGACGATGTCGATCCGGCGCGCCAGTACGCCACTGAAGACTGGCCGGCGCTGCGCGCACGCATCTCTGCCTTGTTGCGCAGCCGCCCGAGCACCCACTGGTGCGAACGGCTCGAAGGAAGCGACGCCTGCTTTGCGCCGGTACTCACACTGGGCGAGGCGCCGTTGCATCCCCACCTCGCCGCGCGTGGGACCTTTGTCGATGTCGACGGCCGCACCCTGCCCGCGCCGGCGCCGCGCCTGTCGCGCAGCGGCGCACGCACCCCTTCGGCGGGTCCGCGCTGCGGCGAGCACACCGACGAGGTGCTCGCCCAACTCGGTTTCGACGCAAAGCGCCTGCGTGCTCTGGGCGCCTGCGCCTAGCGACGCGAGAAGCGCGTCGCGAGCAGGGCCGAGGTGATGCCCAGAAGGATCGCCCACTCGAGCGAGAGCGTCACCGTCGCGACGAGCGTCACGACCAGGCCGGTGCGTTCGACCGGCTCGTCGCGCCAGAGCCGGCGCATCTCCCGCACGTCGATCAGGCCCCAGGCCACAAGCACGAGCAGCCCGGCCACGACGGCCAGCGGCAGCCATGCAGCCAACGGCGCCACGAACAACAGGATGACCACCAGGAACGACGCGGCGAACACCGCTGCCAGCGGCGTGCGCGCGCCTGCCTCGGCGTTGACGCCCGAGCGGTTGAAAGAGCCGCTGGTGGGCATCGCCGAGAACAACGACCCTGCGATGTTCGCCAGGCCCTGGCCGATGAACTCCTGGTTGCCGTCGAGTGTGTCGCCGCGCCGGCGCGCCATCGCCCGCGCGATCGCGCTCGCCTCGGTGAGCGCCAGCAGCGTCATCACGAGCGTCGCGCCGAACAGGCTGCGCACCGTGTCTACCCGCAGATCGGGCCACGACCAGGGCGGGATGGCACTCGGCAATGCAGGCACCGTGGCCAGCGCCGGCCACTGCGGCGCCACGTGCGCGATCACCAGCGCGACCAGGGAGCCCCCCACAACGGCCACCAGCATCGCCGGAACCCAGCGCGCGAGCGGCCGCGCGCTGATGGCCAGCAGCACCGTGACCGCGGCAGTGACCGCCGCGGCGGGTTCGATCTCGCGCCAACGATCGATCATCGAATGCACGCTGGCCCAGACGGACTGGCCGCGCGGCAACGGCAGGCCCGTCAGCGCGCCGAGCTGGCTTGCCAGGATCAGCACGCCCGCACCGGCGGTGAAGCCGACGACCACCGAATGCGGCACCCAATCGACCAACGCGCCCACGCGGGCAAGCCCGAGCATCAGCTGCAACAACCCCACGAGGAACGCCAGCGTCAAGGCGAGCTTGATGTACTCGGGCGAACCGACCGCGGCCAGCGGCGCGAGCAGCGCCACCGTGGTCAGCGAGATCGCGTTGGCTGGGCCCGTCACCATCAGGCGGCTCGCTCCGAACAGCGCCGCCACGACGCATGGAACGATCGCGGCATAAAGACCCGCCTGCGGCGGCAGTCCGGCCAGTGTCGCGAAGGCCACGCCCTGCGGCAGCACCACCACGGCACCGGTCAGTCCGGCCAGCAGGTCGGCACGCAGCGCACCCGGCTCGCGCCACGCGGAGCGCCAGCGCATCAACGGCAGTTGCATTGCGGGTATGAGGCTTGCATGGGACAACGCGATCGTGCCCGCGAACTGCGGCCTCCCGCGGGATCGGAAAGGCAACTGTGCATAGGGTGATGCCCGGAGCAGCCGCACGCGCCTTTGACGATATAGTGCCGCCCTTTGCAACGCTTCGCCGTTGCGCCGGCTCACGAGGCCGGGCACCGCAGAAGATGAATGGTCACAGCGCCCGCAAGCAGTGGCGTCTGGAGGATTGGATTGGCGACCTACGATTACGCTGACTACGCTGCGCAGCAGCGCAAGCCCGGCAAGCACCTGGTCGGGTTCGGCGTCGTGGTCGTGATGCACATCCTGCTCGGCTGGGCGCTCGTCAGTGGCCTGGCGCGCAAGGTGGTCGAGGTGATCAAGAACCCGATCGAGACCAAGATCATCGAGGAGGTCAAGCCCCTTCCACCGCCCCCCGAGAATCTGCCGCCGCCACCGAAGTTGGCGCCGCCGCCCCCGAGTTTCGTCCCGCCTCCCGAGGTCGTGGTGAACCAGCCTCAGGCACCCGCGCCGACGATCACGACGACGCCCGTGGCGCCGCCGCCCGCACCTGTGACGATCGCTCCGGCGCCTGCGCCCGCGCCACCATCTGCGCCCGCGCCGGCGCAGGCACCACCTCGCCTGGCCCAGGGCGACGCGCGCCAGTGCGCACCGACCGCAGACGACTATCCCCCGGCGGCCGTGCGCGCCGAAGCCACCGGCACGACGGTCATCCGTTTCACGGTCGATGCCACCGGCAAGCTCGCCACCGCCGACGTCGTCAGGTCGGCGGGTCCGACGCGCGAGCACCGGCTGCTCGACCGCGTGGCCGTCACCAAGCTCAGCGAATGCAGGTTCACGCCAGGGCGTGATGCCGAGGGCCGGCCGACGGGAGGCTCCTTCAACATCGAGTACGTCTGGAAGCTCCAGTAGCGGGTCAGCGACCCGCGCCCCCATTTCCCACCCCCCGTTCCAAGCCCTCGCGCGACAAGAAAACGATCGCGCACCAGTATCCCGGAGGCCCCATGTCCCTGATTCCGTTCCTTCGCGCGCCGTTGTTCGCCGCGCTGCTGGCCGTCGCCACGCTGACGGCCACTGTTTCGACCGATGCCCTCGCGCAAGCCTCGGCCCCTGCACCTGCGGCGGCCGAAGCGCCCAAGCCGGCTGAAGCCGCTGCGCCCGCGCCGGCCGCCGCACCGGCCGCCTCGATCGAGAAGGAAACGGTCGACAACCCCTACGGACTGTCGGCGCTGTGGAAACAGGGCGACTTCGTCGCGCGCGGCACGCTGGTCATCATGGTCATCATGTCGATGGGCAGCTGGTACATCATCTTCACGAAGGTCTTCGAGCAATCCAAGCTGATCCGCAGCTCCAGGGCCGTCGGCGACGCCTTCTGGAACGCCGGCTCGATCCAGAAAGGTGCTGCGGCGCTCCACGAAGGCAGCGCGTTCCGGTTCATTGCGGAGACCGGGCTGAAAGCCAGCGACCACCACGAAGGCGCGATGCTCGAGGCGATCGACAAGCACACCTGGATCAGCATGAGCATCGGCCGCGCGGTCGAGAACATCCAGAACCGCCTGCAGGACGGCCTGGCCTTCCTTGCCACGGTGGGCTCCACGGCGCCCTTCGTCGGTCTGTTCGGCACCGTGTGGGGCATCTATCACGCGCTGACCGCGATCGGCATCTCGGGCCAGGCCTCGATCGACAAGGTGGCGGGCCCGGTGGGCGAGGCGCTGATCATGACCGCCTTCGGCCTGGCCGTCGCGGTGCCGGCGGTGATGGGCTACAACTGGCTGATCCGCCGCAACAAGACCGCGATGGAGCGTGTGCGCGCCTTCTCCGCCGACGTCCAGAACGTCCTGCTCGCCGGGAAACGCTGACCCCCCTTGATTCGCCTTCACGCGAGGAGGTCGCCATGGCGATGAGCGTAGGTCCTGCCGAAGACAGCGGCGAAGACCAGATGAACTCGACCATCAACACCACGCCCCTGGTGGATGTGATGCTGGTGCTGCTGATCATCTTCTTGATCACGATTCCCGTCGTCACGCAGTCGATCAAGATGCAGCTGCCCAAGGAGCGCAATCTGCCCACGCAGACCAAGCCCGAGAACATCGTGATCCAGATCAATCGCGACGGCGAGTACTACTGGGCCATGCAGCGCGTCCCCGACGTCGAGACCCTGGTCGCTCGCCTGAAGACCGAGTCCGTCAAGGACCCGCAGCCCGAGGTGCACATCCGTGGCGACGAGGAGGTGCGCTACGAGGCCATCGGCCGCGTCATAGTCGCGTGCCAGCGCGCCGGCATCCTGAAGGTGGGCTTCATTACCGAGCCGCCCCCCGGCAACGTGACCCGATAAGGAGCAGCGACGATGGCCATGAGCGTAGGCTCGTCGAGCGAAGACGACGTGATGGTCGACATCAACACCACGCCGCTGATCGACGTGATGCTGGTGTTGCTGATCATGTTCATCATCACCATCCCGATCCAGACCCACGCGGTCAAGCTGAACATGCCCACGCCGAGCAACGTGCAGCCGACCAAGCTGCCCGAAGTGATGCGCATCGACGTCGACTTCGACGGCACGATCGGCGTCAACGGCGTGCTGATGACCAAGTCGGAGCTCGATGCGAAGCTGGGCGAATGGGGACGCCTGTCCACCGCCGACCAGCCCGAGGTGCACCTGCGCCCGAACAAGCTGGTGACCTACAAGCACGTGGCCGCCATCATGGCCAGCGCCCAGCGACAGGGCGTGTCCAAGATCGGCATGGTAGGCAACGAGCAATTCATGAATTGACACGTCTTGTGTCCACGCAAAGGCCATGAGGATCGTTTGCGTGGGCAGCGCATGATTCACGTCTTCGCATCCGAGACCCCCGCCGCATGACCATGAACGCTGTTTGCCGCTTCACCGCCTCCGTGCTTGCTGCCGGCCTGCTGCTGGGCGCCGGTGCCCTGGCGCAGGGCATTCGCCCTGAGGTCGGCAAGCCGCTCCAGCAGGCGAGCGAACTGCTCAAGGCGGGCAAAGCCAAGGACGCGCTGGCCAAGGCACGCGAAGCGGACGCGGTGGGCGGCAAGAACGCGGCCGAGCAACTGATGATCGACCGCATGAAGGGCGCCGCCGCGCAGCGCGCCGGCGACACCGCGGCGGCCATCGCCGCCTTCGAAGCGGCCTACCCGAAACTGTCGGGCGCCGAGCAGGCGCAGGTGGCCGAGTCGATCGCGTTCGCCTATTCGCAGCAGAGGAACAACGCCAAGGCCTCCGAGTGGGTGGCGAAGGCGCGCGCGGCCGGCGGCGGCGGCGCGTCGCTCAACCAGCTCGCCGCGTACCTGCAGTCGCAAAGCGGCGACTACTCGCAGATCTTTCGCGACGCCCAGGCCAACGTGGCCGCCGCCGAGAAGAACGGACAGCGCCCGAGCGAGGACGATCTGCTGCGCCTGGCCGATGCGGCCAAGCGCATGAACAACAACGCGGTGTACTCGAGCGCCCTGGAGAAGCTGGTGCTGTACTTCCCGAAGAAGGACTACTGGAACGCACACCTAGCGAGCATCCAGCGCAAACCCGGCTTCGCGGACCGCCTGGCGCTCGACGTGGGCCGCCTGAAACTCGCCAATGGCCTGCTCACGAAGACCGAGGACTACATGGAACTGGCCCAGCTCGCACTGCAGGCGGGTCTGCCCACCGAGGCGAAAGTCATCGTCGACAAGGGCTATGCCAGCGGCGCCCTGGGCAACGGGGCTGAAGCCGCGCGCCATCAGCGCCTGAAGGACCTCGTGCTCAAGTCCGAGGCCGAGAGCAATGCCGGCATCGCGGCCCAGGCCGCGGAGGCGGCCACGCAGAAGGAAGGCAACGACCTGGTCAAGGTCGGTACGGTCTTCGCGTCCATGGGACAGAACGAGAAGGCGGTCGACCTGATCGAGAAGGGCATTGCCAAGGGCGGCCTCAAGCGACCCGACGACGCCAGGCTGCGCCTCGCGCTCGCGTTGGCGCAGTCACCCAAGACGAAGTCCAAGGGCCTGCAGGCGCTGCGCGCGGTGGGCGGCAACGACGGCACGGCCGAGGTGGCGCGCCTTTACGCCATCGCGCTGCAGTAGAGCGCCGACTTCAACCTGCGGCGAGGGTTTCGCGGCCGATGATCAGCCGCTGCACCTCGCTCGCTCCCTCGTAGATGCGCAGCGCACGAATCTCGCGGTACAGCCGCTCGACCACCGCCCCGACCTGCACGCCGCGCCCGCCGTGCAATTGCAGCGCACGATCGATGACACGCTGCGCGTGCTCCGTGGCCGCCAGCTTGGCCATCGCGGCTTCGCGTGTCGTTCGGCTGCCCACCACGTCGCGCTGCCAGGCGGCCCGGTAGGTCAGCAGCGCCGCGGCGTCGATGTCGGTGGCCATGTCGCCGAGCGTGGCCTGCGTGAGCTGCTGGTCTGCCAGCATGCCGCCGAACATGTGGCGCTGCTTGCTCCATGCCGCGGCCTCGTCGAGGGCGCGACGCGCGAAGCCCAGCGCGGCCGCCGCGACCGACGCGCGAAAGATGTCGAGCGTGCGCATTGCGAGCTTGAAACCCGACCCGGTGGCGCCGAGCTGGTTTGCCTTGGGCACCCGGCAGGCGCTGAACTGCAGCCGCGCGAGCGGGTGTGGCGCGATCACGTCGAGACGCTCGGCCACGGCGAGGCCGGGCGTGTCGGCAGGCACGAGGAAGGCGCTGATGCCGCGCGTGCCCGCCAAGGGATCGCTCTTGGCGAAGACGCAATAGAAGTCTGCGATGCCGCCGTTGGAGATCCAGGTCTTCTGCCCGTCGAGCACCCAGGTGTCGCCCTCCTCGCGCGCGGCGCACTGCATCGCAGCGACGTCGCTGCCCGCCTCGGGCTCGGACAACGCGAACGCGGCGATCGCCTCTCCGCGTCCCACCCTGGGCAGCCACTCGCGTTGCAGCGCCTCGCTGCCTTCGAGCGTGATCGCGCCGCTGCCCAGGCCCTGCATCGCGAAAGCGAAATCGGCCAGGCCGTCGTGGTACGCCAGCGTTTCGCGCGCCACCACGAGCGCACGCGAGTCGAGTGCAGGGCGCATGCCGCCATGCAACGCGGGCACGCAGGCGCGCAATACACCGGCATTGCCCAGCGCGCGCACCCAAGCTCGGCAGGCGTCGTCCGTGTTCTCCCGTTCAACGTGCGCATGCGCGTGGCGCGTGGCCTGATGCTGGGCCCACGCATCGAGGACGAGGGCTTGCGATCGGTGCGCCTCGTCGAAGAAAGGCAGGTCGTAGCGTGTCATGCCAGCGCCTTGCGCAGTGGACACATCGGCCGGTCCAGCGGGGGGTTGCGGGCCGGCCGGGCGCGGCCAGGCGCTCGGTGCACCGGCATCAGTTGCCTTCGAAGCGCGGCTTGCCCTTCGCCGCAAAGGCATCAAAGGCGCGCTTGAAGTCCTGCGTCAGCATGCACAGCGCCTGGGCCTGGGCCTCGCTCTCGATCATCTCGTCGATGCCCATCGCCCACTCCTGGTTGAGCATGGTC
>Ga0209797_10001756_pt1 | contig 10922 bp, 5 predicted proteins | sample DOMMetBare3Fresh_2_FD_187472 | JGI IMG/M metagenome (GOLD analysis project Ga0209797, IMG submission 187472) | Wetland sediment microbial communities from St. Louis River estuary, USA, under dissolved organic matter induced mercury methylation -... | ecosystem: Environmental > Aquatic >...
CCGTACAATGGGTGAACTGGTAGTTGCCACCTTTGGCAAGCTGTACATTTTTACCACAATTGCTCACCAGGCAATTCCTGGCAGTAATACTGCTATTGATAGCAATAATGCCCGCATCATAGGCATTATCTATAATACATTCGTTTAAAATTATTTTCGGGTTTGCATTTACTGAAGGTTCCAGCGCAGCAATTGCCTGGTATGCATTTTTAATAACAGCATAACTTAGTATATTGTCTTTACTGATTGAGCTAAAAAAAATACCGGGCCATCCTGCCGGAAAATCATTGTATGGTTCATCCAACCTGTCACCACGGAAATAAACACGATCAACCGTGTCTTTCAAACCTGTTACGGATAAAGTACCATCTACTATAATAGGCGCATCAGCATGTACATAAATCCGGCAACCTTTATTTATTGTGAGTTTTTTATTTGGATCAATAATCAATGATCCAAGTATCACGTAGGGAAGATCATTATTCCACGTTTCATCTGCTGTAATGATTTTATTCCGGAAGAAATGTGCATTTTGCCCCCAGGCTTCCAATTGTACTAATTTGTCAACTCCATTATAAGTTACCTGTATGCTATCACAAATAACAAAAGGAATATTGGTGGCATTGGGGTTTATTGAAACTGTAACAAAAACATAAACACTGTCGTTTGCTTCTATTTCAATATTATTTATTTGCGGACCTGTAAACCCATCGGCATTTATTTTAAAAAATGAACTACTGCCTCCCATTAACTTAATAGATGTTAATTTAAGCTTTTGATCGTTTTCATTTAGTATTTTAAAAAATTGGGTAATAGAACCGGTAGTGGTAAAGACGGTATCATATTTTAATGTATCAGCAGAAAAAGAAACCCGTGCATCGGGAGAAGTAATAAAACTTTCTTTTGTACAGGAAAAGAAAATGATAAGGATGGATATTGAAAGTATTCCCAGGGTTTTCATTAACATCAAAAATAATAGAAGAAATCCAGATTAACGAGAGGCCTGGCAAAGTGTTGCAATACTTAACCGGGTATTTCCTGCATTTAATAATTCACTGCCGCATGCTTCAAGGGTAGCCCCGGTGGTTACCACATCATCAATAAGTAAAATATGTTTGTTATTGATAGCTTCTTTTTTTACAAGTTCAAATTTACCTTCAATATTTTTCCATCTTTCTATTCTCCCCTTTTTTGTTTGTGTTTCTGTATGCTGGGGCCGGGTGATAACATCTTTTAAAATGGGGAGGAGTAAAATTTCGGCAATTCCTTCGCATAGAACAGTAGCCTGGTTGTAACCCCTCTTTTTTTCTTTTGATGGAAAAAGCGGCAGGGGCACCAATGCATCACTGGTTTCAAACCTGTTTGAATTTTTTAAAGCAATTCCCATCAGCCTGCCTAATTGCAGCCCGAGATCTTTATTGTTTTTGTATTTAAACTGGTGCATTAGTTTTTGCATCAGGGATTCTTTGGTGAAATAAAATGTAGCGGCCGCACTGACTAATGATAACCTTCCCCAAAACATTTTTTCAACAGGATTGCCGGCATGTTTTTCAAAATTGGTTTCCGGCATTGCATCCAGGCAGTGAAGACAAAGCCTGCTTTCAACATTTAATAAATCACTTCCGCAACCATCACACACATGCGGAAAAACAAATTGGAGCAGTGAATCATTTATTTCTTTGATGCGAATCATTTCAGTGAATAGTTAATAGATTATAGATAATAGTGAAGAATAAAAATCAAACAGACATTCCGGGTTCACAAAACTATTATCTGTTATCTTTTCACTAGTATCTAAAAAAGATACTTATAAACTTCTTCTACCTGCCCCATCGTCACAATTTCAATACCTGCCTGCCGGTCAGGCAGGTTATGTTTTTGTTTGGCAAGTCCTTTCTGGTTGTATTTTGAAACAATAATTTTTTCAAAACCAAGTTTTTCTGCTTCAGCGATTCGTTGTTCAATTCTGTTAACGGCTCTTATTTCGCCACTCAATCCCACTTCACCTGCGAAACAAACACGATGATTAATGGGTGTATCTTCAAAAGAGGAAAGCAAAGCACATAAAACTGCAAGGTCAATTGACGGGTCCTCAATTTTTAATCCACCGGCAATATTTATAAAAACATCTTTAACGCCGAAATGAAAGCCTCCTCTTTTTTCGAGAACAGCTAATAATAATTGTAATCTTCTTAAATCAAATCCACTCACTGTTCTTTGCGGTGTGCCATAAACTGATTGAGTAACTAATGCCTGTACTTCTATTAATAATGGCCGGATACCTTCAATAGTAGCTGCAATTGCAATACCACTAAGTTGTTCTTCTTTTTGTGTGATAAGTATTTCACTCGGGTTTGCCACACCCTTCATTCCTTCATCTGTCATTTCATAAATGCCTAGTTCGGATGTGCTGCCAAATCGGTTTTTTAAAGTTCGTAAAATCCGGTAAGCATAATGTCTTTCTCCTTCAAACTGCAATACCGTATCAACCATATGTTCTAATATTTTTGGCCCGGCAATGCTTCCGTCTTTTGTAATATGACCAATTAAAAAAACCGGAGTGTTTGTTTCTTTTGCAAACCGTTGAAACTCGGCAGCGCTTTCCCGTATTTGTGAAATACTTCCCGGAGATGAATCTATAAAAGGAGTTTGCAAAGTCTGAATGGAATCAACAATGACAAGATCGGGTCTCAGTTTTTTTATTTCCTGGAAAATAATCTGAGTTGAAGTTTCTGTAAGCAGGTATAAATTTTCATTTTTAAGATTTAACCGTTCGGCTCTCATTTTTATCTGCTGTTCGCTTTCTTCACCACTTATATAAAGTACAATTTTATCTTTCAGCCATAACCCATTTTGTAAAAACAAAGTTGATTTACCAATACCCGGTTCCCCTGCAACTAATACTAAACTTCCCGGTACAATTCCTCCACCCAGCACCCGGTTAAGTTCATCATCAGAAGTTAATATTCTTTTTTCTTCACTTGCTTTTACCTCATCGAGCTGGATTGTTCTTTTAATTCTTTCAGTATCTTCTTCAATATAATTTTCCCAACTATTATTTTTTGTATTTTCTTTTTGCAGAATTTCTTCAACAAAACTGTTCCATTGATTGCATGAAGGACATTGACCCACCCACTTTACACTTTCATACCCGCATTGCTGACAGAAAAAAGCTTTTTTCACTTTACTCATAATAATAAAGTTAAGTTTTCATGAGTTTGAAAACTTTACAATTAAAGAAATCTATTTTTCAGGAAAATAATAATTGAAAAAATCTATTTAAATAATGAGTAAAAAAATTGTAGGCAATAAAAAATTTTTGAAAGTAAAAAGGGTCAATCTTTCGACTGACCCTCTTACTTACTAACCCATTAAATTCTGGTACTAAGTTACAATTATGAAGCACATTTCAAAATATTTTTTTATTCCTGTGAATAACTTTACAATTCTAAATTACGCATCCTGCAAAAAAATAGCAGCAGCTCCATTTTTAATATAATAAACTGATATTCATATTATTATATCAAAATTAAAAATCATGTTTCTGAACAGGGGCTTTTATTATGTTTTGCTTTAATTATCATTTAAGAATGCCAATTCGTCTTATAAATTGTTATTTATTCCGGATTTCTCAGAGTAAATAAAATTGGAATTAGCTTTGCTTATAAACTCCCAAATAAACAAAAAACTATGACACCCGGAATTATGATCGTTTCTCTCCTTTTTGTAGGCATCAGCCTATTAGTTTCGATGGTACTCAAAAGAAAATTTACAAAATACAGCAAAATTGCTCTTGCCAACGGTTTGACAGGAAAGTTGATTGCAGAAAAAATGCTTCGGGAAAATGGAATTTATGATGTGCAGGTTCTTTCATCGCAGGGATTTCTTACTGACCACTATAACCCGGTAAATAAAACAGTGAATTTAAGCCCGGAAGTTTACAATGGGGTGAGTATTACTGCAGCTGCAGTAGCCGCACATGAATGCGGGCATGCAGTACAGCATGCTACAGCCTATAGCTGGCTGATGATGAGAAGCCGCCTTGTGCCGGTTGTTCAGATTAGTTCAAACCTGGTAAATATTGTTTTATTAATAGGTGTGATTATGGCTGCTTCTGGTAATACCACACTATTATTAATAGGTATCGCCCTGATGGCTGTTACTGTTTTATTTACTTTAATCACGTTACCCGTTGAGTTTGACGCAAGCCGCCGGGCACTGGCATGGCTTGATAGAACCAATATTACCAACAATGAGGAATACCCTAAAGCCAAAGATGCACTCAAATGGGCAGCTATGACTTATGTAGTTGCCGCTTTGGCAGCCGTTGTTACACTTATACAATATATAATGATATACCTTGGTAGCCGGGATAGAAGTTGATCAACAGCTATTTTAAGGGCAAAAAATAAATATCAAAGGCCGTGCAGCATGATGCACGGTTTTTTTTGTCTAAAAAAAATTGGTGCTTTGTCTATAAGTTTTATATTTGAAACCTACTTTCTATCACAAAACTAAAAATCATGAGAAAATTAATCGGACTTAGTCTGGTCTTCATGCTTTGTATTACCAATACAAGCTGGGCGCAGACTTCAGAAATCTCCGGAAGAGTTACAGATGCAAATGGCCTTCCGATTACAAACGCTTCTGTTCGGGAAAAAGGTACAAGAAATGGTACCTCTGCTAACTCCAGTGGTGTTTTTAAAATCACAGTAAAAGCTGGCGCTATCTTAACTTTCAGCGCTATTGGTTTTGAAACAATCGAACTTCCAGCCAAGGATCAGATGACTGCTTCATTGACTATTGATGTAAAAGGCATGAATGAAGTAGTTGTTACCGGTACTGGTACGGCAACAAGTAAAAGAAAACTTGGTATTGCTGTTGAATCTATCTCTGGTGATAAATTACCTCAAATACCGGCTGCAACTCTTGATCAGGCGATCATTGGTAAAATTCCCGGTGCACAAATTTCTTCAGTCTCAGGAAATCCGGGAGACAAAGTAAATATTGTATTAAGAGGTATTAATACTGTACAGGGCGGTACCAGGCCACTGGTACTTTTAGATGGAGTTGAAACTCCATTTGAAAATTTAAATACAATTGACCTTGGACAAGTTGAACGAGTAGAGGTAGTGCAAGGCGCTGCATCAGCTGCTCTTTATGGTGCACAAGGTGCAAATGGTGTAATACAGATTTTTTCTAAAAAGGGTCAGAAAGGGAAACTTAATATTAATGTTACTTCCAGCTATGCTCAAAATTCCTATATTAACGCAGGCGATTTTGGCAAGGCTAAATTGCATCCTTATTTAACAGATGCAAGTGGAAATATTGTTTACCAGGGTTCAAATGCAGGACTAGGCTACACTGCCGGCCAACCAATTACTATAGATCCTGTAACTGGCATTATACCTGGTTCCAACTCTATTTCCTATGTATATGGAACTAATATACCTGGAACTACCAATCCTGCCGGTACACAAAATTATACCCGCTATGGAATACTTGACCCCCGTAACCAGAATAACAAGCCTTATGTTGGAAGTCTCCAATATTACGATCATTTTGCTCAGGTTTTCCAGAATGCCACATCAAGAAATAACTCCATTAACATAAGCGGAGGTAGTGATAAAGTTGATTTCAATTTTGCAGTTTCTGATAACAGGACAAATTCCGCACTTTTAAAAGATAATGGTTACCTGGATAAATTGAATATAACATCAAATTTAGGAGTGGAGGTTTTTAAGAATTTTACTTTTCGTTCAATAACCAGTTTAGCTTATACTACCAATACAATGCATCCCAATATTGGAGCACCGGGTGGCACATTATTTGGATTGGGAAATCTTAATGCTTATGTAGGAGGTGTTTATGGATTTTTAAACACCTCACCATTTTTTAGTTTGGAAGACACTATTGTGGGTGGGCATTATGCTTCTTATCAAAGAGCAAGTTTCCTGAGTGTAAATGCTTTCAATCCTTTCTACAGGTTAGAATATACCAAGGGTGACAGCAAGCGATATGATATCATACAAAATTTTGAAGCTACTTATAAAGTAAATAGATTTCTTACTTTAAATTCCCGGTATGGTCTTAGCTATAAAAACGAAAATGATATATGGACGATTTATAACCAAACCACGAATGCAAACACAATTGACCAGGATTCTTATGCATCCTGGTTCAATGGAGCTCCTACAGGCGAGATTGATAACTGGCAATATAACAATACCAAACAAAATTTCTTTGCCAGCGCAATAATTAAAACAGATTTTGAAAAAGATTTTAAAATTCATTTCCCGGTACAAACAACTACACAGGTATCCTGGGATTACCGTAAAAATGATTATAAAGAACTTGATACGTGGGGAGAAGAACTGGATCTGTTCCCACCTTTTACAATGACTTCTGCTAAAAGAGGCCAGCATGTTGTAGTAGACTATAATGAACCTTTTGTAACATATGGTTATTTAGTTGATCAACGATTTGATTTTGGAAATTATGGAGGTATTACTGGTGGATTCAGAACCGACTGGTCTTCTGCTTTTGGTGCAGGTTCAGAACCTTTTACATTCCCCCATTTTAACGGGTATTTAAATCTGCCTGCTTTCAACTTCTGGAGTGGAGTACGTAATACAATACCAACATTTAAATTAAGAGCAGCTTATGGTAAAGCAGGTATTCAGCCCGGACCATTTGATCGTTATCCTGTTCTTAATTCTCAGCCCACAGGTAATGAGGTTACCTATACTAACCAAACAGCTTCCAAGAATCCAAACCTTGATGTGGAGGTTTCTTCAGAAACTGAAATTGGTACAGATATAGGATTTAGCATTAGCAGGGGTAGTTGGTTAAAATCAGCAAACGTTTCATTTACTGTTTGGAACAGAAATACTGATAATGCTATTTTCAGACAAAATGTACCGCCTTCTACAGGAGCAACTCAGTTACTTACCAATGCAATTGCATTGTCTTCTGACGGATGGCAGCTTGCTGTGAATATCCCTGTTTACTCTTCTAAAAACTTAACATGGGATTTGACTGCTAATTTTGGACATCAAACTTCAGTAATTGAAAGCGTTGCCGGTGGCGATATACCATTACTTTCTTTTGCAGGAAGTACGGGCTTAGTGCTTACAGCAGGCAGGAAAATTGGAGAAATTTATGGTTATAAAGCTTTAACCAGTGTTGGACAATTAAGAGCTGATAAAACTCCTTTTATACCAGTTGCCAACCAGGGTGATTATGTAATTGCGGATGGCAAAGTGGTTAATAAAGCTACCAAAGGAATATTTTTCTCTGACGAAGCCGAATCTTTAGGTGATCCTAATCCTACATTGACGTCTTCATTTATCAATAGCCTGAACTGGAAAAATACTATTTCATTTGGTTTCCAGTTTGACTGGATCAGCGGCTCGCATTTGTACAATCAGACAAACGAGTGGATGTACCGTGATGGCATCAGTGGTGATTTTGCAAAGCCCATAACTATAAACGGTGAAACTGGTGCCTGGACTGCTTATTATGCATCTGCTTATTATGGTTTGGGTAATACAGCAAGAGGTGTGGGTAATAATGTAACAAAAGATTTTTTTATGGAAGACGCTTCTTTTGTAAGGTTAAGGAATATTTCTTTAGGGGTTGATTTTTCTAAATTTACCAAAAAAGAATGGTTGAAAAAATGCCAGTTGGTATTAAGCGGCAGGAACCTGATGACCTTTACAAAATATAGCGGCATGGATCCTGAAATCAGTTCAGGCGCATCTAATTCTGCTTTTGACAGGGGAATTGATCACAGCACTATTCCTAATATGAAATCATTCCAGGCCACAATCAATCTTGGATTTTAATTTGTAAATCATTAAATAGTTACTGAAATGAAAAAAATACAATCAAACTTATATAAACAAAACAGAAGGTATGTTTTATATTTTCTTACAGCATCCTTCATGTTATTGTTGATCATCACTTCCTGCAAGAAGAAACTGGATGTGAAGAATCCTAACGATCCGACTTTTGGCGGAAATGTATCCACTGAAACGGGTCTTACTTCTTATGCAAAGGGTGGCGTCTATTGGAACGGGTTTAATTATGGGGATGGCTGGTTAGGCGACAGTTATTTTTCACTACCCTGGGGTTATCATGAATTAATGGGAGATGTAATTGGTGGAGGTCAGGGTTCAAATAACCAAACAACAACGATGGGTGTACCGGATAAATTTATTGCCGATCCTGCTAATCCGGGGACTACTACATTTACAAATCCATCTCCCCAGGTTTCAGGTATCATCCGGGCATTCAATAATCCAGCGTCAACTGCGAATGGCAATAATGCACTGTACTATGAATGGACGAACATGTATGCTATGATTAATGCATGCAACCTGACTTTAGAAAACATGGGAAAGATTACATTAAGTGCCGATAGAGCAAAAACAATTCAAGCCTGGTGCTATTGGTGGAAAGGCTATGCTTATGCACAATTAGGCACATTGTATATAGCCGGTTTGATAGTGGATCAATCAAATACAATAGTCAGTGATTTTGTAAAACAATCTGATATCATTGCCGAGTCTAATAAACAATTAAACCTGGCATCTACTACACTTGGCAGTATTACAAATAACGGAGATTTCAGTGTAATCATTTCAAAATTAATTCCTGCACAATGTCAGGTTGGCAAGGGAATGCCTTTCACTACCCCAACCATGTGGATTCATACAATTAATACAATGCTTGCACGGAATATTTTATTTAATCACATTGCTCCTTTTGTAAATGGTAATCCAAATGCAACAATATCCAACTCTAATATTGTTCCAATGTCCGCAACGGATTGGTCACAAGTAATCTCATTATGTACTAATGGCGTACAAGCGAATGATTATGTATTTACAGGTCGAACTTCTTCTTCCAACTCATTCTTCAATCCAATTTGGGGTTCTGTTGCAGGTATGCTTACTGCGAGCAATCAATCAACAACCTATAAACTGGGTGAAAGGTTAGTACAGCAATTCAAAACAGGCGATGCCAGGCTTGCAAACTTTACACAAGCAAATGGTACATTTTATGGAGATGCCAATACCAATTCAACAAGATGGAGTTTGAAAGATGGGGTTACTGCTGGTTTAACCGGGATTCCAATTTTAGGTACCCGTCAACCCGGTGCACTTGAAATTTATATCGGGCCTACTTATGAGGAAAACCAACTGATGCTTGCAGAAGCTAATATCAGAACATCAAATATCAATACTGGCGTTGGGTATATAAATGCAGTAAGAACATATCAAGGTTCTGGCGTTGCTGCTTTGCCTAACGGATTGACTCTTGCACAGGCACTTCAGGAATTAACAATGGAAAGAGCGGCCGCACTTGCATTCCGGGGACTTTCTTTTTATGATAACCGCAGATGGGGCTGGACCTATGCAATGGCTAGCGGTGGCGGCCGGTATGGTTGCACACTTATTTACAATAATACTGTTTACACAAATGCCACAATTGATTATAACTTTATGGATTATTGGGATGTTCCCAATGATGAAATAGAAAAGAATCCACCATCGGCAGCTAGTGCACCTGTAGTAAATACGAAATATTAAAGACTATTATTTATTCAAGTGTTCTTTACACTATTTACAAGCCGCCTCAAAAGGGCGGCTTGTTATTTTATTACTACATTTTTGGGCAAGGGTTGATTATGCTACCCATTTCACTGGGAAATTGAATGCGGAAAATTTCAAACAAATGCTTTTCCAATTGATAAAAAACATGACAGATAGTTTATCTGAATTGGCGATGATTATTCTTTTCGCAACAGAAAAATTACAAAGCTGAAGTAAGAAAAATGGATTAATATTAATTCAACAATTACTGGCTTTTGGCAGGAGCTTTTCTCAAAAGTGATGCAGCAGAAGTATTGATTTTTTTGTTTTAAGTATTCAAAAAGTACTGATATTTTATTCTAATTCTTTTCCTCAAATAAAATTTTATATTTAAATAATATTTTATATTTGGTAGCTTTTATCACAAAACTAAAACTTATGGGAAAATTTACATCGCTGCTTTCGATGTTAATGCTTGTTCATGCATTGGCATTTGGTCAGGACCGTGTGATAACCGGAACTGTAAAAGACGAAACTGGTTTACCCGTTCCAGGTGCATCAGTAAGAATCAAAGGAACTAAAACAGGAGTTGCTGCTGATAATAACGGTGAATTTCGAATTCAGGCAAAAGCCGGGGATGTTATATTGGTAACGGGTGCTGGCATTGACCCTGCTGAAGCAGTAGTTGGCGCATCAAATACAATGGCATTTTCTGTAAAGAATTCTGTTTTTACAGGAACTGAAGTAGTAGTAACAGCGTTGGGTATAAAACGTGTAGAAAAGGCTTTGGGTTATGCTGTTTCAAAAGTTGATCCAAATACTTTATTGCAAAAATCCGAACCGGATATTTTAAAAGGATTACAAGGTAAAGTACCGGGTGTTGATATCAGATCATCCCAGGGAACACCGGGTGCGGCTACAAGAATTCAGATAAGAGGAAATTCATCTTTAAGCCTGGAAAACCAGCCGTTGATTGTAGTGGATGGTACTCCTTATAGTAATACTCAATTAACAACAAGTAGTCAAACATCTGCAGGTGGTGCCTATGGTAATGGATTGGCGAACCTGGACCCCAACGACATTGAAAGCATTAATATTCTTAAAGGTGCGGCTGCAGCATCGCTTTATGGCTCAAGAGCATCAAGAGGAGTAATAGTTATCACCACAAAATCTGGTTCAGGAAAAAAAGGAATAAAGCCATTAAATGTAACTTATAAAACTGCATTCTCTTTTGAGAATATTTCCAATCTACCGGATTTTCAAAACAAATACGGAACCGGAGCTCAAAACAGAGCTGGTGGCGGTTCAAATGGTTCATGGGGA
>Ga0209797_10001758_pt1 | contig 10917 bp, 12 predicted proteins | sample DOMMetBare3Fresh_2_FD_187472 | JGI IMG/M metagenome (GOLD analysis project Ga0209797, IMG submission 187472) | Wetland sediment microbial communities from St. Louis River estuary, USA, under dissolved organic matter induced mercury methylation -... | ecosystem: Environmental > Aquatic >...
GCATGCGAGCCCCGTCGCGAAGCTCCTCGCTCCCCATCACGTACTCGATGTTCCGCTCCATGTCCTCGGCCGACCACCCGCGGCTGTGGGCGACGAACGGGAACTGCGGGAACTGGCAGCCCAGCTCCCCGAAGAAGGTCAGCATCTGTCCCGCCACCGCCTGCACGTTGTCCTGCCCGCCGGTGATGATGAAGGCCGCCACCTTGTTCCGGAGCAGCACGCGGTTCGCGATGGTGATCTGGTTCTGGATGCAGTTCATCCGCTCGGCCATCTTGTAGTAGAGCGAGCTCGCGGCGCCCCAGCGGATGGGCGTCGCGACGAGGAAGACGTCCGCCCAGTGCACGAACGCCTCGTAGACGCGATCGAGCTCGTCCGCGGGGTCCATCTGCGTGATCGAGCACGGCCAGGTGCAGGCGCGCGCGCTCTTCGAGTAGTAGCCCTCGCAGGCCCGGAACCTGAGCGCGGCCAGCCGGACCGTGCGGGTCTCGGCCCCCAGCTCCCCGGCCGCGTGGGACAGGGCCACCTCGAGGAGGGCCTCCGAGGTCGAGTAGCGGGGGTTCGCCGCGTCCATGCTGGTCGTGGAGATGCCGACGACCCGCACCGGCCCCGGCGCCCGCTCGATCCGGCGCGCGAGCGGGTGGGGCTCGTGCTTGCCGCGCGTCCGGGGCGTCGCGGGATCGAGATCGACGAGGAGCCGCCCGCCCTCGACGCGCACGGCGTGGGTCGGCACGGCGTCGGCCTCGTAGCCCGGCTCTCCCTGCCCGCCGAGCGCGTGGTACTTCCAGCCGTGCCAGGGGCAGACGACGTACTCCCCTTCGAGGCGCCCCTCCCCGAGCGGCGCGCCGGCGTGGTTGCAGACGCCGGAGATGACGCCGAGCTTCTCCCCGACGCGGGTCACCGCCAGGCGGAGCTTCCCGACCTCGACCGGGGTGAGGGGCGCCTTGAACCGATCGACGTCGCCGAGATCGTGCCAGCGGGGCATGGGGCTCACCTCCTGACGGCGTTCGGGCGCGGGTGCGAGACGCGGCCGGTTCCCGCCCCTCACCGCGCCAGCCGGATCCCGGTCATCTGCCAGCGGGCGTGCGGCGGGAAGAAGTTGCGGTAGGTCGCGCGCAGGTGCGAGCGCGGGGAGAGGCAGGAGCCGCCGCGCAGGACGAGCTGGTTCACCATGAACTTGCCGTTGTACTCGCCCACCGCCCCCCCGGCGGGCCGGAAGCCCGGGTAGGGCACGTACGGGCTCGCCGTCCAGGCCCACGCGCCGCCGAAGATCGGCGCCGCGCCTCCCGCCGCGGTCGCGACGAGGGTGCCGTCCTCGACGAAGCCGCCCTCCACCTCGGCGTCCCGCGCGACGGTCTCCCACTCCGCCTCGGTCGGGAGCCGGGCGCCGGCCCACCGCGCGTACGCGTCGGCCTCGTAGAAGCTCACGTGGACGACCGGCGCCGCCGGGTCGAGCGGCAGCTCGCCGTGCAGGGTGAAGCGCACCCAGGCGCCGTCGCGCGGCTCCCAGTGGAGCGGCGCCCGCCAGCCTCCGGCCTGCGCGGCGGCGAAGCCGTCGGAGAGCCACAGCTCCGGGCGGTCGTAGCCGCCGTCCGCGATGAAGTCGGCGTACTCGGCGGCGCTCACGGGGCGCGAGGAGAGCGCGAAGGGCTCGAGGTGGACCCGGTGCGCGGGGGCCTCGTTGTCGAAGGCGAACCCCGGCCCCTCGTGCCCGATGCGCACGAGCCCGCCCTGACGGGCGAGGAAGCGGAGCGGCGCCGCCGTCGAGGCCGGGACGGGCGCCTCCCTGTAGGCGGGGCGCAGGGGATTCCGGGAGAAGGCGTGGAGGAGGTCGGTGAGGAGCAGCTCCTGGTGCTGCTGCTCGTGGTTGAGCCCCAGCTCGAGGAGGGCGGCCGCCTCCGGGCGGCTCCCCGCCGGCGAGTCCAGGAACGCCCGCAGGCGCTCGTCCACCGCCGCGCGGTAGGCGTAGACCTCCGCGACGGTGGGGCGCGTGAGGAGGCCGCGCTCGGGGCGCGGGTGCCGCGGCCCCGCCGCGACGTAGTAGGAGTTGAAGAGCGGTCCCCAGTCGTCGCGGTACGGGCGGCTTCCGGCGTGGGGACCGAGGACGAAGGTCTCGAAGAACCAGGTGGTGTGGGCGAGGTGCCACTTCGCCGGGCTGGCGTCGGGCATGGACTGGACGACGTAGTCCTCGGTCTCGAGCGGCGCGCACAGCCTTTCCGTGAAGGCCCGGACGCGGAGGAGCCGCGCGGCGAGCGGCGCCGGGGCCGGGACGCGCGCCGCGCCGCCGGACGCCTGCGCGGAAGGTCCGCTCACGCCGCCTCCGGAGCCCGCCACAGGGCGTCCGCGAACCAGCGGCGCGCGTCGAGGAAGAGGCCGGCCTCGGCGAAGCCCGCGTCGCGCGCCAGACCGGCGATCTGGCTCACCGTGAACTTGCACGAGATCTCGGTGTGGATCTTCTCCCCGGCCTCGAGCCGGACGGCGTGGCCGCCGACGTGCACGACCTGGCTCCGCAGGCTCACGAGCCAGCTCTCCATCGCCGGGCGGACCGGGTCCCAGGTGGCGCTGTGCCGGAACGAGGAGAGGTCGAAGTCGGCGCCCAGCTCCCGGTTGGCCCGGGCGAGGAGGTTCAGGTTGAAGGCGCGCGTGATGCCCTGCGGGTCGTCGTAGGCCTGCCGGATCGCGGGGAGCGGCTTCAGGAGGTCGAAGCCCACGAGCAGGTGGTCGCCGGGGCGCAGGGCGGCGCGCAGGGCGCGGAGGAAGGCCCGGGCCTCCGCGGGCTCGAGGTTGCCGATGCTGGAGCCGAGGAAGAGGACGAGCCTCGCGCCTCGCCCGCCGGAGGCGAGCCGGCGGAGCGCCTCGGTCCAGGTCGCCCGCACCGGGGCGGTCCGGACGCCAGGGAGCGCGGCGCGCACGCGCCGCACCGCCTCGTCGAGCGCCGCCGGGGACACGTCCACCGGCGCGTAGGTCACCTCCGGCGAGCGACCCGCGAGCTGCGCGAGGAGGAGCCGGGTCTTGTGCCCGTCCCCGGCACCGAGGTCGAGCACCGTGCAGGGCCGGCCCGCGAGCGGCCGGGCGATGGCGGCGCCGTGCCGTTCCAGGATCTCCGTCTCGGCGCGCGTGAGGGTGTACTCAGGAAGCTTCGTGATCCACTGGAAGAGCCGGCTCCCGCGCGCGTCGTAGAACCAGCGGGAGGGAAGCGAGCGCGGGCGCCGCCGGAGCCCCGCCACCACGTCGGCGAGGAAGTCCCCATCGCGCCCGGCCCCGGCGGCGGGGTGGGCGACATGCTCGACCTGCCTCCGAGTTGCCCGCGCCAGTGAAGCCTCCGGTCCGGGGCTGCCGTGGGTGCCCCGGGAATGTGTCTCCCGCCGCGGCCGGACGTAACCGCATCTCGACGACCTCGTTGGGGATCGGGCGTCCGGCGAACGGCCGCTGACGACCCGTTCGAGTGGGCCCGTTCGCCCGTGGCCCTACCCGCTGGAGGCCGGCCCTTGGAGCGAGGACGCCCCCCGTCTACCGCGGCGCCCGGACCCTCGGGGCCGCGCCGGCCTCTCCCCCTGGTCAACCCGGCTCCGGCCACCGCTGCGGCACGCGCCGCACCTTCGTCACGTCGTAGCCCCGCTCGGCGGCGAAGGCGACGAGCAGCCGGTACTCCTCCTCCGGGATCTCGGGCTTCCGCGCCATGATCCAGAGGTAGTCGCGGGCGGTCCGGCCGATGACCGTCACCCCCCGCGCCTCGTCGAGGTAGATGACGAGGTACTCCGCCTTGAACGGCCACACGAACTGCATGCCCCAGGTCGCGTTCGTCGAGGTGTCGCGGACGAAGCCACGCGGCGTGTGGCGCTTGCGCTCGCCGTCGAACCCTCCGTCGCGGAAGGTGTACGTCGTCTCGATCGTCCCGTCCTTCGCGACCCGGTAGGACTCGATCGCGTTGTAGGCGTTCTTCTCGAGCGAGGCGGGGATGTGGGCGATCACGAACCAGTCGCCCGAGAAGCGCTCCAGGTCCACGCGCGCCACCGTGGGCATGGGCGGCTTCGCCGTGGCGCAGCCCGCGAGCAGGGCCAGCGGGGCGAGCCATGCCCCGTAACCGGAGCCCGGTGGTTTCTGGCCGAATCGGCTCATCGATCACGCTCCCACGGGCACCCTCTCGCGGGCACCCTCCGCGGGGTTTCTCGCGCCGCGGGTGCGGTTGGATAAGGGAGCGCACGGCCGTTGTCCAGGCCACCGAGGGCCCGCCCGGCGCGGGAGCCGGCGGACCGGCCACCTCGCCGGACGCGGCGCCTCAGCAGGAGAACAGCACCGGCGCCGTCATCGAGCGCAGGATCTCGTGGAAGCTGTCGGCGCGCCTCGCCGGCAGGCCGGCGCGGGCGCGGGCGCCCATCACGATCAGGTCGGCCTGCTCGTCGGAGCAGCGGTTGAGCAGGAGGTCCGCGATCCCCAGCTCGTCCACGAGGACCCGCTCGTACTTCGCGGCGACGCCGTGGGCCTTCAGGTGGGCCGCGATGTCGAGGTCGGGGAGCGCCGGGGCCGCGCCGGTGGCCGGCCTCTGGAAAGCCATGAGCGTGACGGTCCTCGCGCCGCGGAGGAACGGCAGGGCGTCGTGAACGGCGCGTGACGCCTCGCGACTCCCGTCCCAGGCGATCACCACCCGGTTGCCCGCGTCCGGGAAGTGCCCGAACGCGGGGACCACCAGCACCGGCCGGCCGCAGCCGAGGAGCACCTCCTCGACGAAGTCCTCCGGGAGGATGGCCGTCTTCGGATCGTGCTGGCCGAAGACGGCGAGGTCCACGTACCGGCAGCAGACCGTGGCGAGGTCCTCGACGTGCCGCGCGTCGCCGGGCTCGAGCCGCCACCAGGTCGCGGCGATCCCCGCGCGTCCCGCGGCCGCCTCCAGCGCCCGCCGTCCCTCCTCGGCGGCCCGGTCCATGAGCTCCGGGGTCCGGCGGCCCACCAGGCTCGAGCCCAGCGTGTCGATCTCGGCGAACATCCCGGTCACGCGCCCGCCGAACTTCCGCGCGACGGCGAACGCGAGGTCGATCCGCTGCGGCGTCCGCGCGCCGGAGTCCAGGTGCACGAGCAGGTCCTTGAAGGCCATTGCGTCCTCGCTCTCCGTCACGTCGTCGGTCGCGCGCGCGCCCACGGGCGCGCACTCCCGCTCGTGTACCCGGGCCGGCCGGGGCCACCCGATGAAGCCCTGGCCCGAGGTGCCGAGATCCTACACGAGCGCCGCCCGGCGCGCCGACGGAAGCCGGCGGGCCCATCAGGAGCGCGCCGCGGCCGCCGCGTCCGCGAGCAGGAGCGCGCGGTCGCTCCGCACCCGCCCGGCCGGGATGCCGCGGTCGCCCCTCCGCAGCCGCGCCACGGCCCCGGCCTTGCCGGCGCCCGCCACGACCCACAGGACGAGCCGCGCCCGGTCGAGGGCCGGATAGGTGAGCGTCATGCGCCGGCGGCCCTGGTACCTGCCGGTCGCCGCGACGTCGGCCCCCGTGACGTCGAGCACCGGGTCGCCGGGGACGAGCGAGGCGGTGTGCCCGTCGGCCCCGAGGCCGAGCTGCACGAGATCGAGCACCGCCGGCGTCCCGCCGAGCGCCTCCAGCTCCGCCGCGTAGCGCGCGGCGGCCGCCTCGAGGTCCCCCTCCTCGACCGGCATCGCGTGGACCGCAGCGGCGGGGAGCGGCGCGCGGGAGAGGAGGCTCGCCGCGAGCCCGGTGAGGTTCCGCTCCGGGTGGCCGGGCGGGGCGACCCGCTCGTCCACCTGGAAGAGGTGGACGGCGGCCCAGGGCAGGTCCTCCCCGGCGAGGAGCTCGAGCATGCGCGAGGGGGTCCTGCCGCCGCTCGCCGCGAGCAGGAAGCGGCCGCGCGCGGCCACGGCGGCCCGCGCCTCCGCGGCGATGACGCGCGCCGCGCGGCGGGCCAGCGCCTCCGGGTCCGGCAGCACCTCGACCCTCATCCCCGCCTCCCGCCCCGTCAGCGCGGCCCGCTCCCGAACCAGCCGCCGGGGACGAGGGCCTCGGCCGCGCCGGGTCCCCAGCTGCCCGGCTCGTACTCGGCCGGCGGCGGGCCCGCCGCGAGCGCCGGATCGACGATCCGCCACGCCTCCTCGACGTAGTCCTGCCGCGCGAAGCGGAACGTCTCGCCCCTCATCGCGTCGCCGAGGAGCTCGGCGTACGGGTCGGTCTCGGCGCCCTCGTGATCGTGGCTCGCCAGGAGCTCGAGCTCGTGCCCGCCGTTCCGCTCCCCCGGCTCGCGCACGGTGGCGCCGAGGGCGATCACGAACTCGGGGCCCAGGCGGAAGCGGACGTGGTTCGAGGCGAGCGGCACGCCCACGATGGGCGGCGGGCGCCGCAGCCTCACCACCACCTCGGTCCGGGTGACGGGCAGGCACTTGCCCGCGCGGATGTAGAAGGGCACCCCGTCCCAGCGCCAGGAGCCGATCTCGAGCTTCAGGGCGGCGTAGGTCTCCGTGCGCGAGCCGGCCGCGACCCCGGGCTCGGCGCGGTAGCCGCGGAACTGGCCGCGCACCACCTCCGCCGGCCGGAGCGGCGGGATGGCCTTCAGCACCTTCACCTTCTCGTCGCGCACGGTCTCGGTGTCGCGGCTGCTCGGGGGCGGCTCCATCGCGATGTTGGAGAGCACCTGGAGGAGGTGGTTCTGCACGACGTCGCGGATCGCGCCGGCCCGGTCGTAGAAGGCGCCGCGCCCGCTCACCCCGAGCTGCTCCGCCATCGTGATCTGCACGTCCTCGACGTAGCGGCGGTTCCAGATGGGCTCGAGGAAGGTGTTGGCGAACCGGAAGAAGACCAGGTTCTGCACCGCCTCCTTCCCGAGGAAGTGGTCGATGCGGAAGACGTCCCGCTCGGCGAAGTGGCGGTGCAGGCCGGCGCTCAGCCTCCGCGCCGAGGCGAGGTCGCTCCCGAAGGGCTTCTCGAGCACCAGCCGCGCGCCGCGTTGACAGCCGGTGCGGGAGAGGTTGCCCACCACCACCTCGAAGAGGTCCTGGGGGATCGCCATGTAGTGGAGCGGCCGCTCCGCCGCGCCGAGCCGGCGCCGCAGGGCCTCGAAGGTCGCGGGCGACCCGTAGTCCCCCTCGACGTATCCGAGCAGCCGCGCGAGCCGGGGGAACGCCTCGGGGTCCGCGCCCCCGCCGTGCCGCTCGACGCTCTCGCGCGCCCGCGCCTGGAACTGCTCGAGGCTCCAGCCCTTCCGCGCGACGCCGATGACCGGCACGTCGAGCCTGCCGGCCTTCACCATCCGCTGCAGCGCCGGGAAGATCTTCCGGAGGGCGAGGTCGCCGCTCGCCCCGTACAGGACCAGCGCGTCGGAGACGGGGGCGCTCACCGCTTCTCCTCGTGGCCTCCGAAGGCGGCGCGCATCGCGGAGAGGACCCGGTTCGCGTAGTCGCCCTCGCCGCGCGACGAGAAGCGCTGGTACAGGGCGGCGGAGAGGACCGGCGCGGGAACGCCCTCGTCGATGGCCGCCTTCAGGGTCCAGCGCCCCTCGCCCGAGTCGGAGACCCGGCCGGCGAGCCCCGCCAGGTCCGGATCGCCCGCGAGCGCTCCGGCGGTGAGGTCGAGGAGCCAGGAGGACACGACGCTGCCGCGCCGCCACAGCTCGGCGATCTCGCCGACGTCGAGGTCGTACCGGTAGTGCTCCGGGTCCCGCAGCGGGGTCGTCTCGGCGTCCAGGGCGTGGGGCCGCTTCCCGACGTTCGCGTTCCGCAGGATGTTGAGCCCCTCGGCGTAGGCGGCCATGAGGCCGTACTCGATCCCGTTGTGGACCATCTTCACGAAGTGGCCCGCGCCGCTCGGCCCGCAGTGCAGGTAGCCGTGCTCGGCGGTGCCGCCCTTCCCCGCGCGACCCGGGGTGCGGGGCGCCGACTCGACCGGCGGCGCCAGCGCCGCGAAGATCGGGTCGAGCCGCCGCACGGCCTCGGTCTCCCCGCCGATCATCAGGCAGTAGCCGCGCTCGAGGCCGAACACCCCGCCGCTCGTCCCGACGTCCACGTAGCCGATGCCGCGCCCGCCGAGCTCCCTCGCGCGCCGGAGGTCGTCCACGTGGTGGGAGTTCCCGCCGTCCACCACCACGTCGCCCGGGGCGAGCCGCGGCACGAGGTCGGCGAGCGTCCGGTCCACCACCGCCGCCGGCACCATGATCCACACCGCGCGCGGCGCCGCGAGCCGCTCCGCCAGGTCGGCGAGCGAGGCGGCGCCCACCGCGCCCTCCTTCGCGAGCGCCGCCACCGCGCCGGGGGCGGCGTCGAACACCGTGCACGCGTGCCCGGCCCGCAGGAGCCGCCGCACCATGTTGCCGCCCATCCGGCCGAGGCCGATCATCCCGAGCTGCACGTGCGCCTCCTCCCGGCCAGGCCGCGCCCGTCGGGTCCCGTCAATCCCAGGACACCCGGTAGATCGGCATGCTCCGGCCGTTCGGCTCGCCGCCCGCCCCTCCGGTCTCGCTCCGGCAGGGCCCCTCGCTCGCGACCGACCGCTGCCCGGGGACGCTCCCGTCGGACAGGGCCGTCGCCGGAGCCGGTGGACGCTGCGCGGGGTCCATGGGGCTTCCCGCGGACGGATTCCACACGGCGTGCGTCATCCGCCCTTGCTCCCGGGCGTGCCCGGCTTCGGCGCGTCCTGCGGAGCCGCCTTGCCGGCCCGCTGTGCCGCGGCCTTCGCCGCCTTGGCGTCGGCCTTGGCCTTCACGTCGGCGACGGCCTGGGCCCTCGCCTCGGCCTGGGCGGGGGTGTCCACGTGCGGCGCTGGTTTCTTCTTCGACAGATCGCTGAAGCTCATGATCGCCTCGCTCCCTCGCGGTTCATCCTTGGGTATCCGCTAGCGCGCGAGACCCGCCGGCACACGGAGATCTCGGGTTCTCCCCCCGAAGACGGGGGATGAGGCGGCCCGCCCCGGCGAGGTGCTCACGCCTCCAGCGCGGCCCCCTCCGCTCCCGGCTGGCCCGCGTCCGCGGCGCGCTCCATGTCCTCCGCGCACGCGACGAGCGCACGGGCCATCAGCCCGTGGCGGCGGCGGTTCCACCAGCGCGACCCCTCGACCAGCTCGAGCGCGGCGAGCCGTGCGACGCACGCGGCGATCCGCGCGCCGGACTCCTGCCCGGCGGCGAAGCTGGCCATGTCATAGGAGGTCATGCACCGGGTCTAGCGCGCCCGGCCCGGAGGCACACGGGGCTCTCGGGTTCGCCCGTAGAAACGTGAGAGCCCGGCCTCTTTCGAGACCGGGCTCCCTCGACCATCGAAGGCTGTCGCGTCGGACGCGATCAGGCGACCGGGCGGACGTTCGCCGCCTGGAGACCCTTCGGGCCCTTCGTCACCTCGAACTCCACCTTCTGGCCTTCCGCGAGGGTGCGGAAACCATCGGCCTGGATGGCGGTGTGGTGGCAGAAGACGTCCTCGCCACCGTCCGTCTGGGTGATGAAGCCGAAGCCCTTCGCGTCGTTGAACCACTTCACGGTACCGGTTGCCATATACTGTTGGATCTCTTTTCTCTCAGTTAACGCGCGGCAGTGAGTGCCGCGCGGAGCTTCTTCCTTCCCGGAGCGGGAGGGAGACGAGGGTTTAGTCGAAGCGCGCGGGAATGTCGAGCGGCGGCCCCACCTTTCACGTCCAGCCGGCGGCCGGGGGCCCTCCCTCGCTCCCGAAGCGCGCTGTCGGGGCCGGTCCGGACCGTGACGGGCGCCGGGGCGCGCGCGGTGGTATACCCAGAGCTGCCGGTGAACTCCACCGGCCCTACACGCCGCCGTGAGCGACACGGCGGTACCCAACCGAGCCACCCTTCGTGCCACGGCAAGCCGCCTGCATCCCTTCCGGGAGCGCGGGACGCGAACAGTGTGCGGGCGCGCGAGCGCCGACCGAAAGAGCGAAATGAGCGATCTCGAGAACGGAATGCTGGTGCAGCACACGTCGCTGGGCGTCGGCAAGGTCGTCGCGCTCGAGCCCAAGGCGATCCACGTGTTCTTCGCCACGAGCGAGGCGCGCTTCGCGACGAAGCTGCGGCTGCCGACCGCCCTGCCGCTCCTCACCCCCTCGGCGAGCGCGAACGCCTGGCTCTCCGCGCTCCCGGGCTTCGAGCTCGACCCGAAGAGCGGCCGGTACGGCCTCGCCGGCACGTGGATCTCCCACGCGGACGCGGTCGCGCGCTTCCTGGAGGCCTTCCCGCTCGGGTTCGCGGATCCGAAGTACGTCGGGGACGGCAAGGAGCGCGCGTCGCGCTGGCGCCGCGCGCACGAGACGTTCGAGGAGACCCTCGGGCGGGGCGAGGGCGAGCGGCTCCTCGCGGCGGGCGACTTGGCCGGGCTCGCCGAGCGCGCCCTGCGGGTGGAGAAGCAGGTCCGCCCGCTGCACAAGGACGCGGAGAAGGCCTCCTTCGACGCGGGCCTGAAGGACGGGGAGGCGGCGCGCGGGTTCTTCGCGGCTCTGTTCGAGCTGCTCGCGGCGCCCGCGCCGGAGCGGTCCCGGTTCGAGGCGCTCGCCGCGGCGGCCGCGGCGCTGGCGCCCGGCGCGGCGCCGGAATCCGGCTGGCCGATCGTCACGCTCCTGCCGTTCATCGCGCGGCCGGACCTCCACATGCTGCTCCGGCCCAAGTTCGCCGGCGAGGTCGCGCACCGGCTCGGGCTCCAGCTCTCCTACGAGGCCGAGCCCAACTGGTCCACCTACTCGGCCCTCCTCGGGTCCGCCGGGCTGCTCCTCGAGAAGCTCCGGCCGCTCGGCGCGCGCGACTTCGTGGACGTCGAGTCGTTCATGCACGCGAGCACGGCGAAGCACCCCCGCCCGAAGGCGCCGCTTCACCTCGTGGCGTGAGCGCCCCGTACCCGCAGCGAAGGGAGCCGAGACCATGACCGTGCCTGCGTTCCTCGCGGCGGTGCGGAGGCAGCTCTCCGAGACCGTCCGGAAGTGGGGCCCCTTCGGGCGCG
>Ga0209797_10001759_pt1 | contig 10917 bp, 10 predicted proteins | sample DOMMetBare3Fresh_2_FD_187472 | JGI IMG/M metagenome (GOLD analysis project Ga0209797, IMG submission 187472) | Wetland sediment microbial communities from St. Louis River estuary, USA, under dissolved organic matter induced mercury methylation -... | ecosystem: Environmental > Aquatic >...
GCGCCGGCGATCGCCGCGGCGGTCCAGGGGGATGGGCTCGCCACCGTCGCGAAGGCCACCGCGTAGGCGAGGTGCGCCAGCAGGAACGCGACGAGGCCGGCGAGGAACCCGCGCCGGGAAGCGGCCAGCAGGAGCACGTCGCCGGCGGCCGAGAGGCAGAGCCCCACCAGGATCCAGCGCCCGAAGGGCGTCTCCGGGTGAAGGGCGAGGGCGAGGGCGATGAATCCCGCCGAGGCAGCGACCTTGAAGGGAGCGCCCGCGCCACCCAGGGCCTGGGCCCGGAGCAGGCCGGCGAGGCCGACCGCGCCCACCGCGAGGGCGATCCAGGCCGCGAGACTCACCGGCCAACGAGAGCACGTCGCGACGTGGAGATCGACCAGTTTCGCGGGGCGGCGGCCTCGGCCGCTACTTCACTTTCTTCTCGTACCCGATCATGTTCCCCTGCGCGTCGCGCACGGTCTTCTCCTCGACCTCGGTCTTGTGGGTGCGTGGCGAGGCAGGGCTCTTGTGCGAGGTCTTCACGTCCTTCTTCGTCTCGGTGTTGCCGGACGGCTTGACACGCTTCTCCACCGTGAGCCTCTCGTCGCGCGTCGTCTTGCCCGCGGCGCCGTCGCTCTCCGTCCTGGTCTCGATGGTCGTCTTCGCGCCGTCACCGTTCGCCTTTCGCTCCGTGGTCGTGGTGGTGGTGCTGGTGGTGGTCTGGGGTTTCTCGTCGGCGGCGAAGGCGCGGCCGCTGGCCACCAAGCCCAGCGCCATTACGGTTGCGATCTTCATCATGTGTGTTCCCCTCGTTCGAGGTGTCTCGCATGGGCGCGCCGTCACGGCAGCCCTGCACCGTCTTGGTAGTGACCGGAAAGCCATGCCGCCCCAGTTTCGGGGTGGAGACATGGGGCGCCCGTGCCGCGGCCCTGCTGTTCAGCGCCTCGACCGCGCCCGGCCCGAGCCCTTCGCGCGGTCGAGCGACGCGAGCCCCGTCCCTACCCCACCGCCGCCGGCTTCCGCGCCGCGGCGCCTTCACCGGCGGGCCTCGCCCTCACCGGGTCGCGCGGCCGCAGGTCCTCGACGGTGACCCCGAGCGGAACGCCGCCCCGCTCCAGCCAGGCGTGCTCGCCGGCGAGCACGGCGCGGCCGAGACGGTACTCGGCGCCGTCGTCGTTCCGCCACAGGTCGCGGAAGAGGTCCTTCACCCTGCGGCGGCTGGCGTCGCAGAAGCGGTCCGCCAGCACTTCCGCCTGCCGCGCCTCGGGGCGCCCCGCCTTCCGCAGCGCCGCCGCGCGCGCCACGCTCGCCGACGCGGCGAAGAGCTCGTTCGCCACGTCCACCAGCCGGAAGAGGAAGGCCTGCTTGCGCTCGGTGGCCGCGCGGAAGACCAGCATGGCGTGGAAGATCTGCCGGGCGAGCCTGCGGCTCGACCGCTCCACGAAGCGCAGGTGCTTCCCGAGCCTCCCGAAGCGGAGGTACCAGGGACGGAAGGGCCAGCCGATCCACTGCCTCGGGTACCACGCCGCGTAGAAGGCGGCGATGCGCGGCAGGGCGGCGAGCTTCGCGCCGGTCCCCACCTTCGGGTCGATCATCGCGCCGGCGATCTGGAGGTGCTTGTCCACCGCCTCGCGGGCCATGAAGAGGTGCATGATCTCCGACGAGCCCTCGAAGATGAGGTTGATGCGGTTGTCCCGCATCCAGCGCTCCACGCCCACCGCCGCCTCGCCGCGGGAGGCGAGCGAGCGCTCCTTCTCGAAGCCGCGCCCGCCGCGGATCTGCATGGTCTCGTCCACGAGGCGCCACGACTGGACGGTGTTCCACTCCTTGGCGGCGGCGGCCTCGAGCCGGATGTCGTAGCCCTTCCTGTCCGCCAGCGCCTGCGCCAGATCCGACACGGACTCCATCGCGTAGGTGGTGGCCGCCATGTCCGCGAGCTTGTGGGCGATGGCCTCGTGCTTGCCGATCTCCTGGCCCCACTGGGCGCGGGCCGCCGACCACTTGCGCGACACCTCGAGGCAGCTCTTGGCGAGGCCGGTCACCGCCGCCGGCAAGGAGAGCCGGCCGGTGTTGAGGGTGGTGAGGGCGATCTTGAGGCCGCGCCCCTCCGCGCCGAGGAGGTTCTCGCGCGGGACGCGCACGTTCGTGAAGGCGAGCGCCGCATTGGCGAGCGCGCGCAGGCCCATGAAGTGCAGCCGGTGGGTCACCTCGACGCCGGGCCAGCCCGTCTCGACGACGAACGCGGAGATGGCGTTGGTCTTCGGGTTGCGAGCCATCACCACCAGTAGCTCGGCGATGGTGCCGTTGGTGCACCAGAGCTTCGTGCCGTTCAGGACGAAGGCCTTTCCGTCCTCGGTGGGCTCACAGGTCGTGGCGAGGCGCGCCGGATCCGAGCCCACGCCGGCCTCGGTGAGGGCGAAGCCGGAGATGGCCCCGGCGGCGCAGCGCGGGAGGTACTTCCGCTTCAGCTCCTCCGATCCGAAGACCACGAGCGGCTGGGGGACGCCGATCGACTGGTGCGCCGAGAGCAGCGCCGTGAGATTGGCGTCGCGGCTCCCGAGGAGCTCCATCGCCGCGCCGTACTCGACCTGGCTCATGCCCATGCCGCCGTACTCGGACGGGATCTTCATCCCGAAGGCGCCGAGCCGGCGCAGCCCGTCCAGCACCTCGGGCGGGTAGTCGCCGAGCGCGTCGATCTGGGCGGGGTCCACCTTGTCCGCGAGGAAGCGCTCGAACTCCTCGCGGAAGCGCTTGAACTCGGGGCGCTCCGCCTCGGAGAGCGGGTAGGGGTGGACGAGCTCCAGCCTGAAGCGGCCCAGGAAGAGGTCGCGCAGGAACCCCGCGCCCTTCCACTCGGTTTCCCGCGACTCCTCGGCGACCTTCCGGGAAGCCTGGATCTCCTCTTCGACGCGGCCGGTGGTCTTCGCGCTCATGGCCGGAAAATAAACGTTGGCTTCATGACGCGCCGCGAGAAAGGCGGGTGCGACCCCGCCGGCCGGCCTTCCGGAAACGGGGCTTGCGGGGTGCCGCCTACGCCGCGATGCCGCGCGCGATCTGCCAGGCGCCGAACCCGGCGAGGACCGCCGCCGAAGCCGCCGTGAGCACCCGGGTGGGGCGCGGTCCGAGGCGCCGGGCGCCCGAGAAGACGAGGACGAGGGCCGCGTTCCCGCCGCAGAGGAGGAGGTAGAAGCCGGCGAGGAACGAGAGCCCGGACGCGGGCGAGGCGCGCCAGCTCTCCACGAGGATGGGGCCCGAGACGGTGCTCCAGAAGATCCACGGTCCGGGCGAGAGGGCGTTCATGGCGACGGCCCTGGCGAAGCCGCGCGCCGGCCGCTCGGCGGGTGGCGAGGGCACGTCCGGCGAGGCGGGCGCGCGGAGCGCGCGAAAGGTGGCGCGAGCGATCCAGAGCAGGAGGAGTCCGCCCAGGATCTGGAGGGTGCGGAGGAGGCCCGGTGGCGCGCGCGCGAGGACGAGGAGCACGAGGGCGACGATGGGACCGTCCGAGGCGAGGGGCGCGAGGGCCAGCGGCAGCGAGCGGAGCGCGCCGTTCGCGAGCGTCTGGGCGAGGAGGAAGGCCTGGAAGGGCCCGGGCGAGGCGGCGGCGGAGAAGCCCAGCGCCACTCCCTGGACGAAGCGGAGCACGCGCCGGTTCTACCAGGCGATGCGGCGGCGGTCGCGGAAGAAGCCGCCACCTCCGCGATTTGCGTCGGTGACGAGCGCGGTGCGTCCCCTGCGCAGATTTTTCGGCAGGCGCGCGGGCGGCGCCCCCGAACCGCCCGGGATCCGGTGCCTGCCGGCCCTTCATCTTGCTCGCTGGCCGGCACCGGGCTTGCTGTATCCTGCGCGGCGCGGCGGGACGAGCCGTCCGGACGCCCGCTCGGCCTTGGAAGGGGACACCGCATGAACGACTACCGGTACGACCATCGGACGGTCCAGGGGTTCATCCTCTCGGCCATCTTCTGGGGGGTGGTGAGCCTTCTCGTCGGGATGCTCATCGCGACCCAGATGTTCACGGCCGCGGCGAACTTCCCGCCCTACCTGACCTTCGGGCGGCTCCGGCCGGTGCACACGAACGGGCTCGCCTTCGGCCTGGGGGTGGGCTCCATCTTCGGCCTCTCCTACTACATCGTGATGCGCCTCTGCCGCCGGCCCCTCCTCTTCCCGCGGCTCGCCCGCGTGCAGCTCTGGCTCTTCAACGCCGGCATCGCCGCCGCGGTGGTGACGCTCCTCATGGGCTACACGCAGTCGCTGGAGTACGCCGAGCTGGAGTGGCCGCTCGACATCGCCATCGTGGTGCTGTGGGTGATGTTCGCCGTGAACGTCTTCGGGACGATCGCGAAGCGGCGCGAGGAGCAGATGTACGTGTCGCTCTGGTACGTCATCGCCACCGTCGTGGCCGTGGCCGTCCTCTACATCGTCGAGAACCTGTCGATCCCCGCGGGGCCCTGGAAGAGCTACCACCTCTTCGCCGGGGTGAACTCGGCCAACGTGCAGTGGTGGTATGGCCACAACGCGGTGGGCTTCGTCTTCACGACGCCCATCCTGGCGATGTTCTACTACTTCCTGCCCAAGTCCACCGGGCTCCCCATCTTCAGCCACCGCCTGTCGATCGTGAGCTTCTGGTCTCTCGTCTTCGCCTACCTGTGGACCGGCGCGCACCACCTCGTCTACACGCCGCTGCCGGACTGGATCCAGACGCTCGCCATCGTCTTCACCATGTTCCTCATCGCGCCGTCGTGGGGCTCGGTGGTGAACGGCTACTACACGGTGGGCGCGGACTGGTCGAGGATGCGGTCGAACTACCTCACCAAGTTCTTCGTCGTCGGCATCACCTTCTACGGCCTGCAGACGGTGCAGGGGCCGACCCAGGCGCTCCGCGTCGTCTCGCAGCTCATCCACTTCACCGACTGGGTGCCGGGCCACGTCCACATGGGCACGATGGGCTGGGTCACGATGACCGTGACGGCGTCCATCTACTACGTCATCCCGAAGATCCACGACACCGAGATCCACAGCGAGAAGATCGCCAATGCGCACTTCTGGCTGGTGCTGGTGGGCCAGCTCATGTTCTCGGTCACCATGTGGATCACCGGCATCCAGCAGGGCGCGCTGTGGAAGGCGACGAACCCCGACGGCAGCCTCAAGTACACCTTCGTCGAGGGGCTCGTGAAGAACTACCCATACTGGCACATGCGCGCGCTCGCCGGGCTGGTGTTCCTCGCGGGCATGGTGCTCTTCGTCTACAACGTCCTCATGACCATCCGGAAGGGGCAGGCCCGCGAGGCGCGGCCGGCTCCGGCGGCGGCCACGGTCTAGGGGGGAACGACATGGCCGGCACGATCTACAGGAAGCCCGTCGCCTTCGCGCTCCTGGCCACCGCGACCGTACTCGTCGGGACGGTCGTGACGATGCTCTACCCCATGCTCCGGCCGGAGATGCACCCCCGGCTCGAGAGCCTGAAGCCCTTCACGGCGCTGCAGCTCGCCGGGCGCGACCTCTACCAGCGGGAGGGGTGCGTCAACTGCCACACCCAGACCGTGCGGCCGCTCCGCAGCGAGGTGCTGCGCTACGGCGACTACTCCAAGGCCGGCGAGTTCGCCTACGACCGGCCCTTCCTCTGGGGCTCGAAGCGCACCGGCCCCGACCTGGCGCGGGAGGGCGGCAAGCGCCCCGACGGCTGGCACGCGAGGCACTTCGAGAACCCGCAGTCCTTCGAGCTGAGATCGAACATGCCGCGCTACGCCTTCCTGTCGAAGGCGAGGCTCGTCCCGGCGACGGTACAGGCGCACATGGACGCGCTCGGCTTCCCATACGCCGCCGAGGAGATCGCTGCGCTGGCGCAGAAGACCGAGATGGACGCCATGATCGCCTACATGCAGGTGCTGGGCAGCGCCGTGCCGCGCCGCGCCGGCGGCGAGGCCATGGCCCTCGACGAGAAGAACCCGCTCGGCGACGCGCCGGACGCCATCGCCCGCGGCCACAAGGTCTTCGCCGAGAGCTGCTCGGTGTGCCACGGCGACGAGGGGCACGGCCAGCAGGACATCGCGCCGAGCCTCACCGACGACGTCTTCCTCGGCGAGAAGGGCGACCTGGGGGACGGAGCCTACTTCGCCCTCATCAGCGGCGGCAGCGACGCGAAGAAGGCCATCGGCCGGAAGGGCGAGGAGGCCGGCGGCATGACCGCCTTCGGCGGGCAGCTCGGCAAGGACGACGTCTGGGCCGTCATCTCCTGGATCCGCGCCCAGCAGGCCCACGAGAGGAAGGAAGGTCCGGTGATGGAGCAGGTCGAGCACGAGGGCGGGCAGCCCGAGCGGCACCAGGGAGGGAGACCATGACGAGCGAGCTTCCCGACACCGCCGAGGCGATGGAGAGCAAGGAGACGGCCCGCACGCTGCCGGTGGGCTGGCTCGTCCTCTTCTTCGGCCTCATCGTCTGGGGCGCCTGGTACCTGTACGCCTACTCCCCCTGGCTCTCCGGCTGGACGCAGGAGGCCGAGTTCCAGGCCGCGCAGGCCGGCGGCGGCTCAGGCGCCAGCATCGGCAACACCATCGCCTTCACGGCCATCCCGGCGGCGGTGCTGGTGTGGCTCTGGGCCACCCTGCGCCGCCGCGGGGCGGGCAGGCCCAGATGACCGCGCAGGCCGCCGCCTACCTCGTCACCGGCCTCGTACTCGTCGCGGCGCTCGCCGCCATCGCGGCGCACACCTACTCGAAGAAGCGCCGCGACCGGGTCGAGCAGCCCAAGTACAAGATGCTGGATGACGACTAGAAGGATACGGTCCTGGCGGTGGGTCGCCGAGGCGCTTCAGGCGATCGCCGTCCTGGGCCTCCCCTTCGTCCAGGTCGGCGGCGAGAGCGCGCTCCGCTTCGACGTCCCGAGCCTCAGGCTCCACTTCTTCGGGGCCGCCGTCTGGATGGACGAGTTCTTCGTCGTCCTGGCGGCGACGCTCCTCGCCGGCTTCCTCTTCCTCCTCGTCACGCTCGCCTTCGGGCGCGTCTGGTGCGGCTGGGCCTGCCCGCAGACCGCGCTCGCCGACCTCACCGCCCGGCTCGACGCCTGGCGGCGCCGGGGCGGGGCGCCCGCCGCCGGCGCCTTCGCCCTCTACGCACTCGTCTCGGCGCTCGTCGCGGCGAACCTGCTCTGGTACTTCGTCGCCCCGGGCGACTTCGCGGCGAGGCTCCTCGAGGGGAGGCTCGGGCCGGTGCTGACCGGCTCCTGGGCCGTGCTCTCCGCGGTCCTGTTCCTGGACCTGGCCCTGCTGCGCTGGCGCTTCTGCGCCACCGCCTGCCCCTACGCCAAGCTGCAAGGGGCGCTCTTCGACCGGCACACGCTCGTCATCGCCTACGACGCGCGCCGCGCCGTCGATTGCATCGACTGCGGCGCCTGCGTCCGGGTGTGCCCGACCGGCATCGACATCCGCGACGGCCTGCAGGCGGCCTGCATCGCCTGCGGCGAGTGCATCGACGCCTGCGAGCCCATCATGCTGAAGCTGAGACGTCCGGCGAAGCTCGTCGGCTTCTTCTTCGGCGAGCCGGGGACGCCGCGGCGGCTCGCGCGCCCGGCCGTGGTGGCGCTCGCCGCCGCCACCGGAGCGGCCCTCGTCCTCACCGTGGCCGTCGCCGCCGAGCGGGCGCCGCTCGACCTCCTCGTCTCGCCCGCCTCGCAGTATGAGCCGCGCCTCGCCGGCGACGGCCGGGCCGTGAACGCCTACACGGTGGCGCTCGAGAACCGGAGCCGAGCCCCGGTCACGCTCCGGCTCGCGCTCGAGGCTGGCCCGGCCGAGACGAGCGTCCGGCCGGAGGCGGTGACGCTCGGACCGGGCGAGCACCGCCGCCTCACGGTGGTCGCGTCGGCGCTCGGGCTCGGCGGCGCCGCCCGGTCGGTCGAGGCCACCTTCTCCGCCGAGGCGGTGGGCGGAGGCGTCCGCGCCACGCGGCGGGTCCCCTTCGCCGTTCCGGAGGGCCGGTGAAGGCGCTCATCGCGGTCGTGGCGGCGGTGGCGCTCGCCGCCACGGCGGCGACCATCTGGATCGGGGCCCGCCTGTTCGAGGAGAAGGTCACCCCCGACCCCTACGAGGCGGGGCTCCGCTTCGACGAGGAGCAGCGCAGCGCGGCGCGCCCCGACTGCGCCATCTCCGCAGGGCCCTGCACGCGGCCGGCCGGCCAGGAGGGGACGCGGCTCACACTCGAGATCGCGCCGCGCCCGGTGCGCGCCATGGCCGACCTCGAGCTCACCGTGAGCGTCGATCCCGCCTCGGCGGCTCCCGACGGCTCCGGCGCGCGCATCGACCTGTCCATGCCGGGGATGTACATGGGGGAGAACCGCCTGGCGCTCGCGCCCGTCGGCGGCGGCCGCTTCCGGGGACGCGGCGTCATCGTGCGTTGCCCGAGCGGAGGCCGCACCTGGTCGGCCGAGGCGCGGGTCGAGCCCCCGGCGAAGGGCGCGCCGCTCCGGGCCACCTTCACCTTCGAGGTGGCGAACTGATGCGGCCGGACTACCTCCTCGCCCTCGGCACGGGCCTGCTCGGCGGCCTCGGGCACTGCGTGGGGATGTGCGGGCCGCTGGTGGGCGCGGTGAGCCTGGCGGCGGCCCCCGCGCTCGGCCCGCGCCAGGTCGCCGCCGGCCAGGTCCTCTACAACCTCGGGCGCGTCACCACCTACTCGCTCGTCGGCGCGCTCATGGGGCTCACCGGCTCGTTCGTGAACGTGGCCGGCCGGCTCGCCGGCTTTCAAGAAACGGTGGCTGTGGTGGCCGGGCTGCTCCTCATCGCCATGGGCCTCGGCGCGGCGGGCGTCGCCGGCTGGGCGCGGCGGCTCGAGGCGCGCGCCGCGGAGCGGGTCTTCGACGCCGCGCGCGGCGTCCTCGCGGGCGGCGGACCGGGCCGCTTCTACCCGCTCGGCCTCCTGCTCGGCCTGCTCCCCTGCGGCCTCTCCTGGTCGGCCTTCGCCGGCGCGGCCGCCACCGGAGGCCTCGCCCCGGGGCTCCTCTTCGCGCTGTGCTTCGCGCTGGGCACGGTCCCGGCGCTGCTCCTCGTGGGCCTCACCACCGCCGTCCTCGGCCACCGCCTGCGCGGCGCCCTGTACCGCGCCGGCGGCGTCCTCGTGGTCCTCCTCGGCGCGCTCTTCGTCGCCCGCGGGCTCGGCCTCCATGCTGCGCTGTGACCACTGCCTCCTCGAGTTCCCGGAGCGCGAGGCGGTGCGCGACGCCGGACCCGGCGGGGAGAAGGCCTTCTGCTGCGCGGGATGCCGCGGAATCTACCGGCTCATCGTCGACGAGGGGCTGCAGCGCTTCTACTCCGGGCGGGACTGGAAGGAGCCGGGGCTGCCGGTCGCCCCCGGGAGCGCGCGAGTGGACGCCGCGAGCTTCCAGGACGCGGTGCGCGACGCCGGCGGGCTCCGCGAGCTGGACGTCTACGTGGACGGCATTCGCTGCGCCTCGTGCGTGTGGCTGAACGAGCGGCTCCTGGCGCGCACCCCGGGCGTGACCTTCGCCCGCGTGAACTACGCCACGCACCGTGCGCGCGTGCGCTTCGACCCGGAGCGCACCAGCCTCGAGGCGGTGCTCGGCCGGATCGCCGCCGCCGGGTACGCGCCCAAGCCCTACTCGGAGGCGCAGGGCTACGCGGCCCAGCGCGCCGAGGCGAAGGACCTGCTCGTCCGCCTCGGCACCGCGGCCTTCCTCTCCTCGCAACTCATGATCTACTCGGTCGCCCTGTACGCCGGCAGCTTCCAGGGGATCGACCCCGCCACGCGCCGCCTCATGGAGTGGGTGGCGCTCTCGCTCACGCTCCCGGTCTTCTTCTACTCGGGCGCGCCGTTCCTCGCGGGGGCGGCGCGGGGGCTCGAGCGGCTGCGCTTCGACATGGACGCGCTCATCGTGCTCGGCTCGGGGGCGGCTCTCGGCTACAGCGCCTGGGCGATGGCCGCGGGGCGCGAGGTGTACTTCGACACTGCGGCCATGATCGTGACCCTGGTGCTCCTCGGGCGCTACGTCGAGGCGCGCGCCAAGGGGCGGGCCTCCGAGGCGGTGTCGCGGCTCGCGGCGCTCGTCCCCCGCGAGGGCCGGCTCGTCGTGCGCGGCGCGGACGGGCGGGACGAGCGCCGCACCGTACCGGTGGCCGAGGTCCGGCCCGGCGACCGCCTGGAGGTGGTGCCGGGCGAGCGCGTCCCGCTCGACGGCGCCGTCGAGTCCGGCGGCTCCGAGGTGGACGAGTCGCTCGTCACCGGCGAGTCGCGGCCGGTCCCGAAGGGACCAGGCGCCGCCGTCGTGGGCGGGAGCGTGAACCTCCACGGAAGCTTCGTCCTCCGGGTGACGCGCGTCGGGAAGGAGACCGTCCTCGCCGGGATCATCCGCGCGGTGGAGGAGGCCCAGGCCGCGAAGCCGCGCATCCAGGCCCTCGCGGACCGGGTGGTCGGCGTCTTCGTGCCCGCGGTCCTCCTCCTCGCCGCCGCCACCGTGGCCTTCCACCTCGCGCGCGGGGCCGGCGGCCCCGGGGCGCTCATGACCGGCGTCTCGGTGGTCGTCATCGCCTGCCCCTGCAGCCTGGGGCTCGCGACACCCATCGCCGTGCTGCTCGCCACCGGCATGGCCTCGGCGCGCGGCATCCTGGTGAAGGGCGGCGACGTGCTGGAGGAGGCGGGACGCGCCACCGACGTGGTCTTCGACAAGACCGGCACGCTCACCCGCGGCCGGCCCGTCCTCCGCGGGGTGGTGGTGCTCGACCCGGCCCTCTCGCGCGACGGGGCCCTGGCGCTCGCCGCGTCGGTGGAGCGGCGGAGCGAGCACAGCTTCGGCAGGGCCGTCGTCGGGGCGGCGCGGGACGCCGGGGCGGCGCCCGGTCCCGAGGCGGAGGGCTTCCGGGCCGAGCCGGGGCGGGGCGTCGTCGCGACCGTGGCCGGCGCGCGCGTCGCCGCGGGCAATCGCGCGCTCCTGGCTGGG
>Ga0209797_10001760_pt1 | contig 10916 bp, 9 predicted proteins | sample DOMMetBare3Fresh_2_FD_187472 | JGI IMG/M metagenome (GOLD analysis project Ga0209797, IMG submission 187472) | Wetland sediment microbial communities from St. Louis River estuary, USA, under dissolved organic matter induced mercury methylation -... | ecosystem: Environmental > Aquatic >...
AACGGTTCTCGCCCGTGGCGGGGTCGACGCGGTACTTGCGACAGTACCTGTCGAAGGCCTCGGCCACCGACGACGACGGCGTGATCGGGTACCAGGCGCAGACGGTGGCCCCGCCGTAGACGCAGCCCAGCGCGGTCGCGGCATTGCCTTCGACGAAGATGCGGTCGCCGACCTTGTCGGCGTTGCGCACGTGCAGGCCGATCGGCGCCTTCAGATGATCCCTGGCGAAGCTGCGCCCGGCGTGCAGGGCACGCACGTTGGATTCCAGCAGCCGCTCCTTGCCGCGGTACTGCTCGCTGAACAGGCTCTCGATGACGCTGGCATCGACCTCCATCAGCACCGACAGCGCACCCAGCACCATGATGTTCTTGAACAGCTGGCGCTGGCGCGAATCCTCGTAGGTGGCGTTGCAGATCGCGGTGACGGGCATGCCGATCACCGTGATGTCGTCGCGGAACGCGCTGGGCGGCAAGGGCTTGGTGCTGTCGTAGAACAGGTAGCCACCGGTCTCGACCTCGGCCACGTCCTGGGTCCAGGTCTGCGGGTTCATCGCCACCATCATGTCGATGCCGCCGCGGCGGCCGAGCCAGCCGCGCTCGCTGACCCGCACCTCGTACCAGGTCGGCAGGCCCTGGATGTTGCTCGGGAAGATGTTGCGCGGGCTGACCGGCACGCCCATGCGCAGGATGGCCTTGGCGAACAACTCGTTGGCCGAAGCCGAGCCCGAGCCGTTGATGTTGGCGAACTTGACGACGAAGTCGTTGACGGCTTCGATGCGCTTCATGCGGTGGCCTCCACGCGTGCACTGCCCGATCGGTTGTCGCGGCAGGCCGGGCCCGCCTGGGTGGTCATGAGCAGGAACTTCTGCATATCCCAGGCACCGGTCGGGCAGCGCTCGGCGCACAGGCCGCAGTGCAGGCAGACGTCCTCGTCCTTGACCATCACGCGCCGGGTCTTCAAGGGGCCGCTGACATACAGCGCCTGGGTGGCGTTGGTCGCCGGCGCGTTGAGCCGCGTGCGCAACTCGGCCTCGTCACCGTTGCCGGTGAAGCTGATGCAGTCCATCGGGCAGATGTCGACGCAGGCGTCGCACTCGATGCACACCTTCTCGGTGAACACCGTCTGCACGTCGCAGTTCAGGCAGCGCTCGGCCTCCTTGAAGGCCGTCTCGAGGTCGAATCCGAGTTCGACCTCGACCTTGATGCTCGCCAGCGCCTTCTGCGCCGCCGCCCAAGGCACCTTGTAGCGGGCGTCGTCGGAGACCGCGTTGTCGTAGCTCCACTCGTGGATGCCCATCTTCTGCGACACCAGGTTCACGTGCGGCGGCGGGCGGTGGGTCACCGGCTCGCCATGCACGAAGCGGTCGATCGACACCGCCGCCTCGTGGCCATGGGCCACCGCGGTGATGATGTTCTTGGGGCCGAAGGCCGCGTCGCCACCGAAGAAGACCTTGGCCACGGTGGACTGCAGCGACTTCTCGTCGAGCTTGGGCAGTCCCCATTTGTCGAATTCGATGCCGCTGTCGCGCTCGATCCAGGGGAAGGAGTTCTCCTGGCCGACGGCGATCAGCACCTCGTCGCAATCGAACATCGCGTCGGGCTCGCCGGTGGGAATCAACGAGCGGCGGCCCTTCTCGTCGTAGACCGCGCGCACGATCTCGAAGCTCATGCCGGTGAGCTTGCCGCCCTCGTGAAGGAAGGCCTTGGGGACATGGAAGTTGAGGATCGGGATGCCCTCGTGCATCGCGTCTTCCTTCTCCCACGGCGAGGCCTTCATCTCCTCGAAGCCCGAGCGCACGATGACCTTGACATCGTCGGCGCCCATGCGCCGCGCCGAGCGGCAGCAGTCCATCGCGGTGTTGCCGCCGCCGAGCACGATGACGCGCTTGCCGACACGGGTGATGTGGCCGAACGACACCGAGGCCAGCCAGTCGATGCCGATGTGGATCGCGCTGGCCGCCTCCTGCCGGCCGGGCACCTCGAGGTCGCGCCCGCGCGGCGCGCCGCAGCCGACGAAGACCGCGTCCCAGTCCTCGGCGAGCAGCGCCTTCATCGACTCGATGCGCTGGCCGGACCGGAAATCGATGCCCATGTGCAGGATGTAGTCGCACTCCTCGTCGATCACGCTCTCGGGCAGGCGAAAGCGCGGGATCTGGGTGCGGATGAAGCCGCCGGCCTTCTTCTCGCCATCGAAGACGGTGACCGCGTAGCCCTGCAGGGCGAGGTCACGCGCCACCGTGAGCGAGGCCGGCCCGGCGCCGACGCAGGCGATGCGCTTGCCGTTGCGCGGCAGCGGGCGCGGGATCATCGCCCGCACCTCGTCGCCTTTGAAGTCGGCACAGACGCGCTTGAGGCGGCAGATCGCCACCGGCTCCGGCTTGGCGGCGTTCTTTTCCTCGACCCGGCCGCGGCGGCAGGCCGGCTCGCAGGGCCGGTCGCAGGTCCGTCCGAGCACGCCGGGGAAGACGTTGGACGCCCAGTTGACCATGTAGGCCTGGTCGTAGCGACCCTGGGCGATCAGGCGGATGTACTCGGGGACGGGGGTGTGGGCGGGACACGCCCATTGGCAATCGACGACCTTGTGGAAATAGTCGGGGTCGGCCACATCGGTGGGGCGCACGTGCAAGGGTCTCCTGGTTCTGACGCGCCCCAGGTGCCAGTTCGGGCCGTCGCTGCGGCGCTGGCGGGCGATCAATTGTCAAGGCGTGGAGTCTACGACGGGCGCCAGTCCCTATGGTCGCAAGGGCGGGCCCGCGCAACACTTGCAGGCTTGGCTTCGGCGCCAGCCTGCGGCGTCCGTCACACCACCCGCACGGCGCGCTGCAGGCCCTCGACCTTGCGGCCCTTGCGCGCGCGCCGGCCCAGATGCCTGTCCAGTTCCGCACCGTTCAGCCGCACGGCGAACATTGCTCACGTTGGCGTCGTGTCCGGACGTGGTCGATTCGGCCACAAACCCGATACGCCGCAGCTTCGGCACCGACTCGACCAGCAGCTCGATCAGTTTTCATTTTTGTGTCGGCCGCCATGTTGCTCGATCCTGTGATCATGCCGCCGGGCCGCGCAAGGCTCGTGACCAGGCCCGCCGCCAGTGCATCGCCGGTGAGCAGAACCAGCGGTGTCGTCGGCGCAGCATTGTTCGCGGCACGCGCTGCCGACGAGGGCCATGCCACGATGACGGCGGGTTTCATGGCAGCAAGCTCTTGAGCGCGCGCCGGCAAACGCGCCACCGGTCCCTCGCCATGGCGTTCTTCCAGCACGCATTGCGCGCCCAGCTTCCAGCCCGGCGCGGCCATGCCTGCGGTGAAGGCATTGAGCAGATCGCGTCCGTCTCGGCTGCCGTTGGCCAACCACCCGATCGCCACCGGCGCATTCGCCTGCGTGCGCACGGCGCCCAGCCATGCCAGTGCAGGCAAGCCGACGCCGGCCGTGAGCCATCGGCGGCGTGTATCGGCTAAGTGGGTGTCATGGCTTTTCACGGTGTTCCCAGGGCGGTGCCCGGCAAGTTGGCCGGGCGCATTTCGGTCAGGCAGCGACTGGCGCAGGCTTCACCTTCACCTTGTCGGCCTTCATTCGTTGCTGCGCGTGCCACATGTCGAAGGCGGTCTGCTCCGCCAACCACACACGGGCATCGCCGCCTCGCTCGACACCGAGCCAAGCCTCGATGCGCAAGGCCATCTCCGGCGAGATCGCTGCCCGGCCGTTCAGCACGCGGGAAAGCGCCACACGGGACACGCCAAGTTGCTCAGCAGCCTTGGTCACGCTGAGGCCGAGTGCCGGCAGCACGTCATCGCGCAGCGTGTGGCCGGGATGCGGTGGGTCGAACATGCGGGGCATGGTGCTCTCCTTCAGTGGTAGTCCTGGTAGTCGACGAGTTCGGCGTCGACACCGATGAAGCGGAATGTCAACCGCCAATTGCCGCTGACCCACACAGACCAATATCCGCGTAGGTTGCCTTTCAGCGGGTGCAGCCCCCAGCCCGGCAGGTTCATGTCTTGCGGCTTGCTGGCGGCGTTCAGGCGTCGCAGCATGGCCCCGAGCTTGGGCCCATGCGCGGCTTGGATGCCGGCCTTGCTACCTTTGAGGAAGAAGGCCTCCAAGCCCTTGTGCTTGAAGCTCAGGATCATGGTGCAGTGTATCGCGTTGCGTTACGAGGCTCAAGCCAAGGCAGCTGCTGCGGCCTAACGCCCGGCGACATGCCTGCGCGCGCATCACGTCCATCCACACCAATGCTGGCAGACCCACGCCAGCCGCCAACCCTCTGCGGCGCAGGTTCATTCGATCACCTCTGTCACACGAACCATCATCGACGGCGGAATCACGATGCCCAGCGTCTTGGCGGTTTTCATATTCAGCACCGGCTCGAAAGTGGTCGGCAGTTCGATGGGCAGGTCACATCAGCATTTGATCAAGCGCTGACGCGCAGTACCCGCACGAACCCTTCCACCTTGCGTCCCTTGCGGGCACGCTTGCCGACATGCTTGGCCAGCCCGGCGCCTGCGAGCCGCTCTTCCCTGGCCTTGCCGCCGCGGCCGCTGCCGCTGACCCTCAGCACATCGCCGAAGATCGCCGTGGAGACCAACGGCGCCTTGGCATCGACGTCCATCAGCGTCAGGCCCCTGCCACCATTGGGCTGCAGCTTGAGCTCGGCGAGCGGGAACACCAGCAGCCGGCCGTCCATCGCCAGACACGCCACCTGCGCCTGCCCGGGCGCCACCGGCACCGGGGGCAGCACGCGGTCGCTGTCTTCGAGCGTCAGGAAGGCCTTGCCGCCACGCTGGCGTCCGTGCATGTCGCCGGCCTGGGCGAGCAGGCCGAAGCCGCCGGTGTTGGCCAGCAGCAGCGTGGTGTCGGCGGTGCCGGCGAAGTAGTGCGCCGGCTGGGTGCCGGGCTCGAGCTCGATCAGGCTGGTGATCGGCTGGCCGTCGCCACGCCCGCCGGGCAGAAGGCTCACTGCGACCGAGTACACCCTGCCGCTGCCCTTGGCCGCGCTGCCGAAGACCAGCAGCGTGTCGACGCTGCGGCAGGCAAAGCTGCCGTACAGCGAGTCGCCGGGCTTGAACTGCAGCGCGCCCACCTCGACCTCGTGGCCCTTGAGCGCCCTCACCCAGCCCTTGAGGCTGACGACCACCGTCACCGGCTCGTCGACGACCCGGATCTCGGCCACCACCCGCCGATCGGCCTGGATCAGCGTACGGCGCGCGTCGCCATGGGCCTTGGCATCGGCCTCGATCTCGCGGATCAGCAGGCGCTTGAGCACCGCCGGGCTGCCGAGGATCTCGTCGAGCCGGGTCGCCTCCTCGTGCAAGCCCTTGAGTTCCTGCTCGATCTTGATCGCCTCCAGCCGCGCGAGCTGGCGCAGCCGGAGCTCGAGGATGTCCTCGGCCTGCCGGTCGCTCAGGGCGAAGCGCTCGATCAGCGCCGGCTTGGGCTCGTCGGCGTTGCGGATGATGCGGATCACCTCGTCGATGTTGAGCAGCACCAGCGCGCGCCCTTCGAGGACGTGGATGCGCTCGCGCACCCGGTCCAGCCGGTGCTGCGATCGGCGCTGCACCGTGGCCTGGCGGAAGGCCACCCACTCGGTGAGCATCTGGCGCAGGCTCTTCTGCGTCGGCCGGCCGTCGAGGCCGACCATCGTCAGGTTGACCGGCGCGCTGGTCTCGAGGCTGGTGTGCGCGAGCAGCGTGGTGACGAGCTCCTGCTGCTCGACGGTGCGGCTCTTGGGCTCGAAGACCAGCCGCACCGAGGCCTCCTTGCCGGACTCGTCGCGGACCGCGTCGAGCACCGCCAGCACGCTCGCGCGCAGTTGGGTCTGCTCGGTCGACAGCGCCTTCTTGCCGGCCTTGACCTTGGGGTTGGTCAGCTCCTCGATCTCCTCGAGCACCTTCTGGCTGCTGGTGCCGGGCGGCAGTTCGGTGACCACCAGCTGCCACTGGCCGCGCGCCAGGTCCTCGACCTTCCAGCGCGCGCGCACCTTGAGGCTGCCGCGTCCGCTGGCGTAGGCCTCGCGGATCTCGGCCTCGGCACTGATGAGCTGGCCGCCGCCAGGGTAGTCGGGGCCCGGCAGCAGGGCAAACAGCGCGTCGTCGCCCAGGCCCTCGTCGCGGATCAGTGCCACGGCGGCGGCGGCCACCTCGCGCAGGTTGTGGCTGGGGATCTCGGTGGCCAGGCCGACCGCGATGCCCGAGGCGCCGTTGAGCAGCACGAAGGGCAGGCGTGCGGGCAGCAGCCGGGGCTCCTCGGTCGAGCCGTCGTAGTTGGGGATGAAGTCGACCGTGCCCTCGTCGATCTCGTCGAGCAGCAGGCGGGCGATCGGGCTCAATCGCGCCTCGGTGTAGCGCATCGCCGCGGCGCCGTCGCCGTCGCGGCTGCCGAAATTGCCCTGGCCGTCGATCAGCGGGTAGCGCTGCGAGAAGTCCTGCGCCATGCGCACCAGCGCGTCGTAGGCGGCCTGGTCGCCGTGCGGGTGAAAGCGCCCCAGCACGTCGCCGACCACCCGGGCGCACTTCACCGGCCGGGGCGCGCCCCCCGCGCCATGGCCCAGCCCCATGCGCTGCATCGAGTACAGGATGCGGCGCTGCACCGGCTTGGCGCCATCGCAGACATCGGGCAGCGCGCGGCCCTTGACCACGCTCAGCGCGTATTCGAGGTAGGCGCGCTCGGCGTAGTCGGCCAGCGTGATGGCGTCGCCCGGTTCGTCGGGTGGTGGGGGAATCAGCGAGAGTTGTTCGGGCATGCGGGGATCGGGTGCTCCATTCAGACCGGCTCGAGGCCGAGCGCGACGCGGGCCTGGTACTCACGGTCGAGCATGCTCATCACCACCAGGCTGTCGTAGCCGTCGGCGCCGTCGATGGTGATGCGCACGCTCTCGCGCAGCCGGCCCTCCTCGACGAAGCCCTCACTCGCGTAGAGGGCCAGCGCGCGCGTGTTGAGCTGCTTGACGTCGAGCCAGAAGCGGTGTGCGCGCAGGTCGCGAAAGGCCATCCGCTTGAGGTAGCGCGCGCAGGCGCGGCCCAGGCCCTGCCCCTTGGGCTGCAACACGATGCGCTTGAGCTCGACGCTGCGGTGCTGGTTGCGGCAGCCCTGCAGTATGACGAAGCCGGCGCGCTCCTGGCCCGGGCCGGCCTCGACGATGAAGTGGCGGAAGTCGGGGATGCGCACCGCGCCCTCGTGCTGCGGCCGCTCCCAGGGCGTGATGAAGGGCAGGTTGTGCGCATCGGTCTCGACCGAGATCACGTAGTCGAGGTCGGACAGCATCGTCGGCCGCAGCCGCAGCGGCGGGCGGGTGGTCTCAGACATCGAGCTCCACCGCGTCGCCGCGCAACTCCATCAGCTCGCGCCGCGCCGCGGCCTCGCCCTTGCCCATCAGCCGCGTCATCGCACGCACCGTGGCGTCGAAGTCGACCGCGCCGCAGGCCACCGGCAGCAGTCGCCGCGTCTCGGGATTGAGCGTGGTCTCCCACAGCTGCTCTGCGCTCATCTCGCCCAGCCCCTTGAAGCGGCCGATGCTCCATGAGCCCTCGCGGGCGCCTTCCTTGCGCAGCTTGTCGAGGGCGGCATCGCGCTCGCCGTCGTCGAGCGCGTAGATCTTCGCCGCCGGCTTCTTGCCCCGCGCCGGGGCATCGATGCGGTACAGCGGCGGCCTGGCCACGTACAGGTGCCCGGTCTCGATCAGCTTGGGGAAGTGACGGAAGAACAGCGTCAGCAGCAGCACCTGGATGTGCGAGCCGTCGACATCGGCGTCGGACAGGATGCACACCTTGCCGTAGCGCAGGCCGCTGAAGTCCGGCGCATCGCCGGGCCCATGCGGATCGATGCCGATGGCCACCGCGATGTCGTGGATCTCGTTGTTGGCGAAGAGCCGATCGCGCTCGACCTCCCAGGCGTTGAGCACCTTGCCGCGCAGCGGCAGGATGGCCTGGGTCTCCTTGTCGCGGCCCATCTTGGCCGAGCCGCCGGCCGAATCGCCTTCGACCAGGAAGACCTCGTTCAGGCCCAGGTCGCGGCTCTCGCAATCGGTGAGCTTGCCGGGCAGCACCGCGACGCCCGAGCCCTTGCGCTTTTCCACCTTCTGCGAGGCGCGCTGGCGGGTCTGCGCCTGCCGGATCACCAGCTCGGCGAGCCTCTTGCCGTGCTCGACATGCTGGTTGAGCCACAGCTCGAGCGGCGCGCGGGTGAACTGCGAGACCAGCCGCAAGGCGTCGCGGCTGTTCAGCCGCTCCTTGATCTGGCCCTGGAACTGCGGGTCGAGCACCCGGGCCGAGAGCACGAAGCTCGCCCGCGAGAACACGTCCTCGGGCATCAGCTTGACCCCCTTCGGGGCCAGCGAGTGATGCTCGATGAAGGCCTTGACGGCGCCGAACAGGCCGTCCTTGAGCCCCGACTCGTGGGTCCCGCCGGCGACGGTGGGGATCAGGTTGACGTAGCTCTCGCGCAGCACGCCGCCGTCCTCGGTGAAGGCCAGCACCCAGGCCACGCCCTCGCCCTCGGAGAAGTTCTCGCTCTCGTTGCCGGAGGCATAAGCCTCGCCATCGAGCAGCGGCATCATCGGCTCGGCCTGCAGGCCCTGCAGCAGGTAGTCGCGCAGGCCGCCGCGGTAGCTCCAGGACTGAGTCTCGGGCTCCTTCTGGCCGCTCTTCTCACGTGTCAGCGTCACCGTCAGGCCAGGCATCAGCACGGCCTTGCTGCGCAGCAGATGGGTCAGGTCCTGGAGCGGCAGCTCGGTCGAATCGAAGTATTTCGCGTCGGGCCAGACCCGCACCCGGGTGCCGTGCCGAGGGTCGCCGCCGCCGGCCTTGCGCAGCAGGAGCGGCTCGACGACCTCGCCGCCGGCGAAGGCGAGCGTCGCCGCCTGGCCGTCGCGCCACACCGTCACCTCCAGCCGCCTGGCCAGCGCGTTGGTCACGCTGACCCCCACGCCGTGCAGGCCGCCCGAGAAGCTGTAGGCGCCGGCCGAGCCCTTGTCGAACTTGCCGCCGGCGTGCAGCCGGGTGAAGACGATCTCGACCACCGGCACCTGCTCCTCGGGGTGCAGGCCGAACGGGATGCCCCGCCCTTCGTCCTCGACACTGACCGAGCCATCGACATGCAGCGTGACGCCGATGCGCTTGCAGGCACCCGCCAGGGCCTCGTCGGCGGCGTTGTCGATCACCTCCTGGACGACGTGCAGCGGGTTGTCGGTGCGGGTGTACATGCCCGGTCGCTGCTTGACGGGCTCGAGCCCCTTGAGCACGCGGATCGAGGCCTCGACGTACGCGCCCTTGGGGAGGATGCCGGTTGCCATGGCGGCGCATTGTAGGCAGCGGCATTCCCGCGCGCGGACGTGATCGGCCGCCCTTCGCTACAGTGCGCACGATGAGTTCGACGCCCTCCCCCGCCCGTCTGTCGATGACCCAGGTGCTGCTGTGCGGCGCCGCCATCGTCACCTTGTCGATGGGCATCCGCCATGGCTTCGGCCTGTGGCTGCAGCCGATCACGATGGACCGCGGCTGGAGCCGCGAGACCTTCGCCTTCGCGATGGCGGTGCAGAACCTGGCCTGGGGCCTGTCGGGTCCGCTGGCCGGCATGCTGGCCGATCGTTTCGGCGCCTATCGCGTGCTGCTCGCCGGTGGCACGCTGTATGCGATGGGACTGGTCCTGATGGCCTTGTCGACTTCCGGCCTGGCCTTCACCGGCAGCGCCGGCCTGTTGATCGGCATGGCGCAGTCGGGCTGCACCTATGCGGTGATCTATGGCGTCATCGGCCGCAACGTGGCGGCGGACAAGCGTTCGTGGGCGATGGGGCTCGCGGCGGCGGCGGGCTCGTTCGGGCAGTTCCTGATGGTGCCGGTGGAGAGCTGGCTGATCGACCAGTGGGGCTGGCAGAGCGCGCTGTTCATCCTCGGCTGCGCGGCGCTGGCGATCCTGCCGCTGGCCCGGGGGCTGCGGGAGCCGACGGCCGCGGCGTGGACCGGCGTGCAGCAAAGCGTGGCCGAAGCGGTGCGCGAGGCCTTCGGATACCGCAGCTTCCAGTGGCTGACGGCAGGCTACTTCGTCTGCGGCTTCCAGGTCGTGTTCATCGGCGTGCACATGCCCAGCTACCTCAAGGACCAGGGCCTGGCGCCCGCGGTCGCGACCACCGCGCTGGCGCTGATCGGGCTGTTCAACATCTTCGGCACTTACGCGGTCGGCGTGCTCGGCCAGCACCTGGCCAAGCGCCACCTACTGGCCGCCATCTACAGCCTGCGCTCGCTGGCGATCGCGCTGTTCCTCGCCGCGCCGTTGACGCCCTGGAGCGTGTACCTGTTCTCGGCGGTCATGGGCCTGCTGTGGCTGTCCACGGTGCCACCGACCAACGCCATCGTGGCGCAGGTGTTCGGCGTGCGTTACCTGTCGATGCTGAGTGGTTTCGTGTTCTTCAGCCACCAACTCGGGTCGTTCCTCGGCGTCTGGCTGGGCGGCAGGCTCTACGACGCCACCGGCAGCTACGACGTGGTGTGGTGGATCGCGATCGCGCTCGGCGTGTTTGCCGCGCTGGTCAACCTGCCGGTGCGCGAGACCCCGATCGCGCGGCCTGCGACGGTGGTCGCCTAAGCGTCATGCGACGCGCACACCGCCTCACCCTCTGGCTGGCCGCCGCGGTCGTGCTGGGGCTGGTCTTCGCCAGCTACCTCAGCCCGCACCTGGTGGTCGATCTGGCCAGCCGCCTCTGGGCCTGCTTCTGATGCACGGCACGGCGGGCCCCTCGCCCTGGGTGCAGCGCTGGGCGCACCTGGTGCGCGCCGGCGGCAGCGTGCTCGACCTGGCCTGCGGCGGCGGCCGCCACCTGCGCTGGCTGGCCGCGCGCGGACATCGGGTGACCGGCATCGACCGCGACGCGCCGGCGCTGGAGCCGCTGCGCGAGATCGCCGAGATCGTCATCGCCGACCTGGAGGCCGGCCC
>Ga0209797_10001761_pt1 | contig 10915 bp, 11 predicted proteins | sample DOMMetBare3Fresh_2_FD_187472 | JGI IMG/M metagenome (GOLD analysis project Ga0209797, IMG submission 187472) | Wetland sediment microbial communities from St. Louis River estuary, USA, under dissolved organic matter induced mercury methylation -... | ecosystem: Environmental > Aquatic >...
CGTTGTCCAAGTATCAGCGAATTATCAGCGAGATGTAAGGTATAGTCAATTAATGATTGATTCATTTTCTTACTCCCCTTTAGGGGCTGGGGGTTTACATCTGGTTTACTTCATCAGGTAATTGGTAAAAAGTCGGGTGACGATAAATTTTATCTTCAGCAGGTTCAAATAACTCACCTGCTTCTTCAGGATTGGATGCATGAATATATTTTGATTCAACCACCCAAATACTTACACCTTCCATTCTTCTTGTATAAACATCTCTTGCATTTTCAATTGCCATTTGTGCATCTGTTGCATGAAGACTGCCAACATGTTTATGGTCGAGACCTTGTTTGCTCCGAATAAAAACTTCCCAAAGCGGCCAGTCGGATTGTTTGCCCCCATCCCCTAAAGGGGTGTTATGGAAGCCCCCCTTCTCTTCTGGAATATCTCCGTAATAGAATTTCCTGATGTAATTCTTCATTATTATTTTTTAATTCTTAATTATTAATCAGGCAGCCTTCCGGTTCTTTCTTTTCTCAGAAAATGCCGCAGCTGCTTCTCTTACCCATTCACCTTCTTCCCATGCTTTTCTTCTTGCATCTAATCGTTGTTTATTACAAGGTCCATTTCCTTTGACCACATTCCAGAATTCATTCCAATCAATTTCACCAAAATCATAATGTTGTCTTTCTTCGTTCCATTTCAATTTGTCATCCGGCAATTTCATTCCTAAAATTTTTACCTGCTCAATACACATGTCAACAAAATTTTGCCGCAGCTCATCATTTGTTTTTCTTTTTATTTTCCATTTCATGCTTTGTTCACTGTTAGTGCTTTCGCTGTCATGAGGGCCAAACATCATCAGTGAAGGCCACCACCAACGATTGATCGCATCCTGGCACATGACTTTCTGTTCTTCACTTCCTTTGCTTAACACCAGTAAAATTTCAAATCCCTGGCGTTGATGAAAGCTTTCTTCTTTACAAATTCTTACCATGGCTCTCGCATAAGGACCATAAGACGTTCTTGTCAGCATTACCTGGTTCATAATGGCGGCACCATCAACTAACCAACCAATTGCTCCCATATCGGCCCACGTTAATGTGGGGTAATTAAAAATGGATGAATATTTTGCTTTCCCGCTATGAAGATCATTGATCGTTTCTTCTCTTGTAATCCCTAACGTTTCGCAGGCACTATATAAATACAAACCATGACCGGCTTCATCCTGAACTTTTGCAATAAGAATCGATTTTCTTTTTAATGAAGGAGCCCTCGATATCCAGTTACCCTCCGGCAGCATGCCGACAATTTCACTATGTGCATGCTGGCTGATCTGCCGGATATTTGTTTTGCGATAGGCATCCGGCATCCAATCTTTGGGCTCGATCTTTATTTCATTATCGATTTTATCCTGGAAATTTTTTTCAAGATCCTGTACAGACATCACAACATATTTAGTTCACAAATTTAGTCAAAACTAACACCTGTTTGAGCAAATGTTTGATGACGCTTGTCAGTATATTTTTTGAAACATGAGAGTGCCCCTTTCCATTTTGTGATTTGAAGCCCCCGGGCTCCGTTTCCTTTGAGAATAAGTAAGCCGGAAAGAATAGAATCGAAATTTTTTATAAAAGAAAGTCTATTTAACGTGTCTCCAGTTTTCCCCGGTCTTTATCCTGTGTATCTGCATATCACTTACCTTAAATTTTTCAGCAATAGGTTTTAAAGGCATCCCTTGTTTTAATAAACGTTTAATCCTGGTAACATTCTTTTCTGAAAGTTTCGCATTGGAATAAATTCCTTTTTCCTGCATCTGCTTTCTTGCTTTTTTTACACGGGGGCTGGCTTGTGCATGAACAGCCGATTCCTGGAAAGTGCACCAGGCAAGATTGGTGTAATGGTTATCTGTTTTTTTATGATTCAGGTGCATAACTACATTTTCGCCGTTTTGTGGCTTCGGTAAAAAGTATTCTGCGACCAGCCTGTGAATTAATACTGCTTCATAACTATAAATACCATTCCTTCTTTTTTTACGGTATCGCCAGATCGGATATCCTTCCTGCAACGAACATTTCAGGAGGTTGCCGTCATTTATCTTTTTGGCAAAACAAACTAACCGGCCATGATTAGAAATGGCGTAGTAGTTGCCAAAATGATTCCGGTAAAATGGAATCGTTTTCCATCTTTCTCCGGGAGCTTTAGTTATCATTGTAGAATTTTATTTTATATCAAAATCAACCACCACTTTTTCTGTTTTAGGATGGGACTGACAAGTGAGAATATAACCTTGATCTACTTCTTCATGTTCCAATCCCCAATGCACATCCATTTCCACTTCGCCTTCTGTAAGTTTTGCTTTGCAGGTGCAACACATACCGCCTTTACAGGCAAACGGAAGATCAGCTCCTTGTTTTAATGCTGCATCAAGAATAGTTGTGTCGCTCTTCAGTGAAAGATCAAAATCAAAACTTCTGCCATCAACCTTGACAGTTATTCTGGATAAAGGACCCGATTCAATTTCGGATTTCGGATTTCGGAGTTCGGATTTTTTTTGGCCTGAAGTGGTGAATAATTCAAAATGGATCTTCTTTTCAGAGATTTCTTTTTGTTCTAAAAAATTCTTTACACAAAAGATCATTTCTTCAGGACCGCAAAGAAATATCTCATCCATTTTTTTATAATCTATCAGCTTTTCTAATTCGGTGAGTTTGCCAATATCCAACCGGCCAAAGTTGATCGGGGTTTCAGTTCTTTCACGACTAAGAATATTAATGAAGCTAAAACGATCAATGAATTTGTTTTTCAAACCTTCCAACTCTTCAAAAAAAATAATTGAACTACGACTACGGTTGCCGTACACCAATGTAAATGTACTGTTGGCTTCAGTTCTTAGTGTTGTTTTGATTATTGAAATAACGGGTGTAATGCCACTACCGGCAGCAAAAGCGAGGTAATTTTTTTTATTAGCAGGATTCAGCTCAGCATAAAATTTACCAACCGGCTCCATTACATCCAACACATCGCCTTCTTTCAAATTTTCATTTGCAAAAGAAGAGAACAAACCACCATCTACTTTTTTAATTGCTACTTTCCATTTATTATCAAGTGGGGAACTGCAAAGCGAATACGTTCTTCTCACCTCTTCGCCGCCAAGTTTTGTTCGCATGGTAAGACTTTGCCCTTGCTTAAACTGGAATGTGCCTGCTAAATTTTCAGGGATCTCAAATTCAACCGAAACACACTGATCCGTTTCTTTATTTATTGTTTTTATTCGTAGCGGGTAAAAATGAATGGACATAGTTTATTTTCTCAATCCATCTACCATTATTAAAACCATATTGTCTTCTAATTCTTTTGCACTTATCTTGGCAGTGGAGCGATGCCAGCTTTCAATACCATTTACCGAATGCAGCATGATAAGTACAGCCGTAGGAGCATCGATCTTTTTTACTTCATTTTTTGAAATACCTTCTTCAATGATAGCGGCAAAGCGTTTACGATAAGTACGACGTTGGTTGTGGAAATTAGAAAGATAAGGTTCATCAAGATGTTTCCATTCTCTATCGCAAACCATCACCTCTTCAAAATTTTCGATCATTTGTTTGATATGAAAACGAAGAAGCGTTTCAATTTTTTTTATGGTGCCCTGGTTGCCTGATTCCAGCTCATCCATAAATATGGTAAAGCGGTTGGCTACATCAAAGCAAATGCTTTCCAGCATTTCATTCTTGGAGCGAATGTGATTGTACAAGCTGGCTGCTTCAATGCCAACTGTTTCGGCAAGGTCACGCATAGAAGTTGCTGCAAATCCTTTTTCGCGGAACATTTGCGCAGCTTTTTTAAGAATGAATTCTTTCTTAGAAGCTTTTTTCCTGGTTGCTTTCATAATGGCTCAAAGATAAGTTCAATTAACTAATGTAAGTTCAAAATATCAGCAGGATTTAATCATTACTATTCAAAAACCTGTAGGTTTGCGGCCATTGGATTGCAGGGTTACCGATAACAAATCTAAAACCTGCAATCCCAAATCTAAAATCAATAACCAATGTCTCTTATTGTAGTTGGCTCAATGGCTTTTGATGCAATAGAAACTCCTTTTGGTAAAAGTGATAAAATAGTTGGCGGCGCTGCTACTTATATTGCATGGAGTGCTTCCAACTTTACCAGGCCAATAAAACAGATATCTGTTGTTGGAGGCGATTTTCCCAAGGAAGAATTAAAGATGCTCGAGGTCCGCGGTGTAATACTCGAAGGCTTGCAGGTAAAAGAAAATGAAAAATCTTTTTTCTGGAGTGGCCGCTATCATCTTGACATGAATACAAGAGATACATTGGAAACACAATTGAATGTTCTTGGAAGTTTCAGACCAGTGGTGCCTGATAGTTACCAGGATTGCGAGTTCTTAATGTTGGGCAACCTGCTTCCATCTGTTCAGTTATCGGTGATAAGCCAATTAAAGAATAAACCCAGACTGGTGGTACTTGACACAATGAATTTTTGGATGGATACAGCTATGGCTGATCTTGAAAAAGTGCTCAAGAAAATCGATGTGCTGCTGGTGAATGATGCGGAAGCAAGGCAGCTCAGTGGTCAATATTCGTTGGTAAGTGCAGCCAAGGCGATCATGGAAATGGGGCCTAAGTATCTTATTATTAAAAAAGGAGAACACGGCGCTTTGTTGTTTTATGATGACCAGGTATTTTTTGCACCAGCTCTTCCACTTGAAGTTGTTTTCGATCCCACCGGTGCCGGCGATACATTCGCTGGTGGTTTCATTGGTCATCTTGCACGGACGAAGGACATCAGTTTTGAGAACATGAAATCTGCGATCATTGTTGGTAGCGCCATGGCAAGCTTCTGCGTTGAAAAATTTGGAGTAACAAGATTGAAAGAATTAAAAAGAGAAGATATTGATAATCGGATCCGGCAATTTAAAGAGTTGACAAAGTTTGATATTGAACTGGGAGATTGAGATCTCTGTTTCTTCGTTAAATATTATTAACCAAGCGTTGGGATTTCTATTTAGCTTCTGTTGCCTTCGAATCTTCCACAGGAAGATTCGCACTCTTTTACAACAACAATTCTATTGGGCTTTTCCAATAGACAATCACATAAACTTCCCTGTCAATTCCTTTTCAAAGTACAGCAATAAAAAGAAAAAGCAGTTACAGTTTCTATTTTCTGAAACAACAACTGCTTCTTTTAATAAATATTTAAAACCCTTTCTTCTCATCCGCCTTGCTCAGCAAATAACGTGTCATAAATATACCAGTACCCTTATCGCTTGGGCTTAAGGTAAGAGGGGTCACTTGTTCTATCTTCCAGCCTTCATCCGTATAGGTTTTTAAAGTCTTGAGAATATCTGATTCGTTGCTTTTAATATTTTTCATGTTCATGCCGGTCAGGCTAAACAGATTTTCCATATCCCGCTCTTCCTGTGAACCATCTTCTTTTGTAATTACCATTTTGGATCTTCCAAATCCACCACCGATCACTGACTCAATGGTTGTGACCTGCATAAATTTTTTAACCGGTTCTTTTACAGTTGCATCCTGTGCATTTGTTAAAGACATTAATCCTGTAATAACAATGAGAGTTAAGATCATTTTTTTCATAAATAGAAGTTTTGGTTAAAGTATAAATGTTATTTGAGTTGTCTTGCCAATACTACGACATTCTTAAAAATTTCTTTTTTACCATTAAGGTTAAATATTTCTGTAAATAAAATATAAGTGCCTACAGGTAATTTCAGTCGTTTGTCATCAAGTCCATCCCAAACCCAATAACCTTGCAAGCCGAGTGTGCCATTTTTTACAAGATTGCGAACCGGTCTTCCGTTCGCATCACAAATAGTAAGATTAGCAACATAACCAGGTTCTGTCGTTTTGTATTGAATGGTGGCTATATCATCACGGCCATCGTTATCAGGAGAAAAAACTTTTGGAGTTACTTCGATAGTTGCGTTGATGCTTTGCAAAAGCTTGTATTGAGAATTTTTATACGTCGGCGTTCCATAACCCGCAGTAGATGCTGCCGAATGCCAGTTTGATACATCCTGCGAAACTCCATCGGGGTCAATTCTTTCAAGCGACACAGCTTCAGGATCATCAAGCAATGCAAATTGCCAGTCATCTTTATATTTTACTTCATCAACAACTGCTCCCTGGAAATTTAATAAAATCACATCCCCTTCATCATCAGGAAATGAAGGCAATGATGAAACTACAAAAACTGCATCGGGGTTTTGTACCAAATAATCCAATGAAAGATTGATCGCATCTTCAGTTACTACAATATAATCTTCCGGAAAAACATAATAAGGAATAGTTGAAACCAACCTTGTTGAACTTATGACCCCGCTGCTGTTGCGGTTGGCGATATAAAGTTTATTTGCATCAAAAATTTTATTGCTGCGATTGTAAAATTCCACATAATCACTTCCGCCGCTTTTAGGATTAAATAAGATCTCGTTTATTATCATTTCCATTGCAACGGCATCAACCGGCAAACCGATCTTCGCTTTATTTTTTGAGCCAATAGAATTGTTTTTACAATCAGTAACATTATTTACAGTTATGGTATAAACTGTATTTGACTGCATGGTGCTATTCAATCTTAATTGCACTTTATCAAATAGCGGAGAAACAGAAGTTGCCGATTGAATGCTTAATCCGGCATTGATAGAATAATTCACCAACGTTGCACCTTTTAAACTATCAACTGGTTCATCAAACACAACAACAATATTTAAATTATCAATTGCAAAAGCATTCTTTACTGATGGCAATGATTGATCATTATTTACAGCATCTACAGGATTCTTTATTCCCGGGCTTCCGCCTTTTGTATCTGTACTTGCTTTCCAGTTGCTGACCCCCGCACAAGGATTTTTTGTATCGATCATTTCTAATGTCCATCCTCCATCGCTCTTCACTGCATTTTGATACCATGATATAGAATAAATGACAGCATGAATCGTTAAGCCGGTATTACTTTTTAAAAATAATTGGTCCCCGTCATTATCAAGTGATGGAAAACTTGTAACTGAGATTACTCTTCCATATGCTTGCATAGCGGCAACAGCGCTGCCAGTACAAACAATAACGAAACTATCTGGTTGTAAAACAAAATTTGGCATTGGGCCGCTTTGACCGGTTGCGTCACCAATCCTCCAGTTTTGAAGATTGATAGGGTTGGCAGAAATATTTTTTAATTCTATCCATTCGTTTGATGGTAAGCTTATTTGAGGTGTTGGATCAGCCATTATTTCATCGATCACAACATCATACCGGTTCTGCGCCAACAGATATGAAGGAGACAAAAACAGGATAAGGAATAATTTTCTCAAAAGCATCTTTCAAATTAATAAATCTGTTTCAAATAAACGTTAGTAGCGTAATTAAATTCATTTAATATTTGGGATGAGAAGTTTGCAAACCTATCTTTGCGACTCATTATGACAAATAAGAAACATACAAAACGCACAAAAAAACATTTCGCCTGAGGCGAAAGGTTTGCAGCGTTATGTATGTAATCATATAAAAGCTTGACAAGCCTTCCAAAATGGGAGGTTTTTTTATTTGCCCCCATCCCCTAAAGGGGTGTGAGCAGTGGGTATTAAAATTTTATTATAAATATTTTTAAAGCTAAGTCAATGAAAGTTGCGGTCGTAGGCGCCACAGGATTGGTGGGCACTAAAATGTTACAAGTTCTTGCGGAAAGAAATTTCCCTGTTACGGAACTAATTCCCGTTGCTTCAGAAAGAAGTGTTGGTAAAGAAGTGGAATTTAAAGGCAAGAAGTATAAGGTAGTTAGTATGATTGATGGTATTGCTGCAAAACCGGCAGTTGCAATTTTTTCTGCAGGAGGAAATACTTCATTGGAATGGGCGCCAAAGTTTGCAGAAGCAGGTATTACAGTAATAGATAATTCAAGTGCATGGAGAATGGATCCGACAAAACCATTGATTGTTCCAGAGATCAATGCAGATATTCTTACAAAGAATGATAGGATCATTGCAAACCCGAATTGCTCTACTATTCAAATGGTTGTTGCATTAAATCCATTGCATAAGAAATATAAAGCAAACAGGATCGTGGTAAGCACTTATCAAAGTGTTACGGGTACTGGTAAAAAAGCTGTTGATCAAATGATGGGAGAAAGAGATAAAGCCGTGAAAGGAGCGAACGGCGAGTACCCGATGGCATATAAATATCCAATCGACTTGAATGTGATCCCTCAGATCGACGTGTTTCTTGATAACGGTTATACAAAAGAAGAAATGAAGATGGTGAATGAAACAAAAAAGATAATGCGTGATAATTCTATTCGGGTTACTGCTACTACAGTCCGCATTCCTGTAATGGGGGGACATAGCGAAGCAGTGAATGTGGAATTTGAAAATGATTATGATCTTGACGAGGTAAGGTCATTGTTACAATCTGCACCGGGAGTTATAGTAGTTGATGATCCTTCAACACAACAATATCCAATGCCAATGGATGCACATGAAAAAGATGAAGTGTTTGTTGGTCGTTTGCGTCGAGACGAAACACAGCCGAATACTTTGAACATGTGGGTGGTTTCAGATAATCTTAGGAAGGGAGCGGCAACTAATGCTGTACAGATAGCTGAGTATTTACTGCAAAAAGGATTATTATAAAAATTAGCCCCGCATTTGCGGGGCTCTTAGTTATTTACGCTTCTTTCTTTTTTCTTTATAAGGAAAATTTTCTCCAAACCAATCAGTGATCCACTCAACGATAACATTTGGTTGCGTGTTATAATCTGTTGCCCGCTTATAGTTATCATTCCACAGCGTTTGATTATCGCTTAAGAGATTACAGGTTGCATAAACATCATAAGTTTTGCCAACAGAATTTGGTACAGGTACTTTTGATCCTATTCCGGTTCTGTAGATAACTGATTTAGCAACTCCAACACCATATGATGCTTCATCACTCATATAACGTTGTTTGCGGATGTTCATTCTTATGACTGCATCAACACCTAATAGTTTTGCTAATTCATTATCATCTTTCTTCCAGCTATCACGGACGGAAATATTATTCTGTTCAAGCATTTTAAGAGTTGTGTTTATATCCTGGAAGTTTACAGTGGTGATATACTTCCTGGTATTTGCATGTCGCAGAATACTATTCATTAATGCATACTGAAAGTCGATGCTTTCTCTTTCCTCTGCCTGTGCAATGCCTTCAGGTGTTGAATTTTTAGGTTGTTTACCTGAAAAAATTATTTCAGCAGGAAGGATAGCTACCACTTTGTGGGCTTCTGTTTTTTCAGAGAAATTACCGGCAGTGTAATACCTGTTACTGCAGGAGAATAAAAAGAGAAATGTAGAAACAAGACTTAAATAGAGTAGATTTTTTTTCATATCGGGTCGGTTTTAGACACAATATATAACAACGATAATGCCTGTCTAAGTAGTATCGTAACCGTTTAACTTTTCTCTTTGTTGATTAATAGTTAATGAGAAGAAACACGATAGTATAATTACCTTGTGAAGGGAAAGAACCGGACATAATCTATTTCCATCGTTGCAGGAAATACAGTGTCATCAATTCCTTGTGCGCCGCCCCAGTTACCGCCAACTGCAATATTCAGCAGCATATGAAATTTTTTATCATAAGGCCATGTAGCAGACCCGGCACCAGGATTTAAGTATTCAAAAACTTTTTCATTATCAAAATAACCTCTGATGCCATAAGGCGCCCAGTCCAAACGATAAAGATGAAAATCATCAGTGGCCCCAGCAATATTTTTTGCACCTCCTTTTCCATTGGCGCCATAAAAAGTACTGGCATGTAATGTAAAATGAACATTGTTCTGATCATATCCAACATGTTCCATTATATCTATCTCACCGCTATTTGGCCAAACACCATAAGCACTTTCTGTTGGCAACATCCATATCGCCGGCCATGTACCTCTTCCCTTCGGAAGCTTTGCTTTAATTTCAAAACGGCCATATAACCAATCAGCTTTGTTTTTTGTAACCATTCTTGCAGATGTATAATCACGACCTGAATATGTCTCCTTCTTTGCAGTGATCTTTAATATTCCTCCTGTTATGTTTGCATTTAATCCATTTGTGTAGTATTGCAATTCATTATTACCCCATCCATTTCCACCAATATCGTATCCCCATTTAGTTGCATCAGGGGCGCCATCGGCTGCAAATTCATCAGTCCATGCAGCTGTGCTTTCAAATACCCATTCATAAACTGTCGGTGGAGGGGGTGGAGGTGTAACACCGCCGCCGCCAGAACCGCCTTTATTACTGCATGAAAAGAAAAAAAATCCAAGCAACAGGTAAAAACTTTTTTTCATAACCAATTTTTTCATTCTTGCAATTTAATTAATAAGATTCTTTGAAGTGAACTTTGTTTAATATTTCCAACTTGTAAGGTCTGCTCCCTGCGGCGCCCTGTTTTTTACTTCTTCAGCCCACTTAGGAATGAACATTTGGTGATAACGTAACCGGCTTATCCAAATTGGGTTATCGTGATCGCCATTCCAGCAATGTTCATCCCTGTCACCATAATCAACTTCACAATTACATTTTGGGTTTTCTAATTTCCTGATCATTTCTTCAGCGGTATACACTGCATTATTCAAATAATAATTATCCATGTCGCCAACATAAATATGAATTTTACCGGCAAGTTTAGTTCCGAGCTTCGGCCAATCACGTTGAATGATATGAACAAGATCATAATTGTTTTTCCAATACTCTGCCACCTCTTTATTTATTTTACCGCTGTATTTATCAAAGATTCTTTCAGGATAACCGTCTTTTCCTACCGGTGAATAAACAGCTTCCCAAATATCCCATTGATCGCCGCTTCGGCTTTTAGTACCTAATGCAAGCTCACGATGATTCATGTCTTTTACCATTGTATTTAAA
>Ga0209797_10001763_pt1 | contig 10909 bp, 8 predicted proteins | sample DOMMetBare3Fresh_2_FD_187472 | JGI IMG/M metagenome (GOLD analysis project Ga0209797, IMG submission 187472) | Wetland sediment microbial communities from St. Louis River estuary, USA, under dissolved organic matter induced mercury methylation -... | ecosystem: Environmental > Aquatic >...
CCACTTTGACAGATTAATTCGCAAGTTCGTCATACCCGCCGGGATGCGGGTATCCAGTGCCATGGATGGTAAGTTCAAACCCATCCATGCGGTCTGGATTCCCGCAATCCATGCCGGGATGACGTGCTTGGAAAGGATAAATCATGTCATCTGACAAAGTAGAATTAATCTATTCGACCAAAATACAGCACTTCCATTTAAATCTAAGCGGGCACAATCTGTTTTCATGTTCGTTAAATTGCCAAGCACGGCCGATTTGTCCAGAGTTGTTATACAATAGCTATCCTGCTCTACCGTTCCAGTTGTTGCCCTTATGAATAAACCGAAAAAACTTCTCCGTTCTGACATACGTTACGAATGCGGTGATAGTTCCTATGAACAAGGAAGAAGCTATTTTGAAAATAGCCAAGTTGTTAGTCTGATTGTTAAAAATGAAGGGGTTCTTTTTGTACAGCTTAATTCGTCGGTTAAAGACAGTGGAATCAACCCGTACCAGCAAAACATTCGCATAATCTGGCGTCCTGATTATAGTGCTGCACAAATTAAGGGTGATTGCTCCTGCGCCGTTGGGTATAACTGTAAACATGTTGCCGCTGCCTGCCTGATGTATCAAAACTCCAATCAAGCTCATTCATCGTCACCTGCTACTGATTCCAGGTGCTTAGCATGGCTGGACAGTCTCAATGAGCCCGCCCCTCAGCAACGTGATATTTACCAGGAATTCATTGCTTATATCCTTAAACCTGGCAAGACAAGCTATGAATTCACTGTAGATTTTCTGATAACCAAAGCAAACAAATCGGGTCGTCCGGGCAAAGCTCGAAAAACAACCTTGCCCAATCTTCGTTACAGCTATTCATACCTCAGCTATATTCAACCGTTGGACGAGGAAATTGCGAAACTAATGACGGCGCTTAACACCTCTAAAGGTGAGCCCTTGCTTACCGGTGCCGTAGGTTACATCGCCTTATCCAAATTAATGCAAACAGGTCGATTATTCTGGGAAAACGCTGAGAATCCCCCTTTAAAAGCCGGTGTTAACCGGGATTTACGCTTTGATTGGCGCCAGCAGGATAGGGGTAATTACCAACTATCGGTTGAAATCGAACCAGCGGCAATGTTGCTATTGACTGATCCACCCCAATATCTTGATACTGTTCAGGGCACTCTAGGTGAGTTCAATACACCCATTCCTACCGCTGATCAATTAACTAAAATTTTGTCTGTTCCGCTCATTCCTGCTGAACATGCCGATGAATTCAGTTTTAAATTGACGGTTGAACACCCAGAGCTACACCTGCCCGCACCGAAGAAAGTTGAATTAACCGATCTGGATGAGCTGGTGCCTACTCCCAGATTATTGTTATATGGTCAGCAAATAAATGCCCAGCATTTTGTTCATTTTATGACCGTGACTTTCACTTACGGTGCGTGGACGCTTTCCGCAGCCAACCTGGAAGGGCATAGCGTTGTAAAAACCGATCAAGGCTTTGTGCGCATTAAGCGTGACATGGAAATTGAACGCCAGGCGATAAATTATCTTTCCGAATTGGGCTTCATCGCTGCCCCTGCCGAAAAAAACAGTCCGCAAGAACTGGTTCTTTTCAGCGAAGCAAGAACCCTTATTGATAGGGCCTCACGCTGGCGAGATTTTATCCAAAACACGCTTCCAGAACTTGAGCAGAAAGGCTGGATTATCGAAATTGCCGACAGCTTCAAGCTTAACTTTCAAACTGCTCAAAACTGGGATGCGGAGATCAGCGAAAGCCAGAATGACTGGTTTGAAATGCATTTCAAGGTAGAGATTGACAGCCAATCCTATCCCTTATTGCCCTTGATTATGCCGGTGCTGGAAAACTACAGTCTGGCAGATCTTCCCGATATGCTCACTATACCGTTAGGAGAGCACAATTACCTGAGTGTCTCCAGCGTCAACATAAAACCGATACTGGCAGTTTTGTTAGAGCTATTCAACACCAGCACATTGGAAAAGGATGGTTCACTTAAAATATCACGATTTAATGCGGCCAGTCTTGCTGACATGGAGGAGCAAAGTTATGGCCTGTTTTCCTTAACAGGCGGGAAAGAGCTGAGAGAACTGGGGCAAAAATTAAAAAACTTTACCGGTATTCAAGATGTCGCATTACCTGTCAACTTGCAGGCGGAACTACGGCATTACCAGCAACAGGGGCTTAACTGGCTGCAATTCTTACGCGAATATAAATTTGCCGGCATTCTTGCCGATGATATGGGTTTAGGCAAAACCATTCAAACGCTCGTCCATCTGTTACTGGAAAAACAAAGCGGCCGGATGACTTTGCCTTGTCTGATTATTGCACCTACCAGCTTGATGAGTAACTGGCGGCGTGAAACTGAACGATTTACTCCCGACCTAAAAGTATTAACCTTGCAGGGTGCAGAACGCAAACAGTTGTTCGATAAAATCAACGACTATGATCTGGTTTTAACCACTTATCCCTTGTTACATAGAGATGAGGAAGCGCTGCTTAAGCATGACTACCATTATTTAATTCTGGACGAAGCCCAAACCATTAAAAACCCGACTTCGCTAGCTGCCCAATTGGTACGCCAGATTAAAACCAATCATCGCTTGTGCCTGACGGGTACGCCGATGGAAAATCATTTAGGCGAACTCTGGGCACAATTTGATTTTTTAATGCCCGGTTTTCTGGGTGACAACGCAGCCTTCAGAAAACGCTACCGCACACCTATTGAAGTATACGGCGATAACGAACAAAAATCGCGCTTGTCACGTCGTCTTGCGCCCTTTATGCTGCGCCGCACCAAGCAGGAGGTCGCCAATGAATTACCACCTAAAACCGAAATCATCCGCTCTGTACCCCTGCATGCAAAACAGGCGGCTTTGTATGAAAGCATCCGCCTGACGATGGAGAAAAAAGTACGCGCTGCAATTGCCGAAAAAGGCTTGTCACGCAGTCATATCACCATTTTGGATGCCTTGTTAAAGCTGCGCCAGACCTGTTGTGATCCCCGCACACTGTCGCTAAAGGAAGCGCAAAAAGTAAAAGAATCGGCCAAACTCGACTTGTTAATGGAAATCTTGCCGGAACAACTGGAAGAAGGCCGGAGAATTCTGATCTTTTCACAGTTTACCCGCATGATCGCATTGATTGAAGATGAACTGAATGCGCGGAACATAGCTTACAGCAAACTGACCGGCCAAACCCGCAATCGCGACGAAGCGATTGAGCTGTTTAAAAGTGGCGAGGTGGCTGTTTTTCTCATTAGCTTGAAAGCAGGCGGGGTCGGTTTAAATCTGACCGAAGCCGATACTGTTATTATTTATGATCCCTGGTGGAATCCAGCGGCGGAGAGCCAGGCCGCAGACCGCGCACATCGTATCGGCCAGGATAAACCGGTTTTTGTCTACAAGCTCATCACTGAAAATACCGTGGAAGAAAAGATTATTGCCATGCAGGACAGAAAACGCGCACTGGCCGAAAGCATATATAAAGACGGGGCAAAAGAGGAGTCATTAAAACTCACTGCCGAAGACCTTACTGCTTTGTTTGAACCCTTATAAAATATTCCAATAAAACATTGTGTTAAGATTCACGATACCAAAAAGAGACAGTAACTGGATATTTTCTGTTTTCCATGACATATTCTGTGGTTCGCATCTAAAGGTTGAATCAAACTATGAAAAATTACTCACCTCAAATCGAAATTTATCCCGATAACCGTTTCAATTTGCAGTCTGACTTAATTCAGAGACCCTGGTTTCGATCATACAGGTTCATCATTTTTATGATTGTCTTTCTGGTTAGCGCCGTTATCAGCCTGACTTATAATTACAGCCGGCCCGCTATTTACCGTAGCAGCGCGACATTATTGACCTCGGCAATGACGGCTATAGACCAGAATAGCGCCACTGCAGATGTTCAACATGTAGCCATTCAAAAGCAAATTTTACTTGGCCACGAACTTGTTGCCGAAACCTTGTCAAGACTTAAAGCATCACCCACTGCCGATAGCGTGCTTAAGCTAACACCAACAGATATTCAGAGTGTTATGAATGTCGAACCTGTTACCGGAACGAACCTCGTTGAAATTCAGGCAGAAGGCGCTGATCCAGATTTTTTGCCCCGGCTCATCAATACCTGGATTGATGTTTACCTGGATGCCCGGGCTGAAGATGTCAAACAATTGACGACTGCTACAACCAATATTATTGAAGGCGAACTGAGCGGACTGACGGATAAGATTAATTCCGCGCGGGCTAATCTGGAGGCTTTTAGAAAAAATAATGATATATCTTCAACCGGCCGAGAAGAAAATGAGCCACTGGCCCGGCTTAATGGCTTAAATGCCTCCCTTAACAAAGCCAGTGAAGAAGCAGTGCAAGCGAAAGCCAATCTTGATGCCATTAAATCGGCTATTGCCAATGACCAGGCCGTGGTTCCTGAACAAGAACAAGGCAGCTTGCAAAACATGGAAAAGCGGTTGCAAGACTTACGCGAGCAACTGACCGACTTGGATAAAAGGTTTACCCGGGACTACTTGGCCAAACTACCCGCTTTAAAAATTATTCCAGAACAAATCAAAAAACTTGAAGCCGAAATAAAAAACAAGCTTGACTATGGTAAAAAAATTGTCCTGACTGAAGCAGTGAATAATTATGCTGCCGCTCAACAAACCGTAAAAGAAGTTCGCGCCCAACTTGATGAAAGCAAGAAGCAAGCGACAGCATTTAGCTCAAAGTTTACTGAGCACGAAGCCTTAAAAACTGATTTGGAAGGCCTGGAAAAGCTCTACCGCGAAACGCAAGAACGCTTAGTGCAAATCCAAACCAGCCACAAAGAAAAATACCCTCAGGTTACGGTCATAAGCCGTGCATATCTGTCAACGGACCCAGTGCGGCCTAATTATAGCCGTGATGCGCTAATTGCGCTGGTCGGCTCTATATTGTTAGGTCTTTTCATTGTGTGGATTTTCGATTATTTAACCCGAAAACAAGAGCAGCCGTCGCCTATCACGCTTGCCGGCATTCACATGTATAACCCTGCCTTAGCAGATGGACTCACTTTTCAACAACCTGCTGTCCAGTCTATAGAACAAAGACAATTAAACGCTCTGGCAAGCCCTTTGCATAGAGAGCTTTCCGTTCATCAGTTGAGGATTTTACTTGATGCTTCTAACTTGAAAGGCAAACAAGTGATCAGTTTGTTACTCAGTGGCCTGACCCTTGATGAAGCGGCGTCTTTAAAAGCTGATCAGATTGATATGGAACAAGCAACCATAACCATTACTGGCTCAGAACCAAGAATTCTTAGCATCAACACCGCACTCAAATCATTATTTGCCCAATCAGGCGGTCGCCCTGTTTGGGATGCAGATAAACCCGCGTCATCTGATGAGCTTGCCGCAGCCCTGCTATGTGCAGCCGTTGATTCGGGCCTACCCAAACCGGGCGAAATCACTGCTGAAGCAATTCGCCATAGCTACATTGCCTATCTTGTGCGACAGGGGCTACGGCTAGCAGATCTTGAGCAAATCACCGGCAATCTGGAGTCTTCCGTTATTTCAAGCTACAGCGCGTATTCACCACCGCAAAAAGGCCTTGGTATTGATGATATTGAACTGCTTCATCCCGCATTGGTTGATAGTGTTTGAGCTTTGAAGCGGTCTGATTTGTGACATTGGGCTTTTAGATCATGAAATTCTCTATCATCATCCCAACCCTGAATGAAGAAAAAACCATTCAATCGTGTTTATCACCATTGCAAACTGTAAGAAATGAATGTGAGATTATCGTTGTTGATGGCGATAGCATCGACAACACTCGGTTTCTTGCCGAACCCTTGGCTGATAAAGTGATAACATCAGCAAAAGGCCGCTCCAAACAGATGAATAATGGGGCCAGTGCGGCAAAGGGTGAGGTATTGATATTCCTGCATGCCGATACCCGTTTACCTGAAAATGCCTTACAGCTTATTCATCAGGGAATTAGCAGCAACAGACTATGGGGCCGTTTTGATATTCAATTAAACGGCAAAGCTTATATGCTAAAAATTATCGCCCAGATGATGAATTGGCGTTCCCGATTAACGGGGATTGCAACCGGCGATCAGGTAATTTTTGTTACGCGCCTGGCTTTTGAGAAAGCAGGCCTTTATCCTGATATCAGCTTGATGGAAGACATCGCCCTGTGCAAAGCGTTAAAGAAAATCAGCCCACCCATTTGTCTGAAAGACAAAGTCATCAGCTCAGGTCGACGCTGGGAGCACAACGGTATTTACAAGACTATCTTGCTGATGTGGAGTTTACGCTTGCGTTACTTCTTTGGGGCAGACCCGCAATCATTGGCTTTTCTTTATGCGAATGGCACCTTTACTCACAGCAAATTCAGTGAGATGCGGGGACGAATTTATCCGCCCAAGGGCGGCTGAAAGGTCTTCCAAGGCAACTCGCAAAAAATGCTCCTTTCACCAGTCGCCACAGATTATTAATAAATTGAGTAATTCCTCAGCGGAGGCTGACTAATATAATTGAACATGCATAGCACTTGCTTGGACGGATGAAACCGATTGTATTTCCTTTGTATCCGTATTTATCCGTCAAATCTATGTCATCTGTGTTCTGTTATGTTGTTATTAAGTTTAATCTGTAAATCCCTGGCGATTTATATTTTACGCGTTACTCAAGATTCTAATTTTCACGAGAGAACCTAATGGAAACCATCATTCGTCTAAGCGCATCGCTAGGCATTTTTTCCATCATGATTTGCTGGGAATATTTCAGTCCCAGAAGAATACAACACATTAGCCGCAAACAACGCTGGCCGGTTAATCTTGGGCTTGCCGTCTTCAATATGCTTGTTATGCGTTTTACAGTCGGCGGCATTGCTTATCTCAGTGCTGTTGATGCCTTCGATAATTCCTGGGGGCTTTTAAACATTTTAGCCGTGCCTGAATGGTTGTCAATTCTAGTCACTTTGTTATTTTTGGATTTTGCCATTTACTGCCAGCATATTGTTTCGCACAAATGGTCGCCGCTTTGGCATTTACATCAGGTGCATCATACCGATCTGGAATTTGATGCCACCACAGCGGTGCGTTTTCACCCTTTGGAGATCATGATTTCCATGTTTTACAAAGTGCTGTGCATTTATTTGCTAGGCGCTAATCCTTGGGCGGTTATTGCTTTTGAGATAATTCTCAACGGCGCTGCAACGTTTAATCACAGTAACATCAACATTCCGCCCGCACTCGATAAAAAGTTACGCTGGCTGCTCATTACCCCGGATATGCACCGCATTCATCACTCAACCCTGCGGACAGAAACAGACAGTAATTACGGCTTTTCCATTTCCTGCTGGGACAGGCTTTGCAAAACCTACATTGCCGAACCCAAGCAGCCTCAAATGACGATGGCTATTGGCTTAGAACCTTTCCGCCAGCAAAATGAACTGGGTTTTTTGCAATTATTACTATTGCCCTTTAAAGCTCTGCGGCAACGCTGAATATGACTTATCAATACCCTGATGCGGTTATAATGATTTTTTGTAAAGCGCCGGTTACAGGTCGAGTTAAAACGCGTTTAACAACTGAATTTTCTGCCGCACAGGCTATGCAGTTGCATATTGACCTGACTGAAAGGACTCTGCAACTGGCTACTCAAAACAATTTATGCCCTGTTCAACTGTGGTGTACTCCATCTACTGATCATCCTTTTTTTACAGCGTCAGCGCAAAACTACACTGTTACTTTAGAGCAGCAACAAGGGATTGATTTAGGTGAACGAATGCACAACGCTTTTTGCAAGGCGCTTGATACCTTTGCGCGTGCAATGATTGTGGGTTGTGATTGTCCTTCATTAACTGAACAGGATCTGGAGGAGACGCTAACGGCCTTAAATCAGGAGAATTGTTGTGTTTTGGCGCCTGCTGAAGACGGAGGCTATGTGCTGATTGGGCTTAATCGGCAACATCCTGAGCTCTTTGATAACATGCCCTGGGGTACTGCACTGGTACTTGAACAAACCCGCGCCCGTATCAAAAACCATAATCTTCATCTTTACGAACTTAAAGAGCAATGGGATGTGGATGCTCCGAATGATCTGAGAAGGTATAATGCACTTTATCAAGACCGCCAGGACGCCTTATGAAAACACAAAAAATTAAGCGCTTTTTTCGAGCTCTTTGTCTGCTAGTGCTGGCAGGTTCGTTATCTGGCTGTATTTACTGGATAAGGGCTTATCAAACCTATTTGCAGATGGATGAGTTTGATCGTTATTTTAATACTGTAACCACAGATGAGTTTACCCTGCGATTTAAAAAACCCATTCTGTATAGCAAAGATTTTGTTTCCTTATCCAGATTGTATGCCAGCGAGGATATTTCTACTCTGGAAGGCAGGCGCTGGCGTTACTGGTTTCGCAAAATTGATGCTAATAACAAACTGATTGTCCCGGAGATAAAATTTTATTCTGATTTAAACTTCAATAAAGAAGGCCGCATAACCGCCTGGTCATTTTCTTCGTTATTTTTACAAATCGCCCCGCCAAAATTTTTAGAAGTTTCTTTACGTTCAATAGGGGGCGCTGAAATCGATAAAGAAAAAAAACAACTTAAAGCCAATAGCTCGTTAATAGACAAAATTTCTGAAGATTTGCCCAAGAAATCAGGCATTCTGGCTCAATTAGGCAAGCCTTTGGAAATTAAAGACGAAGGTGAAGTGGAAGTGTATATGTACCATTTTATACTGGAAACTCATCATATAGATAAAGGTTATGAAGACCGTGCATTAAGCGAGGTGAAGCTCAGCTTTGATAAAAAGACCCAAGAGCTGATTAGAATGAGTGGTCGTTTTGCCGGCCTTAAGGTTTCCATAAATTATCGAAAATTTCTTGATGAAACTGCCAAGGAGGCATCATAAGCCTCAAAAATGGCAGTACGCTCTGTCAAACTTGATAGATAACCGCCAGGGAACTCGGGTTGCAAGGGCAAGCCGTTACAAAGATTGTCGTGTGCCGTCTCAAAACTGATAAAATTCCCCCACTTTAAATAACATAGCCAACGAGAACGATGACGACAAAACCCGCAAAAGACCTGGAAACTTTCGATAACCCGCAGCCAGGCCGTAATTATACGATACGTATAGATATTCCCGAGTTCACCTGCCTTTGCCCAAAAACCGGACAACCGGATTTCGCAACCATCCAAATCGAATATGTGCCCGCCGCACTTTGCGTGGAATTAAAAGCCCTTAAGCTTTACATGTGGGCATACCGTGATCAGGGAGCTTTCCATGAGGCGGTTACCAATGAAATTCTCAATGATATTGTTAAAGTGATAGCGCCTAATTTTATGCGAATTCGCGCTGAATTTAATGTACGTGGCGGCATCTATACAACAGTTGTTGTGGAACATCGAAACAGTGAATGGCAGGCGCCGGAATTGGTAAATTTGCCCTAGGCAACTCGTAAACATAAACCGCCACCGGTTCACAGATGAAATATATATAATCTGTGAACCGGTGCTAACTGAAACGGAGGGTATCTTATGCGAGTTACCTCAAGCTGCGCAGGGCGGTTTAGCAATAGCGTAACCCGGTATTTTAGCTACAGTTGTCCGGTTATGGGCTATCGCTTGGCAATCGCTCGCCCATTGCCCTAACTCCTGCATCCATGTCCTAACCCGACTTACAAATAACAGATTATTCATGACTATCAAAGAAGCCCTGACCACCTTGCCTCAATACGTTTTACCTCATCATACCTTGTCCAAAATGATGAGCAAACTGACACACTGCGAAAACAAGGTTTGGAAAAACCTGTTTATCAAACAGGTCATCAGACATTACGGAGTCAACATGGATGAAGCGCTCGAGCAGGATATTACTATCTACAAAAGCTTTAACGACTTTTTTACCCGTGAACTGAAACCCGATGTCAGACCATTAACCACCGAACGTAATGCCATTGCCTGTCCTGCTGATGGCGTAGTCAGTCAGGCGGGTAACATTACCAATGGCGATATATTTCAGGCCAAAGGTAAAAGCTATACGGCGACCAACTTATTAGGTGGCAGCGCAGAACGCGCCGAACCTTTCAATAATGGAGTGTTTGCCACTATTTACCTTTCGCCCAAAGACTATCATCGCCTGCACATGCCGATGACCGGTACGTTAAGAGAAATGGTGCATATCCCTGGCCGGTTATTCAGCGTGAATACCGCAACCACCAATTCCGTTCCCGGATTATTTGCCAGAAATGAGCGCGTTGCCGCACTATTTGATACCGAAGCAGGCCCGATGGCTTTGGTGCTGGTCGGCGCTATATTTGTGTCCAGTATTGAAACCATCTGGCACGGTGTCGTTACGCCGCCGAGCATTACTTCCGTGCAAAGCTGGCACTATCAGGATCATGCCCCCGTGCTAAAAATAGGCGAGGAAATGGGCCGTTTTAATATGGGATCGACGATTATTGTTTTATTTGGCAAAGACAAGGCGCACTGGGATAACGAATTTACAGCTGACAGGTCGGTTAGGCTGGGGGAGAGGGTTGGTAAAATCCTTGCTTGATTAAAAAGGAGAAGTGATAGGCCTATTTTTCCAAACTATGAATAATTTTGCCTGCCTGCAAGGTATGGGTCACTCGACCTTTCAGCGTCTGCCCCCAAAACGGGGTATTCACTCCCTGGCTTTTCCAGTTATCAGAATTTACTTGCCACTCTAGTTCCGGGTCAAAAACACACACATCCGCTGCGAACCCAACTGTCAATGCACCGCTTTTTATATGTAGAACGCGTGCCGGATTTTCGCTTAAGCAGGCTATGCCCTGTTCAAGCGTTATGGCCCCTTGTTCAACCAATTTGAGCATTAATGGCAACAGCGTTTCCAATGATGAAACCCCGGGCTCTGTCTCT
>Ga0209797_10001764_pt1 | contig 10909 bp, 5 predicted proteins | sample DOMMetBare3Fresh_2_FD_187472 | JGI IMG/M metagenome (GOLD analysis project Ga0209797, IMG submission 187472) | Wetland sediment microbial communities from St. Louis River estuary, USA, under dissolved organic matter induced mercury methylation -... | ecosystem: Environmental > Aquatic >...
ACGAGGCCACCCTCGGTCAGGTCGCGGGCGATCGCCTCGATGGTGGAGCGCATGCGCACGTCGGTCGCCGGCAGGAACCCGACGATCGGCATCAGCAGCGCGGCGGCGTCGAGCTCGTCCGAGTCGAACGACTGCGCGTACGCCTGCCGCTGCTCGCTCCAGCCGCGCTCGAGGATGGCCGCGCGGATCCGCTCCCGCTCGGCCGACCACTCCTCGACCTTGGCGTACGGCCCGAGCTGCGGGGCGAGCTTCACGGCGCGGTCGAGGGCGGTCCAGCAGAGCACCTTGGACGAGAGGTGGTGGCGCGGCTCGCCGCGCATCTCCCACATGCCGGCGTCGGTCTCGGACCAGCGCATCGCCGCCATGTCCGCGAGGTAGGCGACGAACGCCTGGATCTCGGGGTGGAGCACGCCGAGCTTCTCGCGATAGAGGTAGAGGGCGTTGAGCAGCTCGCCGTAGACGTCGAGCTGCGTCTGGCCCCAGGCGCCGTTGCCGACGCGCACCGGCCTGGAGTCGCGCCAGCCGCGCAGGTGCGGCAGCTCGCGCTCGCTGAGGTCGTGCTCGCCGCCGATCCCGTACATGATCTGGAGCGACGCACCTCCTCCCGCCGAGCTCGTCATGAACGAGATGAACTCCTCGGCCTCGTCGCTGCAGGTGCCGATGTAGAGCGCCTCGAGCGTCAGGCTCGCGTCGCGGATCCAGGAGTAGCGGTAGTCCCAGTTGCGCTCGCCGCCGACCGTCTCGGGCAGCGACGTCGTCGGAGCCGCGACGATCGCGCCGGTGGGCCGGTACGTGAGCCCCTTGAGGACGCGCGAGCCCAGGCGCACGAGCTCCCGGTGCGGGCCTTCGTAGATGTCGTGCTCCTCCTCCCACGAGCGCCAGGCCTCGACCGTGTCGGCGATTCGCGAGGAGACGTCCGCGGGAGCGGTCGCAGCCGGGGCCTCTCGCCCTTCCGTGGGGATCCACCGCAGCGAGAAGCCGACCTGCTCGCCCTCGCCGACGGCGAAGTCCGAGCGCATCGTCACGTCGGCGATCTCGACGGGCACGCCGGCGCGCGTGGCGATCCGGTTCGGGCCGCCGAACGTGCGCCCGCCGTCGCCTTCCATCCGGAAGAGCGGCCGCACGAGCCCGTACTCGGTGCGCGGCGCGAGCTCCATCACGAGCTCGACCCGTCCGGTGACTCCCTCGATGCTGCGCAACAGCTCGTGCGGCGCGTCGAAGCCGAGGTCGTGGTGGCGCTGCCCGTCGGCGAACGCCATCGCGTCGGTCAGGCGCACCGTGCCGGTGTCGGTGGTGAAGGTGGTCTCGAGCACGAGCGTGCCCGGCAGGTACCGCCGCTCGCTGGTGAACGCTCCTGCGGGACGGATCGACCAGTGGCCGGCTGCCGGGTCGAGAATCCGCCCGAACACAGAGGGGCTGTCGTAGCGCGGCAGGCAGAGCCAGTCGATCGACCCGTCACGGGCGACGAGCGCGGCCGAGTTGCAGTCGGCCAGGAGGCCGTAGGCGGCGACGGGCTGAGAGCCGCGCAGCGCGCCGGCGGGGCCGTACGTCGCGGCGGTGGAGACGGTCATCTCGGTCATGGCTGGGGCTCCTCCTCTGATCAGGAGCCGGCGGAGACGAGCTCCGCGACGGCTTCGGTGGCGTCGGCCTGCTCGGCCTCCGCGACTTCGACGAAGACCTTGATCGCCTCGTGGTCCTCGGTCAGGGCGCGGATCATCTGGTCGTAGTTCTCGAGCCCGGCGATCGGCGTCGTCAGCAGCTTGCTCAGCCAGCCGGGGAACAGCGCCTCGGCCTTGATCAGGTCGTCGACGCCGGTGCGGAAGTCGTGGGGCGACGCGTTGACGGTGCCGACCATCACCTTGTTGCCGAGGACGAAGCCCTGGTTGATCCGGTCGGAGTTGATCTCGACCTTCCGCTCGCCGCCCGTGATCGACGCGAGCACGAGGACGCCGTTCTTGCCCAGCACCTCTGCCGCCTCCCACACGATCGGGCTGAAGCCGGTTGCGTCCACGATCAGGTCGAACGGGCCGCGGGCGGCGCTCGCGTCGGCGAGCGAGCCGTCCTGCGACGAGAAGTAGACACCCCCGAGCTGCTCGATCAGGTCCGCGTTCCGGTAGGGCCGCTGCGGCAGCGAGTAGACGGTCAGCTCGAGGCCGCGGAGGCGGGCGACGAGGGCCGTCAGCAGGCCCACCGTGCCGGAGCCGAGGATGCACGCACGGCGCGGCTCCCAGACCTTGAGGCGCCGCTGGATCTCGAAGGCGTGGTTGACGCCCTTCTCGGCGACCGTGGTCGGCTCGAGGAGCACGCCCACCTCCCGCAGCGCCGCCGGCAGCGGGAAGACGTACTGCGCGTCCTCGACGTAGTACTCCGTCAGGTAGCCGTGCAGCAGGTTGATGCCGCGCTCGTAGTAGACGTCGTCGGTCGTGAAGTCCTGCAGGCCGATCTTGCCGTAGATCGACGTGCCCGGCCGCCGCACGCTGGCGACGACGTAGGTGCCGGGGCGGATCGTGTCGGGCACGTTGGGGCCGACCTCCACCACCTGGCCGAAGCTCTCGTGGCCGGTGATCAGGTAGTCGTCCCCCGCCGGCGCCGCGCCGTACTCGGCCGCGTTGATCTCCTTGTCCGTGCCGTCGACCCCGACGCGAAGCACCTTGACGAGGACGCCGCGCCCGTCGGCCACGTCCGTGACCTTCGGCTTGTCCACGTCCCGCAGGTGGATCGAGTCGGGTGTGCCTGGATGAACGGCGATGGCTTTCATGTGTGGATCCCTCCTGGGAAGCGACGGGGCGGGCGGAAGTCGATGCGGGCACAGTCCACCCAGCGGGGCAGGCCGTTACAGCTCGACGATCGCCGGCCGCCGGATGCCGTCGATCTCGACCGTCGGCAAGCCGGGTGTCGCCGTGAGCACGACGAGGCCGTCCGGCCCGACGAGCACCGTGTCCTCGGACTTGGCCCCACCCGTGAGCGACGGGTTCCAGGCGACCGCACACGAGGCGGGTAGCGGGGTCTCGTCGGCCGGCGTGGCGAACAGCTCGCGGCCCAGGTACCCCGTGAGGCCGCCCTGGTGGTGCAGGCGCCACTCGTCGGGGAAGCCCCGCTCGGCATACGCGTCGGCCAGCACCTGGAGCAGATCGCACAGGCGTGCTTCCGGCCGTGACGCGCCCAGCACGCGCGCGTCCACCTCGGCCGCGGCGCGCACCAGCCGGGCGAGCTCGGGCGGGGCCGCGCCGAACGACACGAGGCGGGTCATCGAGACGTAGAGACCGTCACGCTCGGCCGTGACGGCGAGCAGCGCGTGCCGGCCGAGCTTCGCGGCCGTGGGGAGGGGGTGGCGATGGACCGGCTGGCGCTCCTCGCCGGCGACGAGGACGACGTGCGGGACGAGCCCGCGCCGCCGCACGCGTCCCGCGAGCTCCGCGCCGGCCGCCAGCTCGCTGAGGTCGGGCCGGAGCACCTCGAGCGTCTCCGTCATCGCCGCCGCCGTGGCGGCACCCGCCTGCACGTACCGGGCGCGCTCCGGCTCGACCAGCGTCCGCCGGTGAGCTGCCAGGTCGATGCCCGGCTCTGCGTCCGTCGCCGCGTCGAGGCCGGAGACGAGCCCGGCGATCGCCCGCTCGGGCCCCTCGTGCCACGGGAACGGAACGCGTTCCAGGCCGAGCTCCTCGAGCTGCTCCTCCACGATCACGCGCGGGCTCTCGATGTCCCGGTGCAGCACGTAGGCGCCGTCACGGCGCAGGACGACCACGTAGTCGTTGGAGCAGACGTCCACGGGCTCGCCGCGCCCGCACAGCAGCCACCTCACGGACGCCGCGTTCCGGACGACCACGGCGCGGAAGCCTGCGCTCTCGGCGGCGGCGAGGGCGAGCTCGCGCTTGGCTGCGGCCTCGGCCTCGGCCGCGACGCCGAAGCCGCCGGCGTGCTCGGGCGTGTCCAGCATGGCGCTCCAGACCGCGCCGAGGGTCGGATCGTTACGCAGTCGCCTGCAGTCCGCGTCAGGCCCGGTCGCGGCGGATGATCAGGTCGGCCACGAGGCCCGTCCAGCCGGTCTGGTGCGAGGCGCCGATGCCCGCGCCCGTGTCGCCGTGGAAGTACTCGTGGAACGGGATCAGGTCGCGCCAGGCCGGATCCCGCTGCAGCAGCTCGTACCCGCCGAGAACCGGGCGGCGGCCGTCCTCCCGGCGCAGGAACAGGCCGATGAGCCGTTGTCCGATCTCGTCCGCCACCTGCGCCAGGTGCATCTGCCGGCCGGAGCCGGTCGGGCACTCGACCGTGAACGAGTCCCCCAGGAAGCGGTGGTACACGCGCAGGGCCTCGACGAGCAGGTGGTTGACGGGGAACCAGACGGGCCCGCGCCAGTTTGAGTTGCCGCCGAAGAGCCCGCTCGTCGACTCGCCGGGCTCGTAGTCGAGGCGGGCCGTCACGCCGCCCACGTCGACCTCGAGCGGCGCCGCCTCGTGCCGCTTGGAGAGCGCGCGCAGGCCGTGGTCGGAGAGGAACTCCGCCGGGTCGAGCATCACCTCCAGTAGGCGGCGCAGCCGCGCCTCGTCGACGATCGAGAGCATCCGCCAGCCCGCGTGCTCGCTCGACTCCATGTGCTGGACGACCCCCTTGCCCTCGGGCCGGTGCTTCGTGAACCACTCGACCCGCTTCATGAAGTCGGGGAGGCGCGCCATCGTCGCCGGCCCCAGCGTCGTCACCGCCGCGAGCGGCATCAGCCCCACCACGGAGCGCGCCTTGAGGGGCACGACGGCGCCGTCGCCCAGGTGCAGGACGTCGTAGTAGAAGCCGTCCTCCTCGTCCCACAACCCCTTCTCGTTGAGTGAGGACGCGATCAGCGCGAAGTGCTCGTAGAACTTCGTCGCCAGGTCCTCGTAGGTGCGGTCGTGCTCGGCCAGGACGAGCGCGATCTCGAGGAGGCTCTGGCAGTACAGCGCCATCCACGCCGTGCCGTCGGACTGCTCCAGGCGTCCGGCCACGGGAAGCGCGGACCGGTCGAACGGGCCGATGTTGTCGAGGCCGAGGAAGCCGCCCTCGAAGACGTTGTTCCCCTCGGCGTCCTTGCGGTTCACCCACCAGGTGAAGTTGAGCAGCAGCTTGTGGAAGACGCGCTCGAGGAAGTCGATGTCGCCGTCCGCCGCGATCTCGTGCACACGGAGCGCGGCCCAGGCGTGCACCGGGGGGTTGACGTCGCCGAAGGCCCACTCGTAGGCGGGGAGCTGGCCGTTCGGGTGCATGTACCACTCCCGGCACATCAGCACGAGCTGCTCCTTCGCGAACTCGGGGTCGACGTGGGCGAGGGCGACGCAATGGAAGGCGAGATCCCAGGCCGCGTACCACGGGTACTCCCACGTGTCGGGCATCGAGATGACGTCCATGTTGTTCAGGTGCGTCCACTCGTGGTTGCGGCCGCCTCGCCGCCCGTCGGGTGGCGGTGGGCCGGCAGGGTCGCCCTCCAGCCAGCGGCGAACGTCGTAGTGGTAGAACTGCTTCGACCAGAGCATGCCGCCGAGCGCCTGGCGCAGCACGAGCGCTTCGTCGGCGGAGCAGCCCGCAGGCGTCAGCTCCGCGTAGAACGCGTCCGCCTCCGACTCGCGGGCGCTCATGATCGCGGAGAACTCGCCGCCCGGCCGCGGCTCGTCGCTCAGTCGCAGGTCGATCGTCGCCGTGTCGCCGGGCTCGACCTCCAGCCGGTAGCGGAGGGACGCCTTCGTCCCTGTCTGCGCCGGATTGACGGTGGGCGCTCCGTGGACGACGTGGTCGTTGATCCCGTCCTTCGGGTACGGCGTCGGAGAGGGCACGGCGAAGAGGCGGTCGAGGTTGGTCTCGTTCTCGCAGAAGAGCGCCTCCGGGCTGCCACTCGCCTCGAGCCGGCGGGTGCCGAGCGTCTGGTGGTCGGCCACGAGGACGCCGTCTTCGAGGCGGATCGCCGGCCGGCGGTCGTCGAGGCCCCACGACCATGTGTTGCGGAACCACAGCGTCGGCAGCACGTCGATCGTGGCCGTGTCGGGGCCGGCGTTGCGCACCGTGACCCTGAGGAGGATGTCCTCGGGGCTCGCCTTGGCGTAGTCGGCCGTGATCTCCCAGTACCGGCCGTCGTCGAAGATGCCGGTGTCGACGAGCTCGAGCTCGGGCTCGTGCTTGCCGCGGGCGCGGTTCTCGTCGACGAGCTGCGTGTAGGGGAACTCGGCCTGCGGATACATGTACCGCCAGCGCATCCACGAGTGCGTGGGCGTCGAGTCGAGGTACCACCAGTACTCCTTGGCATCCTCGCCGTGGTTTCCCTGCGGGCCGGTGAGACCGAAGATGCGCTCCTTGAGGATCGGGTCACGGCCGTTCCAGAAGGAGAGCGCGAGGCAGAGCGTCTGGCGGTCGTCGCAGATACCGGCCAGCCCGTCCTCGTTCCAGCGGTACGTACGTGAGCGCGCGTGGTCGTGGGGGAAGGAGTCCCACGCCTCTCCCGTCGCGCTGTAGTCCTCGCGGACGGTGCCCCAGGCGCGCTCGCTCAGATACGGGCCCCAGTGCCGCCACGGCGAACGCCCGCGCGGCACCTCGCCCAGCCGCTCGCGTTCGACGCCCATGCGGACAGAGTCTCGTCCCGGGCGCGGGCGTTACACCGCGTAACGCCGCGGCGCCCGCGGACACTGATGCACTCGATGCGTTTCGGACGTCAGCTGTGCGGCGATCTCGCTGCCGCCTCCGCCCGCGAATGGCTCGTCACCGACGGCCTCGGCGGCTTCGCGATGGGGACGGTCGGCGGGTTGCGCACGCGCCGCTACCACGGCCTGCTCATGGTCGCGACGGAGCCGCCGGGGGGCAGGATGCTCGGCCTCGCGTCGCTCGACCCGGTCCTCGTGAGAGGCGACGCACGGATCCGTCTGGCTGTGCACGAATGGGCCGACGGCTCCGTCGACCCGCGCGGCAACGTGCACCTCGCCTCGTTCGAGCTGGAGGACGGCGTGCCGCGCTGGCGCTGGCAGGTCGGAGACGTCATCCTCGAGCGGGAGCTGGCGGTCGTCCACGGCCGCCCGGCCGTCGCGATCGTCCATCGCGTGCTCGCAGCTCCGGGCCCGGTGCGGCTGGAGCTCTCCGCCCTCGGCACGTGGCGCAGCGGGCACGGCGAGCGCTTCGCCGGAGACGCGCCGGGCGTGGAGCACCTCTCAGACGGCTACGTGTTCGAGGGTGCGTACCGCGTCGCAGGCCCCGGCTTCGAGCCCCGAGGCGAGTGGTACGCCGGCGTCCGCTACCGCGAAGAGGCCGCGCGCGGGCTCAACGACCGCGAGGATCTCTGGCACGCGGGCACCTTCGGGGCCGAGCTCGTGCCGGGCGACACGCACACGGTGCTGGCCTGGGGCGGCGATCCCGCCGACATGCCGCCGCCGGGCACCGAGGTCGTCGCGGCGGCACGCTCCCGCGCGCGGGCACTCGTGCGGAGAGCGGGAGCCGTGGACGAGGCGGGCTCCCTGCTCGCTCTCGCCGCCGACCAGTTCGTCGTCGCCGGGCCGACCGTCGTCGCGGGCTACCCGTGGTTCGGCGACTGGTCGCGAGACACCATGACCTCCTACGAGGGCCTGTTCCTCGAGACCGGGCGCGAGGACGAGGGTCGGCGGCTCTTGCTGCGCAACGCGGCCACGCTGAGCGAGGGCATGCTCGCGAACACGGCAGACACCGGCACGCTCGAGTACAACACCGCCGACGGGACGCTGTGGTTCCTGCACGCCGTCGGCCGCCACGTCGAGCGGACGGGTGACGTCGACCTCGCCGCCGAGCTCGTGCCGGGGTTGCTGGCAGTCGTCGAGGCGCACGTGCGTGGCACGCGCTACGGCATCCGGGTCGATCGCGCCGACGCATTGCTCTCTCAGGGCGAGGACGGGCTCGCACTCACCTGGATGGACGCCCGTGTGGACGGTGTCCCCATCACGCCGCGCGCCGGCAAGGCGGTCGAGCTGAACGCGCTCTGGATCAACGGCCTTGCCGTCGTGGCGGGTCTCTGCGAGCGACTGTGTCGGGACGGCTCGTCGCTCCGAGCGCTCGAGTCGCAGGGACGCAGCTCGTTCCCGGGCGCCTTCGTGCGAGACGGCCGGTGCCGTGACCTCGTCGGCGACCCCCGGCTGCGGCCGAACCAGCTCCTCGCCGTCTCGCTCCCGCACGCTCCGCTGGCCGAGCGCTCCATCGTTCGCTCCTGTGCGCCTCTCCTCACGTCGCTCGGCCTTCGCAGCCTCGCCCCCGGCGATCCCGCCTACAGCGGCCGCCACCGCGGCGGCCCGGCGGAACGCGACCACGCCTATCACCAGGGCACCGTCTGGCCCTGGCTGATCGGGCCGTACGTCGAGGCCGCGCTCAAGTCCGGCGTTCCGATCGACGGGCTGCTGGACGGGCTCGAGGTGCACCTGAGCGAGTGGGGCCTCGGGTCCGTCTCGGAGACGGCCGATGGTGACGCCCCGCACGAGGGAACCGGCTGCCCGTTCCAGGCGTGGTCGGTGGCCGAGCTGCTGCGAGCGCGCCGGCTGGTCTCGTCGGGCTGAGGCGACGTGCAACGAACACGAACCTGCCGCGACTGAGGGGCAGCTGCCTCCACTACGACCGAGGAGTCGACCATGCGTACGAGCCTGATCTTCATCGTCCTCGCCGCCGTGCTCGCGGCGGGTGTGACCACCACGAGGGCCGAGGCACGTCCCGGCGCGAGGCCACCGGCGATCGTGCTGACGGACAAGACCTTCGGTCGCATCCTCGCGACTCGCTCGCATCAGGCCCTCTACACCTGGAACGTCGAGCGCCGCGACCGCAAGGTGCACTGCACGGGTGCGTGCGCTCGTCTGTGGCCCCCGCTGATCGTGGGGAGCGCGGCGGCGGTGCCGCGGCGGCTGCCCGGCGTCCGTGGCACATTCGGCGTCATCCGCCGCCCCGGTGGGGCGCTCCAGGTCACGTTTCGCGGCCTGCCGATCTACACGTACGTCCACGAGGGCCCGGATCAGGTGCTCTGCAACGACGTGGACGGTTGGTTCGTCGTGCGCGTGTGACGCCGGCCGGCCACGCGCGGGCGGCGACGTGCGCGAGGCTGAAACGTTCGCGGCGTCTCGCAGACCGAAGCAGCAGCACCCGACCCAACGTCCCCGGAGGGAAGCGATGCACCTCGGAGTGATCGGACCCGGCCAAACGGTCGCCGGCGGGCGGGAGCGCCGCCCCTCGTGACCGTGATGGCGCCCGTGCCCGTCGAGGAAGGCGTCTTCGGCCGCGAGACGGCCGTCGCCGTCGAGCAGCGCGAGCTCGTCGTCGTCAGCAACCGCCTGCCGGTGCGCGTCGGCTTCGATCGAGGAGTCACCGTCGAGCCGACCGCGGGCGGGCTCGCGACGGCGCTCTCCGGGGTCGGCGGTGTTTCCGCCTGGATCGGCTGGCCGGGCACCGAGGTGCCCGGCCACCTCGAGGCCGACGTCACGAGCCGGCTCGGAGAGCACGGCCTGCACCCCGTCTTCCTCGACGCTCGCGACGAGCGCGAGTTCTACGGCACGATCTGCAACGACACGCTCTGGCCGCTCTTCCACTACTTCCCCGACCGGCTCCGGATCACGGGCGAGGCCTGGCAGCGCTACGTCGACGTGAACGAGCGCTTCGCCCAGGCCGTTGCGCAGAGCGCCGCGCCCGGCGCACGGGTGTGGATCCACGACTTCCACCTGATGCTCGTGCCGGAGCGGCTGCGGCGCCTCCGCCCTGACGTCGCGATCGGCTTCTTCCTGCACATCCCCTTCCCGTCGTCAGAGGTCTATCGCCTGCTGCCGACCCGCGAGGAGGTCCTGCGCGGGCTCCTCGGCGCCGACTACGTGAGCTTCCACACGGGCGACTACGCGCGGCACTTCCGGTCGTCCTGCCTGCGCGTGCTGGGGCTCGAGTCCGAGCCCGACGCGATCGAGTTCGGCGGCCGGCGGGTCGGCGTCGGGGTCGACCCGATCGGGATCGACACGGCGAGCTTCCGCGAGTCGGTCGCATCGGCCACCACGGCACACCTCTCGGAGTTGCTCGGGGAGCGCTATCGGGGGCAGCGCCTCGTCCTCGGGATCGAGCGGCTCGACTACACCAAGGGCATCCCGCAGAAGCTCCGCGCCTTCGAGCGCTTCCTCGAGGACGAGCCATCCCGTGCCCGCACGACGACGATGCTGCAGGTGCTCGTTCCGTCGAGGCTCGGGAGCGACGAGTACCGCGCGCTGCGGGACGAGATCGAGCTCCTGATCGCACGGATCAACGGCCGCTTCGGCCAGCCGGGGGTGACGCCGGTCGAGTACATCCATCGCGCGCTCGGCCGCGACGAGCTGGCGGCCCTGTACCGGCGAGCCGACGTGATGCTGGTGACGCCGCTGCGCGACGGCATGAACCTGGTGGCGCACGAGTTCGCCCTCTGCCAGATGGCAGCAGGCCCCGGCTCGTCCTGCCGCGGCACCCTGGTGCTGTCGGAGTTCGCCGGCGCGGCGCACGTCCTGCCGGGCGCGCTGCTCGTGAATCCGTGGAGCATCGACGACATGGTGGCGCGCCTGAGCGAGGCACTCGGCTTGTCCGCCGAGGAGCGCACACGGCGGCTCGAGACGATCGCCGGCCGGGTCGACTCCCTCGACTGCAGGCGCTGGGCGGACGGCTTCCTCGCCAGGCTCGACCGGCGCGCGGCGGTGAAGCTGTGCCGTCCGGTTCGCGACGCGCTCGATCCGGGGGAACGTGCCGACCTGGTGGCGCGCTTCGCGGCCGCCCCGCAGCGCACGCTCCTGCTCGACTACGACGGCACGCTGCGGGAGCTCGAGAGCCTGCCCGAGCTCGCAGCCCCGACGGCCGAGATCCTGGAGCTTCTGCAGCAGCTCGCGTCCCTGCCGGGCACCGACGTGCACATCGTCAGCGGCCGGCCGCCCGAGACCCTCGAGGCGTGGCTCGG
>Ga0209797_10001765_pt1 | contig 10908 bp, 12 predicted proteins | sample DOMMetBare3Fresh_2_FD_187472 | JGI IMG/M metagenome (GOLD analysis project Ga0209797, IMG submission 187472) | Wetland sediment microbial communities from St. Louis River estuary, USA, under dissolved organic matter induced mercury methylation -... | ecosystem: Environmental > Aquatic >...
GCTAACAGCCCCGGGGGTAGAGAGCGGCAGTTTATCACCGCGCCGCGGGGCTCCAGACGCCTGCGGCGAGGCGTTGCATCAACTCGCCGGCGGCCACCAGGCCGAACGTCGCGGTGACCGTCACACTCGAGCCATAACCGGCGCAGTTGAGGCTGCCGTCGACGGCACAGTCGGGCGTTTCGGGCAGCACCACGGCCTCGCGCGAGAACACGCAGCGCACGCCGATCGCGCCGGTTCGCGGCGCGCCCTGTTTGCGCAGCCGCTGGCGCAGCGAGGCGAGCAGCGGGTCGTGCGTGGCGAGCGACAGGTCGGCCACCTCCACCCTCTGGGCCAGCCGTTTGCCGCCGGCCGCGCCGACGCTCACCAGCGGCACGTGGGCCTGCAGCGCCCATTGCGCCAGCGCCAGCTTGGCTCGCGCCTGATCGCAGGCGTCGATCACGCCGTCCACCGGCGCGCCCAGCAGGCCCGGCCAGTTGCCGGGATCGACGAACTCCTCGATCGCGGTGACCTGGCACGTCGGGTGAATGTGCGCAATCCGCTCGCGCAGCGCCGATACCTTGGCCATGCCGAGCGTGCGCTCGTCGGCCTGCACCTGGCGGTTGATGTTCGACTCGGCCACGTGGTCGAGATCGATCAACGTCAGCGCGCGCACACCGCTGCGCGCCAGAGCCTCGGCAGCCCAGGAGCCGACGCCGCCGACGCCGACCACCGCCACGTGGCTCGCGCGCAGGCGCACGAAGCCGGCGTCGCCGTACAGTCGCCGCAGCCCGCCGAAGCGCCGCTCGAAGTCGACTTCGGCGCCAGGAGCGTCGGCCACGCTAGCCGGCACGATCCAGCCGCCAGATCTGCCAGCGCAGCGCCAGCACCGCGCCAGCCACGATGCCGGCCACCGCGATCACGCTGCCGAGCGACAGCGTGGACAGCCCGGTCAGCCCCTGGCCGATGGTGCAGCCCAGCGCAGCGACCCCACCCACGCCCATCAGCACCGCACCGACCACGTGGTTGGCCGTGTCCTCCACGCCGGCGAAGCCTTCCCAGCGAAAGCCGCGGGTGGTCAGCGCGGTGATCGCGCTACCGACCACCACGCCGGCGGTGGTGACGATGCCCAACGTCAACACCTTGCTCTTGTCGCTGAACAGGATCAGCCAATCCACCGTGTAGGCGATCGGCGCCACGAAGCTCAGCGACTCCATGCGCTGCGAGTTGGTGGCGAGGAAGACCTCGTCCAGCGTCTGCGGATGCTCGACCAGATGGCCCAGCCGCCCCGACACCCACCACACCCCGACGATCACCGCGCCGGTGCCCAGACCACCCAGCAGCACGTCGCCGCTGCGCCCGTCGGGCCGCGCCAACGCCCAGGCGAGCAGGCCGCCGCCGACCAGGCCGCCGACGATCCAGGCCAGCGTGGTGCGCGCCAGTCCGCTGGCGTGGGCCAGCAACGAGGGCAGATCCTGGCCGCTGTCGAGCGTGACCGCCACCCGGTCGACGGTGGCCACGCGCCACACCGCGGTCAGACCCTTCAGCGTGGCGAACGCAGCCACCCCCAGCACCAAGACCACCACCAGCGACTTGAGGTTGCCGCCGCCCAGCCGCACCAGCGTCTTGCTGCCGCAGCCCGAGGCCAGCACCATGCCGAAGCCGAACATCAGCCCACCGACGGCGTGGCTGAGCCAGACGACGCGCGGCGCGGCATAGACCGACTTGCCGGCCTCCACCCAGCCCAGCCCGACCATCGCGTTGAAGCCCAGGATCGCCGTGCCGACCGCCAGCGCCCACATGCGCACGCGCGACCAGTCGCCCATGTTCACGACATCGGACACCGCACCCATCGTGCAGAAGTGGCTGCGCTGCGCGATGGCGCCGAACACCAGCGCCAGCACGAAGCCGGCCCACAGCACCTGGGTGGTCAGCGCGTGGAGATCGGCTTCCTGCATCAGCGGATGATCAACCCGTCATTGCGTGGCGGTCAGCGGCGTCCGGGCACGCCCACGGCTACCGGCCGGATCACGGCGCCTGCGGCGCCCTTGTCGCGCGGCGGCAGCACCATCGCGCACGAGGTCCACACCTGGTCGCGCACCATCTCGCCGAGGTTCAAGTTCTCCAGGTGGTGGATGCCGAACTCGGTGAGCATGTGGTGGTGAATCGCGAACGGCAGGCCCTCGGGCGTGCCGGGCGCCGGCGGCGCCTTGCCCTGCAGCATGCCGTTGGCCACCGGGTCGATGAACGGCGTGTCCAGCCCGATCGCGACGATGCGCCTGGCGCCCAGCAACCGCGCGGCATCCACCGACAGGCCCGGCGCCATCGCGTAGTAGCCGTTGCCGTCGTCCGGATCGCGCCAGCGCTCGCCCCAGCCGGTGTAGACCCAGACCATGTCGCCGGGCAGGATGCCGCGCTTGGCGAGACCCTGCGCCTTGAGCATGCCGTCGATGTGCGCAGCCGTCACGAGCTGACCATCGGTCATCGGCTGACCCTTGCCGACGAAGCTGCGTGCGTCGAGCAGCACCGCGGTGGTCAGCAGCGGCGGGATCTTGTCGATGCCGAGCTTCAGCAGCGGCGAGTCCTGCGTCGGCTTGACATCCTTCTGCGTGTAGCCGCTGTAGTACACCGCGTCGTCGGCCGGGAACGGATCCTTCGGGTTCCATGGACTCTTGATGCGCGCGAAGTGCCCGAGCGCGTCGATCTGGGTGCCCTGCTGCCCGGGCTCGGCGCCGGCCTCCATCAGCTCGCTGTTGAAGGCATGCGCAGAAAACGGCACGCCGGCGGTCGGCTTGTACTGCGTGCCGCCGGGGCCGGCGAACGGCGACTTGGGCATCGTGTTGCTGCGCAGGTGTGAGGCCTCGTAGGTGCGCGCCCTGGGCTGTGCCATGTGCCATGCACAACGCTGCGTCGTCACCGCGCCCAGCGCATTGGCCATGCCACGCTCGTCGCCCGGGCCCCAGGGCGGTGCCGGCACGCGCTTGGCGGCGGCGATCAGGCCGGGTGGCTCCACCGCCTGCAGTGCGCCGGAAAGGCACAGGCTCAGGCTGGCCACGGCGCACGCGCGTGCGCCTCGACGAGGCAAGACGACGGTCATGTTCGATCCTTCCGTGTGACGGTTAAGTTGAACGGCGGGCTGGGTGCGCGGCGCCGCAACAAGCCAACGGGCGCCCTGCCCGGGCGCCCGTCCGATCGTGCGTGTGCAGTCTGCCGGGGCGCTACTTTAGCGCCGCCAGGCGCTCTCTGCCGGCCTGCGCGGCCTCGGACTTCGGGTACGCCTTGACCAGCTCGCCGATGGTGGCGCGCGCCCCCTTGGCGTCCTTCGACTCGACCTGGCAGCTGGCGATGGCCAGCAGCGCTTCTGGCGCCCGCGGATGGTCCGGCGCGTTGTTGACCAGCGCGCGGAAGGTGGCGATCGCCTCCTTGTATTCGCGTTTGCCGTACAGCGCATTGCCGTGCCAGAAACGTGCGCTGTCGAGATACCCGCTGCCCGGGAAACGCCGGATGAAGCCGCCGAGCATGATCGCGGCCTTGTCGAAGTCGCCACCGCGAAACACCGCCAGCGCCTCGTCGAACTGGCGTTTCTCCTCGGCATCGGCGAGGAACTCACGGCCATCGACCGACACCTTCTGCGGTTCGAGCTTGCGGATGCGGTCGTCCACGCCCTGCGTGATGTCCTTCTGGCGGCGCTGCAGCTCGGCAACGTCACGCGACAACTGCTCGTCGGTGCCGCGCAGCTTGGCCATCTCGGTGCGCAGCGACTCCAGCTGCGCGTTCAGGTCGAGCAAGCTGCGCTGCAGCACCTGGATCTGCTCCGACAACTGGGTATTGGCCTTCGCCAGCGCCGCGTTCGACTCGGTCTGCCGCGCCCGCGACTGCTCGTCGCTGGCCGCGATGCGCGCGCGCAGATCCAGGATCGCCTTGCGCGCTTCCTCGTCGTCGAACAGGCCCGCCCACGCGCTACCACCCAGGAGCGTCAAACCGAAGCACAGCGCAACAGAGCGCCCAGCCCTTCGCGCAGCGGCCGACCACCCAAGCAGACACCGCGGGTCCGGCTTAGCCGGCCCGCTGGTGTCGCCCCCCTGGGGGGGAGGCGGCCGCAGGACGCTACGGGGGGGAGCCATCACCTATCCTTCAGCTCGGCCCGACGGTTCTTCGCCCAGGCGGATTCGTCGTGGCCTTCGACGGCCGGGCGCTCCTCGCCGAAGCTCACGGCCTCGACCTGGCCATTGCCGACGCCCAGCAGCCCGAGCGACTTGGCCACCGACTCGGCGCGGCGCTGGCCGAGCGCCAGGTTGTACTCGCGACCGCCACGCTCGTCGGTGTGGCCCTCGATCACCATCTTTCTGGTCTTCGCCGCGGCCAGCGCCTTGGCGTGACCCTCGATCAGCTGGCGAAACTCCTCGCGCACCACGTAGCTGTCGAAGTCGAAGTACACCACGCGTCCCAGGTTGGACGCCGCCACCGGCGCCGTCTTGCTCAGGTCGACCGTGGTCACGCCCGACTGCGAGGTGCCTGCGCCCGCGCCGCTGCCCGATGTGCCGCCGGGGCCCACCGGCGTGGGCTTCGCGTCGGTGACCGGCGCGCCCTCGTTGAGCTTCACCGGCGAGCTGCACCCGGCCAGCGCGGCCGCTGCAATCGCTGCACACAACGTGATTCGAAGTCCGTTCATACTGCTCTCTCCTTCGTTATCGGCCAAAAGGCCCCCAGACCGGCTCGCGCACATCGATGCCCGAAGAGAGCAAACGGGTGCGGATCCGTCCATCCAGCGTGGTGGTCATCAACACATCGCGCCCCTGCGAGCGCGTGGCGTAGATGATCAACTTGCCGTTCGGTGCAAAGCTCGGGCTCTCGTCGTCGACGGTGTCGCTGACGGGCTGAACGGCACCGTTGGCGATATCCATCGTCATGACCTTGAACTCCGAGCCGTTGCGATTGACATACGCCAGTGTGCGCCCATCCGGGCTCAGCGCCGGGCTGATGTTGTAGTTGCCGTTGAAGGTCACCCGGTCGGCCGGGCCGCCGCTGGCCGCGACGCGATAGATCTGCGGGCTGCCGCCGCGGTCGCTGACGAAGTAGATCGACTTGCCGTCGGGCGTGAACACCGGCTCGGTGTCGATGGCGCTGCTGTTGGTGATGCGCCGCACGTTGCCGCCTTCACGGTCCATCAGGTAGATCTGCGAGCCGCCGTCGCGCGACAACGTCACGGCCAGCGTGCTGCCGTCAGGCGACCAGGCCGGCGCGCTGTTGCTGCCCTGGAAGTTGGCGATCGAGCGGCGCTGGCCGCTGGCGACGTCTTGCGACCAGACCACCGCCTTGCCGCTTTCGAACGACACATAGGCCAGCGACTTGCCATCGGGCGACCACGCCGGCGAGATGATCGGCTGGGTGCTGTTCAGCGCCACCTGGCCGCCCTCGCCGTCGGCATCGGTGATGCGCAGCGTGTAGCGATTGGCCACCTTGGTGACGTAGGCGATGCGGGTGGAGAACACGCCCTTGTCGCCGGTGAGCTGCTCGTACACCGCATCGGCGATGCGATGCGCGGCCAGGCGCAGGTCGGCCGCCACCACGGCCAGTGCCTGACCTCCCAGGTCGCTGCCTTTGACCACGTCCCACAGCTTGTAGCGCACATCGAAGCGGCCATCGGCCAGCCGTGCGGCCGAACCGGCCACCAGCGCGTCGGCACCGCGTCGGCGCCATTGGCTGTAGTCGGGCCGCGAGGTCTCGTCGAAGTCGCCGGTGGAGTCGACGATGCGAAAGATGCCCGAGCGCTCGAAGTCGGCGCGCACGATGCCGGCGATGGACTGACCCGACTTGTCTTCGTCGCGAAAGCGCGGCACGCCGATCGGCAGCTGGGTTGCGCCGACACCGGAGATCTCGACACGGAACTGGGCCAGGGACACGGCGGGCCAAACGCCGGCTGCCATGGTGGCCGCCAATAGACGTCTTCGGGTGCGGAACAGCGTCTTGGGGTGTTTGATCGCCATGGATTGTGGTGGATTCGCTTCGGCAGCGCGGGTTCCGTCGCGGCAAGGCGCAGCGCCGGCATTGTAGGCATCCAACGCCCCGATAATCGTGAGCTGTCGTGACACGCGGGTCCGCCGGCCGGCCTCGAACCAGACCAATCAATGGCCACCCTGCTGCAGCGCCTCACCCGCCTCGGCCCGTACTACCGCAAGGGGCGCGCCGGCATCGTCGCGGCCGGGCTCGCGTCGCTGGTGGCGGCGGCGACCGAGCCGGCGCTGCCGGCGCTGCTGAAGCCGCTGCTGGACCGCGGGTTCGTGCGCGGCGCGGTGCCGCTGTGGCTGGTGCCGGTGGCCATCGTCGGCCTGTTCACGCTGCGGGGCGTGGCCGGCTTCATCGCCCAATACACGCTGACCTGGGCCGCCAGCGCGGGCGTGCAGGCACTGCGCCTGCGCCTGTTCGACCACCTGCTGCGCGCCGAACCGGCGCTGTTCACGCGCCACACCGCCAGCAGCCTGACCAACATGCTGGTCTACGAGATCCAGACCGCCACGAGCCAGCTCGTCGGCTCGCTGCTGACGCTGGTGCGCGACTCGCTGACCCTGCTGGCGCTGCTGGCCTACCTGCTCTACCTGAACTGGCAGCTGACGCTGTTCATCGGCCTGCTCTTCCCGGCGATCGCCTGGGTGATGCGCACCGCCGGGCGGCGGCTGCAACGTCTGGCCAAGGAGGGCCAGCGCGCCAACGACGAGCTGGCCTACATCGTCGAGGAGAACGTGCTGGCCTGGCGCATCGTGCGTCTGCACGGCGCGGCGCGCTCGCAGGCTGCACGCTTCGAGCGCCACAGCGTCGCGTTGCGCCGCCTGCTGCAAAAGAGCGTGACCGCGGCGTCGACGATGACGCCGATGACGCAGATCCTCGCGGCCTGTGCGATCTCGGCGGTGATCGTGATCGCGCTGTGGCAAAGCGGCCAGGGCGGCCAGACGGTGGGCGGCTTCGTGGCCTTCATCACCGCGATGCTGATGACGCTGCCGCCGATCCGTCACCTGGCCGACGTGATGGCGCCGATCGTGCGCTCGATGACGGCGCTGGAACGCAGCGTCGACCTGGTCGAGGACGGCCTCAACGAGCGCGGCGGCAGCCATGCACCGGCCAAGGCCGCCGGCCGCATCGAACTCGAGCATGTGACGCTGCGCTACGGCGCCGATCTGGCCAATGCGCTCGACGACTTCAGTCTCACGATACGGCAGGGCGAGTCGGTGGCGCTGGTCGGTCCGTCGGGCGCGGGCAAGTCGTCGCTGGTGAACCTGCTGCCACGCTTCATCGAGCCGACCGAGGGTGCAATCCGGCTCGACGGCGTGCCGCTGCCGCAGTGGGACATTGACGCGCTGCGCCGCCAGTTCGCGCTGGTGAGCCAGGACGTGGTGCTGTTCAACGACACCATCGCCGCCAACGTGGCGCTCGGCGCCGAGGTCGATGCCGAACGCGTACGCGCGGCGCTGAGCGGCGCCAACCTGCTCGAGCATGTGGAATCGATGCCGCAGGGCCTGGACAGCGCGATCGGCCACAACGGCAGCCAGCTGTCGGGCGGGCAGCGCCAGCGCCTGGCGATCGCACGCGCGATCTACAAGGATGCGCCGATCCTGATTCTCGACGAGGCCACCTCGGCACTGGACAGCGAGTCGGAGCGTGCGGTGCAATCGGCGCTGGAGGCATTGATGCGCGGGCGCACGACACTGGTGATCGCCCACCGCCTGTCGACCATCGAACGCGCCGACCGCGTGGTGGCCGTCGATGCCGGCCGGCTGGTGGAGCAAGGCACTCACGCCGAGCTGCTGGCCGCCGGCGGGTTGTACGCTAGGCTGCACGCAATCCAGTTTCGCGGAACATGACAACCACCCCCGAATCGCCTGCGGCGCTGCGCCCTCCAGGGGGGCGAGCCCGTACCTCGCGAGCGCCTGCGCGCTCGCGAGTGACTGGCGAGCGCGTTTCGCCCTGCAAGGCGAAACGCGCCGCCAGCGGACCGGCAAAGCCGGATCCGCGGCGGCCACTTGGCCGCAGGGTTCTCGGGACCTGAAAGGAGACGAGCCTTGAATGCCCCCATCAGCCGCTATCCGGTACCCGACCTGAAGGACTTACCCGCCGACATCCGCGAGCGCATCGTCGCCGTGCAGGAAAAGGCCGGCTTCGTGCCCAACGTATTCCTCGCGCTGGCCCACCGGCCGGCGGAGTTGCGCGCGTTTCTCGCCTACCACGATGCGCTGCTGCTGAAGGAGGACTCGGGCCTAAAGGATCAGGCGGCGTCAGGCCATGGCCTGACGAAGGGCGAGCGCGAGATGATCATCGTCGCCACCTCGGGTGCCAACCAGTGCCTGTACTGCGTGGTGGCGCACGGGGCGATCCTGCGCGTGTACGAGAAGAAGCCGCTGATCGCCGACCAGGTGGCGGTGAACCACCGCAAGGCCGACATCACGCCACGCCAGAGGGCAATGCTCGACTTCGCGCTGAAGGTCACCCGCGCGTCGCACGAGGTCGGTGACGCCGACTTCGAGGCGCTGCGCGCGCACGGTTTCAGCGACGAGGACATCTGGGACATCGCCGGCATCACTGCCTTCTTCGGCCTGTCCAACCGCATGGCCAACGTGATGAGCCTGCGACCGAACGACGAGTTCTACCTCATGGGGCGCGTACCGCGCGAGAAAGGCAAAGCATGAACCGCATCGATCTGCACGACCGCGTGGCCGTCATCACCGGCGGTGCCCAGGGGCTGGGCTACGCCACGGCCACGCGCATGCTCGATTCCGGCGCCGCCGTGGCGCTGTGGGACATCGACAGCGCGCGCCTGGAGCAGGCCCGCGCCGAACTCTCGGCCAAGGGAACGGTGAGCACCGCGCTGGTGGAACTGACCGACGACAAGGCGGTGGAGACCGCGGTGCAGGAGACGCTGCAGCGCCATGGCCAGATCGACATCCTCGTCAACAACGCCGGCATCACCGGCGGCAACGGCACCACCTGGGAACTCGACCCGTCGATCTGGCGCCGCGTGATCGAGGTGAACCTGGTGGCGCCCTACCTGGTGTGTCGCGCCGTCGTGCCGCACATGATCGCGCGCCGCTACGGCCGCATCGTCAACATCGCCTCGATCGCCGGCAAGGAAGGCAACCCCAACGCCTCGCACTACAGCGCCAGCAAGGCCGGCGTGATCGCGCTCACCAAGTCGCTCGGCAAGGAACTCGCCACCTGCGGCGTGCTGGTCAACTGCGTCACACCCGCCGCGGCCAAGACGGCGATGTTCGAGACGATGAGCCAGGCGCACATCGACTTCATGCTGTCGAAAATCCCGATGGGCCGCTTCCTGCTCGTGGAGGAACTGGCGGCGATGGTGTGCTGGTTGGCGTCGGAGGACTGCGCGTTCTCCACCGGGGCGGTGTTCGACATTTCCGGCGGGCGCGGCACGTACTGAAGCTGCGCTACATCAGCACGATGTCGTATTGAGGGGCCGGATCCGGAAAGCGTAAGCAGGTCAACGACTTACAGCGAACCGATTGGCTCACGCGACTTCGAGCTACCCGTCTGGCTACCTGCATAGGGTGGGCTCTCGCGAGACTTTGCGGGACTGCGTGATCCGGCATCATGACGAATGCTGCCGAACCGTGCGCAGCGTCGTCAACAGGGCAGGAACGTCGGTGACCACGATGCTCCACAGCGTGTCGTTGTCGATGCCGAGATAGGCATGAATGAGACGGTTGCGCGTGGCGACGATCATGTGTGGGCGCAGGGTCGCGTCATAGACCAGTGTGTTGGCGACGAACGCGGGCTGATCCAACCCTGCCGTGTAGGCCAGCACCTTCTCGGCGAAGGCAATCATGTCGTCGACGTAGAAGCGCCACTCGCGAACGCCGTCAGACATGCACGGCCTCACGTTCGACATAGGGCCGCAGCTCGGGGCGCAGCGCCTTGTCGGTGACCAGGTCCACCCGACGCCCGAGCAGATCCTCGAGAAAGAACTGCACGCCAAAGTAGCGTGACGACGTGGCTGGCCCGTCGAACGAGACCAGGATGTCCACGTCGCTGTCGGCGCGCGCCGAATTGCGGACGACTGATCCGAAGAGCGCGAGACGAGTCACCCCATACCGATGGGCGAGCTCAGCCTTGCTCGCGGCCAGCTGCTGCAGTACGTGCGCGCGGTTCATGGTCGTCTCATGGGGACTGTCGCTCGATGAAGGTCAATTGTCGCAGTCCTGCGGGCAACCCGGCGGGCACCAGTTGCCGGACAGACAAGTGCACTTCATGGAGCGGCCGCAGCCGCATGAGCCTCGTCATGCAGCCACCTTCGTCACTTCCGCACTGCCTGGGTCCTTGCGGCCAATGACGGCTCAACGTGCGCGCCGAATCGGCGTCCGACGTTCTTGTTCCGCTGGCTGTTCACGCCGCACCCTGGCGTCCATCTCGAATGCCATCAACGCGTCGATCAGCGCATCAGCGGTAGGCGGCTGAACGGGGCTCAACACGACCTCGTTGCCTACGCGTCGCACATGCACCTCCGTTCCCTCGAAACGGAACTCGTCGGGCAGGCGCACCGCCTGGCCACCGCGATGGATGAAGAGTTTGGCGTTCACGGTCAGGTCGCCCATCGACTCGACTGTAGTCGCTCCCCTTTAGAACAGCCGCTGCTGTCCATCCGGATCTACCGGCGGTGGCTCGGGCTCCGCAGCTCGCTCCAGCGCCTCGCGCACCCACTGGATCGACTCTACCGGCCGCGGCCGGTGGTCGATCTCGCGTCCGCAGCCGCGGTCGATCCAGTGCAGAGCGAGCCGTTCGTAGACCGGTTGCCAATCGTCGCCCGCGCGCAGCTGCATCTGCGGGTTCGGGAAGTAGTGCCCGTTCTTCGTGCGCACCCACAGCCGGCGCGCCGGCTGGTAGCTGCTGTGTACCTCGGCGCGGGCCAGCACCTGGTTGACGTAGGTG
>Ga0209797_10001767_pt1 | contig 10907 bp, 12 predicted proteins | sample DOMMetBare3Fresh_2_FD_187472 | JGI IMG/M metagenome (GOLD analysis project Ga0209797, IMG submission 187472) | Wetland sediment microbial communities from St. Louis River estuary, USA, under dissolved organic matter induced mercury methylation -... | ecosystem: Environmental > Aquatic >...
GCTCACGGCAGCGCCCCGGCGAGCCGGTCGAGGTCGTCATCGCTCGTCCACCAGCCGCACGAGACCCGCACGAGCCCGGAGCCGGGGATCTCGCGGACGTGGACTCCTCGCTCCGCCAGCAAGGCTACGACAGTAGTGGGGTCGCCCTCGGGCAGGAACGACACGAGCGTGGAGCGGTCCTCGGGCACGACCACCTCGACGCGGGCACCGAGCAGCGCGCGGCATTGCTCGGCCACCGCCGCCGCACGCTCGAACGCCCACGCGGGCCGTGTTGCCAGAGCTGCGAGCAGGCCCCTCAGCGATGACGCCGGCCACCAGTTCGGCTCGAAGCGCAGCGCCCCTGCCCGGGGCACGAAGGTGCCGTCCGGCTCGTACCGCTGCTGCGAGAAGTAGCTGGGCGCCGCCACCCGCAAGCGGTCGGGATCCGCCACGACGAGGGCTCCGGTGGTGTCCGGGCCGCACAACCACTTCTGGCCGGAGACGGTGAGGAAGTCGAGGCCCGCGGCGTCCACGGGGACGGCGCCCACCGACTGGGCGCCGTCGACGAGCACCGGCACCCCGCTCTGCTCGCGCAGCGCCCGCACGGGCAGCACCCGGCCTGTGGTCCACAGCGCCTGGGAGACCGCGATCAGCCGCGTCCGTGGCGTCACGGCGGCCAGGATCCGCTCGGGCTCCGGCTCGACGACGACGACGCGCGCGGCGGAGGTTCCGAGCGCACCGAGGAGCCCGAAGTGCTCCTCCGAGGTCGTGATCACCTCGTCGTCGCTCGTGAGGCCGAGCCCCGCGACGACGATGTTGCAGCCGTCCGTGGTCGAGGAGGTCAGCGCCACCTGGTGCGGCTCGGCGCCAACGAGCGCCGCGACGGCCTCGCGCAGCTCCGCGCGCAGCTCCAGCGTGCGCTGGAAGTACCCGTCGCCCGTGCGGCCCTCTTCGAAGTCGCGCTCCAGCTCGGCGCGCACTGCTGCCACGGTCCTGCGGGCGAGCGGCCCGAACGTGCCCGCGTTCAGGTAGGCGATCCGTGCGAGTACGGGAAACTGCGCCCGTGCCTCCTCGAAGGTCACCCGACCTCCAGCTCGACCGGTGCGTGGTCCGAGAGCACGAAGCCATTCTGCATACGGCGCTCGCGCGACCAGGTGACAAGCGGGCCGGCAGTGGCCCCGCGGACGAGGACGTGGTCGATCCCCGGCCCGGGAGCGGAGTACCCGGCCAGCGCCGGCCGGCGCAGATTGAAGTCGCCGGCGAGCACGACCGCCTCACCCGGCAGAGCCGCCGCCTCGGCGAACGCGCACGCTCGCCCGAGCTCCGCTGCGGGCACGCGCGGATCCCGGAAGTCGGCCGTCGCGTGCAGGTTCGCGACGACGCCGAGGCCGGCCACGCGCACACCCTGCACGAGGCGGCGCTCGCGGCCGCGGTCGCTGATGCGCTCGTGCCCGAGATCCTCCACCTCGAGCGCGCGCGAGACGAGCACGGCGTTCGCCTGACCTGCCAGGGCCGAGCGGAGCAGCCCCTGGTGCAGGCGCGTCACGCGTCCCGCGAGGGCGCTCGGGCCCAGCGGGCGGCGGGTGATCGCCGCCGTCACCTGCATGCCGCTCCAGTCGTCGAGGCGCGGAAGCGCCCAGACGGGTACCTCCTGCAGGCAGAGCACGGCGGGCTCGTCGGCGCTCGCGCGGCGCACCATCTCCCGGAGGAAGCCGCGGCGACGCGGCGGGTCGGCGTTCCCGTGAAAGACGTTCCAGCTGCGCACGATCAGTCCCACCTGCGCCTCTACTCTAGGAGCGATGCGCGTCGTCCTCGCCGACCCTCCCGCCTACACGCCACCCTACGACCACGCGCTCGCGGCCGCGCTCGCCCGTGCGGGCGCCGACGTACGGCTGCTGACCTCGCGATTCCGTTACGGCGACGTGCCCGCACCCGACGGCTACGAGGTCGACGACAGCCTCTACGCGCTGTCGACCCGGGTGGGCAGCCGACGCGTACGGCTCGCAGTCAAGGCGCTCGAGCACCCCCTCGTGCTGGCGCGGCTCGCCGTCGCCCGTCCGGATGTGCTCCATCTGCAGTGGCTTGCGATGCCGGAGGCCGACGCGTGGCTCCTTCACGCCCGCGCACCGCTCGTGCTCACCGCGCATGACCTGCTGCCGAGGCGCACCGCGCACCGCACGGGGACCTGGGCGCGCCTGTTCACACACTGCGACCGGGTGATCGTTCACAGCGTCAACGGAAAGCGCGCGCTGGCCGCATTCGGGGTACCGGACGGGAAGCTTCGCGTGATCCCGCATCCGGTCTTCCGCAGCGACGCGGCGCGGCGCGACGACGGGCTGACGGTGCTCGCGCTCGGGGTGATCCGCCCCTACAAGGGCCTCCCCGACGCGATCGAGGCGGTGAGCCGGGTCGAGGGGGCAAGGCTGCTCGTCGCCGGAGACCCCCGGGTTCCGCTCGAGGGGCTGCGGCGGGTCGCAGGCGATCGCGCCGAATGGCGCCTCGGCTACCTCGCTGCGGCCGAGCTCGACCGGGCGCTCTCGGAGGCGACCGTGGCGGTGTTCCCGTACAGCGCCGAGATCGACCAGTCAGGAGCGCTCCTACAGGCGCTCGGTGCCGGTATCCCAGCGGTCGTGTACGACGTCGGCGGCCTGGGCGAGACCGTGGCTGCATTCGGTGCTGGCCGTGTCGTGGCGGCGGGCGACGTCGCCGCCCTGGCCACGGCCCTGAGCGAGCTCCTGGGCGACGCCGGCTCGCTCGCGGCGGCCCGCGCGGGCGCGCAGCGGGCGCGCGAGGAGCTCACCTGGGAGCGCGCCGCGGCAGCCCACCTCGCCGTGTACGAGGAGCTCCTGTGAGCCCGTTCCGGCGCGGCCGCTTCGACGAGCTCGTCACCCGCCAGCTCGATCTGTTCTCGACCGACGACGCCGAGCTGCTGCAGGAGGCGGCCGAGGCGGAGGAGGCCTGGAACCGCGTGGCACGCGACGCCGCCGAGGAGGCATACGGGGACTACCAGCTCGTTGTCGACGCGATCGCCGACCGCCTGCTCGACATTCGCGAGAGCTACGCTCGCACACTCGACGACGCGGCGGCCGCAGAGTACGCGGCGGCCTTCAACCGCGGTGCCACAAAGCGGTTCCGCCGTTATGCGACGCTGCTGTCCGACCTCGACGCCTGACTCTCGTCGTCGTCGTCGATCCCGGGTAGGCCGTGCGGCGTCGGCGGGCGCAGGAACTTCGCGAGCTTGAGATGGCGGCCCGCCTCCTCCAGGCGGCCTTGCTTCTGCAGCGACCGGCCGAGCGCATAGTGCGCGTAGTCGTCGACGGGAGAGAGGTCGAGCACCTTGCGGAACTCCGCTTCGGCTTCTGCCCAGCGGGTGATCCGGAAGTACGCGATGCCGAGTGCCTCCCGGATCGAGGCCTTCTCGGGCTCGAGCCGCTTCGCCTTCTCGAGCGCGACGGTCGCCTGGGCGGCCAGGCCGTCCCGCAGGTGGGCCCGACCCTGCTGATAGAGGTCGTACGCGTCGCTCATGCCCTCATCGTGCCGAATCCGTCAAGAGCCCCGCAACGACCGCAGGGCGAGGAAGCCGCGGAGGCGACGGCCGGGGCCGAGCCGGGCGCGCAAGGCGTGCAGGACGGCTGCGAGCTCGCGCTGTGCGTCGTGCGCGGCTGCCGCTGCGCCCGGTGGCGGCCCGTAGCGGGCGCGGGCGAACGCCCTCGCGAATCCGTCTGCCGCGACGCCGAAGGGGGCGAGCTCCCGGCGCAGGACGCCGAGGCCCGCGTCAGCCCCGACCTCGACGCCCTGGTCACGGAGGAAGCAGGCGAGCTCCCCCCGCGCGGCGGCGGCGCGGCGGCGCGGATCGTGGCTGCGGTAGGCGCCGCGCCGCCGCCACTCCTTGGCGGCCCCCAGCCCGGCGAGCAGCAGGGCCAGAGCCGCTACAGGGGCGAGGTATGGCCACGGCGACCGGCTCGGGGTCGCCGACGCCGCTCCCGGCGCCACGGGGGTGCTACCGAACGGCCCTTGACCCGAGAAGTCCAGGAAGCGCCCGGTACCGAGGGCGCGCACGGCGTCGGCCGAGTCGGAGGCGTTCGTGTAGGAGGCCGACAGCCGCCCGCGCCCAGGCGTCGGGTCGAACGGGAGCCACCCGTAGCCGGCGAACCAGACCTCGACCCAGGCGTGGGCTTCGTGGTCGGTCACGGTCCACACGCCGTCCGCCCACCTCCCACTCGTGAAGCCGACGGCCACACGGGAGGGAATGCCGAGCAGCCGCAACATCAGCGCCATCGAGCCGGCGTAATGCTGGCAGTAGCCCTGCTTCGTGCGCTCCAGGAAATCGACGAGCGGCGGTGTCCCGACCGGCTGCGCCGGCCGCTCCTCGTAGCGGAAGCCACCCTGTGTGCGCAGCCACCGCTCGATCGTGAGCGCCGCCTGGTACGGCGTCCCGGCGCTGCCCGCGACCGCCTGCGCACGCCTCCAGACGCCCCGGTACGGCCACAGGGCCTCATAGCGCACGTCGTCGAAGAGGCTGTCGACGCGACGCACTCTGCCTGCCTCGCCGTACGGCGGCGCCTGCGTGCGGCCGAGCTGGAGATAGCGGCGGGCCTCGCGCGGGTAGCGCGGCGGCGAGCGGACGAGCTGGGCCGGCGTCGGCCGCGGCGCCGCGCTCCAGACCGTGTACCTCTGCCCCTTGGCGACGCGCTGGGCAGCGCGCACGACGCCGCCGTCGAAGTACACGACGCGTTCCAGGTCGTCACTTTGCAGGCGCGTCGGCTCGCTCGCAGCCACCACGTGGTCGTCGACGAGCGCAGCCACCTCGACACGCTGCTCGATCCAGTCGCCACGGCGGCGAGCGGCCGGGGGCTGCAGCCGGTTCTGCGGGAGCAGCCGGTCGCCGCTGCCGATCGCCACCGGGTAGAGGTCCTCGATCCAGCGGTCGCCGACGAAGGTGTCGAGCGTGGAGGCGCGCCAGTAGAGCGCGCGGTGCGGCGCGTGGATTCGCAGGACTGTCGTCCTGCGCGCCGGGAACTCGATGCCCGTGTAGCTCGCGTCCCAGACGAGCTTGACGCCGGCCGCTCCGGCCGACTCGCCGAAGAGCGTCCACCGCTGCCAGGCGAGGGCCGACTCGGAGGGCCGCATGCCGGCATTCGCGGCCGCGGCGGCGACGACGACAACTGTGAGGAGTGTCGCCAGCGCGGGTGCGAGGCTGCGCTCCACCCGGGCACGCGTTGCGAGCAGCGGCCACAGCGCGGCGCCGAGCGCCAGGGCGCCGATCGCGATCGTGTCGCGGCCCGGCGCGATCGTCGCCGGCCAGCACACGCCTGTTGCTGCCGCGGCCGAGCACGCGAGCGGACGTCGTGCCGCCGCCGCGAGTGCGAGCGCGAGGCCGAACGCCGCCAAGGCCACGAGCACGAGCCCCTGCATGGCCGGGTGTGCGGACGAGTCGAACGGGAGCGGCACGAGGTAGAAGTCGCGGAGGCCTTTCTCGGCGGCTGCGAAGAGGTCGCCCGGCCAGGTGCCCTCGCCGGCCGGCCAGGCAGAGAAGGAGAGCGAAACGGCGAGCACCGAGCCGGCGAGGGCTGCGGCCAGTCGTCGGCTCCAGGTATGCAGCGCGAGCGGGGCGAGCGCCAGCCCGATCACCGCCGCTGTGCGCCAGGCGTCGGGTGCCGACTCGAGGCGCGTCCAGGCGTACGCCACGGCGAGCGCCGGCGGGAGCGCGACCAGGATGGCCCTACCCATGGCCCGCCCGTGTCGCTCCCGTGCCTGCCAGCGCACCCGCGAGGTCCTCCCCGGCCCGAACGACCACGACGGCGACGCCCGCGGCAGCTGCCCGCAGGAGGCACGGCGCCGCAGCGGACGGTGGGGCACCCGCATAGGTCGGCACGTCTACGGCCACGAGCGCGGCCAGCCGGCCGTCCCGCCGTCGGTTGCAGAGCGCGTCGGCCACCACGTCGGGCCTGCCGGTCACGACCACGAGATCGGCTGCTCGCGCCGCCGGCAGGCGCGGGTCGGAGAGCACGCTGCAGAGGTCGGTCCGTGCGTCGGGCTCGGCGCCCGCGAGCGCGTCGAGGGCGATCGTCCAGTCGCGTGCAAGCGACCGCACTCGCACGATCTCGGGCGACGCCCCCGTGAGCAGCAGCGCCGTCCGCCGGCCCCGGGCGGCGTTCGCCTTGATGACGGAGCCGGCGGCCCGAACGGCTGCGTCGAAGCTCGACGAGCCGCGGTCACCGGCGAGCGCCGACGGATCCTGGTCGAGCACGACGACGACGTCGTCCCTTGGAGCATCGTCCATGTCCTTCACCATCAGGCGCGAGCGCCGTGCCGTGCTCGGCCAGTGCACCGCGCGCAGCGGCTCACCGTCCCGGTAGTCGCGGACGGCATGCAGCTCGAAGCCCGACGGGCTGCGCAGCCTCGCCCGGCGCCCACCCTGCTCACGTCTGCCGCCGTGGCCGAAGAGCACGGCCGGCTCGACGATGCGCGGGCGCACGGTGAGGCAGAGCGGCGGGCCGGCGAGCGTGGTCACGCGCTCGAGCCCGAGAGGATCCTCGAGCACGATCTGGGCCGGAGCGAGGGTGTAACGGCCGCGCGGCAACCCCTCGACCACCGTGTCGGTCCGGCCCCGACGGATCCGGAGCTCGCCGGCACCGAGCGGGCCGACCGGCCCGCGCACGGTGATGGAGCCGAGGGGCAGGAAGCGCCGACCACGCACCTCCAGCGTCAGCGTGACATCGTCTCCTTCGACGTGGGCAGTGCCGGCGAGCAGCCGCTCGGCGGTGACGCCGCGTGCTGCGAGACGCGCCCACAGGCGGGCTGACGTGCCTGCCAGCACGAGCCCGAGCGCGACCACGGCGACGGGCACCGAGCCGAACGACCACGCGGCGAGAACGGCGACGAGCCCGAGGGCGATTGCGCGGCTGCTGCGCCGGGTCACACCGGGACCGGTGTGCCCTCGAGCGCCTCGCGTACCACGTCCTCGGCGGCGAGCCCGGCGGAATGCGCCTCCGGCGCGAGGATGAGACGGTGCGCGAGCACGGCCGGGGCGACCGCCTGCACGTCGTCGGGGGTGACGAACTCGCGCCGCTCCACGAGCGCGCGGGCCTTGGCGAGGCGCAGCAGCGAAATGCCCGCTCGAGGGCTTGCGCCCAACGCCAGGTTGCCGCTGGCGCGCGTGTGGCGGAGCACCGCGACGACGTATCTGGCGACGCTCTCCTCGACGTAGACGTGACGCGCAGCTTCGATCGCAGCCAGCAGGTCGTCACGTCGGGCGACGGACTGGAGGCTGTCGAGGGGCGGCTCGGTCGTCTGTTCGGCGAGCATGCGCGCCTCCTCGGCGAGCGGCGGGTAGCCGAGCGCCATGCGCACTGCGAAGCGGTCGAGTTGTGCCTCCGGTAGCGGATAGGTGCCTTCGTACTCGAGCGGGTTCTGGGTCGCGATCACGAGGAACGGGCGGACGAGCGGGTACGTCTCGCCGTCGACCGTGACCTGTGTCTCCTGCATCGCCTCGAGCAAGGCGGACTGGGTCTTCGGGGACGCGCGATTCACCTCGTCGACGAGCACGACGTTGGCGAACACCGGGCCCGGCCGGAACCTGAACCGGCTCTCGTGCTGGTCGTACACGTTGACCCCGGTGACGTCGGAGGGCAGCAGGTCCGGTGTGAACTGAAGGCGCGAGAACTCGAGCTCGAGGGAGCGGGCGAGCGCTTTCGCGAGCACCGTCTTCCCGACGCCCGGCACGTCCTCGACGAGCACGTGGCCCTCCGCGAGCAGGCAGAGCAGCGGCAGCCGCAGCGTCTCCGCCGGCGCGTGCACGGCCTTCGCCAGGTTCGCGACGACGCGGTCGGCGAGATCGGCTGCAAACGCCGCGGGCAGCGGCTCCGGCGCCGCGGCGCCGTCCATCAGCTGCCGCTCCCCGGGGAGTGGCCGTTGCGCCCGCCGGCCGCGCCCAGTTGTCGCTCGACCTCGTCCAGCACGGCGGCCGCGATCTCCCGCTTGGATGCCTTAGGCACGTGCCGGTCGCCCGCGCGGGTGACGAGCGTGACCTCGTTGTCGTCGCTGTCGAAGCCGATGTCGCCGCGGCCGACGTCGTTGTAGACGACGAGGTCCACGTTTTTGTCGTCGAGCATCCGCCGCTTCCGCTCCAGCCCGTCGGCGCCCTGCTCGGCGCCGAACGCGACGAGCACCTGGTCGGCGTGCCGCGCCGCGCCCAGCGCGCGCGCGACGTCGACGGTGGGGACGAGGTCGAGGTGCCATCCGTCGGCGGTCTTGGGGCGCTTCCCGTCGACCACCTCGTCGGGACGGTAATCCGCCACGGCGGCAGCCATGAGGACGACATCCGCGTCTGCGCGGGCGAGCGCCTCGCGCTCGAGGTCGGCTGCCGTGGGCGTCGCCACGACCGTGACCCCGGCCGGGGCTGCGACGGCGAGGTGCGCCGCGAGCAGTGTCACGTCCGCCCCACGCTTCCTCGCCTCCTCTGCCAGCGCGACCCCCATCCGGCCCGATGAGCGGTTGCCCAGGTACCGCACCGAGTCGAGCGGCTCGCGCGTCCCACCGGCGCTGACGACCACCTTGCGGCCGGCGAGCGGGCCGTCTGGCGGGCGCAGGAGCTCGAGCGCGCGGGCGACGATCACCGCCGGCTCCGACATCCGCCCCGGCCCCACCTCCCCCTCCGCGAGCTCTCCCGCCACGGGGCCGACCAGGTGGACGCCCCGCTCCAGCAGCAGGGCGACGTTGGCGCGGGTGGCAGGGTGCTCCCACATGCGGGTGTTCATGGCGGGGGCAACGAGGAACGGGCCCCGGTGCGCGAGAGCAGCCTCCGTCAGCACGTCGTCGGCGAGGCCGTGCGCGAGTCGCGCGAGCGTGTGTGCCGTGAGTGGCGCGATCAGCAGCAACTCGGCGCGCTGGAGGTGCGGGTACGGGTCGCTCGGCTGCTGACGGCGTGCCAGTGCGAAGAACGTCTCGGCGCGGACGAAGCGCTCGGCACCCGCCGTCGGTACCGGTAGCACGTCATGGCCGTCGCGCACGAGCAGCCGCAGCACCTCGCATGCCTTGTAGGCAGCGATCCCACCTGTGATGCCGAGGACGATCCGCGCCATCCGCACATTGTGCCGTGTACGGCCCGGTGCGAGCGGCCCGCGACTGGCGGTGAGGGGTCTAGCAGCGGGGGACGGGCAGGAGTGGCCTCTTACGAGGTCACGTACGCGTACGCGAGCTTGCCCTGTGCAACCTCTTCCATCGCCATCGTCAGGTAGTTCTTGGAGCGCGACTCGATCAGCGGCGGCGGCGCCGCCTCGAAGCCCATCCCCTCACCCAGCTGATGGTGATAGCTGTTGATCTGCCGCGCGCGCTTCGCCGCGACGATCACGAGCGCGTAGCGGGAGTCGACATGTGCGAGCAGGTCGTCGATACGAGGTTCGATCATCGGGCGCCCATGGTACCTGACGTTGCACCGCTGAGCGCGAGCTCACGCTCGACGATGGCGGTGAGCACCTCGGTGGCGCGCTGGACGGCGTCGTTGCGCACCATGTAGCGGAACCGGTGTGCCTGCTCGAGCTGCCTGCGCGCGAGGGCGATACGGTCGCCGATCTCGCCGGTCGACTCGGTGGCGCGCTCGCGCAGCCGCCGCTCGAGCTCCTCCACCGGCGCCGCGATGAAGATGGTGACGTTGCCGGGCACCTCCTCCTGCACGCGCAGCGCGCCGTCGAGCTCCAGCTCGAGCACGCAGACGCGACCCTCGTCGGCGATGCGGGAGATCTCCGAGCGGAGCGTCCCGTAGCGCTTCCCGGAGACGTAGCGCACATGCTCGAGGAAGTCTCCGGCGGCGATCCGCGCCACGAACTCCTCCTCCGTCAGAAACCAGTACTCGACACCGTCGGCCTCGCCGGGACGCTGCGGGCGCGTCGTCGCCGAGACGGCGACCTCGAGCTCGGGGAGTCGCTCCACGAGCGTCTTGATCAGGGTTCCCTTCCCCGCCCCGGACGGGCCGGTGATGACGAAGACAGGGGTCTCAGACGTCACGCCCGCCATTCCTTCGTCTCGGACGTGGCGGCGATGGCTACCGGTTGAAGAGCGAGACGAGCTCGGCCCGCTGCCGCTCGGAGAGTCCACCGACCGTCTTCGACTGGCTGATCCGGCACTGGTTGAGCATCCGCGCGGCCTTCACGCGACCGAACTTCGGCACCGCCATCAGCATGTCGAACACCTTGGCGGTGGACACGTACTCGGGCGGGTCGAGCAGGATCTCCTCGATCTGCGCCTGACCGTCCTTGAGGTCCTTCTTCAGCTGTGCGCGCCGCACGCGGATGTCGTTCGCCCGCTTGAGCGCTTCCATCCGCTGGTCGAGCGAGCGAGCGGGCGCCTGCAGCTGCGTCTTGGACGTCACCATGAGCGGTCGAGTCTAGCAATCCCACAGCGACAATCAAGGAGAACCGTTACCGCCGATTTGCAGGGATTTCGCTCTCTTGCCCAATGGCAATTCTCCGTGCTGCCAGCGCGTTTGGAAGCCCGCGGGCCGTGGACTCGGCCTGGAGCTCGGCCCGGACGCGTCCGGGGGCGCCCGGATCGGCGAAGAGGATGGTGCCAAGCGCGACAACGGATGCGCCCGCGGCGACGAGCTCGAGCGCGTCCATCCCCGAGCCCACACCTCCCATCCCGACGATCGGCACGTCCACGGCCGAGGCGCAGGCGTGGACGCAGGCGAGCGCGACCGGCTTCAGCGCCGGGCCGGAGTAGCCGCCGGCGCCGCGGGCGAGGCGTGGGCGTAGCGTGGCCGGGTCGAGCGCCATCCCTCTGATCGTGTTGACGAGCGAGAGGCCGTCCGCTCCCGCCGCGACGACCGCGCGGGCCGACTCGGCGATGTCCCAGGTGGCGGGCGAGAGCTTGGCGTAGAGCGGCTTGGAGGTCGCGGTGCGGCACGCAGCGACGATCTGCGCGGACGACTC
>Ga0209797_10001768_pt1 | contig 10906 bp, 10 predicted proteins | sample DOMMetBare3Fresh_2_FD_187472 | JGI IMG/M metagenome (GOLD analysis project Ga0209797, IMG submission 187472) | Wetland sediment microbial communities from St. Louis River estuary, USA, under dissolved organic matter induced mercury methylation -... | ecosystem: Environmental > Aquatic >...
CAGCGCACCCAGCGAGCGCGGCGTCAGCGCGTCGAGCAGCAGCGTGGTGCTGGGCCGGTTGCCGGGGAAGCTGCGGTGCCGCGCGAGGGCGAGCGGCTCCAGCGCGGCCGCGACGGTGGGCGCTTTCTCTCCAAGCGCGGCGTCGGTGGTCTTGCCCCGCATCAGCGCCTGGGCCTGCGCCAGGCAGTTGGCCAGCGCCTTGGCATGCAGTGCGGCGTGCCCGTGGCTGGGCCGGCGAACGGCGATGAACTCGACCGGCACGACCTCGGTGCCCTGGTGCAGCATCTGGAAGTAGGCGTGCTGGCCGTTGGTGCCCGGCTCGCCCCAGACCACCGGACTGGTGTCGTAGGCCAGTGGCGCTCCGTCCTGATCGACCCGCTTGCCGTTGCTCTCCATCTCGAGCTGCTGCAGATAGGCCGGCAGCCGCGCCAGGCCCTGGTGGTAGGGCGCCACCGAGCGGCTGCCGAAGCGGTGGAAGTTGCGGTACCAGACGTCGAGCAGGCCGAGCTGCGCGGGCAGGTTGGCCTCCAGCGCCGTCTCGGCGAAATGGCGGTCCATCGCATGGGCGCCGGCCAGCAGCGCGCGGAAGTTCTCCGGCCCGATGGCGATCGCGATCGGCAACCCGATCGCGCTCCACAGCGAGTAGCGCCCGCCCACCCAGTCCCAGAAACCGAAGGTGGTGTGGATGCCGAACTGCGCCGCCGCCGCGAGGTTGGTGGTCGCGCCGACGAAGTGACCGCCGATGTCCGATCCGCCCCGGGCCAGGAACCACTCGCGTGCCACCGCCGCGTTGGCCATCGTCTCCTGGGTGGTGAAGGTCTTGCTCGCGATGACGAACAAGGTCGTCTCGGGCGTGAGCTCGCGCAGCACGGGGGTGATGTCGTGGCCATCGACGTTGGCGACGAAGTGGCAGCGGATGCCATGGTGCGCGTAGGCATCGAGCGCCGGGACGACCATCCGCGGCCCGAGGTCCGAGCCGCCGATGCCAATGTTGACCACGTCACGGATGCCGCTCGCCGCGGTGTCGCGGACGTTGTCGGCGAAGGCCAGCATGCGGTCGAGCACACCGTGCACCTCGTCGCTGAACAGCCCCTGGCCGCGCGGCGCGCGCAGCGCGGTGTGCAGCACCGCACGCCCCTCGGTGGCATTGATCGCCTGGCCGGCGAACATCGCATCGCGCCGCGCCTCGAGGCCGCACTCGCGCGCCAGGTCGATCAGCAGCTGGCGGGTGAGCAGGTCCCAGCGGCACTTCGACAGGTCGCCGAAGACCTCCGGCGCTTCCAGCGCGAAGGCCTCGAAGCGGCGCGGGTCGCGGCCGAAGGCCTCGCGCAGATCGAGCTCCCGGCCGTGGGCCTCGTAATGGCCGCGCAGGGCGGTCCAGGCCACCGTGGTGTCGCATCGCTTGAAGGTCATCAGCAGGCTCCTTTGCACCGTCACGCGGCCAGCACCGACAGGCCATGCCCGGCCAAGGTCAGCGTCGCCTCCTCGCCGCTCTCCCAGGGCCGCTCGACATCGGCCGAGACGACGAAGATCGAGCCCAGCGCGGTATCCAACGTCACCTCCTGACAACTGCCGAGGTAGGCGCACTTGCGCACCGTTCCCGGCAGGCCCGGCGCGCCACCGGCGCCGTTGAGGCCCGGCGTCAGCTTCCAGGCCTCGGGACGCACCGCCACCTTCACCGCGCCGGGCGAGGCCCGGTGCCTGGCCTGCACCTTCAGCGGCCCCAGGCCGACGCGGCCGTCGACATCGACCTGGGCATCGAACAGCATCGCCTCACCCATGAAGCCGGCGACGAACTCGCTCTTCGGCTGCTCGTAGAGCTGCCGCGGCGTGCCGGCCTGGGCGATCAGGCCGGCGTTCATCACGACGATCTGGTCGCTCACCGCCAGCGCCTCGCTCTGGTCGTGGGTGACGTAGGCCACCGTCAGGCCCAGGCGCTGCTGCAGCATGCGGATCTCCTCGCGCATGCTGCGCCGCAGCCGCGCGTCCAGGTTCGACAGCGGCTCGTCGAACAGCATCACCGAGGGCTCGAGCACCAGCGAGCGCGCCACCGCCACCCGCTGCTGCTGGCCACCCGAGAGCTCGCTGGGCAGCCGCGTGTCATAGCCCTGCAGGCCCACCAGCTCCATCGTCGCGTGCGCGCGCCGGGTGGCCTCGTCGCTGGCCACCCCCTGCACCGACAGGCCGTAGGCGACGTTGTCGAACACGCTCAGGTGCGGGAACAGCGCGTAGCTCTGGAACACCATGCTGACGTTGCGCTCGGCTGGGCCGAGGGCGGTGACCTCGCCGCCATCGATCAGGATGCGCCCGCTGGTCGGCGCATCGAGCCCGGCGATCATGCGCAGCAGCGTGGTCTTCCCGCAGCCCGAAGGCCCGAGGATGGTCGTCAACGTGCCCTTGGGAACGGCGAGGTCGACGCCCTTGACGACCAGCGGCGAGCGCGCGTCGCCATAGCGCTTGGTGACCTGCTGGAACTCGATGCCGTTGGTCATGCCCATCCCATCCCCTGGGCGCGGCGCCCGAGCTTGCGTTCGCCGACGAGGAACTGGATCAGCGAGGTGGCGGCCGACATCAGCACGATCAGCACCGTGCAGTAGGCCAGCGCGACGCCGTAGTCGCCGTTGCCGACGCGGCCGATGATGTAGGTGGTGGCGAGTTCGTTCTCCGCCGTCACCAGGAAGATCACCGCCGAGACGGTGGTCATCGAACGCACGAAGCTGTACACCAGCGCCGCTGCCAGCGCCGGCTTGAGCAGCGGCAGCACCACCCGTCGCAGCGTGGTCGCGGTGCCGGCGCGCAGCATGGTCGAGGCTTCGTCGAGCGACTTGTCGAGTTGCTTCAAGCTCGCGGTGCCGGCGCGCACGCCCACCGGCAGGTTGCGAAAGACGAAGCACAGCACGATGATCAGGCCGGTGCCGGTGAGCTCGAACGGCGGCACGTTGAAGGCCAGGATGTAGCTCACTCCAAGCACGGTGCCGGGAATCGCGAACGCGAGCAGCGCCGAGAACTCGAACGCGCGCTGGCCCACGAACTGGGTGCGGGCGAGCAGCCAGCTGATCAGCAGGCCGATCGCCGCGCAGATCGGTGCCGCGATCGCCGCCAGCTTGAGCGTGGTGAACAGCGAGTTCCACGCCGTGCCCGCCCACACCAGGCCTGGCGTGCCCCATTGCAGATCGAACGCGGTGCGGAAGTGCGCCAGCGTGGGCGTGTAGTCGCGGCCCCAGGTCTGCACGAAGCCGCCGATGAACGCGAACAGGTAGACCACCAGCGTGAACGCCAGCCAGGGACCGGCCACGCCATGGCACAGCCGGCGCACCGGATCGGGCAGCGCCATCGCCAGGCCGGCGTCGCCCTTGCCCGACACCGTGGTGTAGCTGGTGCGGCCGAGCACCCGCTGCTGGATGAAGAACACCGCCAGCGCGAACGCCGTGAGGATCAGCGCCAGCGAGGCGGCGCGGCCCTGGTCGTACTGCGCGCCGACGATGGCGAAGAAGATGTCGGTCGACAGCACCGAGTACGAACCGCCGACGATCACCGGGTTGCCGAAGTCGGCGATGCTTTCGATGAAGCCGACCAGGAAGGCGTTGGCCAGCCCCGGCTTCATCAGCGGCAAGGTCACCGAAGCGAAGGTCTTCATGCGCGAGGCGCGCAGCGTCTGCGCGGCTTCCTCCAGCGACGGGCTGATGCCCTGCACCACGCCACGCATGATCATGAAGGCGATCGGCGTGAAGGCGAACATCTGGGCCAGGAAGACGCCCGGCAGCCCGTAGAACCAGCGCGTGGGCGCGATGCCGAGCAGGTGCTCGAGCCCCTGGTTGACCAGCCCGGCGCGGCCGAACAGCAAGATCAGCCCGAGGCCGACGACGAAGGGCGGGGTGATGATCGGCAGCAGCGCCAGCACGTTGAGCGCTCGTGCGAGGCGTCGCGATCCCCGCTCGGCGAGCAGCGCGATCAGGGTGCCCATCACCGTCGTGCCGGTGGCCGTCAGCAGCGCCAGGAAGAGCGTGTTCCAGGCCACGCCGCAGCGCACCCCGCCGGCCAGGCAACCCAGGCCCCAGACGCGCTCTTGCGCGAGGCGTCCGGCCAGCGCGGACAGCGAGAAAGCGCCGGCATCGTCGAAGAACGCCCCCACCAGGCTCTTGCCCACCGGCAGGGCGACGAACAGCAGCAGCAGCGCGCTGCACAGGACGACCGCGCCGGCGACGAAGAAGTCGGCCCGGAAGCAACCGAGGCGGGCGATGCCGGCAGCGAGCAGCATCAGCAGCGACAGGATCGACAGCGCGCCGCCCAGCCCGACCCCGGGCTGGCCGCTGCCTAACTCACCAAACCAGCGTCCCAGCGACTCGAAGGCCCAGCCGGTGGCGCCGATCGCGAAGCCGCCGCCCAGCAGTGCGAGCAGTCCCAGCACCGCGCCGCCGACCAGCAGCTTTCCCTGCCCCCGGCCGGCCGGCACCCACCCCGCGATGGCCGCGACGGCCCAGCCGGCCAGCCCGGCCCACAGCCACGGCCGGTGATGGCGCGCCGCCTGCACCAGGCCGCTGGCCGACTCGTCGCCACCGAAGACGCCCGGCAGCGACTGCCACAGCGTCTGGTTCTGCGGGAAGTACCAGGGCAGCAGCGCGTACGCGGCCAGCCCCACGGCCAGCCAGGCCAGCACGATGCGACGGGCCTGGTGCCGGGCCCGCGACAGCGTCGGCGCTCGAGGCGCGGCGGCGGCGACCACGGCCGGCTCAGCGGGGCAGCGAGTTGACGTCCTTCTCCCACTTGCCGATCAGGCGCCGGCGCTCGGCCGAGGCGCCGTACTTGGCGTAGTCGTAGTTGATGAACTTGATCTTCTTGAAGTCGGGCACCCGGGGGTCGACCTTGGCCGACTTGTTCGACGGCACCTGGAACTGCTTGGCCGCCGCGCCCATCTCCTGCGCCGGGGCGGTCAGCGCCCATTCGTAGAACTTCCTTGCGTTGTCGATGTTGCGCGCGCCCTTGATGATCGACATCGAGCCGATCTCGGCGCCGGTGCCCTCGGCGGGGGTGATGGTCTCGACCGGGAAGCCCTGCATCTTCTCGCCGGGCCCGTCGTGCACGAAGCTGATCGACAAGGTGGTCTCGCCGCGCGCCACGGCCTTGATCGGGCCGGTGCCGGAACGCGTGTACTGGCTGATGTTCTTGTGCAACGCCTTCATGTACTCGAAGGCCTGGTCCTCCCCCATCAGCTGCACCAGTGTGGCCACCATGGTGTAGGCGGTGCCGCTGGATGCGGGGTTGGCGACCTGGATCTCGCCCTTGTAGGCCGGGTTGAGCAGGTCGGCCCAGCTCCTGGGCGCCGGAAGCTTCTTCTTGGCCAGCAGCTCGGGGTTGTAGCCGAAACCCAGCGGCCCGGAATAGATGCCCACCGTGCGGTACTGCGATTGCACCGCCTGCTGCTGCGCCCAGGCGTGCAGGTTGGGCAGCGAGGGCGACTTGTACTCCAGCGACAGGCCTTGCTCGGCAGCCTGAAGGTGGGGGTCGCCGGTGCCACCGTACCAGACGTCGGTCTTCGGATTGGCCTTCTCCGCGATCAGCTGGGCCAGCGCCTCGCCCGAGCCCTTGAGCGACATGTTGACCTTGATGCCGGTGGTCTTGGCGAACACGGTCTGGATCATGTGGCACCACTCGGCCTGGACCGAGCAGATGACGTTGAGCTGGCCGCCGTCCTGCGCCGGCAACGACGGGCTGGTCGCAAGGCCGAGCGTGGCCGCGGCGGCGGCAAGGCAGTGGCGCAGGGCAGGCATCGGGGGCTCCCGGGCGTGACGAGAAGTCGGTGCGACATGGTATCCGGCGTCGGGCAGGCAAAAAGCCGGCCAGAATGACTCATGGCCGACATCATTCGGTGGCGCATCCTGGGCGGGACGCTCGCACTCCTTCTCGGCCTGGGCGCGGATGCTGCGACCTGGGTCGTCGGCCGGGGCGGCGACCTGCCCACGGTGGCCGCGGCATTGCGCGTGGCGCGCGACGGCGACCGCATCGAGGTGCTTCCGGGCCACTACGCCGGCGACGTGGCGGTGATCACCCAGCGGCGGCTGACGATCCGCGGTGTCGGCGCGCGGCCGGTGATCGCGGCCAACGGCCGCCACGCCGAAGGCAAGGCGATCTGGGTCGTGCGCGACGGCGACGTCACGATCGAGAACATCGAGTTCCGCGGCGCCCGGGTGCCGGAGCTCAATGGCGCTGGCATCCGCTTCGAGAACGGGCGGCTGCGGATCGTGCGCTGCGCGTTCTTCGACAACGAGATGGGCCTGCTGACCGGAAATTCCGGCGATGCGCAGCTGCACATCGAAGACAGCGAGTTCGGCCAGGCGCCGCAGCATCCGGGCAGCCTGCACCACCTGCTCTACGTCGGCCGCATCGCCCGCTTCACGGTCAGCGGCAGCCGCTTCTCGGAAGGGTTCGTCGGCCACCTGATCAAGTCGCGGGCCCGCGAAAGCGTGATCACCGGCAACCACATCGTCGACGGCCCCCTGGGCCGAGCGTCCTACGAGATCGACCTCCCCAACGGCGGCCTGGCACGCATCGCCGGCAACACCATCGGGCAGAGCCAGCACACCGAGAACGTCACGCTGGTGTCCTTCGGCGCCGAGGGCGCGGCCTGGCCACGCAGCGCGCTGACGATGGAGGACAACACGCTCGTCAGCGACTGGCCGGGCGAGGCCTGGTTCGTGCGCGTGTGGCGCGACAAGCTGCCGATCGACACGGTGGTCGAACTGCGCCGCAACCGTCTGCTCGGGAGCGGCGAGTTCGCCGCCGGAGCGGGCGCCGTGGTCGAAGGCAACCTGGGAAGTGCGCGGCCCTGAGCCCGGCGCGCTGCGGTCGTCGTCGGTCAGGACAGGCCGAGCAGGCTGTCGACGCCGTACAGCCGCGCCAGCTCGGCCAGCTTGGGCGGTGCGCCGCTGATCTGCAGCGTCTTGCCCTGTGCAGCAGCCACCCGACGGCACTGCAGCAGCACCGCGATCGCGGCGCTGTCCAGGGAGTGCAGCGAGGATGCGTCGATCACCGGGCTGGCCTCGGCCTGCACTGCGGCGTCGAGGCGCGCCGAGGCCTCGCGGGCCTCGGCCATCGTCAACATCTCGGGCAGGGCGAGTGCGCTCATCGACCGAGAGGTCAGCTCTTGGACGCGGCCGGCTGGGCCTTGTTCTTGTCGGCCAGGCGGCCGATCAGCGCATCGAGCCCGCCGTTGTTCAGGTCCTTGGCGAACTGGCCCTTGTAGGCATCGACCACCCAGAAGCCGCCGACGTTGACATCGTAGATCTTCCAACCCTCGCCGTTCTTCTCGAGGCGGTAGTCGAGCTGGATCGGCTCGCCCTGGCCGCGCACTTCGGAGCGCACGATGACGTCACTGTCGCCGCTGCCCGCGCGCAGCGGCTTGATGACCACCGACTGGTCCTTGAACTGGGTCAACGCCCCCGAATAGGTGTTGATCAGCAGCGTCTTGTATTCCTCGAGCATGCGCTTGCGCTGCTCGGGTGTGGCGGCGCGCCATTGGGGGCCGACCGACATCGCCGTCATGCGGTCGAAGTTCACATGCGGCATGACCTTGGTGTCGACGAGGGTGCGGATGCGCGTCACGTCGCCGGACTGGATCGCCTTGTCGGTGCGCACGGCATCGATCACCTCGCCCGAGAGCTGGCGCACGAAGGCGTCCGGCGCGAGCGCTTGCGCGCGCACAGGGGTGGTCGCGAGGCCGGCACCGAGGCTGGACATCAGCACCGTGGTGGCGGCGATCAGGGTACGTCGTTGCATCAGGGGACTTCCTTTCGTGGCAGCGTCCAGGCCACGCCGGTTCTCAACGCGCGGCCGGCCCTTGCGGTTCACTGGGTCGGCGGATCGGCGGGTCTGGATGTGTCTTCTTCGGGCGGTTCGCCGTCGTAGATCAGGCTGCGGCGGCGCGCCAGGTAGGCGTCGCGAATGAAGATGTACTTGTCGAGCGCGATGTCGTCGAGCACCTTGCTCGCCGTCAGCAGATTCACCCGCGCGCTCAGCGCCTGCACGGCCAGGGCCGAGTAGCGGTCGCTCTGCTCGCGAAACGCCAGCCGTCCCGGCGAGAAGCGGTTGTCGACCAGCCTGGCCGTGCCGTCGCGCACCGTCGAGGGTCCGATCAACGGCAGCACCAGGTAGGGCCCGGTGCCAACGCCCCAACGACCCAGCGTCTGGCCGAAGTCCTCCCATGAGCGACGCTCCAGCCCGATCTCCTCGGCCACGTCGAGGATGCCGCCGAGCCCGAAGATGGTGTTGGTGGCCACCCGCATGCCCATCTCCAGCGCCGGCTGGGGCTTGAGCTGCAGCACCAGGTTGGCCGCCGACCAGACGTCGCTGAGGTTGCCGAAGACGTTGTTCACACTCCTGCGCAGCCATTGCGGCAGCACGTCGCGGTAGACCTGCGCGGCAGGCTTGACCACCGCCGCGTCGACGACCTCGTTGAAGCCGAAGACCGCGCGGTTGAAGCGCTCCCAGGGATCCGAGCGCTGGGTCGTCGGTCCGGCGCTGGCCGCCATCTCGCTGGAGCTGCGCGGAATCAGCGAAGCGCAGCCGCCCAGTGCGGCCAGGGTGACGAGCAGGATCGACTGCGCCGCCAGGCGCCGCCACGGACTCATTTCTTACCTCCGGTTTCGCTGCCGGCCTCGGCCGCCTTGCTGAACAGGAACTGGCCGATCAGGCTCTCCAGCACCACTGCCGACTGGGTCTGCTTGACCTGGTCGCCGGCGGCGAGGTTCTTCTCGTCGCCACCCGGCTCGAGACCGACGTACTGGTCGCCAAGCAGCCCGGCGGTGAGGATTTTGGCCGAGCTGTCCTTCGGGAAGACATAGCCGCGGTCGATCTCCAGCGTCACCACGCCCTGGTAGGTCTTGGCGTCGAGGCCGATCGCCGTCACCCGGCCGACGACGACGCCGGCCGAGCGTACCGGGGCGCGTACCTTCAGGCCGCCGATGTTGTCGAAGCGTGCACTCAGGCGGTAGCTGTCGCCGCCGCTGAAGCTGGTCAGGTTGGCGGCCTTGAGCGCGACGAACAGCAGCGCGGCCAGCCCCAGCACCACGAACAGGCCGACCAGGATTTCAATGTTTCTTCTTGCCATCGGTGATCTTTCGCGTTCACAGCGTCGAGAACATAAGCGCCGTGAGTATGAAGTCCATCCCCAACACTGCCAGCGACGACGTGACCACGGTGCGGGTGGTGGCATAGGCCACGCCTTCGGGGGTGGCCTCGGTCTCGTAGCCCTGGTACAGCGCCACCGCAGTGCAGATGATGCCGAACACCGCACTCTTGGCCACGCCATTGCCGACGTCACGCCAGGCGTCGACGCCGCTTTGCTGGATCGACCAGAAGTTGCCCGCGTCGATGCCGATCAGGCCCACCGCGACCACCCAGGCGCCGATGATGCCGATCGCCGAGAACAGGATCGCCAGCAGGGGCATCGACAGCACGCCGGCCACGAAGCGGGGCGCCAGCACCCGCGCGCGCGGGTCGATCGCCATCAGCTCGAGCGCAGCGATCTGCTCGCCCGCCTTCATCAGGCCGATCTCGGCGGTCAGCGAGGTGCCGGCGCGGCCGGCGAACAGCAGAGCGGTCACCACCGGACCGAGTTCGCGCACCAGCGACAGATTGACGACCAGCCCGAGCGACTCGGCGGCGCCGTACTTGACCAGCGCGTAGTACATCTGCAGCGCCAGCACGAAGCCCACCGCCAGGCCCGAGGCCAGGATGATCACCAGCGACCGGTTGCCGATCGCGTGCATCTGCACCACCACCAGGTCGAAACGCCGCAGCGCCTGCGGCAGGGCCCGCAACAGGTCGACGAAGAAGATCGCCGAGCGGCCCCAGCCGCGCAGCGCGGCCAGCGTGCGTGCGCCCAGGACGGCGAGCCACTCGGTCACTTGCGCGCCCCCAGCCCGAAGTCCTCGGCCATCTCGACCGCGGGGTAGTGGAACTTGACCGGTCCGTCGGGCTCGCCACGGACGAACTGGCGCACCTCGGGCTCGGTGCTGGCCATCAGCTCGGCCGGCGTGCCCTGCGCGACGATGCGCCCGCCCGAGGACATCAGCACCACATGGTCGCTGATCCCCATGCACTCGGGCACGTCGTGAGAGACGACCAGCGAGGTCGCACCGGTGACGTCGTTGAGGGTGCGGATCAGCTTGGCCGCGACGCCCATCGAGATCAGGTCCAGCCCCGCGAAGGGCTCGTCGTACATGATCAGTTCGGGGTCGAGTGCGATCGCGCGCGCCAGCGCGATGCGCCGCGCCATGCCGCCCGAGACCTCGCTGATCTTCAGCCGCGCGGCGCCGCGCAGGCCCACGGCATTGAGCTTCATCAGCACGATGTCGTGGATCAGCGGCTCGGGCAGGTCGGTCATCTCGCGCAGGGGGAAGGCGACGTTGTCGTAGACCGAGAGGTCGGTGAACAGCGCGCCGAACTGGAACAGCATGCCCAGGCGCCGGCGAAAGCGGTAGAGGAGGTCGCGGTCGTGCACGTCGACGAGTTCGCCGTCGAAGACCACACGGCCCGAGTTCGCGCCGTGCACGCCGGCAATCAGGCGCATCAACGTGGTCTTGCCACAACCGGAGCCGCCGAGGATGGAAGTGACCTTGCCGCGTGCGAAGCACAGGCTCACGTCGTTCAGGATGCTGCGACGCTCGTCGTAGCCGAACGTGACGTGGTCGATCTCGATCAGGGTGTCGGGCTTCAAGGAACTGGGAGGCGCAGCACGCGTGTGGCCGTTCGGCGACCGGGCGCGATCTGTCCGGTAATGGCCAACTCATTGTCGCATGCAGCGTTTTCCCCTAGACGCCGGGTGCAGCGGCGCAGCGGCGCAGCGGGAAACGGTCGCCGCGAGGAGGCGGCATGGGGACGATCGCCGCGAAAAGGCGCGGGCACTCAG
>Ga0209797_10001769_pt1 | contig 10899 bp, 9 predicted proteins | sample DOMMetBare3Fresh_2_FD_187472 | JGI IMG/M metagenome (GOLD analysis project Ga0209797, IMG submission 187472) | Wetland sediment microbial communities from St. Louis River estuary, USA, under dissolved organic matter induced mercury methylation -... | ecosystem: Environmental > Aquatic >...
CCGCGGTCGGCGAGGTGATCACCTACTCGATCCGGGTGGCGAACACCGGCAACGTGACCCTGACCGGCGTCGCGGTGTCCGATCCGAAGGCGGTCCTCGGGGTGTGCGCGCCGACCGCCCTGCCGGGTGACCTGGCCCCGGGTGAGTCGACGACCTGCGCCGCGTCGCACACGGTGACCCAGGCGGACCTGGACGCCGGCGCCTACCTGAACACGGCGACCAGCTCGGGCACTGGCCCGGCCGGGCTGGTGACCTCGGCACCGTCGTCGGTGACTACCCCTGGTAGCCAGTCCCCAGCGATCGGCCTGGTCAAGACGAGCTCGTGGTTCGACACGAATGGGGATGGCCTGGCCAGCGCAGGTGATGAGATCACCTACACCCTGATCGCGACCAACACCGGCAACGTCAGCCTGCGCGACGTCTCGGTCAGTGACCCACTGCTTCCCGGCCTGGCCTGCACCGTCGCCGTCCTCGCCCCGTCCAAGGACTTGACGTGCACCGCGACGTACCGGGTCACAGCCGCAGACGTGGCGGCGGGGAGTGTCGTCAACACGGCAACGGCAACCGGCGCCGACCCGTCCGGGGCCGTCCTCAGTGTGACCGCCACCCGCACCTCCGTGCTCACCGCGCAGCCGGCGCTCACGCTGACCAAGACCGCGACGCTTCGGGACCGGAACGGCGACCGCAAGGGCAATCCGGGCGAGATGATCGACTACCTGCTCGTGGCGACGAACACGGGCAACGTGACGCTGCCAGGGGTGACCATCACCGACCCGATGCTGGCGACCCTGACCTGTACCCCGGCTCTGGGGGCGACGCTGTCGCCGGGCGAAGCGATGCGCTGCACCGGCTCGCACACGGTCACCACGGCGGACGCCGCCAAGGGCACGATCACCAACGTGGCGACGGCGCGGGCGCGCCCGACGTGTCCGCGGTGTGTGGCCGTCCTTTCCTCGGTGGCGTCGGCTACCCTCAGTACGTCCGGTGTGAAGCCATTGCCGCGCACCGGGGCGACGGCGATTCCGGCGATCAAGGCGGGGATCCCGTTGATCCTGCTGGGGATCCTGTTGTTGGCCGCGGCTCGGCCGCGGAGGCGTCACCACCTGCCGCCCCGAGCCTGACGAGAGGTAGTCCATGCCCGTGAGTGGTTCGAGTCGTCGCATCCTGGCTGCCAGCGGTCTGCTCGTGGCCATAGCCCTCGTCTCAGGCTGCTCCAGCGACGGCGATTCGACGGGAGGCAGTCAGTCACCCTCCGTCTCCGGCTCGAAGTCCGGCGCTAGCGGGTCCCCGACGGGGTCGGCCAAGCCCACCGCGACGCCGCAGCCGTCCTTCTCGCCCATCCCCACCTTGAAGGGGGAGGTGGGCGCGCGCAGCGATGCCACCGTGTCGTCGTGCGCTGCCGCCAGCGGCGGGTGGGCGGCCAAGGGCACGGTGAAGAACCCAACGAAGGCACGCTCCGACTACGTGGTCGTGGTCTCCATGCTGGATGCGGAGAACCGCACGCTCGGCGTTTCGTGGACCCGCGAGGACGATGTCAAGCCTGACGAGGCGCGGTCCTGGGAGGTAGCCGTCAAGGTGACCGGCGAGAAGCTCACCTGCGTGCTGAGGGTCACCCGAGCGAAGTCCGGGTAGCCCGAGGGCGCATGCTGTACGGGTGAGTGAGCCCGTGTCGGAGCGCGCCGTGCGTCGTGCCGTCGGGCGTGCGGAGCGGGGCCAGACGCTCGACGCGGACGAGCTCGCCGCCCTGCTGTCGGCCCGTGGGGAGGACCTCGATCGGCTGGTCGCAGCGTCCGGGCGGGTCCGCGACGCCGGCCTCGCCGACGCGGGCCGAAGCGGTCTCGTCACCTACTCGCGCAAGGTCTTCGTCCCTCTGACGCGGCTGTGCCGGGACCGGTGCCACTACTGCACCTTCGTCTCCACGCCGGGACGCCTGCAGGCGACCGGCGAGCCGCTCTTCCTCGATCCTGACGAGGTCGCCCGGATCGCTCGCGACGGGGCGGCGATGGGGTGCCGCGAGGTGCTGTTCACCCTGGGCGACCGCCCGGAGGACCGTTGGCCACACGCGCGCGAGTGGCTGAGCGCACGCGGGTACGAGTCGACGATCGACTACCTGAGGGCCGTGTCGATCATGGTGCTGGAGGAGACCGGCCTGCTCCCGCACCTCAACCCGGGCGTCATGACGTGGGCGGAGCTGGCGCGGCTCAAGCCGGTGGCGCCGAGCATGGGGATGATGCTCGAGACCACGAGCACGCGGCTGTTCTCCACCCCCGGCCTCCCGCACCACGGCTCGCCGGACAAGGACCCGGCCGTGCGGCTGAGGGTCCTCGAGGACGCCGGCCGGCAGTCGATCCCCTTCACGACCGGCATCCTGGTCGGCATCGGCGAGACCCCGCGCGAGCGGGTGGAGTCCCTCTTGGCGATCCGCCGGATCGGCCGGGCCTACGGCGGTCTCCAGGAGGTCATCGTCCAGAACTTCCGGGCGAAGAGCGCGACGGCGATGCGGGCCGTCCCGGACCTGTCAACCGACGACTACGTCGCGACCGTCGCGGTGGCCCGGTTGGTGCTTGGTCCGAAGGCCAGGGTCCAGGTACCGCCGAACCTGTCGGAGCCCGAGCAGCTGGGCCGGCTCGTCGCGGCCGGGGTTGACGACTTCGGCGGTGTCAGCCCGCTGACGCCCGACCACGTCAACCCCGAACGTCCCTGGCCGCACCTCGACGACCTGACCCGGTGGACGGCTCAGGCGGGCTTCGCGCTCACCGAACGACTCGCCGTGCACCCGGAGTACGTCCGGCGGGGGGAGCCGTGGATCGACCCACGGGTGGCCCGGCATGTGGCGGCCCTGGCTGATCAGCACACCGGGCTGGCCGACACCGCGGTCACGCCCACCGGCCGACCATGGCAGGAGCCGGACGGCGGATACGGCGCGTTCGCCGCGCGGACGGCGCGGGGACACGAGGACCTGTTCGTCTCCGTCGACGCGGCGGGCCCCACCCAGCGCCGGCGAGACGACTTCGACGAGGTGTACGGCGACTGGGTCTCGGTGGCGGAGGAGGCGGCCCGCGCCAGGCCGGACAGGCCGGTCACGATCGAGCGGCTGGAGGCCGATGTCCTGGCCGCCCTCAGGCTGGCCGGGGACGATCCGGCCGCGCTCGCCGACGAGCAGCGCGAGGGACTGGCGGTCGCCTTGCTGACTGCAGAGGGTGCCGGCCTCCGTGCGCTATCCCAGGTGGCTGACGACGTCCGACGGGACACCGTGGGGGACGACGTCACCTACGTCGTCAACCGCAACATCAACTTCACGAACGTCTGTTACACCGGCTGCCGGTTCTGCGCGTTCGCGCAGCGGCGGTCCGACCCGGACTCCTACACGCTTTCGCTGGAGCAGGTCGGCGACCGGGTGGCGGAGGCCTGGGCGGTCGGCGCGACCGAGGTCTGCCTGCAGGGCGGCATCCACCCGGACCTTCCCGGGACCGCGTACTTCGACCTCGCCCGCGAGGTGAAGCGCCGCGCCCCCGAGATCCACTTGCATGCGTTCTCGCCGATGGAGGTGGTCAACGGCGCCCATCGGGCCGGTTTGTCGGTGCGCGAGTGGCTGACCGAGGCCAAGGCGGCCGGGCTGGACACGATCCCCGGGACCGCGGCAGAGATCCTGGACGACGAGGTCCGCTGGGTGCTCACCAAGGGCAAGCTCCCGACCGCGGCCTGGGTTGATGTCGTCACGACGGCACACGACCTGGGGATCGGCTCGAGCTCGACCATGATGTACGGCCATGTCGACCGCCCGGAGCACTGGTACCACCACCTGGTGCTGATCCGAAGGCTGCAGCAACGGACGGGCGGGTTCACCGAGTTCGTCCCGCTTCCCTTCGTGCACCACAATGCGCCGGTCTACCTCGCGGGGGTGGCCCGGCCGGGACCCAGCTGGCGCGACAACGTCGCCGTACACGCGATGGCCCGTCTGCTGCTTCACGGCGCGATCGACCACGTGCAGACGTCGTGGGTGAAGCTGGGGGACGACGGCGTCCGCCAGCTGCTGTCCGTCGGCGTCGACGACGTTGGGGGGACCCTGATGGAGGAGACCATCTCGCGCATGGCCGGCAGTGAGCACGGTTCCAGCAAGGGAGTCGCAGAGCTCGAGGACGTCATCCGCCGCGCCGGTCGACCGCCCCGCCAGCGCAGCACGACCTACGGCGAGGTGACCGCCGAGCGGCGGGCGGCTGCCGTCATCGGCGACGGGCGGCTCGTCAGGCCAGGGAGAACACCACTCGCACGGTGACGCTGACGGCCTGCTGACCGGCCTGAATCGGCACCGGGCCAGAAGCGCGCGCGGTCTCCGCGTAAGCGTCCACCGGAATCGGCTGCGAGCTGGTGCTCTCCTGCATCAGGACGACGGCGCCCAGCGACCGACCGGCCGCTTCCGCGTAGGCCGTCGCCTTGGCCTTCGCTGCCCCGAACGCCTCGGTACGGGCCGCCCCCACCAGTCCGCTGTCGTCGGACAGGTCCAGCTGCGCCGACCCGATCCTGATCCGGTCGCCGCCGGCGTCCGTCGCAGCGGCGATGGCCTTGCCCGCCCGGTCGAGGCCCCGGAGAGTCACCGAGAGATCCTGGCTGGCGGCATACCCGCGCAGCCGCTGGCTGCCGCCGCTGTAGTCGTAGTCGGCCTGAACCGACAGATTCGCCGTGCGGACGTCCTTGTCCTGCACGCCCGCCCCGCGAAGCGCCTTGGTGACGGCACCGACGGTCGACGCGAGCCCGGCCATGCTCTCGCGGACGCTGGGCTCGGTCACGGCCACCGTCAGGCTCAGCCGGAGCAGGTCGGGCGTGCCGAAGACCTCCCCGACGCCGGTGACGTCGATGCCCTGTGCGGGTGCCCCGGAGGCGGTGCCGCTGGACACGATCACCTGGGTGGGGACGGTGGAGCGGCCCGCGGACGCAGCCGCTCGCCCGCTGATCGCCACGACCAGGACGATGAGGGCGACCACGCCGATCGCCAGGTGCCACCCCCTGACCTGCACGGTGAGTGCGCCGCTGCGCTCGGTGTCCATGGGGGCCTCCTTCGGATGCGCTGGCCCTAGGACGCCGTCCCCACCCGATCGGTTCCATCACCGGCGCCCGGTGGCGCGGCAATGGGCAGCAGGACGGTCACCTCGGTGCGCCCGGGTTGCGACTGCAGACTCACCTGCCCTCCGAGGGCCTGGACGACCGCGGAGACGATGGAGAGCCCCAGCCCGGTGCCACCGCTGGCCCGTGAGCGCGAGTCGTCCGCCCGGACGAACCGCTCGAACACCCGTGGGGCGAGGGCCTCCGGCACGCCGGGACCGGTGTCGCTCACGGCGAGCCGGGCCCGGTCGCCCTCGCGGGCCACCAGCACCTCGACGGCGGTACCCGCGGGGGTGTGCTGGTGGACGTTGGCGAGCAGGTTGGCCAAGACCTGCCGTAGTCGGTGCTCGTCGCCGAGGACGAAGACTGGCTCGGCCGGCAGTGAGAGCCGTACCGGGTGGGCGCTGCTGGCCGCGCCCGCGTCGGCGGCGGCGTCAGCCGCCAGCCGGGTCAGGTCGACAGGCGTTCGGTCGAGCGGGCGACCCTGGTCGAGTCGGGCGAGCAGGAGGAGATCGTCGACGAGCACACCCATCCGGGTGGCCTCGGACTCGATGCGACCGACGGCGCGGGCCTGCTGGGACACGTCGGTGGCACCCACGCGGCGGACCAGCTCGGCGTACCCCCGGATGGACGCCAGCGGGGTCCGCAGCTCATGGCTGGCGTCGGCCACGAACCGGCGCAGCCGCTCCTCGGTTGCCGCCCGGGCCTCGAGGGAGGTGTCGACGTGGTCGAGCATCTCGTTGAAGGCGAGGGCGACGTCGGCGACTTCGCTGCCGGAGGCCTCCACCGGGACCCGTTCCACCACCCGGGTGTCGCCCCGGCCGAGCGGCAGGCTGGTGACTCGCCGGGCGGTAGCGGCGACTCGCTCGAGCGGCCGTAGTTCCCTCCGGATCAGCCAGGCGCCCACCGCGCCGAGCGCGACGAGGGCCCCGGCAAGCGCAGTGACCTGGACCAGCAGCATCGTGCCGAGCGTCTCGTTGACTGGAGCGAGCGGCCGGCCGACCACCACCGCCTCACCTCGGGGCGTGTCCTCGCGGACGAAGCGGTACCGGCCCAGCTGGGACAGGCGGATGTTGCGTGGCCGCGGGCCGACTGCGGCGATCGCCTGGACGTCGGCGGCCGAGAGCGTCGCCGAGCCCTGGCTGGCACCCTCGGCGACGACGAGCACCGGCGTGCGCGTCACGCCGCCGTCCGCGTCGACGCCGACGAGCAGGGTGTCGACGCCGACCCCCTCGAGCCGACCGAAGGGTCGGCGGGCTACCTGCTCCGCGGTCTGAGCCAGCTCACGGTCGACCTGGTCGACGAGGAACTGGCGCAGCAGCCCGAGCGTCAGCGCTCCGGTGACGACGAGGACCAACGTCACCAGGGCCAGCAGGCCCAGGATGAGCCGCCGGCGCAGGGGGGCCCGCACCGGTGAGTCCGGACCCGTGGTCACCCGTCGTCCGTGGGCGGCGTCCGCAGGACGTAGCCGACGCCTCGGACGGTGTGGATCAGCGGCTGGTGTCCCTTGTCGATCTTGCGCCGCAGATAGCCGATGTACAGCTCGACGACGTTGGCCTGGCCACCGAAGTCGTAGTGCCACACCCGGTCCAGGATCTGCGCCTTGGACACGACCCGTCGGGGGTTGAGCATCAGGTAGCGCAGCAGCTCGAACTCGGTCTTGGTGAGATCGACGAGCCGGCCGGCTCGCCGGACCTCGCGGGAGTCCTCGTCCAAGGTGAGGTCGGCGAAGGCGAGCACGTGGTCACGAGTCACCTGGGTGGCGCCGCTGCGACGCAGCAGGGCATGCAGCCGGGCCACCAGCTCCTCCAGCGAGAACGGCTTGGTCACGTAGTCGTCCCCGCCCAGGGTGAGGCCGCGGACCCGGTCCTCCGTCGCGTCGCGGGCGGTGAGGAAGAGCACGGGCGTGTCGTGGCCCTCCCGTCGCATCTGGCGCAGCACCTCGAACCCGTCGAGGTCGGGGAGCATGACGTCCAGGACGACGATGTCCGGCCGATCGGCGCGGACGGCCGAGATCGCCTCGCTGCCGGACGCGGCGGTGCGGACCGTCCAGCCCTCGTAGCCGAGAACGGTCGCCACCAGCTCGGTGATGCTCGGCTCATCGTCGACGACCAGGGCGGAGATCGGGCGGGCCGGCGTGGACACGTTCTGACGGTACCGACGCGCGCACCGTCAAACCTTCGCTCGTAGCAGGTTCACAGGGACCGCACAGCCGGTTGCCGGGGCTCGTACAGCCCGGCGCGACAGGGTCCTGGTCATGAGCCGAACCGATCTGGCCGCGCGATCCGCGGCCCCTGAGCGAGCGACCGCCGTCCCGCTGAATCGGCGGCGCGCGCTCCGGGCCGCCGACCTGACGACCCTGCTGGCGGGGCTGGGCCTCGGGATGACCGTGGCGCTCGGCGTGGCGTCGGAGAGCGTCGGGTCGCTCACGGCACCGGGTGGCTGGGCGACCGCCGCTGGACGGATGACCGGGCTGGTGGGCAGCTACCTGCTGCTGATCGTGCTGGTGCTGTCGGCCCGGGTGCCGTGGCTGGAGCGGGCGCTCGGTCAGGACCGGCTGATCGCCTGGCACCGCCGGATCGGCCCCTGGCCGATCGTGCTGATCCTGTGGCACGCGGTGCTGCTGGCCTTCGGCTACGGGGCGGCGGCGAGCGTCGGGCCGGTCACGCAGACCTGGAGCTTCGTCCGGGGGTACCCCAACGTGCTTGCCGCGACCGTCGCGCTCGGGCTGATCGCCATGGCCGGCCTGACGTCGTGGCGGATCGCCCGGCGGCGGATGCGCTACGAGACCTGGTGGGTCGTGCACCTGTACACCTACCTGGCCCTCGCCCTGGCGTTCGCCCACCAGCTGACCGCGGGCGCGGCCTTCGTCGGCCACCCGGTCGCCCGGGCCTGGTGGATCACCATCTGGGCGGGTGCCGTCGGCTGCGTGCTCACGTTCCGGTTCGGGCTACCCCTGGTTCGCAGCCTGCGGCACGGGCTGCGCGTGGTCGCCGTCCGGCAGGAGGCCCCCGGTGTGGTGTCGGTGGTCATGCGCGGGCGCGGAGTCGACCGGCTGGTCATCCGCGGCGGGCAGTTCTTCCAGTGGCGCTTCCTCACCCGCGGCCAGTGGTGGCAAGCCCACCCCTACTCGCTGTCGGCCATGCCGCGCGGCGACTACCTGCGGACCACGGTCAAGGCGCTCGGCGACCACAGCGCCACACTGGCCCGGATCCCCATGGGCACCAGGGTCTTCGTCGAGGGTCCGTACGGCGTGCTCACCCGCGACACGATGTCCACCCGCCGGGTGCTGCTCGTCGGCGCCGGAGTCGGGGTCACCCCGTTGCTGGCGCTGCTCGAGGACCTGCCGCGTGGCACGGACGTCGTGGTGCTGCTGCGCGGATCGACCGCCGACTCGCTGGTCCACGCGGACGAGGTCGAGCAGCTGGTGGCCGCGCGGGGCGGTCGGCTGCAGGTCCTGCTCGGGTCCCGCCAGCAGGTCCGGCTGGACGTCGCCGAGCTGGCCCGTCTGGTCCCCGACGTCGCGGACCGTGATGTCTACCTGTGCGGTCCCGAAGGGCTGACCGACCAGGTGTCGGGCGCAGCCCGACGGCTGGGCACGCCCGAGTCCCGTATTCACGTCGAGTCGTTCGCCTTCTGACTGAGGAGCTGTTCCCCATGAGACGCGCACCGCTGGCGCTGGCCGGCACCGTGACCGGGCTGGTCCTGGTCCTCGGCTACCGGACGCCCGAGTCCGCGCCGACCACTGCCGCCTCGGCGTCGACCTCGTCGGGCACCGCGACGTCGGGCAGCGCGGCGTCCGGCACTGGGACGTCGGGCACCGCGACCTCGGCCACCAAGAAGGTCGCGGGCGACACGATCCAGACCCGCTATGGCCCGGTCCAGGTCCAGGTGACCGCGGCTGCCGGCACGATCACCGACGTCACCGCGCTCCAGCTCCCCGGCAATGACCCTCGCTCGGCGCAGATCAGCCAGTACTCCGGGCCCGTCCTTCGCGAGCAGGCGTTGGCGGCCCAGTCGGCGCAGATCGACGGGGTCTCGGGGGCCACGTTCACGAGCGACGGCTACGCCCGGTCGCTGCAGGCGGCGCTCGACGCCCTTGGGATCGGCGCCTGATGCGCCGCACCCACGCCGAACCCGTCATGGGCACCGTCGTCTCGTTCGACCTGGTGACGGACGGCGTCGATGCGGCCGACGTCGACGACGCCCTGGCCCTGGCCTGCGCCGGGCTGCACGAGATCGACGACGTGTTCTCCACGTGGCAGCCAGCGAGCCCGGTGAGCCGGCTGCGCCGGGGTGAGACGACGCTGGACGAGTGCCCGCCCGAGGTGGCGGAGGTTCTCGATCGGTGCGCCCGAGCCCGAGACCTCACCGACGGCTGGTTCGATCCCTGGGCGATGCCCGGTGGCCTCGACCCGACCGGGCTGGTCAAGGGCTGGGCGGCGCAGCGAGCGCTCGCCGTCCTGGAGACGTGTGGAGTCAGGTCGGCGATGGTCAACGCGGGAGGCGACGTCACGGCCATCGGCGGCCCCGAGGTCGGCCGACCCTGGCGGCTCGGCGTCCGGCACCCCGACGACCCCACGCGGATGCTCGCCGTCGTCCCTTTGCTCGACGCCGCCCTGGCGACGTCGGGGACCTACGAGCGCGGCGACCACGTCATCGACCCCTGGACGGCGGCTCCCTCCAGCGCCGGGATCGTGTCGGCCTCCGTAGTCGGCGGGGACCTGGGGCTGGCCGACGCGCTCGCGACCGCGTTGGTCGCAGGAGGCCCGGCAGCCGCGCGCCACATCACAGCCATCCCCGGCTATGCGGCGCTGATGGTGTCAGCCGACCGCCGCCTTCACGTCGTCGGAGACTTCCCGGGCCTTCCGGTCGGCGCCGGCACCCGCTGACTCCCGACGGGCTCGGGGCCGGTGCCAGACTGGCCGGCATGCCGGTCGACCGCTCCACCTCCACCGTCGTCGTCCATGCCCCGTTCGAGGCTGTGCTCGCCGCGGTCAGGGACGTCGCGGCGCAGCCCCGCTGGGCCAAGGAGATCACCGAAGCCGAGCTTCTCGAGGAGTACGAGGACGGCACGCCGGCGACCGCGGCGTTCACGATGGTGAGCAAGCTCGGCACCGACCGGTACACGCTCGAGTACGAGCACGGCGACGACCATCTCGCCTGGACGCTGGTCGAGGCGGAGCAGATGAAGGCCCAGGACGGCTCGTACCGGCTTCGGCCGCTTGCCGACGGGACCACCGAGGTCACCCTGACCCTCACCGTCGACCACGCGGTGCACGCACCTGGATTCGTCCGCCGGGCGGTGTTCGGCCGGTACGTCGACAGCCTCGCCCGCGAGCTCAAGACTCACCTGGAGGCGTGATGGCGGACGCACCGGTGCGCTGGGGGATCCTCAGCACGGCGCGAATCGGGACCGGGAAGGTCATCCCGGCCATCCAGCGGGCGGCCGGTTGCCAGGTGGTCGCGCTCGCTTCGAGGGACATCGCCCGGGCGCGGACCGCCGCGGCGCGGCTGGGCATCCCGCGCGCGCACGGCAGCTACCAGGAGCTCCTGGCCGACCCCGAGGTCGACGCCGTGTACATCCCGCTGCCGAACCACCTGCATCACGAGTGGACCCTCGCCGCAGCCAGGGCGCGCAAGCACGTCCTGTGCGAGAAGCCGCTGGCGATGGACGCCGTCCAGGCGGAGGAGATGGTGGCGGTGTGCGCCGCCGAGGGCGTGCTCCTGATGGAGGCGTTCATGTACCGGCTGCACCCGACCTGGGAGCGGGTCCGCTCCCTGGTGGCGGACGGCTCG
>Ga0209797_10001770_pt1 | contig 10896 bp, 14 predicted proteins | sample DOMMetBare3Fresh_2_FD_187472 | JGI IMG/M metagenome (GOLD analysis project Ga0209797, IMG submission 187472) | Wetland sediment microbial communities from St. Louis River estuary, USA, under dissolved organic matter induced mercury methylation -... | ecosystem: Environmental > Aquatic >...
ACAACCGTGCACCGGAACACAAACGCGCCCCCATGCGGTATAGAGCGGATGCTCGTCGCAGCCGACCCCTGAGCGGAAAACTCACGTCACACGCGGCTGAAGTGACGCACTCAACGCGGCAGACGTCCGGTAGCGAGCCGTGCGCCGACCCTCAGGGCCAGCCCACACATCCACGGACGCGAAGAGGCGCCGCCTGACCGCAGGCAGGTGCGGGTGCCTACCTTGCGTGAGCACGTTGGCCCGGTCGCAGGACTTTCGTCCCTGCCCCGAGTCCACGCCTGAGGACAAGTCTGGATTACAGGCGAGACCTCATCTGGGAGGCAGTGATGCAGGGACTCATTATCTGGGGTGTGTTTGCCGTCGCCGTAGCAGTGTTCTGCTTCTGGAAGCCGCAGCCTGCGCGAGTGTTCGTCGGGTTGTTCTTCGCCGCGATGGGCCTCGGGATCCACGGCATGTTCGTCCTGACGAACCCACAGGAATACGTCGACTTCGCTGCAAACGCGCCGATGGCGATGTACAGGGACCTCGGCCTGGCTCTGGTCGAACCCAACCCGCGGGCCTTCGGTCTCTTCATGCTGATCTTCGAATTGGGAGTGTCTCTGCTGATCCTTGGCCGCGGCCGTTACGTCAAGGTCGGTCTGGGCGGCGCCATCGTGTTTCTGCTCGGCATCACACCGCTGGGTAAGGAAGAACTGCCCAATGTGATCCTCGCCGCCGGTATGGCCTCTCTGCTGACCCACCAGTTCCCCAGCGACGTGTTGACCATGCTGCGCCATCGACTCGCCGGCAGCAGGATCGAGGGAACTCATCCCACCAGAGCCGGTTGATCCGCTGTCCTGGTGCCGGCGATCGCGTGGATGGTCTGCCTGCCGCACCGGGAGACCAACATCCCTCCCCGGTGGGTGAGGTGGCGCGAAAATGGCATCAAGGGGGGACCAGAGAAGGAGGCTGCGGCCATGGCACCTACACGCGAGGCAGATCAGTTCACGTCACTGAGGAACCTGGCCGCGGTCTGCGGCGCCCTGGCCGGCCTTGGGGGAATCACCCACGGTGTCGGTGAGGTGCTCCAAGGGAGCCGGTCCACGCGAGGGATCGTGTTCGACTCCTGGGCAGAGGGCCGGATCGCCAACAACCTCGGCGGCGAACCGGCGATGAGCCTTGTGCCGAATGTTCTCATCGCGGGCTCACTGACCATCGTGGCGTCGCTGGCGGTCCTGGTCTGGGCGGTGGCCTTCGTCGACCGTCGACACGGGGGCAGGGGTCTGGTTCTCCTATCCCTGGTCATGCTCCTGGCCGGGGGCGGCTTCGGTCCCCCGATGCTCGGCATGCTCGCGGGCCTGGCCGCCGCAGGAGCGCATACATCGGCCCAGCGGTGGACAAGCCCGCTCGCGGGAAGGGTCGGCCGCCTGCTCGCCTCGATGTGGCCCGGACTGTTCTGGCTCTGCGCCCTCAACGCCGCGTTCTTGGTTGTCGGCTCGCCTGTCATCGCTGGCGCACTCGATCTGGCCGTCCCAGATCTGTTTGTCTACAGCCTGTTACTGGTCGTGGTGAGCATGCCCCTGGCCACTGTCGCCGGCATCGCCCACGACTTCCGAGATGCCCCAGGCACGGCCAACTTGCCACAGCTCGCCCGACCAGGACGACACAGGATCCGGGGAGTGGCCCGATGATGGTCGCGGCCCGGGTTGTGACCGGGATCCTTCTCCTGGCCCACGGGCTCGTGCACCTGCTCTACCTCGCCCCTGACGTGCCAGAGTTCTCCCTCGACAAGTCGTGGATCGTCCCGGATGCGGTTCGCCGGCCGTTTGGGCTGGGCCTGATAGCGGCCACCGTGGCCACCTTCCTGCTCCTCGCACTGGCCGTGTGGGGCGTCCCGGCGCTGTCTGCTGCCTGGCCGGCACTCACCGTCCTGGCCGCTCTGCTGTCGGCGATGCTGCTCGTCGCGTTCTGGGACATCCATCTCGTGTTCGGGCTCGCTATCGACGCCGCCATCTTCGCCGTCGCGCTGACGCGCCCTCACTGGGCGCAGCAGCTCATCGGTGCATAAGGGTGAGCGTCGACTCCGCAGATTGACCGGCGTGGCGATCCGATCGTTCCGTAGCTCGGAACCGACTACAGGCCAGAGCGCACCCCATCGCAGAAATGGACGTTGGCGCCCAACGGGAAGTGCTTGTGGCGGGACTGAGATGGGCGCCACATGAACCCTGAGACCGCCGATAGCCTGAATGCGTGGCTCACATCACCGGACACGTCCGCATTGCAGCGCCGCTGGAGCGGGTCTTCGACACTGTCGCCGACTCGCGCAACGAGCCCTCGTTCAACCCCGCCATGACCGACGTCGAGCTGCTCACACCGGCTCCCGTCGGGCTGGGCACGCGATTCCTTGCACACATGGGGAAGGCGGGCATGGAGATGGTCATTGAGGTCACCGAGTTCGAACGGCCGCACCGGCTGGGTTCTGTCACCACAAGCCCGACGATGGAGACCTCCGGGGGGCTGACCCTCACCGCCGAGGGTGACGAAACCGTCATGGGCTGGGACTGGCAGGTGCACCCGAAGGGGTGGTTCCGGCTGTTTGGGCCGCTGGTCAAGGTTCTCGGTGGCCGCATGGAGCGCAGGATCTGGACAGGGCTGAAGCAAACCTCGAAAGCGACGGCGGCGCTCACTTGTCGTGACCAGCCACAACAGTCCTCAGCTCATGACCCAGGCGTGAGCGAACTGGAGCGGCGCCTGAGATCGGATCACGTTCGCTGGTCGCGCCCCCTAACGGCGGCTGCGGTTCAGGCCTTGCTGTCCGGGCCCGCAGATCCGTGGGCCTTGCCATCAGCCATCTCCTTTGTCTTGAGTGAGCCGATCAGTGGTGGCTTGGCAAGGAAGGCCAGCACGTCGCGTGGCAGCTGCTTGTCGCTGAGGGTGCCGAGGTGCCCTTTGCCCGGGTACAGGATGAGCCGGGCTCCGCGAATCCGGTCGGCTGTCCGGACGAAGACCTGCCCGCTGTCGTAGAACTGGTCGCGGCTGCCACCGATGACAAGTACCGGAAGCTGAAGCGCCCCAAGGCGGTCGGTGACGTCAAAGCGGTCCTCGGCCGCGATGGTGGCCAGGAGGTCGTCCGGTTCGTCGATCGCCCAGACCGCCGAGCCCATCACCCAGCCCGCGACCCGGAGCATCGACCGGGTCCGGGGCGTCGCGGCCATCATCCCGAACAGCTGCGACGCGGCCGCGCGGGGTCTGCGGGCCCGCACGTGATCGGCCAGCCGACGCTGCGACGCCTTGCCCCAGGTTCCGAGCCGGCACCCCGACGCCGCGAGCACAAGCCGGCGGACCAGCTCCGGATGGTCCACCGTCAGCTGCAGGGCCACGCTGCCACCGGTGGAGATGCCCATGACGTCGACCGGGCCCTCGAAGGTCGTCCTCAACACGTCCGCGTAGTCGCCGGCGATGTCGGCCATGCTCACGTTCGGTTCCAGGCCCTGGCGCCGGTTCACCCACCACACGGTCCGCTGCCCGGCCAGCGGTCGCAGCTGCTTCAGCTCGAACCTGAGGTCCGAGCCCTGCAGCGGGCGGTGGTCGGCGGTGAGCCCCGCCGCCACCACCAGTGGTGGACCTGTTCCCAGCCTGGCGTAGGCCAGTCCGCGTCCCAGCGTCCCGGTTTCGATGCTGTCCCCACTCACTGGTGCCACCCTCCCTAGCCGACCAGGAATACCGGATGATCTCTGGCATCGGCCAGCTTGACGAAGTAGGGGCCCACGCTGTTCCCGGCAACCTCCAGGTAGCGAGCGATGATGTCGCCGCGTTCGGCGACCGGGACCTCACGTGCCGCGAAGACCTCAGTGCGTCCTTTGCTGCGTAGCTCGCCTTTGCCTGCGGCCCGCAGATTTCGGACCCAGTCGGACTCGCCATACGGGGAGACCAGATAGCGGCTGCCACCCATCTCGACCGGGATGACGGGAACCCTGTGCGGCTCACCGGTACGACGCCCGACGACGACGAGGGTCACCACACCTCGGGCGCTCAGCCGCATGGCCAGCGGGTTGGCCAGGTGCCGGGTGAGGGCCGGCGGTTTCAGATACGCCATGGTAATCCTCTCGGAAGAATCGGCCAGGAGAACGCTGCTGACATACGCCAGCGTTGCCCGTCTCGGCGGGCGCGCCATAGGGCCGAAGGTCCCTGCCGATCTTGCCGGCGCGACACCCCGCGGGAGGCGAAGTGCTTGACGCCATCTCGCAAACCCGTGTTGGCTTGTGCCTTCGAGGGGGTGCTGATGTCAAAGTCGCGAATGACGTTCCTTGCGCTGGCTACCGTCGGCGTTCTGCTCCTGACCGCCTGCGCCCCGGGGCCGAACACCCTGGCGCAGGTCAGCACCCCCAACCCCGCGGGGTTCTGGCTGGGCCTGTGGCAGGGCGCGATCAGCCCGATCACGTTTGTCATCTCGCTGTTCAACGACAACGTGAACATCTACGAGGTGCACAACGACGGCAACTGGTACAACTTCGGCTTCATGATCGGGGTATCCGTGGCCTTCGGCGGTGCCGGATCCAGCGCCGCCGCCGGCTCCCGCCGCCGGCCGAAGTCTGCGCGCCGCGAGGCCTAGGCCAATCCATCCGATTAGCCCGGAGCGCCCCCGCAGCCGCGCCGAAAAGCTCGGCGTGGCGGACAGGGTCGTCATCGAGCAGGGCGACGCCCAGACTTTCGAGCCCGAACCGGGGGCCTTCGATATCGCTAGCTGCGTTGGTACTACCTGGATAGGGAACGGCGTTGCCGGCACGATTGACTTGCTGCGGCACGCGACCACCCAGGAGGGCTTGCTCCTGATTGGTGAGCCGTACTGGAGGGAGCCGCCTTCCCCAGAAGCTGTGAGAGCCCTCGGTGAGGATGTCGCTGCGGTCCAAGCCGAATTCAACGACCTGCCCGGCCTTCTCGACCGGTTCAAAGCTGCCAAGACCGACCTGGCCGAGATGGTCCTGGCCGACGAGCACAGTTGGGATCGCTACGTTGCCGCACAGTGGTGGACCCTGCGGCAATGGCTCGACTCTCATCCCGGTGACCCGTTGACACCGGACGTGCAGACGTTCCTGGACGACTCCCAGCGTGCGTACCTGGGCTACCAGCGGCGCTACCTCGGTTGGGGCGTCTTCGTGCTCAGACCGTCCCGCTGACCGATGCACTCTCGGGACGGCGGACGATCGATTCAACACCACCGCATAATCTGACGCGCACGCAGGCCGGCACCGCACCGGGAAGGGACCTTTGACCCTGTGAAGCCGCTGCCCAGAGGCGCCACGCTGCTAGAGGAGGCGATGGAGGGATGGGCGTGGAGCGTCGCGGAGGAGTTGACGCAGATGGACGCGGGACATGTGAAGGAGGTTCCCTGATGAGTGCGCGACGGGCACAACCGCCCGAACAGAGCTCAGCCGGCAAGGCGGCTGACTCTCAACTGCTCATGGACCAGTTCTTGCCAAGATACGACTTCGCCGTCGCGCACGCTGACGTCCTCCGGGCACCACCTGCCCGATGCTACGGAGCGGCCAGTGAGCTGGACCTCTTTCAGGCCCCACTGGCCCGGACCCTGCTCGGCATCCGGGGACTGCCACAAGGTGTTGTGGGCACCCTGAGGGGAGGCGCGAAGACAGCCGCCCAATCATCCCGACGTACGTTCCGGTTCAAGGACATGGTGGGGCTGGGCTGGATCCTGCTCGGCGAGACCCCGGGGGTGGAGATGGTCCTTGGCCAGGTGAGCCGCCCCTGGAAGGCGGTCGCGGCCTCCACCGACGCGCCGACTACCTCAGAGCAGTTCGCGAGCTTCGATGAGCCTGGTTTCGCCAAGATCGCTGCCAGCCTGCGGGTCGATCCCTACGGGAACGACTCGTCAATCCTGACGATGGAGACCCGTGTCGCTCTCACGGACGACAAGAGCCGCCGCCGGTTCAGGCGCTACTGGTCGCTCGTTGGCCCCTTCAGCTCTCTCATCCGTCGAATGGCGTTACGCCTGCTTGCGGCTGAGTTTCGCCGATCGGCTCCTGGCAGCGCGACGAGACGGGCGGGCAGCAGAAATTAGCGAACCGGTTTCCCAGAGGAGGAAGGCGCAGAGATGAACCCGCAGGACTATGCCGCCCGTAGTGAATACCGGCCGCCCTCCGTCTGGTATCAGCGTCTCAACTGGCTTGGTGTGCTTCTCACCTCACTGGGGCTGGGACCTCGAGACGCCGTAACCCTGCAGGTGCGCGGTCGGAAGTCGGGGAAGCTACGTCGGTTGCCGATCCTGCGTACGCGCTACCGGGACGAGGACTATCTGGTGGCGCTGGCCGGAGAGTCACAGTGGGTCAGAAACGTCCGAGCAGCTCACGGTCACGCGGCCATCCGCCGCCGCAAGACCCGCGAGGTCCGCCTCGAAGAACTCGCTCCAACCGGCCGGTCCGAGATCATCGCCGAGTACCTACGTGCGGGCCACCGTCGCAGCGGCGCCGAGGCCAACGCTAAGCAGGCGCGCTACTACTTCGGTCTCGACACCAGCCCCTCCCTCGACGACATCCGGACCATCGTCGATTACTACCCGGTGTTTCGCGTCATCTACACCGACTGAATCCCGGCGCCAACGAGTGCTTCTCCCGCCCGATGGGCGGACCCACGTTCCACCATGAACAGATTCGACCACCGACCATGACGAGGGTGTGCTGGATCAACTGGGTGGAGTCGTGCAGCGAAAACCCCGGGTTGAACCCGATGGCCTAGAGATCGAGCATTCCGTATGAGTGACCCGCGTCGGCCAGGCCACGCGCGATCTGATCGATGACGGCGTGGGTGAAGGACTGCGGATTGGGGGTGGGCGTGCACCACCAGCACATAATCGCGGTGCTGCGGGGGAAAGGAGTGGAGGATATGAGCCTCCCGAAGAAGGACATCATCGCCACCAGCCTGGTTGCCGTCGCCGGTGTCCTGTACCTGCTGTGGGTCACCGGCTCTGCACCACCGGGTATGAGTGGGATGCGAGCAACAGGAATCGTCATTCTCGCGCTCGGGTTCGCGGCCTCCGCCTAGGCGGTCGTGCCCGGCTTCGGCCAGCTGCTGCACGGCAACAAGATCTACATGACAGTCACCTCCCTCATCGGTTTGGGTGCGGCCATCGGCGGACTGCTGATGCTCATCGCCGAGAGCGAGGCGGGCCTGGCCGTCGTCATGGCCTCGATGGTCGTGCTGTGGCTGATCGCGACGATCCATCACAGCCTGCTCGCCAAGACGGCGTCGCCAACTGCGGTCGGCAAGACGCTGTAGTCGGCCAGTCAGCCGCTCAGGGTGACAGGGGGTTCGGTTGAGCGCGCTCAGACTTCAGTGCACTGTCATCAGTTCCTGCGCGACTCGCGGCGAGAGGACTCACTTCCTCGACCGCGCGGATCGGAGTATGACAGTGCGTTCTGAGGCGAGGCACTCGGCACGGCAAGGGTTTCAAATAGTCCGGGAGCGAACATGCTGCGTATCACCGAAGGCCTGCAGTACCTGGACCAAAGGCCGCCCCGGTTTGGAGTGTCCCAGGTGTCTCGAGTGCACCCTCGAGCAGTATCCTCGTCGGCGCCCGTCGCCGGGGCCATGGCTACTCGCGAGCGTCACGGCGCAGCAGTGCCAGCCCCAGGAGAGAGACCCAGAGCAGGAGTGCACACAGGGCGAGGAAATAGCACCCGATTGCCGCTGCGAGCACCACGTCGTTCGTCGTGATGTGCTCGAGGATGACGGCGAACACCCCCGCGGCTCCGGCGACGACGCCCGCCCAGCCTGCCGTCCGCGAGAACCGTCCGCTGCGGAGCATGACCAACGAGGCCGCGAGCCAGGACCCGGAAACGAGGACATAGCTGACGAGGAAGGCGTTTTCGTTGAACATCGTAACCATCGCCTCAGCGGCGGCGAGGAGCCGGTCGCGGTCCGCCAAGGTCGTCGCCGCTGCGTAGCGAGAGCTCAGGTCGAGCATTGGAAACGCGGTATTCGTGGCGAAGAAGTCCGCGATGCCGACGAGGTAGACGACCGTGGTGACGGCCATCGCCGCCTCGTGGCCTTCGCGGAGCGCGGCGTGAAGAGCGAGCATCGTGGGGATGAGTGCGAGGTAGGCGATCATCCCGAGCAGGTCGAGCGTGAGCAGGCCGAACGCGACCGGGACACCGGTTTCGATGCCGGCGAGCTGCAGGCCGCTGGCGGCTTCGCTCGAGACGTAGTCGAAGTGCGGCGTGTCGCCGCGGATGACGCAACCGAGGGCGACGATACAGGCGAATCTGCGGGTCTTCGCGAGCGCCATCGCGGCGAGCGGGAGCTCGAACGCGCCCGGCACGGGCATCACCGTGACCGCGTCGCGCGCGACGCCGCAGGCCTCGAGCTCGGCGAGCGCCGACTCGAGCAGCCGTGTCGTCACGTCTCCGTTGAACCGGGACACGACCACGCCGACGGCGCGGCGCTCTCCGGCTGCCTCACCCTCCAGCACGGAGTACCCCGGTGGCACCGTCAGCTCGCCCGGAGCATGCTCCGATGTGGCCGAGACGTGGTCGGCGAGCGGCGGCGGGGCCACCGCCGCTGCATCGGCATCGGCGTCTGCCTCGGCCTCGGCCCTACCCACTGCCGGCGACGGGTCCGCTGCAGCGCTCTCGAACTCACCCTCGTCGGCCTCGTCGGCGACCACGTTGGCCGCGGGCCAGCCGTCGAGCACGTTCTCGCTGGAGACGTCGAGATCGGATCCGTCCCCCTCACCGGCCGGCGCCTGCCCCGGTGCGTCGTCGCCGATCGCGAGCTCCTCGGGCGCGTCGTCCCAGCGCGGTGTCTGAAAGCGATCGCTCATCGTGGCAGCCTAGCGACCGGTCAGCTGCTCTCGGGGTCGAACCGTACGCGCTGGTGGTGCTCGCGCAGCCCGATCGTGTGCCCCATCTTGTCGCGCTTCGAGTCGAGGTACCCCTGGTTCTCCGGGTTGGGCTCGATCTCGATCGGCTCCTGGGAGACGACGGACAACCCGAAGCCGGAGATCCCGGTGATCTTCTGCGGATTGTTGGTCAGCACGCGGATCGTCGTCAGGCCGAGGTCGGCGAGGATCTGGGAGCCGATGCCGTACTCACGCACGTCGGCGGCGAACCCCAGCCGGAGGTTCGCCTCGACGGTGTCGAGCCCCTGCTCCTGGAGCTCGTAGGCGCGCAGCTTGTTCAGGAGCCCGATCCCCCGTCCCTCCTGGGCGAGGTAGAGCAGGACGCCCATTCCCTCCTCCTCCATCCGCCGCAGCGCCCAGTCGAGCTGCTCGCCGCAGTCGCAGCGTTGCGAGTGAAAGACGTCGCCCGTGAGGCATTCCGAATGAACGCGGACCAGCACGTCCTGGGCACCGTCAACGTCACCCTTGACGAGCGCGACATGGTGCTTGCCCGTGAGCACCTCCTCGTAGGCGACTGCCTGGAAGACGCCGATCGCGGTCGGAAGCCGAACCGAGGCCACGCGCTGGACGAGGTTCTCGTGACCGCGCCGGTACTCGATCAGGTCGGCGACCGTGACCATCTTGAGCCCGTGGTGCTCGCAGTACCCGGTCAGGTCGGCCACCCGGGCCATGGTGCCGTCCTCGTTCATGATCTCGCAGACGACCCCCGCGGGGGCAAGGCCGGCGAGGCGCGCCAGGTCGACGGCCGCCTCGGTCTGTCCCGAGCGCTGGAGGACGCCGCCCGTACGGGCGCGGAGGGGGAAGACGTGGCCCGGCTGGACGAGGTCGTGGGCGGTCGACGTCGGGTCGATCGCAACCTGGATCGTGTGGGCCCGGTCGTGAGCCGAGATCCCGGTCGAGACACCTTCCCGCGCCTCGATCGAGACGGTGAACGCCGTGCCGAACGGCGTCTCGTTCTGATCGGTCATCTGACGCAGGCCGAGCTCCTCGCAGCGCTCCGGCGTGAGGCAGAGGCAGATCAGCCCGCGCGCGTGGGTCGCCATGAAATTGACCGCCTCGGGCGTGACGAACTGCGCGGCGATCGTGAGGTCTCCCTCGTTCTCGCGGTCCTCGTCGTCGACGACGACGACGAATCTGCCCGCGCGGATCTCCTCGATCGCCTCCTCGACGGTCGAGAAGACGGAGTTCGGGGCGTCGGTGCTCACCGGGGCATCGTACCCTGGCGGGCGTTCGGCCCTACGCCTGTCGCCGGTGCGGCTCGAGCAGGCGCTCGACGAGCTTCGCGATCATGTCGACCTCGAGGTTGAGCCGCTGACCGGGTACGAGCCGCGACAGCGTCGTCTCGGCGATCGTGTGCGGGATCAGGGCGAGCCCGAACGCGTCGTCGTGCAGCTCGGCGATCGTCAGCGAGACCCCCTCAACCGTGATCGATCCCTTCTCGACGCAGTAGCGGAGGGTGTCGGCGGGGGTCTCGACGATCACGCGCAGGCCCTCTCCCTCGGCCTCGATCGACTGCACTCTGCCGATCCCGTCGACGTGGCCCTGGACGATGTGCCCGCCCATCGGGTCGCCGGCCCGCAGCGCCGGCTCGAGGTTGACGGCCGAGCCCCGAACGAGCTCGCCGACGGTCGACCGTGAGAGCGTCTCGGGCACGGCGTGGAAGGTCAGTTGCTCGCCCTCGACCTTCTCGGCCGTGAGGCAGACGCCGTTGACCGCGACCGAGCCGCCGACGTCGACGAGCGCGGCCGTCGCCGGCGCCTCGAGCTCGAGGCGGATGCCCTCGGGGCCGCCGGTGACGGAGACGACCGAGCCGACCTCACGAACGATGCCGGTGAACATGCCGGAAGGCTACCGAGGCCCGGGCCCTACGGCTCGCGCAGGTAGGCCTCGACGAGCAGGTCCTCTCCGCTCGGCAGCGTCGAGACGTGGATCAGCGACCGCGGCGTGGAGAGGTCGCCGAGGAACCGCGGCCCGTCACCCGAGAGCGTCGGCGCCACGAACAGGAG
>Ga0209797_10001771_pt1 | contig 10893 bp, 7 predicted proteins | sample DOMMetBare3Fresh_2_FD_187472 | JGI IMG/M metagenome (GOLD analysis project Ga0209797, IMG submission 187472) | Wetland sediment microbial communities from St. Louis River estuary, USA, under dissolved organic matter induced mercury methylation -... | ecosystem: Environmental > Aquatic >...
CAGCCGGGCGCAATCGCGCCGGAACTCTACCGGCCGCTGCCAGGCGCCGGCGTACCTAACGGCATGGCGGTGCCCGGGTATGCGCTGGTGCGTCACGATCGCACCGTGCCGATAGCCGCGGGCCGCTCGACGCTGCGATTTACCGATGTCGCCGGCCTCATCGACCCGACCACGGTCAATTTCAGCTCGCTCACCAATCCGTCCACCCGTGTGCTGGAGCAGAATTTCCAGTTCGATCTTGTCAGCACTGACAAGCTGCTGCTGAAATACATCGATCGGCCGATCACGGTCGAGCGTAGCTCCGGCAACCAGTCCCAGTCCCTGAGTGGCACGCTGTTGTCGTCCGCGGGTGGCCTGGTGCTGCGCGAGCAGGATGGCGGTATCCGCACCGTCAACAGCTATAACGGGCTGCGGTTCGGCGAACTGCCCGGCGGCCTCATTACCCGCCCGACGCTCGAATGGCTGGTGACCTCCAGCAAAGGCGGCGAGCAGCGCGCGCGCGTCGCTTATCAGACCGGCGGCGTCACCTGGTGGGCCGATTACAACCTGGTGTGGGAAGAGGGCGCCGATGCTAACAGCGGCCAGCTGGATCTGTCGGCCTGGGTCAGCATCATCAACATGTCGGGCGCCAGCTACCAGGATGCGCGGCTCAAGCTGATCGCGGGCGATGTACATCGCGCCCAGCAGCCGCAAATGGTCGACCGCATGGTGCGCTCGATGGCCAAGGCCCCGAGCGCCGAAATGGACGGCTTCGGCGAGAAGGAATTTTTCGAATTCCATCTCTATACGCTGGGCCGACGCACCACGCTGCCTGACAATTCAACCAAGCAGATCGAACTGTTCGACCAGGCGCGCAAGATTCCGGCCAAAAAGCTGCTGGTCTACTACGGCCTGCCGCAGGGCCTGGCTTTCGGTTCACCGTATACCGAGCGCGATCTCGGCACCGCGATGAATACCAAGGTCGACGTGTACCTGGAATTCAAGAACGAAAAACAGGTCGGCCTGGGCGTGCCGCTGCCGGCGGGCCGCATCCGTGTCTCGAAACTCGACAGCGCCGATGGCAGCCTGGAGTTTGTCGGCGAAGACACTATCGATCACACGCCCAAGGACGAGAAGGTTCGTATCAAGCTGGGGTCCGCGTTTGACGTCGTGGGCGAACGCCGCCAGGTCGATTTCGCGATCGATGCGCGCGCGCACTGGATCGAGGAAGAAATCGAAATCAAGCTTCGCAATCACAAGTCGCTGCCGGTCGAAGTGCTGGTGCGTGAGCCGCTGTATCGCTGGACCAACTGGACCGTGCTAACAAAAACCCACGACTACCAGAAGGAAGATGCGCGCACCGTGCATTTTCCGGTGCGCATTGCCAAGGACGGCGAAACCACGCTGCGCTATCGAGTGCGCTACACCTGGTAAGGCGCCATGAGAGCGGCGGGCATTTCGGCCCGCCGCAACTGCGACCTCGATATGTAAAAGTCGCAGCAAGGGAAACACCGGGAACGGTTAGGCTTGCGGATGTCGTTCAACATCGGGGCTTAGCGCCGCGTCCACGATTCAACCATGCTTGAAAATGATCTGAGCCGGCGGCCCCATTCGCTGCATGCCCAAGAGCTGCAGCGCGGCACAATCAGCCTGCGATTTCCGCAGCCGCTGGAAAACGAGTTTCGCCAGAACCATCTCGAGCGGGTGCGATCGCGGGTGCGTACCTGGCAGACCTCGGTGCTGGCTCTTGGCATCGCCGCCCTGGCGATCGGAATCCTGATGCGCGGCGGCTTCGAAATCAGCCTTGCCACCGGTCTGCGGGTGTTCCTGTTGCTGCCGGCCTGCGCCGCGATCGTTCTTGTTAGTTGGTCGACACAGTACAGCCGCAGGTACCTGCGAATCGCGCTGCTGGGCAGCGCGACGATCGCCGTCGTGTCGTCGTGGCTCGTCGTGCAGACCATTCACGACGGCCGGTCCGAAGGGCTGGCGTTCCTCACTACCTACGTGATGGGGGTATTTTTCCTGACCGGGTTGATGTTTTTCGATGCCTGCCTGGTCAACCTGTTGGCGCTGCTGTCGTTTGTGCTGGCGGGCGCAGTGACGGGCCTGCCGCTGCCGGTCCTGATGTACGACACGGTCGTGTTAGCTACGGTGATCGCCGTGGGTGCGCTCACGATGTTCGGTATCGAACAGACCAATCGCCGTTTCTTTCTCGAACGCTGCGTGCTGGGAGACCTGGCGGAACGTGACGGCCTGACCGGACTGCGAAACCGGCGCGCGTTCGATGAGCAGCTGAGGCGCGTCTGGCAACAATGCCTGCGGGACCGCGGCTCCATGGCTGTGCTGATGATCGACCTCGACAATTTCAAGGACTACAACGATGCCTATGGCCACCAGTCGGGAGATGCCTGCCTGACGCAGGTCGCGCAGATGGTGCAGCGGCATGCGCGACGGCCGCTGGATATCGCTGCGCGCTATGGCGGCGAAGAGCTCGCGATGGTCCTCTACCAGGCGACCAGCGAGCAGGCATTGCTGGTCGCGGAACAGATTCGCGACAGCATCGAGAAGATGCGTATCGAACACCGGGCGGCGGCCGGCAGGGGCGTGGTGACTGTCAGCATCGGCGTGTGCTCGGCGGACATCACCCTGGACCGCACACCCGAAATGCTGCTGCAGCAGGCCGACGAGGCCTTGTACGCCGCCAAGCTGGCCGGGCGTAATGCGGTGAGCTGCCGGGGCCCCGATCAGGCCAAGGAATTTTCGGGCAAGGCACGTCGCCTGACGTCGAGAACCTAGGCGAGCTCGCCGCGCAGCGCGGCAACCTTTTGCTGCAGAAGCTCCGCGGTAGCGAGCTGCGCGGGTACCGGGCTGCCCGCAACCACCTCGATTCGCGACCAGAACCGGCGCGGCAGCCGTTGCATGGCCCTGCCGCCCTTGCGACTGAAGAAACTGCCCCACATGCCGCGCAGAGCCATGGGCACCACCGGCACCGGCCGGCGCTCCAGGATCTTTTCCAATCCCTTGCGAAACTCGTTCAGTTCACCGTCCTTTGTTAGCCTGCCTTCCGGAAAGATGCCGACAATTTCGCCATCCGCCAGTTCGGCGTCGATGCGGTCATAGGCCTCGATCAGTGTGTTGACATCTTCGTGCGCGGGCGCAATCGGTATGGCGCGGGTAGTCCGGAAAATGAAGTTCAGCACCGGGATGCGGAAGATATTGTGGTCCATCACGAAACGCACCGGCCTGCGGACGCTGCCTGCTAACACCAACGCGTCCATGAAGCTGACATGATTGCAGACGATCAGCGCCGGGCCTTCGTCCGGGATGTTGTCGAGTCCGCGCTCGCGTATCCGGTACAGCACGTTGACGAGAATCCAGCTCAGGAACCGCATCAGGAATTCCGGAACCAGCGAGTAGATGAAGATCGCCACCGCGACGTTCAGAACCGCCGCCAGCAGGAAGATCTGCGGGATCGTCCAGCCGGCCCGCAGCGCCAGGACCGCGCCTACGGATGCAACCACCATGAAAATCGAGTTCATGACATTGTTGCAGGCGATGGTGCGCGCGCGGTGTGAGGGCGCGCTGCGCTGCAGGATCAGCGAATACAGCGGGACCGTAAACAAGCCTCCGGCAACGCCGACCAGCGCGCAATCGAACGCGATGCGCCAGCCGCCGGGTGACTGCAGGAACTGCGACCAGTCCAGGGTCAGGCCGCCCAGTGCATGCGGGCGCGCGAAATACAGGTCGAGCAGGAACCACGACAGGCCGATGGAGCCGAAAGGCACCAGCCCAATTTCCACCTTGTGACCCGAGAGGCGCTCGCATAACAGCGAGCCAACGCCGATGCCTAACGAAAAACACGCGATCAGCAGCGTGACGACGCCGGCATCGCCCTGCAGGACGTTGCGTGTCCAGGCGGGCAGCTGCGCCAGCACCAGCGCGCCGACGAACCAGAACCAGGAAATGCCAAGGATGGAGAGGAATATGGCGCGATTGCCGCGGCTGTCGCGGAGCAGGCGCCAGGTTTCCGTGAACGGGTTGAAATTCAATTTGAGGCCGGGGTCGCAGGGCGGCGCAAGCGGCACCTTGCGTGACGCCAGCCAGCCGGCGACCGCAACGGCAACCAGGGCCGGCCCCACCAGATGCTGTGTGGCAGGGCCATTCGCGATCAGGATGCCGCCGGCCAGAGTTCCTAACAAAATGGCCAGGAAAGTGCCGGTATCGATCCAGGCGTTGCCGCCGACCAGCTCGGTCGGGAGCAGGTGCTGCGGCAGCAATGCGTATTTGACCGGACCGAACAGGCTGGCCTGCATGCCGAGCGCGAACAACAGCCCTAACAGCAGTGGCACGCTGCCGATCCAGAAGCCAATCGCGGCGGCCAGCATGATCGCGAGTTCGGCCAGTTTCAGGCCGCGTATCAGCTGCGATTTTTCGTATTTATCGGCCAGCTGTCCGGCCAGCGCGGAGAACAGGAAATACGGCAGCATGAACAGCGCCGCCGCGGCGTTGGCAACCAGGCCATCGCTGGCGGCCTGCGAACCGCTTGCCGCCGCACCGAACGTGGCCATGATCACCAGCGCATTGCGCAGCAGGTTGTCATTGAAGGCGCCGGCGAATTGCGCCAGAAAGAACGGCAGAAAACGCCGGGTGGTCAGCAACTGCCATTGCGATTGCGTCGCACCCGCCGCAGGGGCGGATGGATCCATGCGACAGGGAGTCTAGCGCTGGTAGGCGCGCACGAACATTGCGACGTGCTGGTCGATCAGGTCCGGTAATGAGAGCGGGCGACAGCGTGTGCCGCCGAGATCAACCTGGTGCAGCAGTGCCAGCACCAATGGCGCGAGCAGCGCCAGTGCCGCGTGCCGCGGCAGGGTATCGGCGCGAATCACTCCTTGCTCCCGATAGCCCTCCAGGCGCCGCTCAAGCGCCTGCAGCGTGGGTTCGAGAACGTCCATCAGATAATGCAGGGCGGTGGCCGGGCTGCGCAGGCCTTCGCTGAGGCCGATCCGGTGCAGGGCGCCGACATTGCCCTGGCTCCAGCCGACAACTATGCGGTTCAGGACGCCCTTCAGGCCGGTTGCAAGATCGCCGCTTTCAACCTGACCTGCGCGCGCCAGATGCCGCTCGCCGCCCAGCAGGTAATAGGCGAAAACGCTGCGGATCAACTCCTCGCGGTTGCCGAAATAGTGACGCAGCGTCGCTACGCTGACGCCTGCCGCCAGGGCCAGCTCGCGGAAGCTCGGGGAGCTGCCAGATTGCAGCTCCAAACGCTCCCTAGCCTTGATAATCAAGGAGTTACGACGTTCGTCGTACTGGGTATTACGGGCGCCTGCGGTACGTGCCATTGATTTATTAGAACACATGGTATATTCTATTTCAACTGTTTCTTGCTACATGGATAGAGCACCACGATGGACCCAACCGAAAACCCCTCGCTGATTCGCCGCGCGCGACCCTATTTGTTAGCTGCGCTGGTACTTGTTGCCGGGGCTTACATGTACTACAGCAAGACCCGGCCGCAGCCGGTAGCCGCCGCCCAAATCGCCGCGGCCGCCACGGAACGGGTGCTTGCGATCAGCGGTCGCACGCGGCCGCAGGTGACGGTCACGGTGCTGGCGAAATCGCCCGGCCAGATCTTGTTGCTAACAAAGAACGAAGGCGACCGGGTCAGTGCCGGCGACTTGTTAGTACGCCTGGACGCGGCCGCGTCGCGCGCGGGCCTGGATGGGGTGGAAGCGAGCCTAAGCGCCGCGCGCCGCACGCTCGAGGAACGCCAGCGCAACTACGATCGCGCGGCGCAGCTGCGCAGCAGCGGCCTCAATACCGCCCGCGACTATGAGCAGGCCCGCTTTGATCTGGACCAGGCCAAACAGGAACTCACCCGTCTCGACGCAACGCGCCGCGAAGCGGCTGTGCGCGTCAACGACAGCGCGCTGTACGCGCCGGTCGACGGCATCGTGCTCGCCCGCCCGGTCGACCGTGGTCAGGTCGTCAGCACGCAGACGGTGATCTACGAAATCGCGCCGCTGACAGATGTGGAGATTGAAGCCGAAGTCGATGAACAGTACCTGAGCGAAATCAAGGTCGGCATGCCCGCCGACGTACAGATCACGGGGCGCGATCAACCGATGTCGGCGCGCGTGAATTACATTGCCCCCAAGGTCGACCCGCGTACCGGCGGCGCCAAGATACGCCTGAGTCTCAATACACCAGTGGGTGACCTGCGCTCCGGCGTGACCGCGGACATCAATCTGATCATCGAAAAGCGCAGCAGCGCGGTAACCGTGGCACGCAGCGCAATCATCGGCCGGGACGTCTCGGCGCGGGTCCTGGTGGTCAACCGGGGCGTGGTCGAGTCGCGTCCTGTTAGCTTTATCGAGTGGCCAAGCGAACGTGTGATCGTCGAGAAGGGCCTCAAGTCCGGTGACACCCTGTTGCTGGCGCCCCGCGGCGAACTCATCGGCAAGCGCGTGGTTGCAGTAACCGATCTCGCAAAATTACCCCCGGGCGACCGCCCGCGCGGCAGCGAGGCCCGCCGTGCGATTTGAACTCAAGGTCGCACTGCGCTACCTGCTGTCCAACCGCGTGCAGTCAGCGCTGCTGATCGGCGGCGTGGCAATCGCGGTCACGGTGTTCACGTTCAACGCTGCCCTGATCAATGGCCTGGCCGAATTCCAGATCCAGCGCGTCGTCGGCAGCTCGGCGCACGTCATCATCGAGCCAGCCAAGCCCACGCCGGCCAGGCTGAAATCGGCCGATGGCGCGGAACGCCTGACCGCGACGCAGCGCTCGCTCGATCGGCGCGCACAGATCAAGCAGTGGCGCACGATAGCCGACAGCGTCGAGAACCTGCCTGGCGTCACTGCGATGTCGCTGAACATTCTCGGCACCGGCCTGGTGTCGCGCGGCCAGATGACCATGCCTATCACGCTCAAAGGCGTCGAACCATCGCGCCTGTCCGCCATTGCGCCGGTCAATGACAGCATCATTGCGGGCGAACCGCGCCTCGGGCTCAACGACGTGCTGATCGGCCGCAAGCTCGCTACCGACCTGGGGCTCGGTGTTGGCCAGCCGGTCTTCGTCCAGTCCGACCAGGGCCGCGAACGGACCTTGACGGTGCGTGGCATCTACACGACCGGCGTCGACTCGCTCGATGCGCGTCTCGGCTACGTCAATCTCGAAACCGCCCGGGTGCTGTTCGATCTTCCCGAGGGTCTCAGCGAGATCGAGCTGAAACTCGAAAACATCTACGCCGCGCGCGACCTGGCACGCCAGATCGCGAATGGCACGGGCCTGGAAGTTTCCGCCTGGATGGACAAGAACCAGCGCCTGCGCGAAGCACTGGAAGGCCAGGGCAGCTCGGGCAGCATCATCAAGATGTTCACGCTGATCACGATCGTGGTCGGAGTCGCCAGCGCCCTGTTGCTAACAACCATGCGCCGCCGCCCTGAAATCGGCATCATGCGCAGCTTCGGGCTCTCGGAGCGCTTCGTTCTCAGCGTGTTCATGCTGCAAGGCGCGCTGATCGGCATCATCGGCTCGGTGATCGGCTGCCTGGCGGGCTTTGGTTTCAGCACGCTGGTCGCGGGCATCACAACCTCGAGCGGCGGCAGGCTGCCAGTGGAGCCTGCGTTAGGACAGTATCAATCAGCGCTGCTGCTGGCGGCGGCCGCCAGCATCATCGCGGCCTTCTGGCCGGCACGTTCGGCCTCGCGCATCGACCCGGTCGAGGCGATCTCACAATGAGTACTTCAACGATGAAAATGAACCAGCCCGTACTCGATGTTCAGAACCTGCGCAAGGTCTTCATCGACAAGGATTTCGAGACGCCGGTGCTCAAGGGCGTGACCTTCACGCTGGAGCGCGGCGAGATGGTCGCGCTGTTAGGTCCGAGCGGCAGCGGCAAAAGCACTTTGTTGACGATACTCGGCACGCTGATGCGACCGACATCGGGCAGCCTGCAGATGCTGGGCGAGGACCTGACGCGCTTCAGTCCGGATGCGTTGACGGAATTTCGCAATCGCAAGATCGGCTTCATATTCCAGTACCACCACCTGCTGCCGGACTTCACCGCGCTGGAAAACGTGATGTTTCCGCATGCCGGGCGAGTTGGCCGCGAGACCGCCTATGCGCGCGAGCGCGCATCGATGCTGCTCGACCGCGTCGGTCTCAGGGATCGCATGCACTATCGCGCGACCCGCCTCTCCGGCGGCCAGAAGCAGCGGGTTGCGGTGGCACGGGCGCTGATGAACGAGCCGGCGCTGATACTCGCCGATGAACCCACCGGTAACCTGGATCGGGAAAACGCCGACCAGGTGTTCGCACTGATGACGGAAATTCAGCGTGAGACGGGCACGACGTTCCTGATCTCGACGCACGATCGCGAAATGGCGGAACGCTGCGGTCGGCGCATCCACATGCGCGGCGGCGTGGTCGTGTCGCAGGCGCGCGAGTCCGGGATCCCGGCGCTGCGGGTCATCGACAAGACTGTCGCGAGGCTGGAAACCGCTCAGCTGCGGGACGCGGGACGCTGAACGCTCGATTTCTGAGTGGCGCCTGACGGGTCCGCGAGAGTCTGGATCGGGCGCGGATCTTCCAGCGCGTAGCCCTGCGCGAAATCAATTCCCACCGCGGCGAGCCATTGCCGGGATGCGGTCGAATCAATGCGCTTGGCAACGCAGTGCAGGCCTAACACCTTGCAGGCCTGCGATATGGCGATCACCATCGCCTGCGCCAGCCGGTCGTGCATCGCGGCGGTGCTCAGTTTTGGATCCACCTTGACGACCCGGACCGCACGCGATCCCAGGAAGGGAACGGCATCCGAATGCATCGTGAAATCGTCGAGGACAATGTAACAGCCGGCTTGTTCGCATTCCTGGATGAAGCGTGCGACATCTTCGCTATGCTTGATCGCGGCGGATTCCTGGATCTCGAAGCCGATGGTGTCAGGCGCAACGCCGGATGACTGCAGGCATTGCGCGACGTAGCGTGAAAACTCCGGGTCCAGCAGCGAACCTAACGACAGGTTGATCGAAAAACTCGCCGGGTCCGAATTCCATACGCCCGGATTTGCCTTGAGCCAGTTCGCCAATTCGGCCACGACCAGTCGATCGATCGCGCCCGCGGATTCGCGCAGCGACAGCGCCTTGACCAGGCTTTCGTCCATGGCCGCGCCGGCGGCGCTGTGTTTGGCGCGCACCAGGACTTCATAACGGCGGGTGCGGCCGCCCGACCGCAGTTTCATCAGCTGTTGAACGTGCAGGGATATTTCCCGCACCGCTTCGGACCGGGGCGCTGCTGCGGCTGGCGCGATTGTGGTAACGCGCGGCGTGGCCTGCGGTCGCTCGCCTCTTATGGTCGGTTCCGCGCGCAGCGAGTCAACGATGCGCGCCCGCTGTGATTCGCTGGTCGCCTTGGCTGGTTCGGCGGCCGCAGACGTCTCAGGGCGTATCTTGGCCGGTCGCGGCAATGATACGGTGCGATGGGCGCCGGTCGCCGCGGTGGGCTTCATCACGATCCCCAGGCGCTGCAGAATCGAGCGCACCTTGTTGGTAACAAGTTTGGCCGGCCCCAGCGCGTCGATGGTCTGTGCATCGGTAACCAGCACCACCACGCCGTGCAATTCTCCGCGCGGCGACGCGACCGAAAAAAGCGCTGCGCCCTTTTCCGCAGTCAGGCGCTCGCTGATGAAGGCGCAACTGCCTTCAACTTCAAATACGGTAATGGCCTCGATCGCGATCGCATGTTCATCGGGCCCGACCAGATCACCACTCATCCAGACGGGGTCGCCCGTGCGATCATGAATCGACAGCGATTCAATGCGGGTTACCGGCAAAGCGGCCCTGAGTTCCTCGGCGAGCGACTCGACCGTAGTGTGCGGTACCGCCAGTTCGACGCTTGCGCTGGGTTCCATGCAGGCAGACTGACACGACAAAAGCCGGATCGCTGTGACGCTGCTCGCGTTAATGCCAACAGAGGTGCGCAAGCTAACGGCGCTGCGGAGCGCGGTCGCGGTTTTATGTCACATGGCCCGGTCGATCGAAGCCATTCCCCGGGGCGTATAGCGCTCGCCGGCTGCAGCACCCAGGTTGTTCAGCTGCTGCAAATCGTCGGCGCTCAGCCGCAGCTTGAGCGCCGCGACATTTTCCTCGAGCCAGCGGCGGCGCTTGGTGCCGGGAATCGGCACGATGTCCGGTCCCTGGGCAAGCAGCCAGGCGAGCGCAGTCTGCGCGGTGGTGGCGCGGTGCCGGCCGGCCACGGCTTGCAAGGTCGCGAGCAGGCGTTGATTGCGGCCGTGATTCTCGGCGCTGAAGCGCGGGTCATGTCGCCGGTAATCGCTCTCAGCCAGCTGCTCGTTGCTGGCGACGGTACCGGTCAAAAATCCCCGGCCCAGGGGGCAGTACGGCACCAGGCCGATCCCCAGTTCGCGGCAGGTGTCGAGCACCGGTCCTTCGATATTGCGCTCCCAGATCGAGTACTCGCTTTGCAGCGCGCTGATCGGATGCACGGCATGGGCACGGCGCAGGGTGGCGACACCGACCTCAGACAGGCCCAGATAGCGCACCTTGCCGGCGCGCACTTGCTCGGCCATAACGCCCACCGTGTCCTCGATCGGGACCGAGCGATCCAGGCGATGCTGGTACCAGAGATCGACATAGTCCGTGCCCAGCCGCTTGAGACAGCCTTCCAGCGTCCGCCGCACGTTCTCGGGGCGACTGTCCACGCCGTCGATGCGCCCGTCCGGCGTGAACTTGAAGCCGAACTTGGTCGCGATAATGGCCTCGCGCCGTCGGCCGCCGGCGAGCGCCTTGCAGAGCAGTTCCTCATTACGCCCGGGCCCGTAGACCTCGGCGGTATCAAAAAAATTGATGCCGAGTTCGAGCGCCCGATGGATTGTTGCCAGGCTCTCGGTGG
>Ga0209797_10001772_pt1 | contig 10888 bp, 11 predicted proteins | sample DOMMetBare3Fresh_2_FD_187472 | JGI IMG/M metagenome (GOLD analysis project Ga0209797, IMG submission 187472) | Wetland sediment microbial communities from St. Louis River estuary, USA, under dissolved organic matter induced mercury methylation -... | ecosystem: Environmental > Aquatic >...
GCATCCGTTGTTGCTGATCGGCCTGTGGGTGGTGGTGTTCCTGGAGATCCACCCGTTCCAAGATGGAAACGGGCGCCTGAGCCGGGTGCTGACCACCTTGCTGCTGCTGCAAGCCGGCTACGCCTACGTGCCATACAGCTCTTTGGAGAGCGTGGTGGAACAGAGCAAGGAGGCCTACTACCTGGCGCTGCGCCAGACCCAAGGCAGCATTCGCAGCGAGGCGCCGAACTGGCAACCGTGGTTGCAGTTCTTCCTGCGTTCGCTGGCCGAGCAGGTCAGGCGCCTGAACCGGAAGATCGAGCGCGAGAAGTTGGTGCTGGCGGCACTGCCTGAGCTGTCGCTGCAGATCGTCGAGTTCGCGCGTGAGCATGGCCGCGTCACCATGGCCGACGCCATCCGGCTCACTGGCAGTAGTCGCAATACGCTGAAGCAGCACTTCCGCGCCCTGGTGGAACGTGGGCAGCTCAGCCCCCACGGGGCGGGGCGGGGGGCTTGGTATGAGCTGCGGTAGACACAGACGATTTCTGGAGAATCTGGGAGAGGAACAGGCGCGGGGATATGACTGAGAACGATGCGCTTGCGGCATTGCAAGTCGAGAATGCCCGACTCGTGGCGCTGCTGGATTCGCACGGTATTCAATGGCAGGCACCCCCATCTTCCTCGCCGCGCTGTGCGCCGCCTGCGCCGCCGCCGGGGGCAGAGCTCGACCCGCCGCGTCCCAGCCTGTCCACCTCTGAAAAGGTAGCGCTGTTCCGGCGGCTGTTCCGCGGTCGCACGGATGTCTATCCGGTGCGCTGGCAAAGCAAGACCTCTGGCAAGTCGGGCTACGCGCCTGCGTGCGCGAACGAGTGGCGGGCCGGTGTCTGCGAGAAACCGCGCATCAAGTGCGGCGACTGCGGCCACCGCCTGCTGATCCCGCTGTCAGATGCGGTGATCTACGACCACCTGGCTGGCGAGCACACGGTAGGGGTCTATCCACTGCTGGACGATGACACCTGCTACTTCCTGGCCGTGGACTTCGACGAGGCCGAGTGGCAGCAGGACGCCCAAGCGTTCTCGCAGTCGTGCAATGAACTGGGCGTCCCGATGGCACTCGAGATTTCGCGCTCTGGCCGAGGCGCACATGCCTGGGTCTTCTTCGATGGTCGCGTGTCGGCACGCGATGCCCGCCGACTGGGAACCGCTGTCATCAGCCACACATGCGGGCGCACGCGGCAGCTCAAGTTGGCTTCCTACGACCGCTTGTTTCCCAACCAGGACACGATGCCCAAAGGTGGGTTCGGCAACCTCATTGCCTTGCCGCTGCAGAAGCACGCGCGCGAGAACGGCTTCAGCGTCTTCGCGGATGCCTCCCTGCGCCCCTACCAAGACCAGTGGGCCTTCCTGGCGGCCATCGAACCGATGGCGCCGCACGACATCGAACCGACCATCCTGCGTGCCACCGGGGGTACCCATCCGCTGGATATCACCTTCATCGACGATGAGGACTTGGCTACGCCGTGGAAGCGAGAGGCGAGTACGTCAAGGAAGCTGGCCGGCGCGATGCCCGACGCCTTGGTCGTGACGCTGGCCAACCTGATCTACTTCGAAAAGAGCGCGTTGCCCCAGGCGCTGGCGACTCGCTTGATCCGCCTGGCAGCTTTCCAGAACCCCGAGTTCTACAAGACGCAGGCCATGCGCCTGTCGGTGTGGGACAAGCCGCGCGTGATCGGCAGTGCGGAGAACTTTCCGCAGCACATCGCCTTGCCGCGCGGCTGCCTCGATGCCGCCCAGGCCTTGTTGAAGGACAACGGCATTCGCTGCGACCTTCGGGACGAACGGCGCAGTCGTGAGCGCATTGGTGTTGACTTCGTCGGCGTCTTGCGGCCGGACCAGGAGCGTGCTGCCGCGGCCATGCTGCAGCACGAGGCCGGGGTGCTGTGTGCGCCCGCCGCGTTTGGCAAGACGGTGACCGCGGCGGCCATCATCGCTCGACGCGGCGTGAATACGCTGGTGCTCGTGCATCGCACGGAGTTGTTGAAGCAATGGCAGGAGCGCCTGCAAGCCTTTCTCGGCGTTGACAAGGGCGTGGTCGGCGCCATCGGGGGTGGCAAAGCCAAGCCCACCGGCAGGATCGACATCGCGGTGATGCAGTCGCTATCGCGCCAGGGCGAGGTCAGTGCGCTCGTCGAGAACTACGGGCAGGTCATCGTTGACGAATGCCACCATGTGGGCGCCGCGTCGTTCGATGCCATCCTCAAGCGCACGAAGGCGAAGTTCGTACTTGGCCTGACCGCCACGCCGATCCGCCGCGACGGCCAGCAGCCGATCATCTTCATGCAATGTGGGCCGATCCGGCATACGGCGGCGATGCCGGCCAGTGCACCGCACGACCTTGAAGTAGTGCCGCGATCATGATCTTCCCGCATCGAGCTGCCGACCACGGCAGGCATTCAGGACGTGTTCCGGCACCTTGCCCAGGACTTTGCCCGGGCCGAAGCGATTGCAGCTGAGATTGCGGGAGCCTGGGAACTCGGCCGCAAGGTGCTGGTGCTGACTGAGCGCACCGAGCACCTCGATGCGATGCGCGTGGCCTTGGAAGCGCGGGTGCCGCATCCCTTTGTGCTGCATGGTCGGATGTCGAAGAAGCAGCGCGCAGCGCTAATCGCAGAGCTTGACGCATTGGCGCCCGACGCACCACGCGTCCTGCTGGCGACCGGCAAGCTCGTCGGCGAAGGGTTCGACCATCCGCCGCTGGATACCTTGGTGCTGGCCATTCCGGTCTCGTGGAAGGGCACGCTGCAGCAGTACGCGGGCCGGCTGCACCGCGAGCACGCCAGCAAGACCGATGTGCGGATCATTGATTTCGTCGATACCGGCCATCCGGCATTGCTGCGGATGTGGGACAAGCGCCAGCGAGGCTATCGCGCGATGGGGTATCGGGTGGGTGTCGACGCAAGCAGCGTTGATGGTGACTTTCCGGTTGCGTGAGCAACCACGACGGGCCGGCGTCGAAGGGCAGCGGAGTACATGAGCGAGGTCACCGCCTTTATGCAAATGGCTTGGCAAGGCCCGGTTGCAAGCATTACAATCACGATGAAAGTAAGGAGCACACCATGGCTGAATCAACCATCACTGCCAAGGGTCAGACAACCGTCCCCGCCGACATCCGGGCTTTGGTGCACGCCAAGCCAGGCACCCGTCTGGTCTGGTCAGCGATGCCGGACGGCACCATCATCGTCCGGGCCAAGACCAAGTCCATCCTCGACATGGCCGGCATGCTCAAGGCGCCCAAGGGAAAGCGCGTCAGTGTCGACGACATGAACCCCTGGCGCTGAGGCATGCCGGCACTCGACACCAACGTCCTGGTCCGTTACGTCGTCGAGGATGACGCCGCCCAACTCGCTGCGGCAAAGCGCCTGATCAGCCGCTGCGTAGGCGAGGGGCTGGCGCTGTTCGTGCCCGTGACGGTGGTCCTCGAGCTTGAGTGGGTGCTGCGGTCCAACTTCGCCTTCCCGAAAGACGACGTGCTGCTGACGCTGTCGAGTCTGTTCTCTGCGGCAGAGCTCAGCTTCGAATCGGAGCGGGCGCTCGAGGTCGCACTGCAGCTGTTTCGCAAGGGCTCGGCTGACTTCGCGGACTGCCTGCACATCGCGCTCGCTACGCAAGCCGGCGAGCAGCCGCTGTGGACCTTCGACAAGGGTGCTGCCAAGGTCAACGGCGCTCAGTTCTTGGCGCGATAGTTCATGACGAGCAGATCGGGGCCACGATCTGGGCCAGCCCACTGGCGCTTGCCAACGCGCATCAAGCATCCATGCGCCTCAGCGCCCGCTTGGGAAGTGATGATCGAGCACATGTAAGGCGCGCCCCGGCTCGTCATGGCAAAGAGCCCGCCTGAGGCGGGCTCTCGCGTTTCGGCTTCCGGCGGCGGGGGCTCGCCGCTCAGCCGGTCGTGGAGGCCGCCTGGGCCGTGGCGTCCTGGGCCACCACCGGCTGGATCTTCTGCGCCTGCGCGCCCTTGGGGCCCTGGATGAGCTCATAGCTCACCCTCGCGCCTTGCTTGAGGGTCCGGAAACCCTCCATCTGGATCGAGGAGAAGTGTGCGAAGACGTCGTCGCCACCTCCCTCAGGCTCGATGAAGCCAAACCCCTTGGCATCGTTGAACCACTTGACGCGACCGATTGCCATGCTGCGACTCCTTGAGGTGCACGTATGCCGGGTGCACCAGAATGGGCATTGTCCCGACGCACGAGAGGCAGTGTCAAGGGTTTGTCGAAGATTCGAGGCTTTGAAGCGGTCGCGCGACCCTGCGCCACGCGAGGGGGCGTCCAGTCGATAGAATTGATCCATGAGCGCCGACCCACCCGTGCCGCCGCCGGAGACCCCTTCGGGGCCCGGGCGCGAGGACGTCGACGGGACGGTGGTTGCCGAGAAGCAGGAACAGCGTGTCGAGCCACCCAAGCTGTACCAGGTGGTCATGCTCAACGACGATTACACGCCGATGGAATTCGTGGTCTGGGCGCTGCAGGAATTCTTCCTGCACGATGTGGAGACGGCAACCCACATCATGCTGAAGATCCATCACGAAGGTCGTGGCGTGTGCGGCGTGTACTCGAAGGACGTCGCCGCGACCAAAGTTGAACTGGTGCAGGCGGCGGCCAAGCGGGCACAGCACCCGCTGCAATGCACCCTGGAGGCCGCATGATCGCGCAAGAACTGGAAGTCAGCCTGCACATGGCGTTCGTCGAGGCGCGCCAGCAGCGCCACGAGTTCATCACCGTCGAGCATCTGTTGCTCGCGCTGCTAGACAATCCGTCGGCCGCCGAGGTGCTGCGCGCCTGCGCCGCCAACATCGACGACCTGCGCAAGAGCCTGGTGGGGTTCATCAAGGAGAACACCCCGACGGTCGGCGGCGACGACGAGGTCGACACGCAGCCCACGCTGGGGTTCCAGCGCGTGATCCAGCGCGCCATCATGCACGTGCAGTCCACCGGCAGCGGCAAGAAGGAGGTGACGGGCGCGAACGTGCTGGTCGCCATCTTCGGCGAGAAGGACTCGCATGCGGTGTACTACCTGCACCAGCAGGGCGTGACGCGGCTGGACGTCGTGAACTTCATCGCCCACGGCATCAAGAAGAGCGAGCCTCCGGAGCCAGCCAAGGGCAACGAGAGCAGCGGCAACGAAGGCGAGAAGGAAGAGCAGGGCGACGTGAAGGGGTCTCCGCTGGAGCAGTTCACGCAGAACCTGAACCAGCAGGCGCGCGAAGGCCGCATCGACCCACTGATCGGACGCGAGGCCGAGGTCGAGCGCGTAATCCAGGTCCTGTGCCGCCGCCGCAAGAACAACCCGCTGCTCGTCGGCGAGGCCGGCGTGGGCAAGACGGCGATCGCCGAAGGCCTGGCCTGGCGCATCACGCAGGCCGACGTGCCCGACGTGCTGTCCGATGCCACGGTCTATGCGCTGGACATGGGGGCCTTGTTGGCCGGCACCAAGTACCGCGGCGACTTCGAACAACGCCTGAAGGGTGTGCTCAAGGCGCTGAAGGACCAGCCCGGCTCGATCCTGTTCATCGATGAGATCCACACCCTGATCGGCGCGGGGGCCGCCTCGGGCGGCACGCTCGATGCGAGCAACCTGTTGAAGCCGGCGCTGTCGTCGGGTCAGATCAAGTGCATCGGCGCGACCACCTTCACCGAGTACCGCGGCATCTTCGAGAAGGACGCCGCACTGTCGCGGCGCTTCCAGAAGATCGACGTGGTCGAGCCGAGCGTGGAGCAGACGGTGGAGATCTTGAAGGGCCTGAAGACGCGGTTCGAGGAGCACCATCAGGTCAAGTACGCGCTGACGGCGCTGCAGGCTGCGGCCGAGCTGTCGGCGAAGTACATCAACGACCGCCATCTGCCCGACAAGGCGATCGACGTGATCGACGAGGCCGGCGCGGCGCAGCGCATCCTGCCCAAGGCCAAGCAGAAGAAGACGATCACGCGCACCGAGGTCGAGGACATCGTCTCGAAGATCGCGCGCATTCCGCCGGCCTCGGTCTCCTCCGACGACCGCGGCAAGTTGAAGACGCTGGACCGTGACTTGAAGAGCGTCGTCTTCGGCCAGGATGCGGCGATCGATGCGCTGGCAGCGTCGATCAAGATGGCGCGCTCGGGGCTCGGCAAGCCCGAGAAGCCGATCGGCTCGTTCCTGTTCAGCGGCCCGACCGGCGTGGGCAAGACCGAAGTGGCCAAGCAGCTTGCCTTCATTATGGGCATCGAGCTGATCCGCTTCGACATGAGCGAGTACATGGAGCGCCATGCGGTGAGCCGCCTGATCGGCGCGCCGCCGGGCTACGTGGGCTTCGATCAAGGCGGACTGCTCACCGAGGCGATCAGCAAGAAGCCGCATGCGGTGCTGCTGCTCGACGAGATCGAGAAGGCGCACCCCGACGTGTTCAATGTGCTGCTGCAGGTGATGGATCACGGCACGCTGACCGACAACAACGGGCGCAAGGCCGACTTCCGCAACGTGGTGATCATCATGACCACCAACGCGGGCGCAGAGACCATCAACAAGGCGACGATCGGGTTCACGACCCGGCGCGAGCAGGGCGACGAGATGGCCGACATCAAGCGCCTGTTCACGCCCGAGTTCCGCAACCGGCTTGACGCCATCATCAGCTTCCGCTCGCTCGACGAGGAGATCATCCTGAGGGTGGTCGACAAGTTCCTGCTCGAGCTCGAAGGCCAACTGGCCGAGAAGAAGGTCGAGGTCACCTTCACCGACAAGCTGCGCGCGCACCTGGCCAAGAAGGGGTTCGACCCGCTCATGGGCGCACGGCCGATGCAGCGCCTGATCCAGGACACGATACGGCGTGCGCTCGCCGACGAGTTGCTGTTCGGCCGCCTCGTCGATGGAGGCCGCCTGACGGTCGATGTCGACGACGCAGGCAACGCGCTGCTGGACATCCAGCCGCCCAAGAAGAGCGACAAGCCCAAGACCGAGTCGGCCGCCGCCTCCTGAGGCGTCAGTACTCCGCCGGGTCCTGCCGGTAATACGACGCGAGCAGCCGGTACAACGCCGGCTGCTCGTCCCTGAGCGGGCGGGGCGTGACGAAGAAGTTTTCGGAGGCCACGGCGAAGAACTCGTCGGGTGCCTCGGCGGCATAGGCGTCGAGCAGCGTCTCGTGGCCGCAGACCACGCGCTCACAAAACGCGTCGTACGCGGGCATCAGCGTCTCGAGCCAGGCGCGTCGAGCGGCTGGACTCGGCAACAGCGGAACGCCGTCGGCCGCGCCGTCGCGCATGTCCAGCACGTGCGCGAATTCGTGGATCACGACGTTGTAGGCCTGTGGCACGGCGGCCGCATCCGAAGCGGGCAGCACGTCGGCCCACGACAGCATCAGCGGCCCGCCCTCCATCGCCTCGCCGGCCAGTTCCTCGTCGTAGTGATGCACGATGCCGTGCTCGTCGGTCACTTCCCGACGCGCGACGACCGTATCGGCATGAATCACGATGCCTACGAAAGCGTCGTAGCAACCCAGACCCAGTTCGAGAACCGGCAGGCACGCCTGCACGGCCACCGCCAGCGCGATGCCATCGTCGACCACGAAGCCCTGTGCGCCGCTGAACTCCTTGCGGCTGAGAAACAGGCTCGCCATGCGACGCAGGCGTTCGAGTTCCGGCGCCGGCCGCTTGGCGACGAAGGGCAGTCGATCGAGGGTCGAGCGCCACAGTTCGTCGGGAATGGCATGGCGCTCGACGGCACGCGCCTCGCGGCGCCGCTGTAGACCCAGCCACCAGCGCGCGATCACGACGCGAGGTCGATGCGCGTGAACCCGTCGCGCGTCAGGCGCAGGACCTGCGCGCGACGCGGCGCCGCATCGCAGTCCCAATCCGACAGCACGTGGCGTATGAAGCCGGGGGCGATTAGTTCGCTGCCGGGCCGATGGGTGTGGCCGTGAACCAGGTCGCGCGCTCCCGCGGCGTGCATCCACGCGACCGCGGCCGCCGGGTCCACGTCGGCCCAGACGGCCTGCGCGCGCTTGTGCACCTCGCTCGCATCGCGCATGCCACGCGCGAGCTGCGCGCGCTGGACGAGCGGCTGCGCCAGAAAGGCCCGGCGCCAGGCCTCGCCACGGACCTGGGAGCGAAAGGCAAGGTAGGCCGTGTCGTCGAGGCAAAGTGCGTCGCCATGGGTGAGCAGCACGCGCTGGCCCCACGCGTCGAGCACGGTCGGGTCGGGCAGCGCCGTCACGCCGCAATCGCGCAGCATCGCCGCGCCGACGAGGAAGTCGCGGTTGCCGACCATGAACGCGACGTGGCGTCGGCTTGCGGCTTCGGCCAGGACACCGGCTGCAGCGAGCGCGAAGCTGCCCGGCGTTCGCGCGTCGTCGCCGATCCAGGCCTCGAACAGGTCGCCCAGGATGAACACGGCATCGGCCCTAGTGTCGCGCAGATAGGCCGCCCAGCGCTCGACCGTGGCCGGCCCCTCGGGCGCAAGGTGCAGATCCGAGATGAACTCGACCGAGCGCCACTGCGGCTCGGCGGAGAACTCGAAGAACGCCGGAAGTTCCGGCAGCGCGTCGGCACCGGCCATCGCCGGCTTCAGGTCACCTGCGTGACGCTCTTGATGACCACGTCCTCGACCGGCACGTCGTCGTGCATGCCGCGGCTGCCGGTGCGTACCGCCTCGATCGCGTCGATGACCTCGGTGCCGGCCACCACTTTGCCGAACACGCAGTAGCCCCACCCTTGGGGCGACTCGCTCTTGAAGTCGAGGAATCCGTTGTCCTTGGTGTTGATGAAGAACTGTGCGGTGGCCGAGTGCGGCGCGCTGGTTCGCGCCATCGCGACCGTGTACTTCGCGTTCTTCAGGCCGTTACTGGCTTCGTTGGCGATCGGCGCGTCGGTGCCCTTCTGCTTCAAGCCCGGCGCGAAGCCGCCGCCCTGGATCATGAAGCCCTTGATCACGCGATGGAACACCGTCTCGTCGTAATGCCCCTTGCCGGCGTAGGCGAGGAAGTTGGCCACCGTCACCGGCGCCTTGGCTTCATCCAACTCGATGCGCACCGTGCCTGCGCTCGTGATCATCTCGACTGTCTTGGTCATGTCATTTCTCCAGGGAGGCTTTCTTGATCGTCACGGGCGAGATCGGCACGTTCTGGTGCCCGTTCTTGTCGCCCACCGGGACGGCGCGGATCTTGTCGACCACGTCCATGCCGGCAACGACCTTGCCGAACACCGCATAGCCGTTGCCGTCGCGCGAGTTGGCCTGGTCGAGGAATGGGTTGTCCTTCACGTTGATGAAGAACTGCGCGGTCGCCGAGTCCGGCACCATCGTGCGGGCCATCGCCACCGTGCCGCGCACGTTGGCCAGGCCGTTGCGACTCTCCAGTGGAATCGGCGCGCGCGTGGCCTTCTCGGTCATGTCGGGCTTCATGCCGCCGCCCTGGACCATGAAGTCGGCGATTACCCGGTGGAAGATCGTGCCGTCGTAGTGGCCGGCCTTGACGTAGTGCAGGAAGTTGTCGACCGTCTTGGGTGCCTTTTCGCGATCGAGCTCGAGCACGATGTCGCCCAGGCTCGTCGCGAGCTTGACTTTCTGCTGGGCCCACGCGGGCAGGCAGGGCAGGGAGCAGGTCGCGGCCACGAGCATCGCGGCGGCAAGGCGGGTTTTCATGGGGCTGGCTTCTCCTGGGGGGCTCGGGTGCGCCCGCTATACTGAAACGCGATTCTATCGAGCGGCCTCGTCGCAACTGCACCGAGGCCGCTCGCACGTCTTATCGACGCATGACGACAACGCTGCGCCTGCACAACACGCTGACCCGATCGATGGAGGCATTCCGGCCGCGCGAGCCGGGCAAGGTCGGCATGTACGTGTGCGGCATCACGGTGTATGACCTGTGCCACATGGGCCATCTGCGCATGATGATGGCCTTCGACGTGGTGTTCCGTTGGCTGCGCACGATCGGCTACGAGGTCACCTACGTGCGCAACATCACCGACATCGACGACAAGATCATCAAGCGCGCGCTCGAGCGCGGCGTGACGATCCGCGCGCTGACCGAGGAGATGGTGGCGGCGATGCATGCCGATCTCGCGGCGGTCGGCATTGCAGCGCCGACGCACGAGCCGCGCGCGACCGATCACGTGCCGCAGATGCTGGGCCTGATCGCCCAGCTCGAACGCAAGGGGCTGGCCTACCGCGCGCCCAACGGCGACGTCAACTTCGCGGTGCGCAAGTTGCCGGGCTACGGCAAGCTCTCGGGAAAGAGCCTCGACGAACTGCGCGCCGGCGAACGGGTCGCGGTCCTCGAAGGCAAGGAAGACCCCCTGGACTTCGTGCTCTGGAAGGCGGCCAAGCCCGCCGAACCCGCGGACGCCAAGTACGACAGTGCCTTCGGCGCCGGCCGCCCGGGCTGGCACATCGAATGTTCCGCGATGAGCAGCGCGATCCTCGGCCTGCCGATCGACATCCATGGCGGCGGCATGGACCTGATCTTTCCGCACCACGAGAACGAGATCGCGCAGAGCGAGGGCGCGAGCGGCGGCACCTTCGTGCACTACTGGCTGCACAACGGCTTCCTCAATGTCGACAACGAGAAGATGTCCAAGTCGTTGGGCAACTTCTTCACCATTCGCGACGTGCTCGCGCGATACGACGGCGAGACGCTGCGCTTCTTCATGCTGCGCACGCACTACCGCAGCCCCTTCAACTTCAGCGACGCGAACCTCGAGGACGCGCGCGCGGCGCTGCAGCGGCTGTACACCGCGCTGGACACGGTCGCGCCCGGCGCGAGCGAGCTCGACTGGTCGCTGCCGCAGGCTGCCGCGTTCCGCGCCGCGATGAACGAGGACTTCAACACGCCGGTGGCGCTGGCCGTGCTGTTCGAGCTGGCCAACGAAGTCAACCGCACGCGCTC
>Ga0209797_10001773_pt1 | contig 10885 bp, 9 predicted proteins | sample DOMMetBare3Fresh_2_FD_187472 | JGI IMG/M metagenome (GOLD analysis project Ga0209797, IMG submission 187472) | Wetland sediment microbial communities from St. Louis River estuary, USA, under dissolved organic matter induced mercury methylation -... | ecosystem: Environmental > Aquatic >...
ACGGCGTCAAGGGCGGCGGCGGCGGCTTCGTGCTGCTGACCGGCGAGATCGGCGCGGGCAAGACCACGGTGTGCCGCTGCCTGCTCGAGCAGATCCCCAAGCGCAGCAACGTGGCCTACATCTTCAACCCCAAGCTGACCGCGCTGGAGCTGCTCAAGACGGTCTGCGAGGAGTTCCACATCCCGGTGCAGCACGAGGGCGTGGGCGCACCGACGGTCAAGGACTACCTCGACCCGCTCAACCGCTTCCTGCTCGACACGCACGCGGTGGGGCAGAACAACGTGCTGATCATCGACGAGGCGCAGAACCTCTCGGCCGGCACGCTCGAGCAGTTGCGGCTGCTGACCAACCTGGAGACCAGCGAGCGCAAGCTGCTGCAGATCGTGCTGATCGGCCAGCCCGAGCTGCGCACCATGCTGCAGCGGCCGGAGCTCGAACAGCTCGCGCAGCGTGTGATCGCGCGCTACCACCTGGAGGCCCTGTCGGAGAAGGAGACGATCAGGTACCTGCGGCATCGCATGGCGGTCGCAGGGCTGACGGGCGCATTCCCGTTCAACAAGTCCGCGATGCAACTGATCCACCAGCGCTCGCGCGGCGTGCCACGGCGCATCAACCTGCTGGCCGACCGCGCACTGCTGGGCGCCTACGCCGAAGGTGCCGCGGGCGTCGATCAGCGCATCGTCGCCAAGGCCGCTGCCGAGGTCTTCGGCGCCGAGGACCGCATCAAGCTGTTGCGCCGACTGCTGCCCTGGGGCCTGGGACTGGCGATGGGTGCCGCGATCGCCGGCAGTGCCGTGCTCTGGTGGCCACGCGAGGCCGTGCCGGCGCCACAAGCGGTGGCCAGGGCGGCGCCGAAGCCGGTCCAGGTCGCATCGGCGCCGGCGGTCGCCTCGGGCGTCGTGCAGGCGGCGGTGGCGCGGCCCGCCGCCCCGCGGTTCCTGAACGCGACTGAATTGGCCAGCCGCGCGCCGGCGACCCGCAGCGAAGCCGACGCCTGGCGCGAGCTCGCGCCACTGTGGGGCATTGCCCTGCCCGACGGTGCGGGCGATCCCTGCGCGATCGCGCAGCGCGCCGCGTGGCAGTGCTTTCGCCACAGCAACGGGGGCCTGGCGCTGATCCGCCAGCTCGACCGGCCCGGGCTGGTCACGCTGCGCGACGACGGCGGGCGCGGCGTGCACGCCTTGCTGCTGGGTCTGGACGACAAGAGTGCGCGCCTGCGCATCGCTGCCGAGACAGTCCATGTCTCGCTGGTCTCGCTGGCCACGCTCTGGCAAGGCGACTTCGCGACCTTCTGGCGCGCGCCCGAGGGCTACACCGGCGTGATCGCCGACGGCGCGCGCGGGCCTGCGGTGGACCTGCTGGCCGGCCAGCTGGCCACGCTGCGGGGCGAAGCCGCGCCGACGGCCCCTGCGGTCTACGACGCCGCGCTGCGCGCGCGCGTGCAGGCGTTCCAACTCTCGCAGGGCATCCAGCCCGACGGACGCGCCGGCCCGACCACCTTCATGCAACTGGCGCGCGCCGCCGGCAGCGCCCGCGAGCCGCGACTCGAACATGGATCGGGGATCGACCGATGAGCGCTGCACGGTCGCTCCGGAAGCGCTCGCTCCGCCTTGGGGGGACGGGCCGCAGGCCCAAGGGGGTCACATGAGCTACATCCTCGACGCCTTGAACAAGGCCGACAGCGAGCGCGAACGCAAGCGCAGTGCGGTGCCCGGCCTGCAGGCGCAGACCGACTATGCCTCGGACCGCGACCGCGGCGGCCTGCCCTGGCGGGCCATCGCCATCGGCAGCGCGGTCCTGGTCGCGGCCGTCCTGGCCTGGCTGATCCTCGGCCGAGACGAGCCCGCGCCACCGCCGCCCGTGGTGGCAATGTCGGCGCCGGCTGCCACGCCCATGCCGGTGTCGCCCGCTCCTGTCGCGCCGCTGCAGGCGTCACCGGCGCCCCCCATGCCGGTGCAGCCATCGCCCGCGCCTGTCACCACGGCGGCGCCAGCGGCACCCGTGGTGGCCGCCGCGCCCACCGCGCTGCCGAGCCCGCCGGCGCCAGGACCCGCACCGGCAGCGCGAGTCGCCAAACCCGTGGCCGCGGCACCGGCCGTGAAGCAGGCCGCAGCGGCGGCCAGTGCCCCGGCACGCGTGCCTTCACGCAGCGAACTGCCCGCCGAGGTGCGCGCCGCGCTGCCGCCGATCAACATCAGCGGTGCGGTCCATGCGCCCGCGGCCAGGGACCGCCTGTTGTTCGTCAACGGCGGCGTGCTGCGCGAGGGCGACGCGATCGCCGACGGCCTGACCATCGAGCGCATCGGCGCGTCGAGCAGCGTGCTGGTGTTCCGCGGCACACGTTTCGAAGTCAGGCATTGACCTTCAGTGCCCCGCGGTACAGCGCAAGGTAGCGCTGGGCCGACGTGTCCCAGCCGAAACGCTGCGCCATGCCGCGCTTTTGCACAGTGCGCCAATCACGCTGACGCTGCCAGAGCGTGAAGGCGCGGCGCAGCGCACGGCGCAGGTCGTCGCCGTCGAAACGCTCGAACATGAAACCGGTCGAGCGTTCGTCGGCCAGGTCCTCGAGCGAGCAGTCGACCACCGTGTCGGCCAGGCCGCCGGTGCGGCGCACCAGCGGCAGGCTGCCATAGCGCAGCGCGTACATCTGGGTCAGGCCGCAGGGTTCGAAGCGCGAAGGCACGAGCGTCACGTCGCTGCCGGCAAAGATGCGGTGCGACAGTGCCTCGTCGTAGCCCTGGCGCAGTGCCACGGCCCCGGGGTAGCGTGCCGCCGCAGCGCGAAAAGCCGCCTCGAGCGAGGCGTCACCGCTGCCGAGCACCACGAGCTGGCCGCCGCGCGCCACCAGGTCGTCGATCACATCGACGACGAGGTGCAGGCCCTTCTGCTCGGTCAGGCGGCTCACCGCGGAGAAGAGCGGCGCCTGCGAGCGCACCTCGAGTGCGCAGTCGCTTTGCAGCGCGGCCTTGCATTGCGCCTTGCCGGCCAGCCGGGCCGCGCTGAACGGCGCGGCGATCGACGCGTCTTCGGCCGGGTTCCACACCGCGTCGTCGACACCGTTCAGGATGCCGCTGACTTGCGCGCCGCGCTCGCGCAGCAGGCCGTCCAGCCCGCAGCCGTACTCCGGGGTCTGGATCTCGCGCGCGTAGGTCGGGCTCACGGTGGTGATGCGATCGGCGTAATGCAGGCCGGCCTTGATGAACGACAGTTGGCCGTGGAACTCGACACCGTGCAACGCCCAGGCCTCGGCGGGCAGGCCGAGCTCGGCGAACACGCCACGCGAAAACAGTCCCTGGTAAGCCAGGTTGTGGATCGTGAAGACGTTTGCGGCGCGCTGCACGCCTGGCGGCTGCGAGTAAGTCGCGTACGCGCCGGCCAGGCCCGCGTGCCAGTCGTGCCCATGCACGACCTGTGGTGCCCAGTCGCCGCAGGCGCCCTGTGCCAGCCGCGCGGCCGCCAGGCCGAGAAGCGCAAAGCGGCGGTGGTTGTCGGCGAAGGCACGGCCGCTGCCGTCGCCATAGGGCGTGCCCGGGCGCTGGTAGAGCGGGTCGTGGCGCAGCAGGTAGACCGGCACGGTGCGCAATGCCGGCGCATCCAGGTGGCCGAGCAGCAGTTGCGCCGGTGCGCCGCCCCAAGGTGCCTGCACGGGGCCGATGACCTGCACGTCGCGCAGCACCGCGGCCAGGGGCGGCAGCGCCGGCAACAGCACGCGCGCATCGGCACCGGCCGCGCCCAGCGCCTGCGGCAACGCGCCGAGCACGTCGGCCAGGCCGCCGGTCTTGACGAAGGGGTAGATCTCGGCGCCGACCAGCAGCACCCGCAATGCGTCGCCCGCGCTCACAGCCGGGCGAGCATCTCGCGCGTGATCAGCACCACCCCGCCGGCGGTGCGCTCGAAGCGCTGGGCGTCCGCCACCGCGTCCTCGCCGACCACCAGACCTTCGGGCATGTGGCAGCCGCGGTCGAGCACCACGTTCTTGAGCCGGCAATTCGATGCCACGCGCACGCCCGGCAGGATCACCGCCGACTCGATGTGGCAGAACGAGTCGATCCGCACGTTGGAGAACAGCACCGCGTTGACCAAGTGCGAGCCGCTGACGATGCAGCCGCCGGAGACCATCGTGTTGACCGCCACACCGTGCTTGTTGTCGGCGTCGGGGATGAACTTGGCCGGCGGCAGCTGGCGCTGGTAGGTCCAGATCGGCCATTCGTTGTCGTAGATGTCGAGTTCGGGGTTGATCGACGCGAGGTCGAGGTTGGCGCTCCAGAACGCGTCGATCGTTCCCACGTCGCGCCAGTACGGTGGCGCGCCGTTGGGGTTGCGGATGCAGCTCATCGAGAACGGATGCGCCAGCGCGCGGCCGTCGTCCACGGCGCGCGGGATCACGTCCTTGCCGAAGTCGTGGCTCGATTGCGGATTCGCGAGATCCTCCTCGAGCAGCCGGTAGAGGTAGTCGGCGTTGAAGATGTAGATCCCCATGCTGGCCAGCGACCGGTCGGTGTGGCCGGGCATCGGCGGCGGGTCGGCGGGCTTCTCGACGAAGCTGGTGATCTTGCGCTGGTTGTCCACCGCCATCACGCCGAAGGCACTGGCCTCGCTGCGCGGCACCTCGATGCAGCCGACGGTGCAGCCCGCACCGGACTCCACATGGTCGGTCAACATCAGCGAGTAGTCCATCTTGTAGATATGGTCGCCGGCCAGCACCATCACGAATTCGGGGTGCGAGCTCTGCAGGATGTCCAGGTTCTGGAACACCGCGTCGGCCGTGCCGCGGTACCAGTGCTCCTCGTCGACGCGCTGCTGGGCGGGCAGCAGGTCGACCACCTCGTTCAACTCGGCGCGCAGGAAGCTCCAGCCGCGCTGCAGGTGGCGCAGCAGCGAGTGGCTCTTGTACTGCGTGACCACGCCGATGCGCCGGATGCCCGAGTTGACGCAGTTCGACAGCGCGAAGTCGACGATGCGGAACTTGCCGCCGAAGTAGACCGCCGGCTTGGCACGCTTGTCGGTGAGCTGTTTCAGGCGCGAGCCGCGCCCGCCCGCGAGCACCAATGCAACGGTACGCCGCACCAGCTGGTGCGGCTGCGTGGACTGGGCTGACGTTGTGGCCATGAACGCGATCCTCCTGTCGACACATTCTGCGCCAAGGCTGTCCGCAAGCGGTCCGGGGTGTTCGCTAGGATCCGCCTGTCTTCAACTACTTATCGGAGCTCTCATGGGTCTGATGTCTTTCATCAAGGAAGCCGGCGAGAAACTGTTCGGCGGCGGGCAAGCCAAGGCGGCAGAGGCGGCGGTCCGGTCCGCGCCGACGCCCGAGAACGTGGCCGCGATGAGCGCGGCGGCCGGCAAGGCGATCGCCGACTACATCGGCACGCAGGGGCTGGCGGTCGATGGCCTGGAGGTTGCCTTCGACGCGCCCAGCAGCACGGTCACCGTCTCCGGCGTGGTCGGCGACCAGGCCACCAAGGAGAAGGTGCTGCTGTGCTGCGGCAACGTGGCCGGCGTGGGCGCGGTCAACGACATGCTGACCGTCAGCGCACCCGAGCCAGAGAGCCAGTGGCACACGGTCGTGAGCGGCGACAACCTCTCGAAGATCGCCAAGAAGTTCTACGGTGACCCCAACAAGTACCCGGCGATCTTCGAGGCCAACAAGCCAATGTTGAAGCACCCGGACAAGATCTACCCGGGGCAGTTGCTGCGGATTCCGCCGTTCTGATTCTTGCAGTGCGTCGGACTGCCTTCTAGCGCGCGCCAGGGCGGCTGGCCATCGCCTGGCCCATCCTGATCACCCCGCCCGGTTTCCAGGCCGCGTTGAACGCGAGCGGCTGCGAGGGAAACAGCAGCACCACGGTCGAGCCGAGGAGGAAGCGGCCCATCTCGGCGCCCTGGGCCAGCGTCACCGCCTGGTCGCCGTCGTAGCGCCAGTCGCGGATCGTGCCTGGGCGCGGCGGGTTGACGACGCCGTGCCACACGGTGGCCATGCTGCCGACGATCGTGGCACCGACCAGCACCAGGACCCACGGCCCGCGTTCGCCGTCGAACACGCAGACCACGCGCTCGTTGCGCGCGAACAGGCCTGGCACGCCGCGCGCCGTGGTCGGGTTGACCGAGAACAGCTCGCCGGGCACGTGGATCATGCGCGCGAGGCGGCCGGCGCAGGGCATGTGGATGCGGTGGTAGTCCTTCGGACTCAGGTAGAGCGTCGCGAAGTGCCCGTTCAGGAAGGGCCGTGCGAGCGCGGCATCGCCACCCACCAGCGCCTGCACGGTGTACGTGTGGCACTTGGCCTGCAGGATCGCATCGCCGTCGATCGCTCCGAGCTGGCTGATCGCGCCGTCGACCGGGCAGATCAGCTCGGCGTCGGCCAGCGGTCGCGCGCCGGGCGCGAGCGCTCGGGTGAAGAAGTCGTTGAACGTGGCATAGGCGGCGGGGTCGGGGTTCGCGGCCTCGGCCATGTTGACGCCATAGCGGTCGATGAACCAGCGGATCACGCGCGTGGTCATGGCGCCGCCGCGCGAGCGCGCCAGTTCGCCCATCAGCATCGTCAGCGCCTGCTTGGGGATGAAGTACTGCGGCAGCACCGCCATGCGGTCCGACACCAGGGGGCCGAGGGTGTCGGTCGGATCGGACATCAACGGATGGGGGCCAACTCGCGCAATGCCTTGACCGCGCCATGGCCCATCGCGGCGCCGAAGCGCTTGGCCAGGCGCTCGGCCACGTTGTCGTGCGGGGTGTAGTCGACCACGTCCTCGGCCTTGACCACTTCGCGCGCGACGAAGTCGAGGTTTCCGATCTTGTCGACCAGGCCCTGGCGCACCGCCTCGTCGCCGTTCCAGAACAGGCCCGAGAAAGTCTCCTTGGTCGCCTTCAGGCGATTGCCGCGTCCTTGCTTGACCACGGCGATGAACTGCTGGTGGATCTGTTCGATCATGGCCTTGGCGTAGGCAGTCTCCTTCTCGTTCTGCGGCGAGAACGGGTCGAGCATGCCCTTGTTCTCGCCGGCGGTGAGCAGCCGCCGTTCGACGCCCAGCTTCTCCATCGCGCCGGTGAAGCCGAAGCCGTCCATCAGCACGCCGATGCTGCCCACCAGGCTGGCCTTGTCGACGTAGATCTCGTCGGCCGCCACCGCGATGTAGTAGGCGCCCGAGGCGCACATCTCCTCGACCACCGCATAGACCTTCTTGCCGTGCTTGGTCTTCAAGCGCCTGATCTCGTCGTTGACGATGCCGGCCTGCACCGGGCTGCCGCCGGGCGAGTTGATGCGCAGCACGATGGCCTGCGAATGCTTGTCCTCGAACGCGGCCTTCAACGCCGAGACGATGCGCTCGGCGCTGGCCTCGCTGTCGGGTGCGATCTCGCCACGAACCTCCACCAGCGCGGTGTGCGGGCCGGACGGCGAGGCCGGCCCGCCGCGCGAGCCGAGGACGGCCATCAGCAACAGGAACAGCAGCGCCAGCCACATCAGCCGAAAGAAGATGCGCCAGCGCCGCTCGCGTCGCCGTTCGAGCAGCAGTTCGCGGCCGAGCGTCTCGAGCGCGGATTCCATCGTGCTGCGTTGGGGCGGCGGTGCGCCGGCCGCGGCCTGCGCGGGCACGGGTGCCGTGGGCGGCAGCTCGGAGGCGGCCGGATCGTCGGAGGCGTTCATGGTGTCGTGTTCTCCCCGCTCGGCGACGGCGCTTCATCATCGAAGCTCAGCGGAGCGATGTCTCGCGAAGGATACCAACTCACCTGACCGTCGCTTTCGGTCACGTCGATGGACATCAGCCGGGCACGCCCGCAAGGCCCGCCCAGGCAATGTCCGGTGGCCGGCGAGTACTGCGCGCCGTGCACCGCACAGATGATGGTGCGGCGCTCGGCATCGAGGAAGTCGCCGGGGTTCCAGTCGAGTTCGGTGGGCACATGGGCGCAGCGGTTGATGTAGGCCACCGCGCGGCCATCGATGCGCAGTGCAAAGCCGCGCGCCGGCTGGCGCCACAGCATCACGTCGAAGACCACGCCGCGGCCGCGCTCGGCGAGTTCGTCGCTGCGGCAGAGGTACTGAGCGGCTGGTTCATCCATGGGCGAGCAGCCAGTCGTGCAGTTCGCGCGTCGAGTGCGCGATGTGCAGGGGTGCGAAATCGGCGAACGACTCGTGGTCGTGCGCGCCGAAGGACACGGCCACGCGCGGCGTGCCGGCGTTGATCGCCAGCTGCAGGTCGTGCGTGGTGTCGCCGACCATCAGCGTGCGCCCGGGCTCGGCACCGAACTCGTTCATCAATTGCTGCAGCATCAACGGGTCGGGTTTGGAGGCGGTCTCGTCGGCCGTGCGCGTGGCGTCGAACAAACCTTTCAATTGCGAGTGGGCCAGTGCATCGTCCAGGCCGCGACGACCCTTGCCGGTGGCCACCGCGAGCCAGTGGCGGCGCGCCTTGAGTTCATTGAGCATCTCCAGCGTGCCGGGGAACAGGCTCAGCTCGTGCTGGCTCGCGAAGTAGTGGTGGCGATAGCGCTTGCCGAGTTCGGGGTAGCGCGACTCCGGCAGGCCAGGTGCCACATGGCGCAACGCGTCGGCCAGGCCCAGGCCGATCACATAGGCGGCGTCGGCGATGCTGGGCACCGGCGAGCCGACATCGCGGCAGGCGTTCTGGATACAGCGCACGATCAGGGCCGTCGAGTCGAACAGCGTGCCGTCCCAGTCGAACACGACCAGGTCAAAGCGTTGCGGCGTCACAGCGCCTCCAGCAGTCGCGTGCAGTCGTCAGGCAAGGCGGCTTCGAGGGCGATGCGCTCGCCGCTGGCCGGGTGTTCGAAGGCGAGGTGCCTGGCGTGCAGGAACATCCGCGCGAAGCGGTGCTCGCCGCGTGCCATCACACGGTTGGCCGCGAAGTCACCGTACTTCGGGTCGCCGACGATCGGGTGACCCTCATGCGCGAGGTGCACGCGGATCTGGTGCGTGCGCCCGGTCTTCAGGGTCACGTCGAGCAGCGTGTGGCCGCCGAACTGGCGCGCCACCTTCACCAGCGTGATCGAGCGGCGCGCATCGTCGCGCGCCGCGTCGACCGCGCGCACATGGCGCTCGCCCTGCGCGTCGAGCGTCTTCAGCAGCGCCACGTCGATCACCTTCTTGCTGGCAGGCCAGGCGCCGTTGACCAGTGCCGCGTAGACCTTGACCGTGCCGCGCTCGCGGAACTGGTCCTGCAGGTGGGTCAGCGCGCTGCGCTTCTTGGCCAGCAGCAGGATGCCCGAAGTCTCCTTGTCGAGCCGGTGCACGAGCTCGAGGAACCTGGCCTGAGGCCGTGCTCGCCGCAACTGCTCGATCACGCCGAAGCTCACGCCCGAGCCGCCGTGCACCGCCACGCCGGCGGGCTTGTCGATCGCCAGCAGGTGCTCGTCCTCGAACAGCACCGCGAACTCGCGCGCCGGCACGTCGGCGTCGGACCTCGCCTCGGCCATCCGCACTGGAGGCACCCGGACCTCGTCGCCCAGGGTCAGGCGCGTGTCGGCGGCCGCGCGTCCCTTGTTGATCCGCACCTCGCCGGAGCGGATCACGCGGTAGACATGGGTCTTGGGCACGCCCTTGAGTTCGCGCAGCAGGAAGTTGTCCAGCCGCTGGCCGGCGCTGCCCTCGTCGACCGTGATCCTGCGCACGGCCGGCGCCGCGGCATTCGCCCCTATAATCCGTTGGACCACGTTTGCGCCGCAAGTGCTTGATTCGCTACGAGTTTAGCGGGCGCTTCCAAGCCGGCGTGGAGGTGATGCAACACGCGCAACGTGCCGCGGGCCGTGGTCCCACAGTGACCCGGCAGCCGCGCGACGCGAGTGGCAGAGAAACGCGAATCCAACCCACGGCCGGCTCCGCCGACCGCGAAGAACAGAACAAGGTTTCCCAGGTGTCGGCCCCCGCCGGCACCCGCGTCCAGCCAAGGACCATGCCGATCCCGCCTGCCCCGACCCGCCACCCGCGCGCACACGATGCGCCGCGGGCCCGGTCGGCCGTGCGCGACGGCCAACGGTCCGCCGCGGCTGCCACGCACGCGCCAACGCCGCAGCCGCGCTGAACTCGCTCTCGCGAGCGACCACGCGGCCACGGTCCAGGGCGGTTCCTTGGTCGGGCTCGCGCGCCTCGTGCATCGATGTGAAGTGATATCGATGTTTGGAGACACGAGACAACATGAAACGCATGCTGATCAATGCGACGCAGCCCGAAGAGCGTCGCCTGGCGATCGTCGATGGCCAGAAACTGCAGGACTTCGAGACCGAGATCGAAGGGCGCGAACAGCGCAAGGGCAACATCTACAAGGCGGTGGTGACGCGCGTGGAGCCGTCGCTCGAGGCCTGCTTCGTCGACTATGGCGAGGACCGGCACGGTTTCCTGCCGTTCAAGGAAATCTCGAAGACCTACTTCAAGGAAGGCGCCTCGGTCCGTGACGCCAAGATCCAGGACGTCATCTCCAACGGCACCGAACTGCTGGTGCAGGTGGAGAAGGAGGAGCGCGGCAACAAGGGCGCGGCGCTGACCACCTTCGTCTCGCTGGCCGGCCGCTACCTCGTGCTGATGCCCAACAACCCGCGCGGCGGCGGCGTCTCCCGGCGCATCGAGGGCGAGGACCGCGAGGAGTTGAAGGAGAACCTCGACTCGCTCGAGTACCCGAAGGGCATGAGCCTGATCGCGCGCACCGCCGGCATCGGGCGCACCGCGCCCGAGCTGCAGTGGGACCTGAACTACATGCTCAAGCTCTGGGAGGCGATCGACGGCGCCGCCAAGGCGGGCAAGGGCGCGTTCCTGATCTACCAGGAAAGCTCGCTGGTCATCCGCGCGATCCGCGACTACTTCACCGCCGACATCGGCGAGATCCTGATCGACACCGACGACATCTACGATCAGGCCAAGCAGTTCATGAACCACGTG
>Ga0209797_10001775_pt1 | contig 10882 bp, 8 predicted proteins | sample DOMMetBare3Fresh_2_FD_187472 | JGI IMG/M metagenome (GOLD analysis project Ga0209797, IMG submission 187472) | Wetland sediment microbial communities from St. Louis River estuary, USA, under dissolved organic matter induced mercury methylation -... | ecosystem: Environmental > Aquatic >...
TTTGTCCGCTTACTAAAGCCACATGCCATGTAAATATGTTGTTATAATTTAATCCCGCGCCAGCAGAGCCATTAGCATTATACATTCTGAAATAACTCCAGGGAACAACAAACTCAACTCCATAACCGGCGTCAGAACCGTCTATATGTTGGTCAGTTAAAGTTTGTGAATTAAATTTTTCGATAATGCCATCAACATTACCTAATGCCGGATGTTGAACGCCACTATTAAAATTTCTAAAATATCCAGGCATACTCCAGCCATCCGCAGATCCTACTGTCCATTCTGAAGTATTGTTGGTTTTAGCCCTTGCTTCAGGTGCACTCATTATATTTCCTTTTACTGCATCGTACGAGCTTGCAGGGAAACCATTTGGTAAAGCAGCTTCATAATAACCCATTTCAATACTTGATCCGCTATTATTAAAAGTTAAATGAATAACCGGTTCACCATTTGCCATCCATCCATCCACATTGATGTCGATGAAATAATACAATGATACCTGGGCTGTATTGTTTTGTGGTCTTCTGAAAAAGAAATAAACATTAGCCTTGTCATAAGTAAATGCAAAATATCGAAGGTCACGATGATCCTGGCCTACTGCGTCCCTGTCATAATCTGTACCGGTACCTGCTTTTAATCCGTCTATTTGAACGTTAGCTGGCTGAAGTGGGGTACCGTAAGGAGTTGGTTCAAAACCGCTTTTTGGAGAACCTCCATAAAGAAATGCACCGGATATCCAATAATCCCAATCAGCAGTTGAACTACCATCGATTGTAAATAAATGTCCCGGTGCAGGTTTGGCAATTGTTGGCGATCCTGCAGGGCTTGGGCCTACATCGCCTGACTCGTTTGTACCAGTCCAATGTACAATATTACCGGCCCCACAAAGTTGTGCTTGCCCATAAGACTGGTAAGCGATACCAGCAGAGGCAAAAATTACGAATGAAAGTAAAATCTTTTTCATGCTTCAAGGTTTTTTTGTCCGCCAAAGCGAACGTTTTTAATAAATAGTTTTTACAGTTTACGAATACTACCCTTCGGCTCAAATTTTTCGGGGTAGCGTATATGATGATTTATTTCATCCACTTGTTAGTGGTGATTCATCAGGAGTTTGGAAACCTTGGCATTCAGAATAGGAAGGGACTTACCTGCCTTCGGCCGACAGGGCTTAGTTAGCTTCAATACAATAGAGGATCATTACTGATAGTTCAGAAGAATTGGAAAAATGTCTTGTGCTATAATGAATATTGCAAGAAGCAATAAGCATTGCAGCTACACTGTAGAGTTCAAACGAAATGGATTTTTTTAACCAACGGCTTTTTTGATAGGAGAGTGAGATTTAGAAAGGATTGATTTTCTCAATCAGAATGCTAAAATAATCAGAGTTTTTAATAATTCAAAACCCCCGGCTAATATTTCTTTAAAATTAGTGCCGGGGGAAGAAGTTTCAGGCGGATTAATGCCTTTATAATAATTAAAAAGATATTCTGCCCTGGTCTGTCTTAAATGGCTTATTGAACAACAAATTTATGTGTCTCAATAAGTTTGTTTGTCTTATCAGAGATTTTGAACAGGTAAAACCCTGGTCTCAAATTCTGAACTGATAATAATGAAGCAGCATTTTGCCATTCCTTCACCAACTTGCCTTCGGCATTAAATAACCTGACATAGTACATCAATTCCGGGTTTGAAAAAGCAATATTAACATTGCCGGCAGATGGATTAGGGAAAAGGGTTATTGAATTCAATCCCTCATTCTTCACTATTCGTATAGGGCTATATTCAAAATTTCCATTAATATCTACTTGTTTCAGCCGATACTGAATAATTGCTTTCTGATAAAAATTATCAACATAGCTATAGGAAATCTCAGAATTACTACTCCCTCTGTCAGCCAATGAATTTACAAACCCAATAGAGGTCCATGCGCCATCTCCTATTCTTCTTTCTATATAAAATCCTTTGTTTGAGAATTCCCCTGCTGTCACCCAGTTCAATATTACTGATTGGTCACTCTTTCTTACTTCAAATGATCTCAACTTGACCGGTAAAGCGGCACAGCTATTTTCAATTAAATAAAGAACAGAGTTGGGCAGTGATGCACTTTTTAACTCTACCCACAAATTCATATTGGCATAGGGCGCCAAGTTGGAATAAGGCAGGTAAGATAAAATTCCGGAACTATAGCTTGTGGTATTATTAATAATAATGCCAGACATGGTTTTTATTTTAAGAGTGTCCTTCAAAACATTAAACACATTGTCACCATCGTCAATATAAACGTCGTAGCTCACGGTCATAGATGCAGGATCAATTGAAAAGATCTGAACATCATAAGTTCTTGGAAGGTTACAGTTAAGCAAACCAATAACCCGTGGGTTATTTGCAAAAAACACAGTTCCTTTATCGAAACACTGCACTTGATTCATGGATTGAGACTCTGTTGACCACATATCAATAGTAAAAGATTGTGGTATGCTACATCCGCCGGGCACTGAAAGATTAATATTTGTGATAGTGAACCTGTCATAGCCTGCAGTTTCACTGGGGCCCAACGTAACAAACATATTAAGATATTGGGGTTGAACCTGTGTATCGGGGTTATAAACAGAATGAAGCTCCAAATGTTCCTGGAAATGATGGATCACAATTGTTGTTGCATTCACCAAGTCAGCTGATAGCGGAGGATCGTTATAAGATAAATTGGGGTAAACTGCAGTAGGCCAAATATGAAGCGCCATATACTTACTACCTGCATTCGTCCGAAGATCAAAATAAAGATCAATATTAATAATGCAATTCCCATTACCATCAGTATTGGAATAATTATAACGTACACCGGTCTGTGCAAAATCGCAGTTCTGGGCATTCAGGATATTGCTGGCGGCTGCCAGGATTACAAGTGCGGATATGATAAAAATCCTTTTCATAACAGAGGATTTAAGGTGAAGAATTTTATTTACTCTTCATTTCTTCCACATAGGAGTTATTTCAAAGAACAGCACGGAAAGATCTGAATACATGAAGTCCATTCATGCATTGCTAAATTAGAAATACCCTAAAGGATTAATTATGATTGCATGATATAAAGAAGGTGATTTTTATCAATGCAAAAAAGATAGCCGGATACTATTTGAACCGATATTAATGGGCAGATATCTTTTTGATCAATTGCATTGCTTTTTGCAATGTCTCCTTCGCAGTAAGATTTGTATTGTCAAGTAAAATTGCGTCGTCTGCCTGACGCAACGGGCTTTCTTCACGGTTACTATCTATATAGTCCCTCATTTCAAGGTTTGCTTTCACTTCCTCAATTGTGATATTGGGGTTTTTATCAAATAGTTCCTTAAATCTGCGTTCTACTCTTACCGCATTATCGGCAGTCAAGAATATTTTTAGCTCTGCCTTGGGGAAAACTACGGTTCCAATATCACGGCCATCCATTATAATGCCTTTCTTTTTACCCATATCCTGTTGTTGGTCGACAGCAAACTTTCTTACTTCTTTAATAGCTGCTACATCACTTACTTTTTCCGCCACAACCAGGTCACGGATCACATACTCCACATTTTCTCCATTCAAATGCATTTCGCTTTGCTGGCTATTATCATTATACACAAACTCAAGTGAAATTTCCTTCAAGGCTTTTTTAACTTCATTTTTATCAGTCCAGTCAACATGATTTCGCAGGAAATAAAGTGTGATAGCCCGATACATAGCACCACTGTCTACATATAAATAACCTAATTCTTTTGCAAGCTCTTTTGCCAAAGTGCTTTTGCCGCAACTACTCCATCCATCAATCGCTATAATAATTTTTTTAGCCATGTACCTGCAAAAGTAAATTACCGCTGGTGAAGGCGGTAATTTGTGATAAAATATCTTGTAATCAGGTCAAAATGGTTTTTTTGCTTCCTGAAATTTTACTCCTTCAAATTTTGGAGTCAGTTTCATGTTGTAAAAAATAAATGAATAAATATCTGCCGTTGTTTCCAATCCTTTTCTAAGATTACTTGCACCGTGACCAGAATTTACATCAATGCGGATCATTGCCGGGTTGCTGCCTTTATATTTTTCCTGCAATGTAGCCGCATACTTAAATGAATGCGCAGGCACTACCCTATCATCATGATCAGCAGTGGTAATTAATGTAGCAGGGTAATTTAATCCTGCTTTTATATTATGTATAGGTGAATAAGCATATAGATTTTTAAAATCACTTGCGTTTTCACTGCTGCCATACTCTGCTATCCAATTCCATCCGATAGTGAACTTATGGAAGCGAAGCATATCCATTACACCAACCTGAGGGATTGCCACTTTACACAAATCGGGGCGCTGATTAATAACCGCACCGACTAACAAGCCGCCATTTGATCCACCTTGCAATGCGAGGTAATCTTTTGAGGTATATTTTTTCTCTATCAAAAATTCGCCAGCCGCAATAAAATCATCAAACACAGTTTGCTTTTTAAGACGCATGCCTGCTTCATGCCATTTTTCACCATACTCACTGCCTCCACGTAAGTTGGCAATACAAAAAACTCCGCCTTGCTCAAGCCATGCAATTCTTGTTGGGGAAAAAGTAGGATTGCTGGCAATATTGAACCCACCATAGCCATAAAGTATTGTTGGATTCTTGCCATTCTTCTGTGTTCCTTTTTTATAAACAATGAACATGGGCACTTTCACCCCATCCTTACCTGGATAAAACACTTGTTCTGTTACATACTCTTCAGGATTAAATTTTACTTCCGGTTTTCTGAAAACTGTGCTTTTCCCGCTTGCAATGTCATAACGATAAATAGTTGGAGGGAAAGTAATAGAAGTAAATGTGTAGAAAACGAACTTATCATCGTGTTCACCACCAAAACCTCCGGCAGTTCCAAGTGCAGGCAACTTCACTTCTCTTTCAAGTTTTCCATTAAAGTCATATACATACACACGGCTGGTAACATCTTTTAAATATGTAATAAATAATTTGCCGCCCGATGAGGTAACTGAAGAAATGTTTTCAGGTTTTTCAGCAATGATCGTTTTCCAATTTGAAGGATCGGGATTATTTGGATCAATTGAAATAATCCGGCGGTTCAATGCTCCGTCATTTGTAAGTATCAGAAATCGTCCGTTTACTTCTTCTATAAAATTATAATTATACTCCCCTACTTCTTTTATTACCGGCTTAAATGTTTTATCACTGCCTTCGAAATACCAAAGTGCATTTCCATCTTTTCCTTTTCCACGATCAGAGATATTTAAAAAAACATAGCGTTCATCTTCGCTGGTGAATACACCATGAAATCGCTGAGGATTCGCCGCATCTTCATATACAAGTTTATCCTGATCTTGCGAGGTGCCAACCTTATGATAATACACCTGGTGATTTTCATTTTTAGTTGACAACTCAGTTCCCTTTTCAGGTTTTGGATAACGGCTATAATAAAACCCATCTCCTTTCCATGATGCTCCAGAAACTTTTACCCATGCCAATGAATCGGGCAAATATTTTAACGTAGTCATATCCATTACGAAAAATGTTCGCCAATCGCTTCCACCAATTGTTTTACCAACCACTGCATATTTGCCATCTTTTGAGAGTGCAAAAGCCCCGAGGCCGGCAGTGCCATCAACAGAAAATTTATTTGGATCTAAAACGAGCTCAGGTTCACCACTCAATCCTTTCTGGCGATAAAGAATACTTTGATTTTGCAAACCATCATTTTTTGAAAAATAGAAATACTCATTCTTTCTTGATGGCGAAGTGTATTTCGGATAATCATTAATTTCCTCCAGCCTCTTGAGCCATTGTGCACGGAAAGGAATTTTTTCAAGATATCCGAATGTCACTTTATTCTCTTCCGTCACCCATTGTTTTGTTTCATCACTGCGATCATCTTCTAACCAACGATAAGGATCAGCCACCATTGTACCATGATAATTAGTTACAGTATCCACTTTCTTTGTAGCAGGATAGTTGTATTGTGCAAACAAAAAAGCTGGCAGGAAGTAAATAAGCGATAGAAAGATCTTTTTCATATGTTCTTTGTTTAGTAAATAAAATTAGGGATAAGCTATTGCAAAAAACCGGATTACTGTCGAAAGGCGTCAGGTGGTGACAAGTGTCTGTGTGAAAAAAACAGGATAAAAAAACAAAACATTATTTTTGGCGGCCGGTTAATCCAATAAAATTCAAACAGTTGTTTGTTTTTTAGTTTAACCTTTAAAACTGATATGGGAAATAAAGTAACAAAAATCGGAGTATTAACTTCTGGCGGCGATGCCCCGGGAATGAATGCCGCCATAAGAGCTGTTGTTAGAACAGGGCTTTATCATGGACTGGAAGTGTATGGTATTATGCGTGGCTACCAGGGACTGATCGATGATGAGATCATAAAAATGGAAACCAAGTCGGTGGCAAATATCATTCAGCGTGGCGGTACAATTTTGAAAACAGCCCGTTGCAAAGAATTTTTTGACTACGAAGGAAGGAAAAAAGGATACGAGAATTTAAAAGACCGTGGTATTAACGGCCTCGTAATCATCGGTGGCGATGGGTCTTTTCGCGGCGCTGTTAAGTTCAGCCAGGAGTTTGACATTCCCTGCATCGGTTTGGCAGGCACGATTGATAAAGATATTTATGGAACAGATTTTACCATCGGTTTTGATACAGCTGTGAACACCGCAGTTGAAGCAATCGATAAAGTAAGAGACACGATGGATGCACATGATCGTATCTTTATTATTGAAGTGATGGGTCGTGATGCAGGGTATATTGCCTTGCATAGCGGTATTGCTACCGGTGCTGAAAACATTTTAATTCCAGAAAGAAAAACTGACATCAACGATATCGTATCATCACTCCAGGAAAAAGAAAGAAGAAAAAAATTAGTGAATCTTATCGTAGTTGCAGAAGGTGATGATTTTGGCGGCGCAAACGAGGTACATAAAATTTTGAAAAATAAATTGCCGAATGCAGAAATAAGAGTTTGCATACTCGGGCATATACAAAGAGGCGGTTCACCATCCTGTCTTGACAGGCTTATTGCAAGTCGCATGGGCTATCATGCAGTTGAAAGTCTTATAGAAGGAAGGTACAACGTATTCGTTGGAATTATGAATAACAAAATGCATTACATACCACTTGAAAACGCAGTAAAGAATAAAGCAAAGATCAGCGAAGAGTGGCTGAAGATCGTAAAGATATTGGCCAGTTAACACCCTGACCCCTAAAGGGGAACCTGGACAGGTTTGTATGAAAATATTTGAACGTTCATTAAAATGAAAGTAATAATTGTGTAACCGGCTTTTGTAACACTATTCAACTTTAGTTGCGTCGCACACTTCAGCTTTCAGTTTTCTAATGAGCACTGTTGAAAAACATTATTACTAATAACAATTAACAAGCAACCCGCTACACTCCATGAGCAAAAAAGTAGAAAAGTATTTTCAAAAGAACATGAACAAAGAAGCCGGTGTTCAGCATACAAATCACCGGACTAAAATCGTAGCCACCGTAGGCCCGGCATGTGATACTTATGAAAAACTGTTAGACCTTGTAAGAGCCGGCGTCAATGTTTTTCGTTTGAATTTTTCTCACGGATCACACGAAGACAAAACAAAGATCATTGAGCATATTCGTAAAATAAATAAAACGGAGCCTTATAACATTGCCATACTCGGCGATCTGCAAGGTCCCAAATTAAGAGTGGGTGAAATTGAAAACGGCTCAATTGAAGTTGCGGAAGGTGATATTCTCACATTCACCAATGAAAAAGTAGTTGGCACAAAAGAAAAGATCTATGTTTCATATCCGAATTTCCACAGCGATGTGAAGATTGGCAATATTATCATGATCGATGATGGAAAACTGGAAGTGTCTGTCCTTAACATCGAAAAGAATAATGATGTAAAAGTTGTAGTTACGCTGGGCGGAACTCTTTCTTCAAAAAAAGGAATTAATCTTCCCGATACAAAAATTACATTGCCCGCACTTACGGATAAAGACCTGACCGATCTTGATTTCATCATTGATCAGAAATTAGATTGGGTAGCACTTTCATTTGTTAGAAATGTAAAAGACCTCATCATTCTCCGAAATAAGCTGGAAGAAAAGAAAAGTAAAACAAAGATCATTGCAAAGATCGAAAAACCTGAGGCTGTTGAAAACATCCGCGACATAATTGTAGAATCAGACGGTATCATGGTTGCCCGCGGCGATCTTGGCGTTGAATTACCAATAGAAAAAGTTCCGCTGATACAAAAACAAATTATCAAAAAATGTATTCATCGTGCAAAGCCTGTTATCGTTGCTACGCAAATGATGGAAAGCATGATCGAAAGAACAAAACCAAACCGCAGTGAAATAACTGATGTGGCCAATGCCGTGCTTGAAGGCGCCGATGCAGTAATGCTAAGCGGTGAAACAGCCACAGGAGCACATCCTACATTGGTAGTGGAAACAATGAAAAAAATTATCGTAGAAGTTGAAAGCACAGATTATCCTTATAACCTGGAAGATGAATTGGTGCCGCAACCACATTCTCCATCTTTTATAAGTGATGCGATCTGCTATAATGCATGCAAGCTTGCAACAGATGTAGAAGCACAGGCATTGATCGGAATGACACAAAGCGGCTATACTGCTTTTATGCTTAGCAGCTACAGGCCAAAAGCTCCGTTATTTATTTTCACAAAAGAAAAAAGTTTAGTTAACCAGTTAAGTCTTAGCTGGGGCGTACGGGCATTCTTTTATGATGAAGAAGAAAGTCTTGATGACATCATCTTTGATCAAATAGAAATTTTAAAAGAAAGAGGTTTTTTAAAAAGCGGTGATGTTGCGGTAAGTACAGGAAGCACACCTGTTCATCTTCATTTACCAACAAATACACTTAAGATCACTAAACTTGATTAAATAAAAAAGCATCGCTGGATTTCTCCATCATGCTTTTTCTTTTCTATTTATATCTTTATCGCCACAAAACAAGAATGGTTGCGGCCAATACATGACCAAGTACATGATACCCGCTGTTAATCAGGTATAAGTTTGCCGGTTTGTTTTCATAAACATAATTAATGCTTACGGCTGTGGTTGCAAAAGCAAACCCTGTAAGCAATCCAAGTTTTATTCCGTATAAATAATTGTCATCAAAATTGACCATGTGTATGACGAGGGAAAGACCAAAGCAAACAATAAAAATGAGGATTAATGTAGATATCATCATTGCGCCCATCCCTTTTTTCAGATCGGGATTGTTCATATCAAGTTTTATAAGTTGGGCCCATTTAGTTCCGAACAATGCTTTTGAATACCATACAGCGCCAAGCATAAAATAGGCAAGCGAAGCAACTAAAATTGCCCACCAGTTCAGGTGTGAGAAAATTTCAAAATTCATAATTGTTGATTTTGGTTTGAATGTAAAAGCTATAAACAATAAACGGATTTTCAAAAATTCCTTTTGCAGACAAAAAAGCCTGCTGAAAATCAGCAGGCTTTCGATTGATCACTTGTTGTGTTACAATCTTTTTATTTTAATATTTCTGAACCATACCTTATCGCCATGATCCTGTAAACATATTTTTCCTTTTTTAAATGTTCCGAAGTCTGCCCATTGTTTAAATTTACTTCCTGCTATCATTTTCTTCCAATTATCATCCCACATTGTAGTTGATATTACATTTTCTCCATTGAGCCAGAAATCCAATTTGCCATTCACTGATTTTATTTCAACCTGGTTCCATTGCAAAGCTGGCTTTACTGTTTCCTTACTGCAACTGATAAGATCATACAGATCGCCGGCTCTATGTTTTGGATATTTACTATCATCATGTTTTTCATTATCGAGTATCTGCATTTCAGGCCCTGTCCAATATGGCTTACTGTATGCAGTATCTTCATGCACATAAAACATAATACCACTATTACCAGCTGTATCAACTTTCCACTCAAGCTTTAAATGAAAATTCTCAAACTCCTGATTAGTCACTATATCCTGCGAAAGAGTGTCTTTTTTTAGTGACCCGTCAAAATGAAGAGTACTGTCCGAAACTTTCCATGCATAGCCTGCAGAGGCGGCGCCATAACTATGCCATCCTTCGGTTGATGTGCCATCAAATAAAGATTGCCACCCATCTTTTATTTCATCTTCGGTAAGCAAAGAATTGTTATTTGACACAGGTTCACTTTCTATTTCTTCTTTCTTGTCAGAAGAATTATCGTTACATGCAATTAAAGAAATTGCTGTAAGGCAGTAAAGAAGTCTTTTCATTAATTTCATTTATTTTTTTAGCAACAGAATATATTTTGCAAGCGCCTCTACATCTTCTTTTGCTACTGCTGTATTAGGAGGCATAGCAACTTCGCCCCAAACTCCGCCGCCGCCATTTGTTATTTTGTTTACAAGATAATTGAAGGCAGTATCCTGACCGGCATATTTAGCGGCCACATCTTTCCAGGCAGGCCCAATATTCTTTTCATCGGTTTTATGACATGTGGCACATATTGTTACTCTACCAAGCACTTCAATTCCTTTCTGATAATCAGGATTATTAGAATTATCAACGGGTTTTTCTTCTTTTTTTGCCTCACCTGATTTCTCTTTTTCACCGCCGCCACATGCAGCTAATAAACTTATAATTGCCATCAAAAAAATTGCTTTTTTCATATCGTTAGTTTTTTTAAGTTGGTAAAGTTATTTATTATTCTAATCCTAAAACCTTTCTGTTAAATTTTTCATCGTTTGCCTGCCCAGCAAAGTCATCAAATGCTTTTTCTGTAACACGTATAATATTCTTTTTAATAAAATGAGCACCTTCTCTTGCGCCGTCTTCAGGATGTTTGATGCAACACTCCCACTCCATCACAGCCCAACCTGTATAATTA
>Ga0209797_10001776_pt1 | contig 10869 bp, 13 predicted proteins | sample DOMMetBare3Fresh_2_FD_187472 | JGI IMG/M metagenome (GOLD analysis project Ga0209797, IMG submission 187472) | Wetland sediment microbial communities from St. Louis River estuary, USA, under dissolved organic matter induced mercury methylation -... | ecosystem: Environmental > Aquatic >...
GATCCGCTGCTTGACGTTGCGGATCGCTTCCAGCGCGTTGACGCCGAAGCGCGCCACCGCAATGCCCGACACCACCTCGCCTTCACCGTTCAGTTCCGTAATGCCGCGCCGCTCGTCGGGCCCCATCTCGACGCGCGCCACATCGCGCACACGCACAGGTGTGCCTTTTTCAGCGCGCACGACGAGGTCTTCAATGTCCGCCGCGCCGCGCAAGTAGCCGCGGCCACGCACCATGTACTCGGTTTCGGCCAACTCGACCACGCGCCCGCCGACATCGCGGTTCGAATCGCGGATCACCTGCGCCACGCGCATCAGCGGCACGCCATAGGCGCGCAGCTTGTTGGGGTCGACCACCACCTGGTACTGCTGCACAAAGCCGCCGACCGACGCGACCTCGGAGATGCCCTGCGCCTTGGTCAACTGGTAGCGCAGGTACCAGTCCTGCAGCGTGCGCAGTTCGGCGAGTGTCTTGTTCTTCGCTTGAACGACATATTGGTACACCCAGCCGACCCCGGTCGCATCCGGACCGATCTGCGCAGTGACGCCGCGCGGTAGACGCGAGCCGGCGAAGTTCAGGTACTCGAGCACGCGCGAGCGCGCCCAGTAGATGTCGGTGCCGTCTTCGAAGATCACGTACACAAAACTGGCGCCGAAGAATGAGAAACCCCGCACGACCTTGGACTTCGGCACCGACAGCATTGCGGTCGTCAGCGGATAGGTGACCTGATCCTCGACCACCTGCGGCGCCTGGCCCGGGTACTCGGTGTAGACGATCACCTGCACGTCCGACAGATCGGGCAGTGCATCGAGCGGCGTGCGCATGACGGAAATCACGCCGGCGAAAATGACCGCGAGCGTGCCGAGTGCGATCAGAAACGGATTGCGCGCAGACCAGGCGATCAGGCGTTCAAGCATCGGCAAGACTCCAAAGCGTTTTCACCACAGAGACACAGGCAACAACAAGAAAGAACAAAACCAGAGAAGCACTATTTGTTCCTCTCGGTGCTCTCCGTGTCTCGGTGGTGAACTCGTCCTTCTTCACTTCTTCGGCTCGATCTTCGTCACGACCCACTCGCCCGGCTTGCGTTCGACGAATTCGAACTGGATCGGCGTTCCCGGCTTGGCGGCTTTCGCGATCGCGTCGTTGGCCGGCATGAACTCCATCTTCATCTTCGGCCAGTTCAGCGTCGGGACCGGCTCGTGCGCAATCAGAAGCGTGCCGCTCTTGGCATCGACCTCGACCAGCGTGCCGGTCGCCTGATGGCTGGTTGCGACTTTCTCCTTCGCGGCCGTGCTGCCGCCGCCCATCCCGCCCAGCGCCGCTTTCAGGTTGCTTTCGGCGTCGATCAGGAAGTTGGCGGCGACGACCACGGTCTCGCCTTCCTTCACGCCGTCGAGAATCGCCACGTATTCGTCCCCTCGGCCACCGAGCTTCACCTCGCGCGGTTCGAAGCGGCCTTCGCCGAGATCGATCAGCACCACGCGCCGCGTGCCGTTGTCGATCACCGCCGAGTTCGGTACTGCGAGCACGGTGCCGACGGCAGTCGGCAACTCGACCTTTGCGTACATCGCGGGCTTCAGCCGCCCGCCGGGGTTCGCGAGCTCGATACGAACCTGCGCGGCGCGCATCTCCGCTTTCATGGTCGGATAGACGTAGGTCACGCGGCCGTTGAAGTTCTCGCCCGGATACGCCTCGAAGCGGACAAGCGCGGCCTGTCCCACGCGCACGCGGCCGATGTCCTGCTCGAACACGTCGGCGATCACCCACACGCTCGACAGATCGGCGATCTGGTACAGCATCTCGCCCGGCATGAAGCGCATGCCCTGCGTCGCCTTGCGTTCGATCACGATGCCGCTCGCCGGTGCGCGAAACGTCAACGTGCGCCGCGCTGCGCCGCCCGCGGTCAGGCTCGCGATGTCGTCGTCGGTCACGTCCCAGTTGCGCAATCGCGCCAGCGCCGAGTCCGCGAGCCGCTTCATGCCGGCCTGTGTCTGCGCGTCGGCATCCTTCAGGCTCGCCAGTCCCTGCATCGCCACCGCGTACTCGCGCTGTGCTGCGAGCAGTTCGGGGCTGTACGCCTCGAACAGCGGCGCGCCGCGCGCGATGTACTGCCCGGTCGCATTGACATGCAGGCGCTCGATGTAGCCCTCGTACTTCGCGGTGATCGTGTTCTGGCGCCGCTCGTCGATCTCGACACGCCCGCTCGCGCGCACGACGGCATCGAGTGCGCGCTTATCGACCTTCGCGGTACGCACGCCCAGCTTCTGGATTTTCTCCGTGCTGATCTTGATGCCGCTACTGGTTTCTTCCTCGCCTTCGAATACGGGGACATAGTCCATCCCCATCGAGTCCTTCTTCGGCGTCGGCGACGTGTCCGGCAACCCCATCGGGTTGCGGTAATAGAGCGGCTTGCGCTCGTCCTTCTTCGCGGCGCCGGCCTTGGTGATCTTGCCGGCGTCGGCCACCGGCGCTGCGACATGAGCGCCCTGGCGCGTTCCGGCCCAGTAGCCAATCGCGGCGGCGGTGAGCGCCACGACCAATGCGATACCGATGGCGGACTTGTTCATAGCGCTTCTCCCAGCAGCCGTTCGATCTCGGCCTGCTTCATGCGTGCCTCCGCGCGCGTGCGGATCAGTGTCAGCCGCGCCTGGCGGATCTGGCGCTGGGCTTCAAGCACGGTGGTGAAGTCCACCTTGCCGGATTCGTAGCCTGCAAGCGCGGCCTGCAGTGTCACTTCCGCCTGCGGCAGGAGACTCGCGCGCGTCAGCGTCTCGACGCGATGTGCGGCTTCGAACGCGGCGACGTTTTCGCCCATCTGCGCGAGCAGATCGTTCAGCTGCGCCTCGCGCCGCGCCTGCGCGGCCGCGATCATCGACAGAGCCTCGCGCTCGTCGGCCCGGCGCGCGCCTTGCTGCAGTGGAATGTTCACCTCGAACATCAGTTCCCACTCGGCGATGCGGTTGCGCATCTGGATCGGTGACAGGCCGAACGTGAATTCCGGATAACGATTCGCGAACACGGAGTCCTTGTTCTTCTCGGCGGCGCGGATGCGCGCGTCCTCGGCTTTCAGTTGCGGGTTGCGCGCCAGCACGCGCTCGCGCAGCGATGCCAGATCGACCTTCGCCAGCGACGGCAGCGCGCCTTCGCCGAGCGGCTCCGCGAGCGGCGCATCGGAGGCGCGCGCGAGCAATCCGTTCAGCCGCGCCCGGGTCGATGAAACATCGGCCTCGAGCATGGCGATGTCGGTGCGCATCGTCGTACGTTCGATCTGCGCTCGGATGGCATCCTGCTGCGGCGCAAGTCCGCCCGCGTAGCGCACCTGCGCGACCGATTCAATACGGTCGATCAGCGCAAGCACTTCGCGGTTCTGGGTCAGGCTGGCGGTGGCCTGCTGGTAGCGCGCGAACGTGGATTTGATGCGCATCGAGAGCTCAGTCCACGTAGTGTCGGTGCGATGCGCGGCCTCATCGGCGCTGGCCTGTGCGGCGTCGCGCTTGGCATCGCGCTTGCCCCATGACGGAAACGTCTGCCGGAACTGATAGCGCGTGGCACCGACGCGCCCAGGCAGCAGGTTCGGGCTCGACGCGCCGCCGTTGTCGATGTCGCGCAGTTCGACCTGGAACATCGGGTCGGGCAAGGCGCCTGCCGGCAGCACGCGCTGCGCAGCGGCGTCGGCTTCAAGCCGCATGGATCGCAATTCAGGATGCCGCGCGGCCGCGTACGTGAGGAGTCCGTCGAGCGTGGCGCCCAGATCGGGTGGCGCCGTCGGCATGGAGGCGGGCAATTGCGCCAGCGCCACGCTGCACGCCAGCGGCGTGCAGGCCGCGAGGAATCTGACCAGCGGTTTCACGGTGATTACCTCACTTGTAGCTCGCCCAGACGCGCGCTGTGCCATCTTCTGCGACCAGCAACACGTTGAACATGTCCTTCTGCCCCTTGTACTCGGGGCCGTCCATGCCGGGCGAGCCGATCGGCATGCCAGGCACGGCGATGCCGAGCGCGGCCGGCTTGTCGCGCAGCAGCCGCTTGACTTCGGCAGCCGGCACGTGGCCTTCGACCACGTAGCCGCCCACCACCGCAGTGTGGCAGGAGCCGAACTTGTCCGGCATGCCGAAGCGTGCGCGCCAGGTTCGCGAGTCCTCGACGTCATTGACCTTCACCTTGAAGCCGTTGGCTTCGAGATGTCTGATCCAGTCCTTGCAGCAGCCGCAGCTCGGGCTCTTGTAGACCTCGAGCAGCGGCAATGCAGGCTGCGCGCCGGCCGACAGCGGCGCAGCGGCCAATACGGCGAGCACCTGCAATACGGCGCGACGGGAAATACCGGTGTTCATGCGTTTCTCCTTCAAGCGGTCGACGTTCGACCGGGAACCTGGATCAAAAGGCAAAGCGCGGGCGCGTGGCCGCGCATGCCGACGTCAGGTCAGGGAGACGCAATACAAAATGATCAGAGGTGGCGCAGTCGCGTGCGCCAGGCCGAGGTGCGGAGACTGCGACGCGGGCTGAGGAAAATCCAGCGCACGTTCGATGCGCAGCGCGAGCGGCGGCGCGGCAAACGCGACCGCGATGCCACCGGAAACCTGCTCGTCGGAGTTGCAGTGCTTGTAGCAAAGAGACGACTCCGGGTCGCCCTGATGCACGCATCCGGTTGCAGCGACCGCCGCAGCGTCGGCGAGGCTGAGCGCCGCATGCGATTCGCTCGGCGCTGAAGTTGCCAGCTTCAACGTCGGGCAAGCGTGGGCAGCCAGCGACCATTGCGTCAGCAACAGCGCACACAGCACGATGGCGATCGTGCGCAGGCGAAGGAGGCGGTTGAGCTTCATGTGGAGGAGTACCGGTCGCTGTCGTAACGATAAACGTTACACACAGCCGTCGCGCGCAGGCTAACGGCGAGTGCGAGCGGCGCGTTTGCGTTAGCGCAAGAGAACCATCGGCCGCCAGCGCTGCGAGGGTGTCGTTTGCAGTCGATCATCGTCCGAACCTTTCAATCAGCGCCGGCCATTGCGTACGCACCGCACTTTCGCCGGCGCTAATCAGCGCGGCGTCGTGATCCGGACGCCGCGCCAGTGCATGCACGTCGAGCCGAATCGCATCATCTGCACGGCGTTCGATCATTGCGGCGGCGCCGGCTGGAGCGCGGTGATCAAATAGCCGCCGCCGGGCGGCTTTTCGACCGCGAACAGCACCTTGTCGCCGACCTTGAACTGGTCGAGCCATTTCGGATCGCTGACGGTGAACACCATCGTCATCGGCGGCATGTCGAGGTTTCTGATTTCCCCATGGCGCAGCGTGATCTTGTTCGTGTCCTTTTGAATCCTGCGCACTTCGCCCGGATACATCTCGGCGACCGCGGGTGTCGCGGCGTGATGGCCGGTGTGCTCGTCCTTTTTCTCCTGCGCCAGCGGCGCGCTGCCCGCGATGGCCAGCACTGCGATAACGATGGATGCAAGCTGCTTCATAAGGGGTTCTCCGCGGTGACGACGATCGTGCCGACCATGCCCGCCTGCAGTTCGTTCCAGGTGTGGCCGCCGATCAGGCACGCGAATTTGAAGGTCCCGGGCTGGTCGAACTGCCAGACGATCTCGCCCTGTTTGCCCGGAGCGACGTGCGCCATGTAGGGCTCGTCGTGTTCCATATCGGGAAACTTCTTCATCAGCTCGGCGTGCTCGGCCAGTTCTTTCTCGGTGCCGAGCACGATTTCATGCATCACCTTGCCGCGGTTACGCGCGACGATGCGAATCGTCTCACCTCGCCGGACCTTGATCGTGCCGTGCGAGAAATGCAGCGCATCGCTCATGTCGATGGTGATCGTGCGCGCGACCTGCTGCGGATCGCCGGTGCGACCGAATGCCGTCTCCACCGCTGCCTGTTCGACCTTGGCGGCGTGGGGTTTTGGCCCGTGGGCCCAGACGGGTGCGTGAAAGAGGCTGGCAAACATGCTGAGCGCGAACAAATGCCGTTTCAATTCGTTTCTCCTTCCGTGAAAGTCAGTGGTTGCCGCGCGGCTTGCGTGCCGCGAGTGTCTGCGCATCTGCCTGCGGCTGCGCCGCCCGTGCCGGCGCGGGCAAGCTGCCGGTCCATTCGTACGCGACGGTGCCGGCCGGATGCTTGAACCAGCCCGGGTCCTTGTAGACGCCGCGCGGCAGGTCGTCGCGCACCTTGACCACGCTGAACATGCCGCCCATTCCAACCGGCCCGAACGGACCGAAGCCGGTCATCATCGGGATTGTGTTATCGGGCAGCGGCATTTCCATCTCCTTCATGTCGTACATGCCGCGCTCGCCCATCACCATGTAGTCGGGCACCAGCTTCATCATCTTGTGCACGACGTCGCGGTGATCGACGCCGATCATCGTCGGCACGGTGTGCCCCATCGCGTTCATCGTGTGGTGCGACTTGTGGCAGTGAATCGCCCAGTCGCCGGGATGGATCGCGTCGAACTCGAACGCGCGCATCTGTCCGACCGCGACATCGATGCTGACCTCGGGCCAGCGCGCCGCCCTGGGTACCCAGCCGCCGTCGGTGCAGGTGACCTCGAAGTGGTAGCCGTGCATGTGGATCGGATGGTTGGTCATCGTCAGATTGCCGAAGCGGATGCGCACGCGCTCGCCGGTGCGGGCGACGAACGGATCGAGCCCCGGATAGATACGGCTGTTCCAGCACCACAGATTGAAGTCGAGCATGGTGTTGATCTTCGGCGTTGCCGATCCGGGCTCGATGTCGAACGCGTTGAGCAGGAACACGTAATCGCGGTCGACCGGCATGAACTTCGCATTCTTCGGATGTACGATGAACATGCCCATCATCCCCATCGCCATCTGCGTCATTTCGTCGGCGTGCGGGTGGTACATGAAGGTGCCCGACTTCAGCAGCTCGAACTCGTAGACGAACGTCTTCCCCTCGCCAATCGGCGGCTGCGTGAGCCCGCTGACGCCGTCCATTCCATTGGGCAGCAGCATGCCGTGCCAGTGGATCGACGTCGGCTCAGGTAGCTTGTTGGTGACGAAGATGCGCACGCGGTCACCTTCGACCGCCTCAATCGTCGGGCCCGGCGACTGGCCGTTGTAGCCCCACAGGTGCGCCTTCATGCCGGGCGACATTTCGCGCACCACCGGTTCGGCGACCAGATGGAATTCCTTGACGCCGTTGTTCATCCGGAAAGGCAACGTCCACCCGTTCAGCGTCACGACCGGGTTGTAGGGGCGGCCGGCCGCAGGTGACAGCGGAGGCTGCGTGGCGGCGCTCGACTGCGTCGGCGCCTCGGGCACGGCGGCCTGCGCGGCACGCGACACCGCAGCGGCACCGAGCAGTCCGGCCGCGCCACGCAGGAAATTTCGTCTGTGATTCATGAAGACTCCGGGGTCAATGCGGTGAACCGCCGCCGCCGGCGGCGGCGCGCGGGGCGGGTTCGAACATGCGGGGCGCCGCCTCGGGGCGGCCGATCAAGGCGTTTTGCAGCAGCGCGTCGGCGATCCAGAATTCGCGCTGCGCGTCGATCGCAGCAATCACGCTGGCCACCTGCTCGCGCGCGTCGGCCAGCAGTTCGAACACGCCGATCAGCATGCCGTTGTAGCGCAGCAGGTTCTCGTCGGCGATCGCCTGCCGCAGCGGCACGATCTCGTCGCGATAGTGGCGCGCGAGGTCATAGGCGGTGCGGTACGCGTGATACGTCTCCCGCACCTGCGACTGCGCATCGAGCATTACCTGGCGCGTGCGGTTGACCGCGGCCAGATAGGTCGAACGCATCTCGGCACGCAGCGCATCGCCGCCGTCAAACACCGGTAGCGGAATCTCCACCTCAAATCCGCGCTGCGGTGGCAGACCACTTTCGCTGTTGCGCACGACACCTGCCTCGACACGACTGACCACGCTGATGACACGCGTGAGGCCGCCGAGCCGTGCCGTATGTTCGAGCGCGCGCTGCGCGCCCATCACGTCGAGCCGCTGTTCGAAGGCGATCTTCATCGTGTCCGCTTCGGGACGCGGCGAGGACGGCAGATCGGGCAGCCGCTCAGGGAGCGCGAGCCTGCGTGCCTGCGCGCTGTCCAGGCCGAGCAACCGGACCAGGCGCTCGCGCGCGGCGAGCGCCGCGTGCTGCGCACGTGCGAGCTGCGCCGCGGCATCGGCATAGAACGCCTGTTCGCGGGCGCGCTGCAGCTTGCTGAAGTTACCCACGCTCTGCATCCGCCGCGCGAGTTCCGCGCCCGCCTCGGCCGCGGTCATCACGTCGCGGTGATACCGCAGTGTCTGTCCGGCCGCGATTGCTTCGACCCAGGCCTTGCGCGCATCGGCGGCGATCTCGACCACGTCGCCGATCGCCTTGACCTTGTCCTGCTCGAAGCGTAAGTCGGCCATCTGCTGGCGCAGCGGCCACGTCAGCAGGTCGAGAATCTGGAACGACAGCAGGCGACTGATCTCAAGCTCGTCACCGCGCCGCAGCCGCTCGAACGTGAATACCGGATTGATCAGGCGGCCGCTTTGTATGACAGCGGCCATCGCGGCGGCGTTCTCGTGCATCAACGCCTGCGCGGCCGGGCTGTGCGCCAGCGCGATCCGCACGGCATCGTCCGCACCGAGCGGTTTCGCCAGCAACGTATCAACGGCGGCCTTGGCCGCGCGCCGCTCGTCATCGGTGCGGATCAGGCGCGGATCGGCACCGGCCAGCGACTGCGCGCTTGAGCGCACTTCATCGGTGCCGCGCTCGATCGTCGTCGCGGCGCAACCGGCCAGCAGCGTCACGCCGATCAGCACCAGAGGTGCGCGCTTCATTTGCGCTCTCCGCCGCGTGGGTTCTGCGCGTCCCGACTGCTGCTCGATGCGGCCGGCTTGTCCTGCATCTTCTGCGGTGGCTTCGACGCAGGCGTCGGCGAGGCTGACGGCGCCGCGCCGCGCAAGTGCCCGGCATGTCCGCCGAGTCGTTGCATCTCGTCGTTGGCGCGCTTCCAGTCGCCGCTTTCATCGGCACGCCAGACGCGATAACCGTCGAACGCGGAGCGATACAGCGGTGCGCCGTCAGCGGTCTGCGCACTGACGGCGCCTGCGATGGCGCACAGTGCGGCCGCAAGGCAATAAAGTCTCAACTTGATTTCTCCGTTCGGTCAGGCATGCACGCGCGTGCATGCCGGGGGACACGATGCGTGCCACGCCTGCTGCGGCAGTCGTGGCAGCGTTATCAGACGGAGACTGTCAGGGGTATCGGCGACGGAACGTCGTGGCAGATGGACGAAAAGCGCGGCAGCGGCGCCGCAGGGCGGGCGACGGCGGCGCACTCAGGCCCGGTCGTGAGCGCGGCCGGGGTGATCGATGCCATGCCGAGGTGCGGACAGGCGTGATCGTGCAACGGTGTCGAAGGCGTGTCCCCGGTCTGGTAGGCGCAGCCCGCGTGATCGGCGTGCGCCGCCGCCGACTGAGCTTCCTCGTCGAACGCTGACGCGGAGTGCGTGTGACCCGGCACGCCGACCAGCGACACCACGCCTGCGGCCGCCACCTTCAGAGGCAGCAGCAGAACCAGAATCAGCAGGAGGGCGCGTCGAAGCATGGCGGGGACGGAGGGTAACACCGGCGTAGACCGGCTGGAAGCGTGGCAGGTTCCCTGTGAGCCGCTAATCCGGCTGGCGCAAGCGGGAATTGGTCGGTCGGCTCAGTAGCTGTGACCCGGCTTCAGCGTGCCGTGTTCCGTGATCTGCTTCCAGATGGCGTCATTCTTCATCATGATCTTGCCGCCGTCCCGGGTCTGCATCACGACGCGGTCCTTCATCCGCACGCGATTGCCGGCGGCATCGATGTGAACCGTGACGTCTTTCCGGTCGATCGCGAGTTTGCCGCCGTCTTTCAATTCGACGACGCTCCTGTCGTTGGCTGCGTATGCAGCGGCCGACGCACCGAGCAGTGCGAGGGCGAGGATCTTGCGCATGATGATCTCAACCGTGTGTAAGACGACGCAAGCATGCCGGCCCTGTCGGCTCCCGGTCCTTACGGCCGGATGACGAATCCGTAATGTGCAGCGGGCGCATCGGGCAGAGCTCAATCGCTAACCGCGAAACGGTGACAATTGAAAACTGTCGCGGATGCGGTCCGAGACCACGGCGGTTGCGTGAGAATCGACGTTTGGAGGTCTGCTTCTTGCAAAGATCGCGTTGAGCCGCTAGCGGCCAGGTAGCCGACGGTTCACCGCGCTGTCCAGTTGATGCGAAAGCGGACATCATTCGAAACCGCGGGCGACGAACTGGTGAACGGAGCGCGCCATGAAAAGGATCCTCTGGGTTCTCGCACTGAGTGCTATCGCGCTGGTCGCCCACTTATCTCTATGGCCGGTACCGATTCGGGCCGTCGCGTGGAAGGCGCCTGCTGCGCCCGGTTACACAGGCGCGGACAACGCCGCAGCCGACCGGCCAGTTACAAACGCATCGGCCGCTAGCCGCAGGAAATCAGGATCTTGTCCGATCGCCCACCGCGCGCGGCGTGCGCCACCGCGTCCTTCAGCCGCGCGAGCGGGTACACCTGCTCGACCGCGACCGCGAGCTTGCCGGCCAGTGTCCGGTACAGCGCCGCAATCTCGCCGGGCGCGGTCTCGGCGAACCAGCGCCGCAGCCAGAAGCCCCTCGGGCTCACGCCGCGGAACACCAGCTCGCGGCCATCGATCATGCACGGCTCGCCGCTCCAGCAACCGCGTCGATCGCCAGTGCGAGCGTGCCGCCGCCAATCGCACAAACCCTAAAGTAATTTCTGGACCAGAAAATCGAAGCGTCCCCACCGACCTCAGCCCGGTTCAATTCCCAATGCTGATTCGCCTGATATTCCAGTGGCAGGTCAGGTGGCCCTGATTGCCCTGACGACGATCGTATCCGTCGCCGACCCGATACAGAAATGCG
>Ga0209797_10001778_pt1 | contig 10868 bp, 12 predicted proteins | sample DOMMetBare3Fresh_2_FD_187472 | JGI IMG/M metagenome (GOLD analysis project Ga0209797, IMG submission 187472) | Wetland sediment microbial communities from St. Louis River estuary, USA, under dissolved organic matter induced mercury methylation -... | ecosystem: Environmental > Aquatic >...
TAGTTTATGTTTCCTTAGTTCTGGCATAAATTACTCTTTAACTCCTTTTCTCTTTTTAATCTCTTAGCAAAATGACAAGAACAAATTACTCCTCGGGTGCAAAATGGGAAGACATAGTGGGCTATAGCCGTGCTGTAAAAATTGGTAAAACAATTGAGGTTACCGGCACGGTTGCCGTGGATGATAACAGTAATCTTGTGGGCGGCAATGATGCTTACGAACAAACAAAATTTATCATTCAGAAAATAGAATTGGTTTTGCAAAAAGCCGGTGCTTCATTAAAAGATGTGGTGCGTACCCGGATGTTTGTCACCGATATTTCCCGATGGGAAGAATATGGAAAAGCTCATGGTGAGTTTTTTAAAAATATAAAGCCTTGTACGACGATGGTGGAAGTAAGTAAATTAATTTCTCCCGAATATTTAATCGAAATTGAGGCAACCGCTATAATAATATAGATTCATTACACCAGTTTAAGGGGTGGGGGGCATCATTATCTCCTCAATCTTTCCCGCTACTTCCAATGCTGTATTTCTTCCCACATCCCTGAATATTATCTGTTTACTTTTTTTATCAAACAATTGAAATTCTGTTTTCGCCGTCATACTTTCTTCAATGCGGCCATCCATTAATCCCAGGATGGGAGAAGCCAGTGCCGTAGCATGAGAGCGGTGAGCAAGTATTTCAAGTTTATATTTTTTATTCTCTATTACAATTTCAACTTTTTCTTTATCGGCAAAAGATTTTCTGAGTATAGAATTATTGTAAGTAGTAAACCGGAATAACCGATCCTGCAACCAGATGCCCGCAATAAAACCAACAAACGAATTGCGTATCCATGGAATTTTTGCCACCGATGCTTTTAAAGAAATACCGGGCTCGCTGAAATGATTTGTCTGCAACCAGAAATAAGCAGAAGGAAATGAACGGCCCCAGTCTTTTTCAATATACCCGCGGCCATTGTCAAAATTTATTATTTCTCCATCAATTTCAAGTTTGCCTTTAATGCTGTGATCCATGCTCACTATACCATGATAACATTCCATAAAAGGAACAAATGCATAGGGCCCCATAATACCGGGTGAATAAAAAGGTTTTGGCCAGGGAATATTCCCAGAGAAATTCAGTTCGCCTTTTATTCCTGCAAGATTCAGCGAACATATTTTTTCTGAAAATATATTTCCCTCAATCTCTATTTTAAATTTTCCTGCTGCCGGATTAAAAGATGAAGCATCAAACCGGTGATAAGCAGCCGTTTTCTTTTTGCCATCCAGCACCTGTATAAAAGCATTTTTGTTTCCCGCCTCATCCATCGCAATGCCCGGAATGAATGCAAAGGCTTTTGATTCATCTGCGTTCACCACTTTAAAATACCAGCCCTCAAAATATTTTTTTGTTTTGCCCCAGCCCTGGAATTGCTCGGGATTAAAGAAGGCGTTTAATTTTTTAAATAACATCGGGAAGATTATTTTATCAAAGTATATTTATTTATTTAATACAGTAATTTTAACCGCTTATTCATTTTCAATTTTTCAAACAATCATTTTGCACATACAATCCAAACTTCCCAACAGCACCACTTCAATATTTACTGTAATGAGTGGGCTTGCCAATCAACATAACGCTATTAACCTGGGCCAGGGTTTCCCCGATTACCAGATGAGTGAAGAACTGATGAACAAAGTATATGAGGTAATGCAAAAGGGCTTTAACCAATATGTGCCAATGCAGGGCTATATGCCGCTGCGGGAATCAATAGCGGCGAATGTGGAATTTTTATATAACATAAAAATTAATCCCGATACAGATATCACCATTACACCCGGCGGTACCTATGCAATTTATACAGCATTGACAACTGTTTTGCAACCTAAAGATGAGGTAATTGTTTTTGAACCGGCATACGACAGTTATATTCCGAATATTGAAATCAACGGAGCAATTCCCGTATTGATTGATTTAAAATTTCCTGATTACAAAATAGACTGGAATGAAGTGCGGAAAAAAATTACTGCTAAGACTAAAATGATTATGCTGAACAGTCCGCACAATCCTACCGGTGCCGTGCTCAGCGAAGAAGATATGAAAGAGCTTTCTTCCATCGTAAAAGACACAAATATTTTTATACTGAGTGATGAAGTCTATGAGCATCTAATCTTTGATAATATTCCGCACCAGTCCATTCTCCGCTACCCGGATTTGCTCCAAAGAAGTTTTGTATGTTTTTCTTTTGGCAAAACCTATAACTGTACCGGCTGGAAACTGGGATATTGTATTTCGCCTGCAGAACTGATGAAAGAATTCAGAAAGGTTCACCAGTTTAATTGTTTTTGCTGTCATACTCCATCACAGGTTGCATTGGCAGATTTTTTGAAAAATAAAGACGCCTATTTATCACTCAGTGGGATTATGCAACAGAAGCGGGATTATTTTATTGAGTTAATGAAATCAACAAAGTTTGATTTGCTCAACAGCTCCGGCAGTTATTTTATTTGTGCAAAATATAACCGCATCAGCAATGAAGCCGATAAAGATTTTGCATCAAGAATCACAAAAGAAAATGGTGTTGCCACCATTCCTGTTTCTTCATTTTATAAAGCCGGCACTGATAATAAAGTAGTGCGGTTTTGTTTTTCCAAAAAGAATGAAACGCTGGAGGAAGCTGTAGGCCGGTTAGTAAAAATTTAATGATTAAAGATCCCCGATACAGAGGAATTTTTTTTATGCTGCTTGCCGCATTGGGTTTTTCCATTATGGGTGGCGCAGCAAAAGCATTAAAAGAAAGTTTTAATACGGGTCAGCTAGTCTTTTTCAGAAATGCAGTTGGCCTTGTTTTTTTACTTCCGGGATTATTAATGAAGCCGCCTGTTCAGGAAGGCGGCAAACCATTCCGGCTTGCATTCCGTGGACTGATGGGAACATTTGCTCTTTATACATTACTATATTGCATACTGCATATTCCGCTTGGTACGGCCATGAGCTATAATCTTACCTCGGCTTTGTTTATTGCAATTTTTTCTTATTTTCTTTTTGGAGAATTTCATGGTAATCGTGTTGCATTGGCCGTCTTGCTTGGTTTTATGGGTATGCTTTTAATTTATAAACCCGTTATGCATCTTCCCTGGTTTTATCATATTGCCGGTTTGTTATCGGGTATCACTTCTGCTATTGCATACCTCACCGTACACCGCCTGGCGAAATATTATGAACCACGGGTAATTGTTTTATCCTTTTTGCTCAGCGGTTTTATTGTTCCTTTGTTTACAATGATTATTCATTACGCCACTGGTGTGCAAACCGACGGATTGTTTATTGTAGATTTTAAATTGCCTGAAGGCATGGATTGGTTCTGGATTTTATTAATGGGATCGGCGGCACTATTCGGTCAGTATTTTGTAACCAAATCATATGGTTCAGATAAAGCCGGTATTGTATCCATATTTGGTTATTCAAATATTATCTACTCAGTTTTTATCGGCATGCTACTGGGCGATGCTTTTCCTGACTGGATGAGCTGGGCCGGCATTTTCTGCATAATCGGGAGCGGGGTAATAATTACCCTTGTAAAAAGAAAACAAAAAACGCATCACAAATAATTCTTTTTTATTTTCGGAACTCAAGTATTTCTTATGAAAAAATTTTTTGTTGTAGCGCTGAGCTTCTTTGTATTTTTTTCAGATGCACAGGTGTTACCTCTCCGTGAACAGGCAAAAGTGATTGATGAAATTTTGGCTGACCGAATCAATAACCTGTTGCCGCGACTGATGGAAAAAAATAATATAGACATGTGGGTAATCATGAGCCGTGAATACAATGAAGACCCTGTGCTGAAAACGATGCTCCCGTCTACCTGGCTTTCTGCAAGAAGAAGAACTATCCTTGTTTTTTATAACAACCCTGCAAAAAAAATATTTGAAAAGCTTGCTATCGCCAGGTACAATGTTGGAGATAATATTAAAGCGTCATGGGATATACAGAAATTTCCCGACCAGTGGGATGCGTTGATGAATATTATCACAACAAAAAATCCAAACAAGATCGCAATTAATACATCAAAAGATTTTGGTCATGCTGATGGACTTGACCATACAGAATATATAGAGTTCGTGGAAAAGATTCCGGCTGCATTTAAAAATAAAATTGTTTCTGCAGAAACGCTTGCTGTAAACTGGCTTGAAACAAGAACCGAAAGAGAAATGAATATTTACCTGCAACTGGTTTCCATCACACACAATATAATTGAAGAAGGTTTTTCTGAAAAAGTGATTACCCCCGGTATTACTACAACAGATGATGTAGTGTGGTGGTTCCGGCAAAAGATAAAAGATCTCGGCCTTGATACATGGTTTCATCCTTCGGTAGCCGTGCAAAGAAGCGACAGTAATAGTTTTGAACATTTAAGAAGCTTCTCCGATCGGCCAAAAGACGATATCATACAGCCAGGCGATTTATTGCATGTGGATTTTGGAATAACATATTTAAGATTAAATACCGATTGCCAGCAACATGCTTATGTTTTAAAAGAAAACGAAACAGAAATTCCTTTGAGTATTCAAAATGCATTTGTAAAATCAAACAGGTTGCAGGATATTCTCACTTCACAGTTTAAAAAGGGAAAATCCGGTAACCAGGTTCTTGCCGATGCTTTGGCTCAGGCAAAAAAAGAAGGAATAGCCGCCACCATTTATACACATCCGCTGGGTTTACATGGTCATGCTGCAGGACCCACCATTGGTCTTTGGGATCAGCAGGGTGGTGTACCCGGTAGTGGTGATTTTCCATTAAACTATAAAACGGCTTACTCCATAGAACTCAATGCCGCTACTGAAATTCCTGAATGGAAAAAATCTATCCGTATCATGCTGGAAGAAGACGGGTACTTTGATGAATCCGGTTTTCGATATATCGGTGGCCGGCAAAAAGAAATCTATCTCATACCCCGGAAAAAGACGGCTATCGGACAGTAATTAATATTTTCTTTAAGAAATATTTGGTTGTTTGAGTTTATTAATCGTATATTTGCGATATAAGATTAACTATGAGCTCAAAATCACATTGGGAAAAAGTATACTCCACTAAGCAGATGAACGAGGTGAGCTGGTACCAGCCCACACCGGAGATTTCTCTTGATTTTATGAATGGATTAAACATATCAAAGACTGACGCGGTTATTGATGTGGGGGGTGGTGATAGTTATCTGGTGGATCATTTATTGAAAATGGGGTTTACCGATATTACCGTGCTTGATATTTCTGAGGCCGCTGTTAACAGGGCAAAAGAAAGGCTGGGCACGGCGGCGAAAAAAATTAACTGGGTTGTTTCCGATATAACCGAATTATCCAGTGATAAAAAATTTGATTTCTGGCATGACCGTGCCGCATTTCATTTTTTGACCAGCGAAGAGCAGGTAGAAAAATATTTGTCTGTTGCACAGGAACACATTTCTGAAAATGGCAAAATGCTGATAGGAACTTTTTCAACAGAAGGTCCCGAAAAATGCAGCGGCCTGCCCGTAAAACAATACAGCGAACTATCTCTTTCCTCCCTTTTGAAAAAATGGTTTGAAAAAATTAAGTGCATTACGGTTGACCACAGGACTCCATTTAATACAATTCAGAATTTTTTATTCTGCAGTTTTAAAAAAATAAATTTTCAATAATGGCTATTCATAAAAAAGAAGAGTTTACACAAAAAGAACAGGACCTGGCCGTCTTTGCAAAAGCATTGAGCCACCCTGCCAGGATTGCAATACTGAAAGTGCTTGCACAAAAGAATGAATGTATTTGTGGTGAGTTAGTAGATGTGCTACCTCTTGCACAGAGCACCGTGAGCCAGCATTTAAAAGAATTAAAAAATGCGGGATTAATAACAGGAGAAACTGACGGGCCAAAAAGTTGCTATTGCATCAACTGGAAGGCTTTTGAAAAATTTATGGGGGAGTTTAGTTTCTTATTCAACAAACTAAAAGTTCAAAATGAAAAAGCCTGTTGCTGAACCCCCAAACCCCCTAAAGGGGGCTTTGCGAACTTAAAAGTTGTATTCTAATTATTAAAATCCTCGTCACCCCTTTATGGTATGGGGGCAAAAAAACATAGTTATGAAAAATGAAACACAAATCAAAGAGCTGGTAAAAGAAAAGTATGGACAGATTGCCTCACAAACAAAAAATCAAAACGCAAGTTCCTGCTGCGGCGCCACTGGTTGCGGCAGTGATGAGGTGTATAATATTATGGCAGATGATTATACTAAACTTGAAGGATATGTTGCCGATGCAGATTTGGGATTGGGTTGTGGTCTTCCAACTGAGTTTGCTCAAATTAAAGAAGGCGATGTGGTGATAGATCTTGGAAGCGGTGCAGGTAATGACGCTTTTATTGCAAGGAGGATTACCGGGGAAACAGGAAAAGTAATCGGGATTGATTTTACTGAAGCAATGATTGCCCGTGCAAGAGAAAATGCAGAAAAATTAAATTTTCATAATGTTGAATTCCGGCAAGGTGATATTGACAGCATGCCGGTTACGGCAAACAAAGCAGATGTAATTGTGAGTAACTGTGTATTGAATCTTGTTCCCAACAAACACAAGGTGTTCAGTGAAATTTACAGGGTGCTGAAACCCGGTGGGCATTTTTCTATTTCTGATATTGTGCTGGAAGGAGAACTGCCCGCCAAGTGGAAAGAGGTAGCTGAACTTTATGCCGGCTGTGTATCAGGTGCCATTCAAAAAAAAGAATACCTCGGCATCATTGAAGAAGCTGGTTTTAAAAATATAACCCTACAAAAAGACAAAGCCATTCATATTCCGGATGAGATACTGGCAGAATATTTAAGCGATGATGAAATCACGGACTACAAAAAGGGCAAGGTGAAAATAACCAGCATTACTGTATTTGCAGAAAAGCCTGCTAAGGATGACAGAAATTGTTGTGAACCCGGTAGTGGCTGTTGTTAGAATTTTTTTTTAATCACTATAAAAGTAAAGCCATGAACACAAACACGAAAGACCCCGGTAACGGTGGTTGCTGCGGCGGACTCACAGATATGGGTTGCTGCTAAAAAAACAAAAGGCCCCATAGATATGTTGTGGGGTCTTTTATCTTTACACTCATGAAAAAGAAACTTCTTTTTGTCTGCGTAGAAAACAGTAACCGATCTCAAATGAGCCAGGCCTTTGCAAAAATGCTTGGTGGTGAAAACATAGAAGCATACAGTGCCGGCAGTAAACCATCCGGAATTGTAAACCCAAAAGCAATTGCCTCCATGAAAGAATTGGATTATGACTTAAGTAAACACGACAGTAAATCTTTGAAAGAAGTAGAAAAGTATGCTCCTTTTGATGCGGTAGTAACAATGGGTTGTGGTGATGCCTGCCCCTGGATGCCGGCAAAAAAATTTATTGATTGGGAAATACCCGATCCAAAGCATATGGAGCCGGCTGAATTTAATAAAGTAAGAGATTACATAAAGGAGAAAGTAAAAGAGTTGTTGCAAACGCTTTAGTTTTGTACGGCCTGCGCCGGGCTTCAGCGTATAAACCAAAAACTCTTTTCTTTGCAGCCACTACTTTCCAACCGCACTTATTATTTTCTTTTTTCCTTACTGGGCTTGGTTTATATCGCCGGGCTTTTCGTTCCGTTAATGGATAATGATTCGGGGCATCACGCCAATATCGCCCTGCGCATGTACCTCACCGGCGATTATGTTACTTTATATGATCACCGGGGAGATTATATTGATAAGCCGCATTTTCTTTTCTGGGTGTCGGCGCTGAGTTATCATATTTTCGGTGTTACTTCTTTTGCTTATAAGTTTCCTTCCTTTCTTTTTACCCTCGCAGGTATTTATTCTGTTTACCGGCTGGCAAAAGAATTATATGACCATGAAACCGGAAAACTTGCCGCCCTTATAGGCGCTTCATCTTTTTGTATCATCCTTGCCAATAATGATGTGCGGATGGATGCAATACTTACTGCGGCCATTGCCTTTGCCCTATGGCAACTGGTGGCATTTGTGCATCACAGAAAATTTATTTTTTTATTGGGTGCTGCATTGGGGCTGGCTATCGGGTTTATTACAAAGGGGCATGTTGGTTTGGTAACTCCCGTAGCCGGTATTTTCTTTTATATCCTTTTCAAAAAAGAATGGCGGCTTTTGTATGACTGGCGCTGGCTGATTGTACTTTTTTTATTTGCCGTTTTTATTTCTCCTGTGGTGTATTGCTATTACCTGCAATTCAATCTTCACCCGGAAAAAATTTCGCAGGGTATAAAGGGTGTGAATGGTGTGAAATATATTTTATGGAGTCATAGTTTTGATCGCATCAGCGGGCATGAGCGGTTTGGCGCCGTGGGCAAAGAAGATCATTTTTTTATCCTGCATACTTTTTTGTGGACCTATGCACCCTGGTGTTTTCTTGCATACATCGCCTTGTTTACCCGGATAAAAAATTTTTTATCCCGCAAAACAGAATGGCTGAGTACGGGTGTTTTTCTTCTGCTTGCCCTGCTTATTAATTTTTCAAACTTTAAACTGCCGCATTATTTACCCATTCTGGCGCCGGCCACAGCCTTAATGGTTTCGCATTTTTTTGTTTCTGCATGGAATAATGATCGCTGCAAAAAACCGGTTTTTATTATCCAGCTGGTTGCTTCCCTGCTCCTGTTAGCACTCGCCGCATTGATAAACACCTGGGTCTTTCCAGTAAAAAATATTTTTATTGTAATGGGTGTAGTCTTTTTACTTGCGGTTGTTTTTTATTTCTTTTTAAGCAGCGGCTACTCCGCCATGCAAAAAGCAATTACCGTTTCTGTTTCGTCAATTGCTTTATTTTTCTTTTTACTCAATACAAATTTTTACCCGCAGCTGCTCACCTACCAGGGCGGTAAGCCGCTTGCAGATTTGACAAAAGGAAAAATAAATCCAAAAGAAGTTTATTTCTGGAAAAACACATACAGCTCTTCTTATAATTTTTATTCTGCTTCGCTACGGCAGGTGTATAATGATTCGTTGCCATCCGGAAATAAAAAAACCTGGATAATTTATTCGGCAATCCAGTTGCCCGAACTGGAAGCCGCCGGTATTCTTTTAAGCAATGAAAAAATTGCTGTGCCTGATTATGAAATTACCCGGTTAAAAAAATCTTTTGTGGATCCTGCTACAAGAAACAGTGTGTTGGATTCTTTAATAATGGCAGAGGTGGTTGGCCGCAGATAGTTTTTTTTCTATGAATATATGCGGCATTCTGATTTTGATTGAAAACGGCGACGGCTTGCTGCTGTGGGGGATCTTTGTCCCTTCAGCCCGGTCCGTGAACATAATAAAGGAACGAAAATATTTTCGATGATAAAAAATTTGTTATGAAACCGGTCACACCATAACCAAAGCTGAGTAGCGAACTGACCCGTCCTGAAATAAGTTGACATTGTTAAATAATAATCCTGCTATAGGTTTACAAATATAATTCATCCTGAATCAGGTTGACAGTTGTGGAGTTTGCTGTGAGTTGGCGAAAAAAATCGTAGCCCCACAGCTAAAGATTTTTTTTGTGCGCCGGCTGTTTATTGTTCTGGCATATTTACCTCCTTTTTTTGTTTGTAATAGTTCTTCCATCTTTTAATTTGTGGCCCTTGTTGTGAGTGAACATGATGCGGTATCTGATAATTAATACTGCTGTGCACTCTTCTGAAGTTGTAAATGGTAATACATTTTGTAATATGCAGCATTGCTTCCTTTACGTCGGAATAAGTTTCTGCAATAAGCTCTGTTTTTAAAATACCGTTCACTCTTTCTGCCATTGCATTTTCATAGGGGTCGCCATTTTGAGTCATGCTGATAAGTGCATAATTTTGGTGTAATAGTTTTACATATTCATTGCTGCAGTATTGCATACCCCGGTCACTATGATGAATTACAATAGCATCAGTTGGCTTTTGATCCAATGCTTTTTGTAAAGCAATAACTGCACTGTCTACTCTCATGTTGTCGCTTATATGAAAGCCCACAATTTTACGGCTATAAGCATCTGTTATTAAATGCAGATAAGCAAAGCGATCTTTTACGGGGATGTAAGTAATATCAGCCACCCAAAGCTCATGAGCATACTGCGGCGTAAAACCCTTTGCCAGGTTAGGATAGCGGTAAAAGAAGTGCTTTGAGTTGGTAGTATTCACTCTTCTTTTTTTATTTCGCACCAGCAATTTATTTTTAGCCAGCAAATCAAAGAATGCATCCCTTCCAATAGCAATGTTACGCTGTTCAAAAAAAGATTGTAACATAATTAGAAGTTTACGACCGCCGCATCGGGGTTGTTGTTTACGGATATTCAATACCTGTTCAATGATCAGTTGAGTTTTACCGAGAACGGCAAATTGTAATTTTTGATGTTTGTAAAAAGCTTGTCGTGAATGCCCAAACAATCGGCAAACCGATTGCAGACAAATAGCATCGTTGCCTTGTTTTATTTCTCGGACTGTTTGGTGCCAGGCTTTTTTCTGATATCAATATTGAGTTCCCTTTCCGCAACAGTGATCATTGTATCCAGAGCCATTGATCTTAGTTTCTCCCATTCTAATTGTTTCTCCAGCAGTTCAATCTTTTTTTCCAGATCGGATTGGTGTTCTTTTATTGGTTGTTTAGATTTTTTACCCAATGTTTTTTGTTGAAGGTCGTAAGTAACTTGCTTATGCGATCTGGGAATATTATGAATACCCTGATGCACCAATACCCATCTATTGATGGTAGTACGGTTCACACCGTATTTTTTGGCTAATGTCCGGTAAGGTATCCCATCTGCTAAATACTCTCTTACCGCTTCTTTTCTTATATCCATTTTAGGTTGATTTGGTGTCAACCTATTTCAGGACAAGACA
>Ga0209797_10001780_pt1 | contig 10864 bp, 16 predicted proteins | sample DOMMetBare3Fresh_2_FD_187472 | JGI IMG/M metagenome (GOLD analysis project Ga0209797, IMG submission 187472) | Wetland sediment microbial communities from St. Louis River estuary, USA, under dissolved organic matter induced mercury methylation -... | ecosystem: Environmental > Aquatic >...
CTGCCGGGTCATCGCGGCCTGGCCCTGGCTCAGCATCGCCATGCCGCTGTGGCCGAGTTCGGTGAGGAACTCGGTGTAGTTCTTCAGCATGCCCTGCGCCATGTGCGCGTAGGCACCTGACTGCATGAGCTTCATTGCCGCCTCGCTGGCCTGCTGGAACAACTGGCTCGCGTTCTCGCCGACCTGAGCGGTGACCTCGGGTGACGTCGAGAACCGGGTGATCTGATCCATGTTGGCCTGCGCCAGTTTGACGAAAGGTTGGATCTGGGCTTGCATGAAGTTATCTTGCATGATGTTTCCTGGGATGGGACGCAGACGGGTTGCACAACGGGATGTTGCGGACCTGCGTCGAGGGCACCCCCTCTCCCGCGAATGCCACTCGTGAATCAGCGGACACGGGGAAGAAAGGCACCAGACGACGATTCGAGGACCGAGCCGCCGGGCGATGCATGTCTGTGCGAATGCAAGACAAGCGCGGTCAGTATGGCAGCTTGAATGTCCCTACTGGTCGATGACTGCAATGGAGTGCAACCCGGCCAGGATGTGCGCTGCGCCTCCAGAATCCCAGGATGAAGAAGCGAATTCGCACGTCTGGCTGGGCCAAGTCCTTCGCGCGCAGTTTCGTCGCGATGACGCGGATGGCCACGGCCTCCGGTTCGCGAGTGCTCGTCAAGACCTTGGCGCCCGTGGCGGCCAAGCGAGCACCACCGCCTGGTGCCGGCGCGTGGATTCCCGGCCTCGCCATGGGTGCAACGGGTACGCGGCGCTTCCGGCTCTATCGCCCGCCCGGGGTCGAGTTCGGCGAGCGGCTGCCGCTGATGGTCATGCTGCATGGCTGCGGTCAGGACGCCAACAGCTTCGCGGCCAGCACCCGCATGAACCGCATCGCGATGCGCGAACGCTTTCTGGTGCTCTACCCGGAGCAGGACCGTCTCGCCAATGGACAGGGCTGCTGGAACTGGTTCGACACCCGCACCGGCCGTGCATACGGCGAAACCGCTCTGATCATGACGGCCGTCGACCAGGTCTGCCTGCTGCATCCTGTGGACAGGGCGCGGGTGGCCGTTGCCGGCCTGTCGGCCGGTGCGAGCATGGCCGCATTGCTGGTCACCCGACATCCGGGACGCTTCAAGGCAGTGGTGATGCACTCGGGCATTGCGCCGGGCGCGGCTCACTCCACCTTGTCGGCGCTCGGCGCGATGCACGGTCATCGCGCGACGATGCCCCTGGCGGCCACACCGAGCACGATGGAGGCCCGCTGGCCGCCCTTGCTGGTGATCCACGGTGACGCCGACGCCGTGGTCTCGCCACACAACGGCCAAGCCGCTGTGCAAGCCTGGGCCCGCGCGGCGGGCGCACGGGCGGGTCCTGCTCGTAGCGTCCAGAGAGGCAGGCGCTACCCGATGTCGATCACGGAATTCAAGCGCAAGGGCAGCATGGTGGCCACGCTCGTCACCGTGGATCGACTGTCTCACGCATGGAGTGGTGGCGCCGCGAGCAAGCCCTTCAGTGACGGGCAAGGGCCGGATGCGTCGCGCATGGCATGGGCCTTTGCGGCCAAGCAGTTCCGGTCCGAGGCGTGAGCGCTGTGACGTACGCTCCCTGACCCTCGGTGCGCAAGCACACAGACGACCTGAACGCAGGCACGCACCATGCGCCGGACCGGGCCTGCGATGGGCCGAAGGTCACATACTGGAGATCACCATGCATTGCTTCCGTCGTACGCTGCTCTTTGTCACCATGGGCTCCTTGCTGGGCTTCGTGGGCTGCGGCATGTCTCCCGTGGCATCGACGTCCACGGCGCTGACGGCCCGGTTGTCCGGTGCCAGCGAAGTACCGGCCGTCATGACCGATGCAACCGGCACGGTCGAGGCGAAGCTGGCTGCGGGCAGCAACGTGCTGACGTGGAGCGTCACCTATTCCGGACTGAGCGGCCCGGCAACGGGTGCCCATTTCCACGGACCCGCAATGCCAGGACAGAACGCGGCGGTGGTCGTCCCGCTCGGTGCCCCCTTGGCCAGTCCCATCACCGGAAGCGCTGCGCTGACGCCAGGTCAGGCCGCAGACCTCATCGCCGGCAAGTGGTACGTCAATGTGCACACGGCGGCCAACCCGGGCGGGGAGATCCGTGGGCAGGTCAGCGTCGGTCCATGATGGCGCCGCTGAAGGTGATGGACGGGAGCGGGCTCACTGGCATGACAGGTGCTGAGGTGCAGCCGCCGGGGCCCGATCTGCGCAAGGCGCCGTTGAACCACACTGGGGCTGGGGAGGCTGGGTCCGACGACTCCAATTCGTCGGTGGCCGGCGAAGAGGACCCGGGCGCTGCGCTGGACGTGCTGGGCCCGGCAGCGGCCGCCTGGCCTGCCGAGGGCTGGTGCCCATGGCCGAAAGAGCGTTCCGCATGAACTGCCGATTCATGAGCCAGACATCGGAGCAGAGATGATCAAGAGCGCGCGCATCACTGGAAAGGTCGAGTACCGGGAGGGCGACGGCGTCAACATCGCGATCCGACCTGGGGCCTGCGAAGTTGACGAGACTGCGCTGGATGCGACGATCAGTTGGACCGACGGAGATTCACACGGCTCGGCGGCCATCCCCATTGCCGACTACCGACGCTACGTCGCGACCAAGGCGATTTCGATCGATGAGATGAAGGTCGCTTGAGGCCCCACGCCGTGCCCGCAGCGCACCGTTCGCCTTTGGTCCCGTGTCCTGGCTGATGACACGGCGCTCGCGTCGAGTCCACGCCTGTCGATCAGCAGCGCCAAACAGGAACCCCGATGACCAAGATCCGTACCGGGCAAGCTCCAGCGCCGTTGACGCGCGCACAGTTTCGCGAGCGATTCAACGGGCGCTTCTATGACCCGGCGTTCGAAGCCGAACGCGATGCCATCGCCCGGCTCGAAGCCATCGCGTGGGATGCCCTCCAGGAAGGCCGCAAGGCGCCGATCACCCGGGTGGCCGGCCGCGGCTTTGCCGACCCCACCTACGAGATCTCGGTCCAGTGGCTGGACACCCGCAAGCGCCTGAAGGCGGCCCAGAAGCTGTGGAACGACGCCGCCGCGCCTTCACGCGTGCTGCTGATCTGTGGCAGCGCACGCAACGACGGCACCTGTCCGGGCGAGGTGTCGAAGACCTGGCGGCTGACCGAGATCGCCCAGCGCGTCGTCGAGCGCGCCGGGATGAAGGCCGACGTGCTGGACCTGAGCCTCGTCACCTCGGAATTCGGCCGCAACATCCATCCTTGCAAGGGCTGCGTGTCCAGCGCCATGCCGCTGTGCCACTGGCCCTGCAGCTGCTACCCCAACCATGCGCTGGACCAGGCCGACGACTGGATGGCCGAGATCTACGAGCGCTGGGTCGCGGCCCACGCCGTGATCATCCTGGCACCGACCTACTGGTACCAGTCGCCGAGCCCGCTGAAGCTGATGATCGATCGCATGGTCTGCGCCGATGGCGGCAACCCCGACCCGACGACGACTCATGGCAAGCATGTGGCCGAGGCCAAGCGCATCGAGCAGCAGGGCTGGGACTACCCGAAGCATGTGGCCGGCCGCGCTTACGGTGTCGTGGTGCACGGCGACGTGGCCGGCGTCGAGTCGCACCGGCGCAATCTCACGGACTGGCTGGAGTGGATGGGGCTGATCGACGCCGGCGCGGCGGCCAAGCTCGACCGCTACATCGGCTACTACCAGCCCTACTACAACAGCCACGACGCGCTCGACAAGGACAACGCGGTTCAGGAGGAGGCACGCAATGTCGCCCGCTCGGTGGTTCAGGCCGTCAAGGAACTTCGTACCGGGCGACTGAGCCAGCCGGACAAGCAGGTCAAGTGGCCGCGCGCGAAGTGAGACCTCGACCGCCGGCCGTCACCGAGAGCACGGAGAGCGGACAGATCGGCCAGAACATCGCCGCCGTGCATGACTTCTACAGCCGCGAGGAACACAAGCGCAGCGCCTCACAGCGCCACGCCGAGCGCATCGGCGGCTTCGTCGGGCGGCCGGCCTTCCTGGTCGTCATCCTGCTGTTTGTCTCGGCGTGGATAGGTGCCAACCTGGCCTTGACTGCGTGGGGCAGGGCACCCTTCGACGAGGCACCCTTCTTCTGGCTGCAAGGCCTGCTCGGACTTGCTGCGCTGTTGACGACGACCGTCGTGCTGATCAAGCAGAACCGCGTCGCCAAGCTGGGCGAGCAACGTGACCACCTCGACTTGAAAGTGACGCTGCTCATCGAGCAGAAGACGGCCAAACTGATCGACCTGATCGAGGAACTGCGGCGCGACCTGCCCAACGTGAAGAACCGGCATGACTCGGATGCAGTCGTGATGCAGCAGGCGATGAGACCACAAGCCGTGCTGGCTGCGCTCGATGAAGAGGTGATCTCGCCCGACGGATCGATCTCGACTGCAACCGCTGTGCCCGCGACAGCGGCCGAACTGCCTGCCGCTGACCGCTGACAGCCAACGCGGCCGAACTGGCGAGCATTCAAGCGACTCGATCGCAGTGCGCCGTGATGGGCTGGCAGATCTGTGCGTTGAAGAACAGACCGGGCGGCGACGGACGGGGACCATGCATCGACCGTTGGCGTGGGACCGACATCGCCGTCCTGCTGCCGCGTTCCACTTCGCAGTACCCCTGAAAGGTTCCACCATGATCGAGAAGACCGCCAGCGTGCATTGGGAGGGCCCGGGCAAGAAGGGCCAGGGCCAGATCAGCACCGAGACCGGCGCCCTCGAGCGCTATCCCTACGGCTTCGCCAGCCGGTTCGAGGACGACCGCCGGGGCACGAACCCCGAAGAGATCCTGGCTGCCGCCCACGCGGCTTGCTTCACGATGGCCTTCTCCTTCGCCTGCGACAAGGCAGGCTTCGCCACTCGCTCCGTCGACACGCGCGCCCGCGTCCGCCTGACCCCGCAGGGCGAAGGCTTCGTGATCGACCGGATCACCCTGGCGCTGAAGGCCGTCGTGCCAGGCATCGACGAAGCCAGGTTCCAGGAAATCGCCCTGGCCGCCAAGCGCGAATGCCCGCTGTCCAAGGCGCTGGCAGCCGTTGCCGAGATCAGCCTGCAGGCCACCCTCGGAGCGCCAACCGCATGAACGACGCTGCGATCGCCGGGATTGCCGAGGCCGCACTGACGGCGGCCTTCGAGAAGCTGAATGACGCGGTGGATGTTGTCCTACTTGCTCTCGGGCGACAGGACGGCACGACCGTCGGGGTCCGGGCCGTATAAGAGTTTGCCGCCAGAGCCTGGCGCTCGTGCCGTCGCCCACTTCCCAAGGAGAGCACATGAACCCTGCCGCCAGCCCCCCGTCGAAGGTCCCCCCTGCCGACGAAGACCTTGCCGAGCAGGCGCGTCCCGGCCACGGGATCCCGTCGCAAGACCCGAGCCCAGGGGCCCAGTTGCCGCTGGAACCCGAGGAAGCCGAGCGTGAAGCCGACTCGGTGCTTACGGGAGGCGGCGTGATTGTCGGTGTGGCCGCGGGTGCCGCCATCGGCACCGCCCTGGCTGGTCCCGTGGGTGCGTTGGTGGGCGGCACGGTGGGTGCCGTTGCCGGTGCACTGGGTGGGGCCGCCGCAGGCACCCTGGTGCCAATGGATGATCCGGTCGCCGCCGACACAGCGCGCGCGAAAGAACGTACGCCTGCAGATTGACGACGACACGTGCTGGCACCCGCAGCGTGCTGCCGCGATCGGCCTACAAGCCACGTTCCCTCCCCAACCCCCAAGGAGCCGTCATGCCTCAGAAAGCCTGGAGCGCCAAGCGCGAGCGCCAATACGTGCACATCAAGGACAGCCTGCTCGAACGGGGCAAGCCCGAGCCCCTGGCCGAGGAGATTGCCGCGCGCGTCGTCAACAAGGAACGGGCGCAACACGGCGAGTCCGTGCAAGCCAGCCCTTCTTCGATCAACGACATGTCGTCCGGCCGGCGCGGCGGCCTTCGATCGCATCAGGGGTCGGGCGGTCGAACGCTGCTCCAGCTGCGCAACGAGGCCCGCCAGAGGGGCGTGCAGGGTCGCTCGACGATGAACAAGGCGCAGCTTGAAGCGGCGTTGACCCGATGAGCGCGACGACGCCGTTCGTACCCGCGAGCGCCGGCGACGAGGGCCCGGCGGTGGCTGATGCAGAGGCCCGGGCCGTGGCGCCGTTGCGCGTCGGCAGCATCGAAGCGGTGGCCCGTTCGCGGTTGCTGACGGTGACATCGAACAGTCTGCTGGTCGAGGTGGCGGCGCTGTTGTCGAGCGCGCAGATCAGTGTCGTCGTGGTGTCCGATGCCGAGGGCGCGCCGCTGGGCACCATCACGGAGACCTGCCTGGTCAGGTACCTGGGTTTGGGTCAGGCCGACTTCTTCACCACCGGCGCCGGCGAAGTGATGACGCGCGGGTTTGCTGCCTGCTCGCCAGAGGACTTGCTGTCAGACGTCCTGGCGACGATGCACGAGCGCGGACTCATCCATGTGCTGCTTGTCGACTCGGGCAACAAGCTGCTGGGGGTGGTGAACGCCCGCGATGGGCTGCGGGCGCAGCTGGCCGCCGGCAACCACGAGGAGGCGCTGCTGCGTAACTATGTGATGGGCGTCGGCTACCAGTGATGGCGCAGCCCGAGACCCGCACGGAAACCGACAGCTTCGGGCCGATCGACGTGCCTGGCGATGCCCTGTGGGGTGCGCAGACCGAACGCAGCCTGCGCTTCTTCGCCATCGGCGAGCAGCGCATGCCGTTGGCGATCGTGCATGCGCTGGCGCAGATCAAGCGCGCCGCCGCCGAGGTGAACTGCGAGCTCGGCCTGCTGGAGCCTGCGCGCGCTGGCGCCGTGGCGGCGGCCGCGACGCGCATTGCCGCGGGCGAGTTCGACACCCAGTTTCCCTTGTCCGTGTGGCAGACCGGGTCCGGCACGCAAAGCAACATGAACGTCAACGAGGTCATCGCCAATGTGGCCTCCACGGCGCTCGGGGGTGGCTTGCGCACTCAGCGCCGCGTGCACCCGAACGACGACGTGAACCTGGGGCAATCGTCGAACGACGTCTTCCCGACGGCCATGCACATCGCCGCCGTGTTGTCCGCGCGGCCGTTGCTGGCATCGCTGGCGGGCTTGCGCGCTGCGCTGCGCGCCAAGGCCGAGGCTCTTGCCGGCGTCCTGAAGGTCGGCCGTACTCATCTGCAGGATGCAGCGCCGGTCACCTTCGGCCAGGAGTTCGGCGCCTACGAGGCCCAGTTGGCGATCGCCGAAGCGGCGATCCGCCGAGCGTTGCCCGATGTTCATGCGCTGGCCATCGGTGGCACCGCCGTCGGCACCGGGCTCAACACGCACCGGGAGTTCGGTGCCCGCGTCACCATGGTGTTGGCCGAACGCCTGGGCGCGCCATTCGTCGTGGCCGGCAATCTGTTCGCCGCGATGGCCGGGCACGAAGCCCTGGTGGGCCTGCATGGCGGGCTCAGGATGCTCGCCGTGGCGCTCATCAAGATCGCCAACGACATCCGCCTGATGGGCAGCGGGCCGCGCGCCGGCCTGGGCGAATTGCGGCTACCGGCCAACGAACCCGGCAGTTCCATGATGCCGGGCAAGGTCAACCCGACGCAGGTCGAGGCGATGACGATGGTCTGCGCCCAGGTGATGGGGCACGACGTGGCGATCGGCATCGCCGCGAGCCAGGGGCAGTTCGAGCTCAACGTCTACAAGCCGCTGATCGCCTACGACGTGCTCGACAGCCTGCATCTGCTGGCAGACGCGATGGCGAGCCTGCGCGTGCATTGCATCGAGGGCATCGAGGTGGATGCCGAGCGGCCCCGGTCGATGGTCGCGCACTCGCTGATGGGGGTCACCGCGCTGGTACCGTACATCGGATACGACCGCGCCGCCCGGATCGCTCGGCATGCCCATGACCACCGGCTCGAGCTGAGGCAGGCCGCCCTCGATGTGGGTGGTGTCAGCGCTGCCGAGTACGACGCCTGGGTGGACATGCGGCGCATGGCGACGCCGCACTGAGACTCACGGGATCAGTTCTTCAACCGTGAGCGTGCGGTAGTGGACCGCCAGCGTGGCGCCGCAGCCGCGGGCGACATCCGCGGCGGCCGCGGCCTGCTGGATGTCATCGACCTTGACCAGCAGCCACCGGTAGCCCTCTTCTGTGAGGGTGAGGTAACGCCGCAGCAACGTGATCTCGTAGCCGAAGCCTGCCAGGGCGCCGGCGTTGTCGACCATCGTGCGCAATTCGGCCACGCTCTCCCGCGGCGAGAACTGGCGCACTGCAGCGCGGGGCCAGCCGGCATCTTGCAAAGCGGTCACAAGCGCATCGACCTGTGTTTGAGTCGGCACCCCCATCATCACGTAGCCGACCGGCTTGAAGACCCCGAATGAAGTCGGCAGGGCGTCCGCGTCGGTGGCGTCGATGAGCACGGCGCCGCCGCGCGCTTGTTCATCGTCACGGGTGACCGATGGAGCCGAGGGGGCGTCGGATACGTTGTGAGGCGCAATGGCGTTCATGGTGGGTGTATTGAAGTGAGATGTGGCGCGGGGGGAGTCCGTCGATGACTCCTAAGTCGGCGGCGGCTCTTGCGAGTCGTGCCAAGTCAACCCCGCATCTCCACTCTGGGCAGGTCCTGGTTATGCGTCTGTTGGAGACCGCACGAACGGCGCCTGCACGCCGAAAGGCGTCGATCCATTACTTGCAGGGCGCGGCGCGCTGCGAGCGACCATGTGACCGGGCGCATGTCCTACGACCATGCGCGTGCAATGCCGACTGTGCTCTGACGCGCGTGATCTAACCTTCATCGAGATGGCCCGACCGGGCCGTCATCGTCCTTCCGCCCATCGGGCGCCCGAAACTTTCAAGGAACTTGCACGTGAATACGACCCAACTTCTGACCTCCCTGGCAGCCGCTGCCGCCCTGACCGGCGGCATTGGTTTTGCGTACGCTCAAACCACTTCCGACAGCAGCAAGGCCGCGACGCCGGAAACGACACCGGCGACGACAGTGACAACGACGCCGATGCCGACAACGACGCCGATGCAGACAACGACGCCGACAACGACAACGATGCCCACTACGACGCCCACAACGACAACGACCGAGACCACACCGATGCAGGCACCGATGCAAAGGGCGACTCCGTCTAGCGGCGGCATGAACACCACGACGCCCGCCGCCGACAACTCGGCGATCACGACGGAACGCGCGCCGAAGGCCGATCGCGGCTGAGGCGTACAAGTTGGTCAGCAGCCGCTACGGCCTTCGATGGACCCCGCATCCTCGGGTGGCGGCACCCGTCCAGCCCAAATGGCCTCGACGCTGGAAGACCTGCGCACCGGCCTGAAGCAGGGTCTCCTGCTGGGGGCAGCAGCAGCCATGCTGTTGCTGCCCCCAGCGAGCCCGTCGCAGGACCGTACCGCAACCGCGCGCGCAACCGCCACCATCGACGGCGTTTCGGCTGCCACCATCCGGCGTACGACACGCGCTCTGTTCGAAGGCGTGAGCCCATCTCCGGACACCCGACAACTCGCCGACTGGGTGGCCGACTCCGGTGACAGCGGTGGCTTGGCGTTTGCCATCCTCGACAAGCGGGGCGCACGCCTGTATGTCTTTGACCCCAATGCCAGGTTGCTGAGTTCGAGCCTGGTGCTGCTGGGCTCGGCCATCGGCGACGACTCGGCGCCTGGCATCGGCGACCGGCCCCTGGTGCAGGTTCGTTCCGACGAGCGGACGACCGCGGCAGGCCGTTTCATCAGCGAACCCGGCCGCGACGATACCGGTGAGCGCGTGATCTGGGTCGACTATGCAGCGGCGCTGGCCATGCATCGCGTCAAGGTCGTCGACCCGAAGGAGCGTCGCTTCGAGCGCATCGCCACGGATTCGATCACCGACAAGCGCATCTCCAACGGATGCATCAACGTTCCCGTCGCCTTCTACGACGCGGTGGTCGAACCGACGCTCGGTCGCTCACGCGCCGTCGTCTATGTGCTGCCCGAGGTCAAGTCGCTGCGTCAGGTCTTTCCGGCAGTCGGTGCTGCTGCGGGCCTCGCGGCCGACGGGCGCGCGCCCTGAGGACGGATCCGGGGCGAGCGCTACGCGAAGTTGCCGGCTGCGAACTTCCAGTTGACCAGATGGCCGAGATAGGCCTCGACGAATTTGGGTCGCTGGTTGCGATAGTCGATGTAGTAGGCGTGTTCCCACACGTCGAGTGTCAGCAGCGGCTTGTCGCTGCCGGTCAGGGGCGTCTGCGCCCCCGTGGTATTGGTCATGGCCAGGGATCCGTCGGCCTTCTTCACCAGCCAGGTCCAGCCGGATCCGAAGTTGGCCACAGCGAGCGCAACGAACAGCTCGTGGAACTTGTCGAAGGAGCCCCAGGTCCGCGTCATCGCTGCGGCCAAGTCGCCCGTGGGTTTACCGCCGCCGTCCGGTTGCATGCTCTGCCAGAAGAACGCGTGGTTCCACGCCTGCGCGGCATTGTTGAACAGGGGCCCCGCTGGCGCAGCCTTGACGATCGCCTCCAAGGGAAGCTCGGCAAATTCGGTCCCCTTGATCAGCTTGTTGAGGTTGTCGACATACGCCTGATGGTGCTTGCCGTAGTGGTACTGCATGGTTTCGAGCGATACGTGCGGGGCCAGCGCGCCTTGCGCGTACGGCAGCTTGGATAGAACATGTTCCACGATGGTCCTCAACGATCCGATTTGAAGGGCTCAGTGAACCAGACTTCGCTGCGTGCTTCTGTACGCTGGCGCACTCTTCTTCACTCACGACGATGACGCGCAAGTTTCCTGGCGCTGAGACTATTTCGCGTTTTGCAGTCCCTGCGCGGTCGGGTTGAACGCCGAGCTGTGCGCCTCAGTGAAAGAAGAAATATGCAACGATGAGAACGATCGCCGGAA
>Ga0209797_10001781_pt1 | contig 10859 bp, 9 predicted proteins | sample DOMMetBare3Fresh_2_FD_187472 | JGI IMG/M metagenome (GOLD analysis project Ga0209797, IMG submission 187472) | Wetland sediment microbial communities from St. Louis River estuary, USA, under dissolved organic matter induced mercury methylation -... | ecosystem: Environmental > Aquatic >...
CCGGGCGCTCGGTGGTGCTGCTCAACGCCACCGACGCCGCGGCCCTGCCAGCGGCCGCCGACGTGCTGCTCGACGCGGGCAAGTTGCGCCTGGTGCGCGGCGACCTCGTGCTGCTGCGTGGTGACGCCGTCGACGCCTTCCGCGTCGGCGAGATCTACTACGTGGGCGAGTTGCGCTGGTGGCGATGGTTGTGGTTCCAGTTGCATACCCACCCGCTGCTGCTGGCCGTACTGGGCCTGCTGGTCGGCCTGGCACTTTCACTGATCGCCTTCCGACTGCTTCGCGGCCTGGCCGCCAAGCGGCTCGCATCGCGCGGATGAACGGCGCGCGCCGGCAAGCCTTGCTGCAGCTCGGGGCGCTGGCCTCGGCAGCGGCGACGGCCGCACCCTGCCGGCCCTGGCCGGAGTGGGACGCCTTCAGCGCGCGTTTCATCGGCGACGGCGGACGCGTCGCCGAGACCGCCGCACCGCGTCAGCGCACGGTGTCCGAGGCCCAGGGCTACGCGATGTTCTTCGCGCTGGTGGCCAACCAGCGCGAGCTGTTCGAGCGCCTGCTGCGCTGGACCGAAGACAACCTGGCCGGCGGCGACCTCACGCAGCGCCTGCCGGCCTGGCACTGGGGCCGGCGTGACGACGGCAGCTGGGGCGTCGTCGACGACAACGCGGCCAGCGACGCCGACCTCTGGATCGCCTATGCGCTGGGCCAGGCCGGTCGGCTGTGGGGCGTACGGCGCTACACCGCGCTGGCGTTGTTGCTGGCCGCGCGCGTGCTGCGAGAAGAGACGGCCGACCTCCCCGGTCTGGGCTTGACGTTGTTGCCGGGACCTCGCGGGTTCACGCCCGCGCCCGGGCGCTGGCGGCTGAATCCGAGCTACCTGCCGCCGATGCAACTGCGCTGGTTCGCCGTCCACCTGGGCGGCTCGTGGCAAGCCGTGCTCGAGTCATCGCGGCGTGTTCTGCTCGACAGCGCACCGCGCGGCCTGGCGCCCGATTGGGCGGTCTACGACACCGACGGCCGGCGCTTCCGTCGCGACGAAGGCAACGGCAGCTACGACGCCATCCGGGTCTACCTCTGGCTGGGCCTGACCGCGCCGCAGGACCCGGCGCGCGCGGAATTGCTGGCGCACTTCATGCCGATGGCCGCGGCCACCGAAGGCACGGGCGTGCCGCCCGAGCGGGTGGACTCGGCCACCGGCGACGCGACCGGCAGCGGGCCACCGGGATTCTCGGCTGCGCTCTTGCCGTTCCTGCAGGCCTTGGGCCGCACCGCGGCGTTGCGCCAACAACGACTGCGCATGGATGCGCGGCCCGCGCAGCCCGAGGCCTACTACGACCAGGTGCTCACGCTGTTCGGTCTGGGCGCGCACGAGGATCGGTTCCGTTTCGACGCCGACGGCAACCTGCAGCCGGCCTGGAGCGCATGCGTGCCGCCGCGCTGACGGTCGCCTCGACCGTCGCGCTGAGCATCGCGCTGAGCTATGCGCTCGAGGCAGGCGCGGCCACAGGTGCCGCCGACCCGGCCGCCGTCGCGGAGCTGCTGCGAAACGCGCAGATGTGGCGGTCGCTCGATCGGCCCGACAACGCGCGCCTCGTGCTCGTCAAGCTGCTGGCGATCGACGCCGACCAACCACAGGCCTTGCTGATGCTGGGTGAGCTGGAGTTGCGCGCCGGCAGGACGGCCGAGGCGCAGCGCCTGCTGGCGCGGCTGCAGCGCAGTGGCGCCCACGCCGCCGCGAGTGAGCTGCAGGACCTGGTGCGCATCTACACCCGCGACCTGTCCCGCCTCAACCAGTTGCGCCTGCTGCGACGGGGCGGCAACGACGAACGCGCCTTGGCGCTGGCGCGCGAGCTTTTCCCCGGAGGCTCGCCGCCCGGCGCACTGTCGGCGGAGTTCGCGGGTCTGTTGGGCGTTCGCCCAACGGGCGGCGCAAAGTCCTCGCCGTCTGGCAAGGCCCGACCGACCACCACGGCCCGGCCCGGCAGAGCGATGCCGGCGTCACCGGCGCCCACCGCGGCCACCGCCGCCGAGCGCGAGGCCGAACGCTACTGGCCGCTGCTGCGCGAGGCCGAAGCCCTGCGCGACGCGGGCCGACTGGCCGAGGCCGCCGAGCGCACGGCCGCCGCCCGCCAGCTGCAGCCTGGCGAGCCCGAAGCCGCGCTGCTGGCCGCCGACATCGATCAGCGCCAGGGGCGCAGCGCGATCGCCGAAGCCACCTACCAAACCCTGCTGGACCACGCCGCCGCGCGCAGCCGCGCCGTGCCCCGGCTGATCGCGCTGCTGCAGGGTGCGGGTCGCCCTGCCGACGCCTTGAGCGTGGCCGCTCGGCAGGCCGCGCCCGATGCCATCGACATCGGAAGCCTGCGCGCGGCCGCGGATGCGCGCGTGGCGCTGGGCCAACCCGGTCTTGCCCTGCGCTGGCTGGAGGATGGGCTGACCTTGCGGCCGCGCGAGCCCTGGCTGCGACATGACCTGGCGCAGCTCTACGCGCGCCTGGGCCAGGTGGCGCTGGGCCGCGAGGTGGTGGCCGAAGGTGTCGCGGCAGCGCCGGACGACGCCGAGATGCGGTATGCCGCGGCGTTGTTCTATGCCGCCGTGGACCTCGACACGGAGGCACTGGCCACGCTGGATGGGGTGCCCGAAGGAGCGCGCACCGACGGGCAACTCGCACTGGCCCTCCGCCTGCGCGAAGCCCGCGCCCGCCGCACCGAGGCGGCGATGGTGTTGCAGGCCGAGGCCCGGCGCCGCCGCGATGCGCAGGCGGCGCGGCGGCAGCCGATGGACGAGGTGGCGCTCTTCCCGTACTACCGCGACGCTGCGCCGGGGCGATCCACGCTGCGCGGTGTCGAATTGCCGCTGGTGCTGACACGATCGCCGAGCGACGGCGAGGCCGTCGACGAGGGTCGCCGCTGGCTGCATCTCGACCTGGTGCAGCTGGACGCCGGCGCGCTCCCTGCCACGCTGGACGAGGCAGCGCTCTTTGGCCAGGTGCGGGCCGCAGGACTGGCGATGGCTGCCGCATTGCCCCAGCGCGCGCGCGGCCTGTCCGCCGGTGCGGGCTGGACGGGCGACGACCGCCGCTGGGACCTGGGCGTCATCGGCGCCGGCTTCGACGTGCCGAACCTGGTGGGCGGCTGGCGCCAGACCTTCGAACTCAACCCCGGCGACCTTGCCGTCGAGTTGTCACGTCGTGTGCTCACTGGCAGCCTGCTGTCCTACGCCGGCGCCCGCGACCCCGTCAGCGGCCAGCGCTGGGGCGGCGTGACCTTGAGCGCAGCGTCACTGCGGCTGGGGCGAGCCTGGAGCGACTTCAGCAGCTCGGTCAGCCTGCGTGCCGGGTTGTTGACCGGGCGCCACGTGGCCTCCAACAGCACCGTGCAGCTGCGCCTGTCGGTCGATCGGGATTGGCTCTCCGGCCCCACGTTGAACGTCAACGCCGGCCTGACGCTGGCGCTGTGGCAGTACCGCCGCAACCTGGGCAACTACACCTACGGCCAGGGCGGCTACTACAGCCCGCAGCGCTACACCAGCCTGGGCTTGCCACTGCAACTGCAGGGCCGGATCGGCCTCTGGTCCTACCAGCTGCGTCCTACCGTGTCACGCGCATGGACCTTCGAGGCCGACGCGCCCTACTACCCGACGGACGCCGCGCTGCAGGCCCGAGCCGGCAACCCGGTGCATGCCGGTGGCAGCGGCGGTGGCTGGTCGACCAGCCTGCGCGCCGACCTCGAACGCGGCCTGGGCGATGGCTGGAGCGTCGGAGCGTCGTACATCGCCGACCGCTCGGCGTACTACGCGCCCACGCAGTGGCTGTTCTACCTGCGCCGCGGCGGTCAGACGCAGCCCGGCCAGGTGCCGCTGCCGCGGCCGCTGCAACCCTACTCGCAGTTCTGAGGGACCTATAACGAGCGCGGCTTCGGCGTCGGAGCACGGCAGTCCCCGTGATCGTGTCCGGCGCGGGCGGTGGCTGGTCCGCACGCCGCGCTCTGCCGATCGGTCGCCACGATGAGTGTGCGCGACGCCGGCCTGGTGGCGCCGTTGGTGATCGGCGGGGAGTGCGCCTCGACACCGATCGGGGACTGCCACGGGCAGCCGTGGCTGCAGGGTGGCTGTGGGCGTCGGCCGGTTCGGCCGGCCGACGGGCGCTCCCCATCGAATGCGGGGTTCGTGCCACGACACCGCGCCCGTCGCCGTCGACGACGCCATCAAGGGCATTGGTGGCCGGTCATTGCAGCCATCGCCGCAACAGGCCGAACACCTCTGCGCTCGCCAACAGGTCGAGGTGGCTGGTCTGGTGCACCACCGCCTGGCGGTCGTCGGCGAAGGCCAGGCGCCGATCGGGCTCGTCATGCCGGCCCAATGCGCTGGCCACCGGCACCAGGCCGTCACCCAGCAGAGCCGACTTGAGGCTGCCAGCGACCGGTCCCAGGCTGGCAGCGATGGCGTAGCAGCGTGCGGTCGTCGGCAAGCCCACCTGCGGGCACTGGTGCGTGTCGTCGTCGCCGACAGCGCCGCTGAGGATGTTGCCCATCCGCAGGTCATTGATGCCCGCGCTGCGCACCTTGCCCAGGCGCGCCAGCGGCGCCGCATAGGGCAGGGCGCTGAGCAACAGGTCCACGCCATGACCCGCCCGCTCGAGCGGCGCGCCCTGGTGCGGCGTGCCCAGGCACACCAGGTCGTCGACGCGCGCCGGCCAGCGCAGGCCGCCGCGCTGGATCAGCCCCGCGTGGTGCAGCGCGCTGCGTGCCACCAGGCCGCCCATGCTGTGGCCCAGCAAGGCCATGCGCTCGATCGGCATCGGCCAGGCATCGAGCAGCCGTTCCATCTGCTGCGCCAGGATGCGGCCGTTGGTCGAGACACTCAGGCCGCTGTTGTAGTGCAGGTGGACCGGCGTGAAGCCCAACTCGCGCGCCAGCGCCTCGCCGTGGTCGTGGCCCGCGCGCTGCCACTGCAGGTCGTTCATGCAAAGCCCGTGCAGCAACACCAGAGCCCGTGGCGTCGCGGCGGGCAGGCGCGCGCGCATTGCCGAGCGTTCGAGCACCAGCGCCCGGCCCGCGTGCCGAAACGCCATCGGAATCGCCAGCGGATTGTCAGTGGCCGCCAGGTGGTCGCCCAACACCCCGTTGAGTGCGGCGACGATCGCCTCACGCTCGGCATGGGGTGGCTGGTGCGGGTCCGACGTCGCCAGCGCCGGGCCCAGCCAGCCCAGCAGCGCCTCGGCGCTGCCGCCCGCCACGCGGGTGACACCGCGCACCGACTTGTAGATCAGCCCGGTGAGGCCGCGCGTGCGCTCCTCGGGTGCCGGCCCGCCGGGTCCACGCAAGCGAGGCAGGCTGGCGATGCGCGCGTGCATCGCCTCCACCAAGCTGGTCAGTCCGGCCACTGCGTCGGTGGTCAGGCGCGCGGCGCCGCGCAGGTCGGCCGATTGCAGGAGCGGTTGGGTCATTGGCAATGGTAGGCTGAAACGACCGCCGGCGCGTCCGCGGGCAGACTTCAGTGGGTGTGCCGGCCCCCGTCCCGGGCAGTTGGCGAGCCAGGCGCGGTCGGAACCATCCTCGGTGCACGCCCTGTTGGGCATGCTCAATTCCGGGCCCGATCCGATCGGCGATGCTGGCGATGGTCAGGTCAGGAGGGCTTCATGGGTCGCGCAACCTTGTACAACGGTCGTGCCGGTCTGGCGGTGATGCTTTCGACGCGCGAGGTGCACGGCGATCTCTACGACAGCACCTACGAACTTCCCATCCCCGCGCGCTCGTTCAGCACCGAGCGCAAGTTGGTGCACAAGGGCGAGGGGCCGTTGCTCGAGCGCTTCCTCGCGGAGCCCGTCCGACGACGCGTTCGATCGATCGCCTCCGGCCGCCCACGGTCAGCCAGCCAGCCGCAGGCTTGGAAGGCCTGGCGTGGTTCGAGGCCATGGGGGCCCATGCACCGCCTCGCTCGCTGAGCCTGGACGATGACGCCGGCGCGTTCGCGTTCAGGAAGCTCTCGAACTGGGCACTTGCGAAGGCCTACTGGAACCGCGGCCCGGACAATCCGATCGTCAACATCCTCAACTGGCCGATGGAGGCCTACCGCCTGGCCTGGGACCAGTGCCCGCAGGGAACGGTGCTGACGAAGTTCAGGTGCGACCTGCGCTTCGAGGCCTACGGTTGAGCGCCCCCGGCGGCCGTTTCGCGGCGAGCTATTCCTTGGGCAGGAACGGCAGGATCAGCGAGCGCGCATCGACCCGCGCGCCCAGGCGCGCCAGCAGAAGGAACGAGCCCACCAGCTTGCGATGAAGAAACAAGGTCTGCGGCGGCGGCGTGCGCAGCAAGCGTCGCCGCAAGGCCAGGTCGATGCCGAGCTCGCGCACGCGCGCCGGCAGGTTCGAGCTGCCGAAGTCGTAACGTCCAACATGGCGCAGCGGCTCGCACACCAGCAGACACATGTCGACGACCGCGTCGATTCGCTCGGGTGGATCGTCGGCGGCTGCGTAGCCGATGTCGACCGCCGCACGCGCCACGGCGTCGCGATCGCCGTCGACCACGGCGCGGCTGATGCGCCGGTAGTTGTGCACGAACCCGGCGTCGAAGCGCCGGGTGGCCCCGAAGTCGAGCAGCACCAGTTGCCCGCTTGCGGGCCGGTAGAGGTAGTTCGCGAAGTTGGGGTCGGTCTGCATGACGCGGAATTCGAACAGCTCGCGGAACAGCAGCCGCTCGAGCAGCGCGCCGACGGCATTGCGCCGTCCTTGCGAGGCCTTCGCCAGCTCGTCCAGCGGCGCGGCCTCGACGTAGTCCATCGCCATGATTCGGGTCGTCGTCAGGTCGCGGTGTACGCGCGGCACGGCCAGCATCGGTTCGTCGGCGACCAGCGTGGCGTAGTGCTCGAGGAAGCCGGCCTCGCTGAGGTAGTCGGCCTCCTGCATCAGCTGGCGTTTGGCCTCGTCGGCGATGCCGGCGACGTCGAGGTCGATCGGCAGCAGGTTGAACAGGCGCAGCAGTGCCGCGACGTTGTCGACGTCGCTGGCGATCGAGCGGGCGATGCCGGGATACTGGATCTTCAGCGCGAGATCGCGACCATCCGCCGTGGTTGCGCGATGCACCTGACCGATCGACGCCGCGGCGATCGGCTCGGGGTCGAACGCGGCAAAGTGGCGCTCCCAGCCTTTGCCGTATTCGCGACCCAGCACCCGGTGTAGCTGTTGCGGCGGCATGGCAACCGCCTGCGAGCGCAGCACCGAGAGTGCCTGCGCGAACTCTGCCGGCAGCATGTCCTCGCCCTGCATCGAGACCATCTGACCGATCTTCATCGCCGCCCCGCGCAGCCGTGCCAGCCGTTCGGCGAGCCGTCTGGCGTTGGGAGCGGACAGCAGCGCGCCGCGAAAGTCCGGTGCCTCGCCCCGCGCCAGGCGCTTCAGACCCTGCGATGCCGCGCCGGCGGCCAGTCCACCGGCGGCGATGCCGAGGCGCGCGAGCCGGCCGAGGCGGGTTTGCGGAATCGGCGTGGTGGGGGACTTGGGCGCTTTCAACGCGGCGGCCACTCCGATGCGGGCGGTCGAACCGCCGCCGCCGCTGGGCTCATGCCGACGGTTCGCGCAAGAAGATCTCGACCCGGCGGTTCTTCGCGCGCCCGGTCTCGGTGCTGTTGTCGGCGATGGGCTCGCGCTCGCCGTGGCCCTCGGTCTGGATACGGCTGGTCTGGACGCCGCGGCCGGCCAGGTAGTCGCGCACGCTCTGCGCGCGTGCGACCGCCAGCGGGTTGTTGATCGCCTCCGAGCCGGTGCTGTCGGTGTGGCCGACGATCAAGACCTGCGCCTTCGGGTCATCCTTGAGGCTATCGGCGAACGGGTCCAGAACCGTGCGCATCGCCGGTTTGACCGTCGCGCTGCCACTGTCGAAGGACAGGTCGCTCGGGATGTTGATCTTCAACCGGTCGTCCGTCGTGCGGCTGACGTCCACGCCGGTCCCGCGCGTGGCCTGCTCCATCGCGACGCGGCGCTCTTCCTGGCGCTTCGACCACAGGTTGCCCGCCACGGCGCCGATCGCGCCGCCCACCACCGCGCCCGTGCCTGCCTTGCCGCCAGTGGCGGAACCCAGCACCGCGCCGGCGGCGGCGCCGATGCCGGCGCCCACGGCAGTGCCTTTCTGGCGTTCGCTCATGTTCGCGCAGCCACCCAGAAGCAAGGCGGACATCACGACCGGGACTGCTGTTGAGCGGATCAGGACATCGCGCATGGTCTTCTCCTTCGGTCAGGCGACGGCGGCGGCACGCCGATCGCGTGCCATCCAGCGGCTTTATAGGTCGACGGCATGGCCCTGAATTGCTCATCGTCATCGCGGGGTGACACGCCTGCCGACCCCGGGCGCCCGAGCTCGGTTCCTCGCCGCCTCGTCCCGGCAGGCAAAATGTCGCCGCACCTGGACGCCTGCCCGACACGCGTCGATCGCCACGGTCCATCCTTCGACATGAGCCCCGACGCACAACCCGCACGCTTCGACATCCGGCCGCACCCCTCGCCGCTGGTGCCCATCATGCGCCAGCGGCGCCGTCGCCGCTGACCTCGGGTCGACCCCATGACCCACGGCACGCCCGCGGACCAGCACGCGATGCGCCTGGCGCTCGACCAAGCGCTCAACGCCCAGCTCGCCGGCGAGGTGCCGGTGGGGGCGGTGATCCTGCGCGAGGGCAAGGTCATCGCCACCGGCTACAACCGCCCGATCACCACCCACGACCCGACCGCGCATGCCGAGATCGTCGCCCTGCGCCACGCGGCGCAGCTGCTCGAGAACTACCGGCTGCCCGAGTGCGAGTTGTTCGTCACCCTCGAGCCCTGCGCGATGTGCGCGATGGCATTGATGCACGCGCGCCTCAAGCGCGTCGTCTTCGGCGCCTTCGATCCCAAGACCGGGGCTGCGGGCTCGCTGCTCAACCTGTTCGACGACCCGCGCCTGAACCACCACACCGAGCTCGCCGGCGGTGTGCTGGCCGAGGCCTCGTCGTCGCTGCTCAGGCAATTCTTCGCCGAGCGCCGGGCACAGCAGCGCAAGCCCGGGCCCGAACTCGACGACAGCGAAGGCGACACCACCATCCCCACCGGCGACGCCACCGAGCTGGCCGATCCCGGCGAATGACGACCGCCGCCGTGTTCGATCTCCAGATCTATGCCGCCTCCGGCGTCGAGTTGCGTACCGCCCAGCTGCGACTGGCCAGGCAGCGCCTGGTCGAGTGGGGCCTGCAAGTCACGCTCGACGCCAGCCTGAAGGCGCGCTCGCAACGCTTCGCCGGCAGCGACGAGCAGCGGCTGGCGACGATCCACCGCATCGCCGATGCCTCGCCGTCGATCGCGATGGCCAGCCGCGGCGGCTATGGCCTGACGCGGCTGCTCGACCGCATCGACTGGAAGCGCGTCGCCCACAGCGTGTCCCGCGGCACGCGCTGGATCGGCTACAGCGACCTGACGGCGCTGCAGATGGGGCTGCTCGCGCACACCGGCGCCGAGAGCTGGATCGGGCCGATGGCCATCGACGACTTCGGCCGCGACGAGGCCGCCGGCGGCGTCGACGAGGTCACGCGCGACTGCTTTCTCGAAGCCATGCGCGGCGAGCTCGAGGCGGTGGGCTTTCGCACCGACGCCGGCTTCGATGGGCTCGACGTCCGCGGCCGCCTGTGGGGCGGCAACCTGGCGATGCTGCTGTCGCTGCTGGGCACGCCGCACTGGCCTCGGATCAAGGGCGGCATCCTGCTGCTCGAGGACGTCAGCGAGCATCCGTACCGCGTCGAGCGCATGCTGCTGCAACTGCACCAGGCCGGTGTGCTGCAGGCGCAAAAGGCGGTGCTGCTGGGCGCGTTCAGCGACTGGCGGGCCTCGCCGCTCGACCGCGGCTACGGCTTGAAGACGGCGATCGCGCACCTGCGCAAGCAGACCCCGACGCCGATCCTCACCGGTTTGCCGTTCGGGCACGTGCCGACCAAGGTCAGCCTGCCGATCGGCCGGCGGGTGCGGTTGGTGGTCGATGGACGCAATGCGTGGCTGGGCTGGTAGGCGCCGACGCAGCACTCGACGCTTTGGTGCCGGCACATGCTCCGAATCGCACAGATAGTCGGCGGAGCGATGTTGCATGTAACCAACGCGCAGGTCGTCGCCCCCGGAATGAAGGGCCCAGCTGCAAGGTCCGTCGATCTCTCGTAACGCATTGTCGCAAAAGCACTTTTTTGACGTCTGGCGCGGTGACGATGGACGCTGTCGGACGCCGCAAGTTTGCGTCGCCACTCGTCAAGGGTTTCCCCAGCACGGTCGGGTGAGGACCGTCAGCAAGAATCGACAGTTCGTGCAACCCGCGGCCTGTTGGATGGGCTCGGCCGAGTCGATTTCGGCGCCAGGCGCGGATCCAAAGTTCCACCTTCCTTGATCGAGGAGTCTCAATGTTCAAGCGCAACAAGATCAGCAGCGCGGCGCTGCTGGCGCTGGGCGTCATTGCCAGCGTGCCGGTGACGGCCCAGACCGCCCAACGTGTCGAAATCACCGGGTCGAACATCCGGCGCGCCGAGGCCGAAACAGCGTCGCCCGTGCAAGTGATCTCGAAGCAAGAAATCGAACAGACCGGCAAGGGCACGGTCGCCGAATTCCTGCAAACGCTCACGTCCGACGGCCAGGGGTCGGTTCCATTCACTTATGGCCGTGGCTTTTCCGGTGCCACTGCGGCTGGGATTTCGCTGCGTGGTCTGGGAGCGAATGCGACCCTCGTGCTGGTCAACGGCCGTCGCATCGCTCCGGCCGTGCTCGCCGACGATGCGCAACGCATGTTTGTCGACCTGAACCAGATCCCGATGGAGGCCGTGGAGCGCATCGAAGTGCTCAAAGACGGTGCGTCGGCGATTTATGG
>Ga0209797_10001782_pt1 | contig 10855 bp, 6 predicted proteins | sample DOMMetBare3Fresh_2_FD_187472 | JGI IMG/M metagenome (GOLD analysis project Ga0209797, IMG submission 187472) | Wetland sediment microbial communities from St. Louis River estuary, USA, under dissolved organic matter induced mercury methylation -... | ecosystem: Environmental > Aquatic >...
GTCCAGGTAATGCCGTGTTCGCGCCCGACGCACCAGTCGGGGAACAGCTGCAACTCGCGGCGCAGCAGGGCCTCGTCGTACTCCGGCAGCCCCGCGGTCGAGCCGTGGCGCTGCCATCGGGCGAGCGCGCCCAGCGCGTCGCGCATCAGGGTGTCGGAGCGCGCCGCGTCGGCGTCGACGAGCGCATCGAGGTACAGCTGCTGGCCGAGGTCGGTGAGCAGCAGGAACCCCCGCGCCGGGTCGGCGGCGATGACCTGCGGCGCGTGCAGGCCGGCTTCGTGCAGGCGGCGCGCGACGTCGATGAACGGGCGCACGTCTTCCTGCGGCGGCGGGGCGTCCATCACGATCGCCGTGCCGCCCTCGCCAGCGAGGCGGAAATAGCGCCTAAAGCTGGCGTCCGCCGAGGCGGCGGCGAGCGTTAAGGGGTCCAAGCCATGGGGCGCGCACAGGGGCGCCAGCCACCGCTCGAAGGCAGACTGGCGGCCGGCATCGGGCCAGGCGATCACGGCGGGTGAGCTCAACGCGGCAAGGCCCTCATGGATAATCGCAACATTCTACGAATGCGTCGGTCCGGCGGCTGCGCGTGGCCACCTGACGGCCCCGTGCCGACACCGATGGGCCGATGCCTGCCGACCCCGTGCCAGTGCCGCATTCCAGGCTTTCCCGTCGACGCCGTCTTCTTGCCGCGGCCCAGTTGGCGTCCGCCGTGTCCTGCGCCTGGGGGCAGGCGGCGCTGCAACCCAGCCCGACCTTGTCGCCACCCCCGCGCAGCGATGCGGCGCAGCAGCGGCCGGTCTACCTGCTGGCCGACGAGTTGCGCGTGCGGCCCGATCTCGATGCGGTGGCCGAAGGGCGGGTGGAGTTCCGCCGCAGCGGCACGGTGATCCGCTCCGACCGCTTCACCTACGACAGCGCCGAGGACCTGGCCCGCGCGCGCGGCTCGGTGCTGATCCAGCGCGAGGGGAACGTCTACCGCGGGCCCGAGCTGCAGCTCAGGGTGCAGCGCTTCGAGGGCTTCTTCCTGCAGCCCGAGTTCGAGATCGGCCTGCTGGGCTCGGGTGGGCGGGCCGAGCGCATCGACTTCATCGACGATGCCCGTTCGGTGGCCTCGCGAGCGGTCTACAGCAGTTGCACGCGCGAGGGATCGATCGGCCCCGACTGGCTGCTGCAGGCCGAGCGCGTCAAGCTCGACGTGCAGACCCAGGAGGGCCGTGCCGAGGGCGCGGTGCTGCGCTTCCTCGGCGTGCCGATCCTGGCGTTGCCGGTGTTGAGCTTCCCGCTGTCGGACGATCGCAAGAGCGGCTGGCTGCCGCCGAACATGGGGCTGGACAGCCGCAGCGGCCTCGAGTTCGGCATCCCCTACTACTGGAACATCGCACCCAACCGCGACGCGACGATCACGCCGACGCTGCGCCTGAAGCGCGGCTTGTCGGCCGAAGCCGAGTTCCGCTACCTCGAACCGAGCGATGCGGGGCGGGTGGTGATCGATGTGCTGCCCAATGACCGCGTGGCAGGGCGCTCGCGCCACGCCTGGACCCTGCAGCATGACGGCCAGCTCAGCCAGGGGTTGCGCTACAGCGCGCGGGTGGTGCAGGTCTCGGACGACGACTACTGGAAGGACTTCCCGCTGGCGGTGCCGGGCGCGACGCCGCGCCTCCTGCCGTTCGACCTGCGGGCCGAACGCGAGCTCGCCACCGGGCTCGGCCCCGGGCAGGTGTATGCGCGGGTGCAACGCTGGCAGGTGCTGCAGTCCAGCGATCCGGCGACGGCCATCGTCCCGCCCTACCAGCGCAGCCCGCAGCTCGGCCTTCGTGTCAGGCCACTGCTGCCGGGAGGCCTGCAGGCCACGCTGGAGACCGAACTCAATCGCTTCACACGCTCGCAGGGGTCGACGCCTGCGCCGGTGCCCGAGGGCTGGCGTTGGCATCTGCTGGGCGAGCTCAGCCGGCCCTGGACCGCGCCGGGCGGCTGGGTGACGCCCAAGCTGGCGTTGAACACCGCCCGCTATTCGCTCGACTCGAACGGCGACGGCCCGCGGCAGTTGGGCCGCAGCGTGCCGTCGCTGAGCGTCGATGCCGGCCTGGTCTTCGAGCGCGACACGCGCTGGTTCGGCCAGGTCCAGCGGCAGACGCTCGAGCCGCGTGCCTTGTACGTCAACACGCCATTTCGCGACCAGCTCTCGCTGCCGAACTTCGATGCTGCCGACCGCGAGTTCAACCTGGTGTCGCTGTTCGGCGAAAACGCCTATTCGGGCATCGACCGCGTCTCCGATTCGCACCAACTGACGCTCGGCGTGACGACGCGGGTGTTCGACACCGCCACCGGCGCGCAGACGCTGCGCCTGGCACTGGGTCAGCGCGTGCTGTTTCGCGACCGCCGCATCACCAGCGACGCGGTGCCCTTCACGCAGCGGCTGTCGGACATGCTGCTCGAGGGCTCGACGTCGGCGGTGCCGCGCTGGCAACTCGATGCCGCGGTCCAGTACAACCCCGACTCGCGGCGCGTCGTGCGCTCGATCCTGGGCGCGCGCTTTTCGCCCGGTCCTTTCCAGACCGTGAGCATGGGCTACCGCTACTCGCGCGGCCTGTCCGAGCAACTCGAGCTGGGCTGGCAGTGGCCGGTGTACCGCGGGCAGGCGCGACCGGTAGGCGGCGCCGGCGGCTGTGGCGGCACGCTGTACGGCGTGGGTCGCACCAACTACAGCTTGCGCGACAAGCGAATCACCGAATCGATCGTGGGGCTGGAGTACGACGCACGCTGCTGGGTCGGTCGCGTCGTCGCGCAGCGCCTGTCCACCGGACCGGCCGAGGCCACCACCCGGCTGATGCTGCAGCTCGAGTTCGTGGGCCTGTCCAGGCTGGGGGCGAGTTCGCTGCAGGTGTTGAAGGACAATGTGCCGGGCTACCAGTTGCTGCGCGATCCGCGGCGGCCCCCTTCCTTCGATGCCGATTCCGATGGCAAGCCATGACTGACACCTCCCTTCCCCTCGAGAAGACGAAGGGCCGCGCACGGGTCTTCTCGCCCCCTCGGGGTTCGGACGACGCGTGTCGTCGGCCCGGGGGCGCCCTCAGGCTGCTCGCCGCCCTGGCGGCCGCAGGCGCCGCCTTGGTGGCATCGCTTCCGGCGGCTGCGCAGTCGCCACGGGTGCCGCGGAACGGCGACTACATCGTCGCGGTGGTCAACACCGAATCGGTGACGGCGGTCGAGGTCGCGCAGCGGCTTGCCCGTGCGGTGGCCGACGCCCAGCGTTCGGGTTCGCGCTTGCCCGACGAATCGACCTTGCGGCAGCAGGTCCTCGAGTCGCTGATCGAGGAGCGCGTGCTGCTGACCTACGCCCGCGACAGCGGGAACCGCGTCGACGAGGTCGAACTCGACCGCGCGGTGGCCAACGTCGCCGCACAGAACCAGCTCAGCATCGATCAACTGCGCGAACGCCTGCGCGCCGAAGGCCTCGACTACCCGCGCTTTCGAAACAGCCTGCGCGACCAGATGATGCTCGAGCGCGTCCGCGAGCGCGAGGTCGGCTCGCGCATCCGCATTTCCGACAGCGACATCGACCGCATCGTCGACGCGCAGCGCGCGGAGGCGGCACTCGACCATGAATTGAACCTGGCGCAGATCCTCGTCACCGTCCCCGAAGGCGCCAACGAGGCGGTGGTCGCGCAGCGCCGCGCCCATGCCGAGCGTGCCCTGGCAAGGGTGCGCGGCGGCGAGGACTTCAAGGTCGTCGCGCGCGAGATGTCCGAGGACAGCAATCGCGAGGCCGGCGGCGAGATCGGCCGCCGGGCGATCCGGCGCCTGCCCGACCTGTTCGTCGCGGCCACGCGCGAGGTGGCGGTCGGCCAGCTCGCACCGCAACCGGTGCGCAGCGCGGCGGGATTCCATGTCCTGAAGGTGCTGGACCGCGAATCGAACGCGGGCTTCAAGGTCACCCAGACCCGCGCCCGACACATCCTGCTGCGCGTCTCGGAGCGTGCGCCCGCGCCGGCGGTGGCCAGCCGGCTGGAGCAGGTGCGGCGGCAGATCGAGCGCGGCGAGCGCAAGTTCGACGAGGTGGCGCGCGAGTTGTCCGAGGACGGCTCGGCCGGGGCCGGCGGCGACCTGGGCTGGGCCTCGCCCGGGCAGTTCGTGCCCGAGTTCGAGGAGGCCTTGAACCGCCTCGCGCCCGGCGGCATCTCGCCGCCGGTGCAGTCGCGTTTCGGCGTGCACCTGATCCAGGTGCTCGAGCGCCGTGACACCGCGATCGATCCCAAGGACCTGCGCGAGCAGGCGCGCAACCTGTTGCGCGAGCAGAAGTTCGAGCAGGCCTACCTCGAATGGGCCAAGGACTTGCGGCTGCGCGCCTACATCGAGTTGCGCGAGCCGCCGCTGTAGCGGCCTCGCGCGGCGCGCGATGAGCCGCCCGACCCCGCATGTTGCGCGCAAGCGCTTCGGGCAGCATTTCCTGGTCGACGCGGCAGCCATCGACCGCATCGTCCGGCTCGTCGATCCGCGGCCCGGGCAGGCGTTGATCGAGATCGGTCCCGGCCTCGGCGCGTTGACACAGCCGGTGCTCGAGCGATCGGGCGCGCTCACGGTGATCGAGCTCGACCGCGACCTGGCCGAGCGTTGGCGCGCCCGCCCCGGGGTCACGGTGATCGGCGCTGACGTGCTGGCGGTGGATTTCGAGCCGCTGGCCCGCGCCGCGGCGCGGCCGCTGCGGGTGATCGGCAACCTGCCCTACAACGTGTCGACGCCGATCCTGTTCCACCTGCTGCATTACGCCGCACAGATCCGGGACCAGCACTTCATGCTGCAACGCGAAGTCGTCCGGCGCATGGCGGCCGCGCCCGGTGGCAAGGACTACGGACGCCTGTCGGTCATGCTGCAATGGCGTTATGACATCGAGTCGGTGCTCGACGTGCCGTCGACGGCCTTCGAGCCGCCGCCTCGGGTGGCTTCGGCGGTCGTTCGCATGAGCCCCCGGCCGGTGCCGCCGGTGGTCGATGCGCAGCGGCTGGGGGCACTGGTCACGGTGGCCTTCTCGCAGCGCCGCAAGCTGCTGCGTCACAGCCTGGGGCGCTGGCTGGAGGACCGGGGCTTCGACGCCGCGTTCGACCTTCAGCGCCGCGCCGAAGAGGTGCCGGTGGCCGAGTACGTCGCGCTGGCGCAGGCGCTGGGGTGACGACGGCCGAGGGCCAGATGCGGCGAAGGCGGCCCGGGGCCGCCTTCGCGAGGTCCACTTGACCGGCGATCAGGCGGCCGTGAGCCACATCGCGGTGTCGAACGCGCTGCTCATCATCGGCATGTTCATGCCGAAATTCGGATTGCTGCCATTCTTGACCACCGTCTTGGCGGCGGGCTTGTGCGCCGCCTCGACGACCTCGCTGACGCGCTCCCACGCGCCAGCATCGGCATTGCGGGCCACCGCGAACGAGTAGAAGCAGCGAAACGGAATCCGGCGCTCGGCCCAGAAGTCGGCGGCGTCGCGGAACACATCGAGAAGTTGCTCGCGCGCCTCGCGGTCGAAGCGCGGGTTGTCCGGCAATTGCTCTAGCACGACGACGAACCCGGGCTGCGTCCCGGCGCGGTACACGAGGTCGGTCATGCAGTCGAACAGCGCGTCGAGGTTCTTGCCGAAATGGGCCGGAAACAGGAAGGACTCGGCGATCTTGTCGAGCACGTCCTGCTTCGATTGCGCGTCGATCAGGTTGGCGTAGAGGAAATGCTGGCCGGTAACTTCAGCCGCCTGCATCAAGTCTTCCACGCGGTAGGCGCGTATGGCTTGGACAATGTTGGGACGGACGGTCTGCAGCAGCATGGTCACGATCCTCCGGTTTTCTCAGTCACGATCCAGGTTCGACGGCTCACTGAACAATGCGCTTGAAGCTTGCGTAGTGATCGTCGGTGTAATAACAGGCTTCAGGATCGGTCGGTTGACGCCCGCCGCAGATGATTCGCCGTGCCCCGCGATTGCGTGAGCCCGGGGTGTGCACCGTGTACTCGCGATAGAAGCCCCGCTCGCGGCGGGGCAGCAGCCTTTCGCGATTGCCGAACACGGTGCCGTCCTTGGAGTAGGGGAACGGGCCACCCGCGCGAATCAAGCGCTGTGTCTGCTGGGCTTCCATCGGCAGAGTCCACAGTGCCACCGGCACCTGCTCATCCGCCAATCCCCTGGCCAGGGCGTTCGATACCGACAACGAACTGAGCGCAATGAGCGAAGCAAGGCCTAACTTCTTGATGCGCCCCACCGCCACCGACTGCGCGACCCAACCCACAGGATGACCCTGAAACATGAGTTGCGGATGGTACCGGAAGGGGCCAAAGAACTCAAGCCGCATGCCTCATTATTGGGCAATGCAAAGGGCATTGAGTATGCACTCACATAGCGCAAATCCATTTGATTTGAACGACTTAAGAGGGGTGACGGCTATTCTTCGCTGGTTTGTGAAAGTTGGTTCCCAGGCGCCCGCCCGGTCGCAGCGGACCGAGGGAATGCTGCAGCGCAACGAAATCAGCGGGCGGCGTTGGCGTCGGCCACCGTCAGCGCAGTCATGTTGACGATCCGGCGCACGGTGGCCGACGGTGTCAGGATGTGCGCCGGCTTGGCGGCGCCGAGCAGCACCGGTCCGACGGCGATGCCGCCCCCGGCCGCGGTCTTGAGCAGGTTGTAGGCGATGTTGGCGGCGTCGATGTTGGGCAGCACCAGCAGGTTGGCCTCGCCGCTCAAGGTCGAGCGCGGCATCAGCTCGGCGCGGGCCTTGGCGTCGAGCGCGACGTCGCCATGCATCTCGCCGTCGATCTCGAGCCAGGGCGCATCGCGCCGGATCAGCGGCAGCGCCTCGCGCATCTTCAGCGCCGAGGGCTGGTTGCTCGAGCCGAAGCTCGAGTGCGACAGAAGCGCGGCCTTGGGCTGGACGCCGAAGCGCAGCATCTCCTCGGCGGCGAGGATGGTGATCTCGGCGATCTGTACGGCCGTGGGGTCGTAGTTGACATGGGTGTCGACCAGGAAGACCTGCCGACCGGGCAGGATCAGCCCGTTCATGCAGGCGTAGGTCTTGACGCCGGGTCGACGGCCGATGACCTGGTCGATGTAGGCCAGGTGCGGCGCCGTCGTGCCCCAGGTGCCGCAGATCATGCCGTCGACCTCGCCCTTGTGCAGCAGCATGGCGGTGATCAGCGTCAGGCGGCGGCGCATCTCGATCTTGGCGAACTGCTCGGTGACGCCGCGCCGATCGGTCATGCGGTGGTAGGTCTGCCAGAAGTCGCGGTAGCGCCCGACGTCACTGTCGATGTTGATGATCTCGCAGTCCCTGCCGGGCTGCAGGCGCAGGGCGAGCGACTCGATGCGCTTGAGGATGACGCTCTCCCGGCCGACCAGCCAAGGCCTGGCCAGGCCCTCATCGACGATCACCTGCACCGCGCGCAGCACACGCCGGTCCTCGGCCTCGGCGAAGGCGATGTTGCGCCGCACGGCGCGCTTGGCCGCGCTGAAGATCGGCTTCATCGTGTTGCCCGAGGCGTAGACGAAGCTCTGCAGCCGCTCGTGGTAGGCGTCGTAGTCCGTCACCGGCCGTGCCGCCACGCCCGAAGCGGCGGCGGCCCGGGCCACCGCGGGAGCGATCATCATCATCAACCGCGGGTCGAAGGGCTTGGGGATCAGGTACTCGGGGCCGAAGCTCAGCGTCACGCCCGCGTAGGCGTTGGCGACGACATCGTTCTGCTCGACCCGGGCCAGCTCGGCGATCGCATGCACCGCGGCGATCTCCATCTCGACGGTGATGGTGGTGGCGCCCGAGTCGAGCGCGCCCCGGAAGATGTAGGGGAAGCACAGGACGTTGTTGACCTGGTTCGGATAGTCGGTGCGTCCGGTGGCCATGATGGCGTCGTCGCGCACCGCCTTGACCTCCTCGGGCATGATCTCCGGGGTCGGGTTGGCCAGCGCGAAGATCAGCGGCTTGGGCGCCATCGTCGCCACCATCGGGGCCTTGAGCACGCCGCCGGCCGACAGGCCCAGGAAGACATCGGCGCCGGCGATGACCTCGGCCAGCGTGCGGGCCGGGGTGTCCTGGGCGAACTCCTCCTTGTCGGGGTCCATCAGTTCGGTGCGGCCTTTCCAGACCACGCCGGCGAGGTCGGTGACGAAGATGTTCTTCTTCGGCAGCCCGAGCTTGACCAGCAGGCCCAGGCAGGCCAGGGCCGCCGCGCCGGCGCCGGAGGTCACCAGCTTGATCTGGTCGATGCGCTTGCCGGTCACCCGCAGGCCGTTGATCAGCGCCGCGCCGACAACGATCGCGGTGCCGTGCTGGTCGTCGTGGAAGACCGGGATCTTCATCCGCTCGCGCAGCTTGCGCTCGACGGTGAAGCAGTCCGGCGCCTTGATGTCCTCCAGGTTGACGCCGCCGAACGTCGGCTCGAGCGAGGCGATGATGTCGACCAGCTTGTCGACGTTGCTCTCGTTGATCTCGAGGTCGAAGACATCGATGCCGGCGAACTTCTTGAACAGCACGCCCTTGCCTTCCATCACCGGCTTGGCTGCCAGCGGGCCGATGTTGCCCAGGCCGAGCACCGCGGTGCCGTTGGTGACCACTGCCACCAGGTTGCCGCGCGAGGTGTATCGAAAGGCGTTGACCGGATCGGCGACGATCTCCTCGCAGGCCGCCGCCACGCCCGGCGAGTAGGCCAGCGCGAGGTCGTGCTGGTTGGTCATCTGCTTGGTGGCCGCGATGGCCACCTTGCCCGGGGTGGGGAACTCGTGGTACTCGAGCGCCGCGCGACGCAGTTCGGCAGTCTTTTCTTCGTGGGTCGGCATCTGGCAACTCCTTCGGGGAGGCCGATTCTAGGAGCGGGCAGTTTTGCCGCCGCGTGCGTTGCCGCGGCGATGCCCGTCGCCACGGCATGGGCTGGAGTGTGGACCGACTGCCTCCCTCGGGACATGCGCGAAACTGCGTAGACGATGCCGATGGCGGCGCAGCAATACTGGTCGCACCATGATCGCCGAACCGCATCGCGCGCTGCCCGGGGCGGGGGTCCGCCGTCTGCGCCGACCGCTGCTGTGGGTGGCACTGGTGATCCTGCTGGCGGTGGCCCAGACGCTGCTGGTGGTGCTGACCCTGCGCTACGAGGAGGCGCGGGTCCAGGAACTCGCCGACGAGGCAGCCGGCGCCGTCGCGGCCGAACTGAAGCGCCGCTCGCAGCAACTGCTGCAGGGCCTGCAGGCGCTGAGCGTGCGGGAGGCCTCGGCGCTGCAGTGGCAACGCGACGCCACCGCGCTGATGCAGGGCATGCGCGAGCTTGGCAGGGTCGAGCGTCGCGACCGCGCGCTGCGCGTCGTCGAGGCCGTCGACTCGCCGCTGGCGCCGCCGCTGTTCCGGCAATGGCCGCGCTCCGAAATGGGCGTCGAGACCGAACTGGCATGCGCCTCGGCCGGCCGCGCGATGGCGCCGGCGTTCTCGCACAGCCAGTTCGTGCCGCAGGCCAACGGCATCGGTGTCGAGGTGATCGATGTCTGCGTGCCGCTGCAGGAGGTCGGTCAACACACCGGTTTCGTCGTTGGCAGCATCGCGCTGACCGACCTGCTCGAGGTTTCCCGCGGCCTGGACGCGGCGCGCCAGCATGAGCTGTCGTTCGTCGAGGCCGACGGCACCCGCCTGGCGCGCAGCGGCACGGTGCGCGGCGCCGGCGTCTTCATCGCCGAGCGGGTCGTCGACCTGGCCGGCAACAGCCTGCTGCTGCGGGCCGATGCGCGCCAGCGCAAGCCGGGCCTGATCCCGAACCTGGCAGTGGCGCTGGTGCTGGGTCTGTCGGTGGGGCTGTTCGTGCTGGTGCTGCTGCTGCTGCGCGACGGTCGCCGCCGTGCCCGCGCCGAAGCCGCGCTGGCCGACGCGCTGGCCTTCCGCAAGGCGATGGAGGATTCGCTGGTCACCGGGGTGCGAGCCCGCGATCGCCAGGGCCGCATCGTCCACGTCAACCCCGCCTTTTGCGCGATGGTGGGCCTGACAGCCGACGAGTTGCGCGCCGCCGAGGTGCCACCGTATTGGCCGCCCGAGCAGGTGCAGACTTACCAGCAGCGACAGGCCGAACGGCTCGCTGCGGAGCAGGGCATGGCCTCCCTGCGCGAGGGCTACGAGACGGTCTTCATGCGCAAGGGTGGCGAGCGCTTCCCGGTCATGGTCTACGAGGCGCCGCTGGTCGACAGCGTGGGCAAGCACACCGGCTGGATGAGCACCGTCGTCGACGTGAGCGCCCAGCGCCGGATGGAGGAACTCGCGCGCCAGCAGCAGGAGAGGCTGCAAGCCACCGCGCGCCTGGCCAGCGTCGGCGAGATGGCCTCGCTGCTCAGCCACGAACTCAACCAGCCGCTGTCGGCGATCGCCAGCTACGCGACGGGGTCGATCAACCTGATGGAGCGGCCCGACGCCGACACGCCGGCGATGCTGCAGCAGGCACTGGCGCGAATCGCCGAGCAGGCGGAGCGCGCCGGCCGGGTGATCAAGAGCGTGCACGACTTCGTCCGCCGACGCCACCAGGCCCACGAGGTCATCGCGGCCGATGCGCTGATCGATTCCGTGTTGCCACTGGTGCGGCTGCAGGCGCGCAAGAGCGGCGCCCGGGTGGAGCTCGATGTCGGCCAGCCCGTGCCCCGGGTCAGGGTCGACCGCACGATGGTCGAACAGGTGATCCTGAACCTGGCCCGCAACGGCCTGCAGGCGATGGAGGCCGGCACGCCGGTGGTCGATCGCATGCTGGGCCTGGGTGCGTGCGCACTCGAAGCGGGCCGGGTGGCGTTCAGCGTCACCGATGCCGGACCGGGGATCGCGCCGGAGGTTGCGCAGCGCCTGTTCACGCCCTTCTTCACCACCAAGGACGAGGGCAT
>Ga0209797_10001783_pt1 | contig 10854 bp, 14 predicted proteins | sample DOMMetBare3Fresh_2_FD_187472 | JGI IMG/M metagenome (GOLD analysis project Ga0209797, IMG submission 187472) | Wetland sediment microbial communities from St. Louis River estuary, USA, under dissolved organic matter induced mercury methylation -... | ecosystem: Environmental > Aquatic >...
CTCCAAGCGCAAGCCCGTGATTGGCATCGCGTGGCATGGCGGCATCCCCAAGACCGGCGCCAAGTTCCGCAAGTGGACGCTGGAGCAACTTCTCCCCGTCTTCCGCAGCATCGACGCCCACTGGGTCAGTCTCGAATACAAGCCCGCCGGGCTGGAGATCGAAGCGTTCGTCAAGAAGTACCCGGACATCGATCTGAAGGAATACCGCCATGCCACGATCACCAACGACTACGACGATACCGCGGCGTTGGTCTCCTCCCTCGATCTGGTGTTCTGTATGCAGACCGCCGTGGCCCATCTGGGCGGCGCGCTCGGTGTTCCGACGATGGTGTGTGTCCCCAAATACTCCCAGTGGCGCTACGGTAACGCCCAATCATCCATCCCCTGGTACAACAGCCTGAAGATACTCAGGCAAGTAAATGGTCACTGGGACTTTGACAAGATAGGTACTCAAATTGCCTCTCATTTCGGAAGAGTACAGGAAGATACAAGAATCGCTGCATGACGATGCCACACTAGACGGCAGGAAGGTTGCCTATGGTGGGACAGCGACTTCTTATGCTCCAATCATCGCGGCGTTACTAAACTCACTTGAAGCTAACCACGTCCTTGACTACGGGTGTGGCAAGCACATGTTCCTTGCTCGCGCGCTGACAGAGCATAAGATCAACCACAAGTTCAAGTATCAGGCTTACGATCCAGCAGTTCCCCGCCTGTCGTCGCCTCCGGTTCCCGCTGAGGTTGTCCTGTGCATCGACGTGCTGGAGCATGTCGAGGAGGATAGTATCGACGAGGTACTTGACCACCTGCGCTCACTTACCGAAGCGGTGGGAATGTTCTCCATAGCCACCGGGCCAGCCATGAAGTCACTACCAGACGGCCGCAATGCCCATATACTCCAGCGCCCCATCGACTGGTGGCTCCCAAGGATAATGTGCCGATTTGACTTGCAATCGTTCCAGCGCATGGCGCATGGTCACTTCTACGTGATCGTTACTGCACAGGAAGGTTCGATCGAGTCAACGAGTGGGTTAAGGTTGGTGGCGTAAGGTGATTAACCTTTACATCGGCCACGATCCGCGCGAGTCCATCGGAACCTTCGTGTTCCTGTCCTCGCTCTTGCGTCGGACCACCTCCCCCACCGCGGTCACCCCGATGCACAAGCCCATGCTGCACCGGGTCTTCGGGGGCGACGTGGCGGACGGCACCAACGCTTTCACCCTGAGCCGCTTCCTGATCCCGTTCCTTCAGGGCTGGACTGGCACGGCGATCTTCGTGGACGGCGCCGACATGATCCTCAAGGCGGACCTCGCCGAGTTGGAGGTGTGGCGTGACCCCTACGCCGCGGTCCAGGTGGTCAAGCACGACTACAAGACCTCCGCCCCGCGCAAGTACATCGGCACCTCGATGGAGGCCGACAACGAGGACTACCACCGCAAGAACTGGGCTTCGGTCATGCTGATCAACTGTGCCCACTTTGCCTGGCGCAAGATGACGCCGCAGTACATGCGCACCGCTTCCAAGTTGGACATTCTCAACTTCAGTTGGATGCCCGACGAGTGGATTGGCGAGCTGCCCGTCCACTGGAACTGGCTCGCCGACGAGTATGGCGAAAACGCGGAGGCAAAACTACTCCACTGGACGCAGGGGGTTCCGGCGTTTCCTCACTATCACGATACACCCCACGCGGCCGACTGGCGAGAGGAGCACGCGAATGTCAATTACGCAACGGATTGACCTGATCACCGGGATCACCGCCAAGTATTCCGGGACGATCCTTCCCGCCCCGCGTAGCGTTAAGATCGAACTGACCGCGAACTGTAACTACAAGTGCAAGTTCTGCGTCAAGTCGCTCCGCCCGGACAACGGCCAGATGGATCGGGCGTTCTTTAGCCGCATCATCCGGGAGATGCGCGATGAAGGGGTCGAAGAGCTTGGACTGTTCTACATCGGGGAAAGTTTCCTCTGCCCGTGGCTGCCCGACGCCATCGCCGAGGCCAAGGGGATTGGTTACCCTTACGTCTTCCTTACCACGAACGGCAGCGCGGCCACCCCCTCAAAGGTGCTCGCTTGTATGCAGGCCGGTCTGGACAGCCTCAAGTTCAGCCTCAACTTCTACGACGCCGCCCAGTTGGCAGACGTGGCCCAGGTCACCCCCCGATTCTGGCGCCAGTCCATCGAGCACCTGAAGCACGCCAAGCGCATCCGCGACGGCAACGGGTTCAAGTGCGGCCTCTACGCCTCCTCGATCGCCTTCACCGGGGAGCAGGGCGTTGCAATGCAGCAGGTAGTTGACGAGGTGAAACCCTATGTTGACGAACACTATTGGCTGCCCCTATACGGCATGTCAGGCGCAAGTGTGGCGGCTGGCTGGAAACCCAAGCCCGGCAACCCCGGTCGATTGGACAATATGCGCGAACCACTACCTTGCTGGGCTGTGTTTACAGAGGGGCATATCACCAAGGACGGCCACCTCGCCGCCTGCTGCTTCGGGGACGGGATCGACGGCGGGCTCCTGATGGGCGACCTGAACAAGGTGGGGTTCATGGAAGGATGGAATTCACCTAAGTTCCAAGAACTACGCGCCGCTCACATGGTTAAGGATGTCCGCGGCACTAGTTGCGAGCATTGCGCTGCCGCTTAAACCATAGTAGATTCCCTGTAATCGCCGGAGTGCTTGCATGTCCCGGCTGTGCAACCTTGAAAGGGTTTCATGGCCATCACGACATACTCCGAGCTTCAGACTGCGGTCGCGGATTGGCTTAACCGGACCGACCTTACCTCCAAGATCCCCGACTTCATCGCGCTGGCCGAGGCCGACCTCAAGGTCCGCGCCAAGCTCACCGAGTGGGATACGTCCGCAGCGGTCACGCTGACTAGTGGCGTCGGCACCCTACCCACGGATTTCCTTCAGGCGATCACCGTTACCTACAGTGGTGTTTACACCACCCTGAAGTTCATGAACCTTGAACGGTTCACCGAGATCGCCACTTCAGCCGACGTTTCCAACCCGGTCTACTACACGATCTCGGGTTCGTCGCTCAATGTCTACCCGCTGGCCACCGGTGACGCCACGCTGCTCTACCGCGCGCGGTTCACGTCGCTCAGTACTGGGTCGCCCACGAACTCGCTGCTCACGATGTTCCCGGATGTCTACCTGCAAGGCGCCATCTTCCAAGCCTGCGTCTACCTGCGCGATGACCCGCTCGCCGGCTCCAGCAAGACCCTCTACGAAGAAGCGGTCGAGCGCGTTCGCAAGTACACCTACGAGCGCCGCTACGGTGCCGCACCACTCCAGATGAGGGTTGCATGACCGTCGAAACCGTCACCTACGTCAGCGACTTCAACGTCAACTATCCCGCGGCGGGCGACCTGCGCTCCGAGGGCGCGTCGCATCTGCGCAACATGAAGTCAGGGGCCAAGAACACGTTTCCAAACGTGACCGGCGCGGTAACGCCAACCCACACGGTCCTGAACTACATGGTCGGGGTGACGAGCGCGGTCCAGACCCAGCTTGATAGCAAACTTGGTATCACTGCCGCCTCGGGATCTGCGGGTGGCACCTTGTCCGCTGCCCGCATGCAGGTTTACGTATTCACTGGCTCGTCCCCGGCTACCCAGAATCTTCCGGCTTCTCCAACAGTTGGAGATATGGTTATTTTCAGCAATGGTGGATCGGCAACACTGACTATCGGGCGCAATGGAAAGGCAATTGATGGGGTCACTAGCGATCGGACCTTGGACGCCAATAACATTGGAATTCTTGTCTACGGAACCGCAATCGTTGACGGCTGGACGTTATCGTGACAATAGAAACCGTCACCTACATCTCGGACTTCAACGTCACGTATCCGGTCGATAACGACCAGACGAATCACCCGGAGTCGCTGGGCGACGACCATATCCGTAACTACAAGACGGGTTGGAAGGGAACATTCCCGAACGTCACTGGCGCTGTGCAGGCGTCTCACACGGAACTGAACTATCTGAGCGATGTTACCTCTGCCGTCCAGACCCAACTTAACACCAAGACGGCAAGTTATCAGGTAACAGTCGCTGGAACAGTAACCCTGTCTGCCGCCAGAATTCAGCTGTACATGCCCAACACATCCACGGTTGATGTCAATTTGCCAACATCACCTACGGTAGGCGACATTGTGTTTGTTGTGAATCCGAGATCGTGGACTGTTGTCATTCCAAAAAATTCAGTGACCCTCAACAATGCTTCTCAGAATCTGAGCGCGTATCCCTATTCAGTAGCCATGTGTATCTACGGTCCGGCCGGAAACTGGACTGTTGATCCGCGATTAGGGGACTGAAGGAAACCGGACTGTAGATACGCCAATAGGAGGTTAATCATGGGAACACGCAGAACTCAACCGCCGATGACATGGGCTGAAATCAACCAGCGCGTGCAGTCCAGAGCACAGTCACAACCCCGGCCGCCAACCGACTACGAGCGGCGTCATCCATTGCTGAAGGATCTAAGCGAGGCGGAATTTAACCGGAGGTCGTACTACCGCAATTACTTCTACCACCTGTTCAACCCGATCTCTCCGGACGAGGAGATCTTCTGGTCGCCCGACATGAAGTATTACGTTACCAGGAAGATCTATGCCGACTGGGCGATGTCGCACCCGCAGGCTGCATCCAACATTGTTGCCGGGCCATAATGTCTATCGTCAAACTCCTCGACGCCGGCTCGGTCGGCATCGTCAAGGATGTCCCCGCGTGGGAGATCGACGATCACGCGTGGAGCGGCGGCAATAACGTCCGCTTCAAGGACGGCTGCGTCGAGCGGGTGCCCGGTTACACGTCGAGCTTTGGCACCGTGGGCCACGCGGTCTACGGGGTCTTCCCCTGCGTGGACGGCTCCGGGAACCGTTACATCGTCTACCCGTCGCTCACCGCGATCAAGGCGGTCACGGGTACCACGCACTACACGATCACGCGCGCAGCAGGCGGCGCCTACGGAGCCACAGCCGACACCAAGTGGTGCGGCGGCGTGCTCGGCGGCATCCTCGTGTTGCAGGATGGCTCGGGTGTGGACGATCCTCAGTACTGGGTGCCGCAAGCAGGCGGCAACATGGCGGCGCTCACCAACTGGCCCGCCTCGACCAAGTGCCGCGTCATCACCCCCTACCTGTCCTACCTCGTCGCCTTCGACATCACCGAGTCGTCCACGCGCTACCCGCAGCGGGTCAAGTGGTCCGCCCACGCGGCGACCGGCTCACTCCCCTCCTCGTGGGACGAGACCGACACCACCAAGGATTCCGGCGAATACGACCTCGGCGAGGGTCAGGACTTCATCGTCGGCGCGCTACAGATCGGCTCGCAACTAGCCATCTACCGCGAGCAGTCGGTCTACCTGATGCGCTGGGTCGGCGGCACGTCGATCTTCGCGTTCAACAAGGCGCGCTCGGCCTCGGGGATGCTGGCCTCCAACTGCGTCACCGACATCCCACTCGGCCATGTCGTGCTCACCAACGGCGACGTCGTCCTCTTCAACAGCAGCGAGGAGAAGTCGATCCTCGACGGCCGGATGAAGAAGTACCTCTTCAGCACGATCGATTCCACGAACTACAAGCGCTCGTTCGTCGTCTCCAACATCATCGATTCCGAAGTCCTGATCTGCTACCCGACCTCGGGCAACACGGACTGCGACCGAGCGATCGTGTGGAACTGGAAGACCGGGGCCTTATCGATCCGCGATATACCAAATTTGACATCGGGGGCGACGACTTCCGTCACCACCGGCACGCCGTCGCTCTGGTCGGACGCCACCACGTCATGGACCGGCGACACGGGCACGTGGAACGGCGACGTGTATAGCCTGGCGACACAGAAGCTCGTCTTAGGCTCCACCGCTTCCAAACTCTACATCCTCAACCTCGGCAACACGAACGACGGCACGGCCTTCACGTCCACCATCGAGCGCACGGGAATAACCCTTGGCGACGCCCAGGCGGTCAAGCGCGTGCTGTCGGTCTACCCCCGTGTGGATGGCACCACGGGCGACACGCTGGGCATCTCGGTCGGCGTGGCGATGAACGCGGACGAACCGTATACGTGGTCTGCTGAGCAAATTTACTCAATAGGCTCCTCGCGCAAGGTGGACTTTCGCACAAGCGGGCGCTTCCTCGGTCTGCGCCTGCGCTCGGCCACCTCGGCCACCCTGCGCTTCAAGTCCGCCGATATCGATGTTGAAATGGCAGGCAAGCGATGACCGAGGTCTACCGCAAGTCCGCCCGCGGCGGCGACTTCGAGAACTGGACCGAGGATGAATTCCACGCGATCGAGCGCGCCCTCTTCTCGATGCCGCCCTACAGCCTCACGGTGATGGATGAGGGCAACACGATCACATCGTCGGTCACGTCAATGAACTTTGTCGGCCCGACGGTGACGGTCACCGCCTCTGGCAACGCGACCACTGTGACGATCGTCGGACGCCTGCCGCCCAGCGACCAGAGCGGCACAACCTATACGTTCGTGCTGGGCGACGCCAACGTCAAGATCACGCGGTTCACGTCCTCATCCCCCGTCACCGCAACCGTCCCGCCGAATTCCTCGGTCGCCTACACCATTGGCGACGTGATCCACTTCAAGCAGGACGGCACGGGACAAGTGACGATTGCCGAGGGTACTGGCGTTACTGTCAACGCCCGTATCGGCAAGAAGTCTGCCGGCCGCTACGCGATGCTGTCCCTCTGGAAAGAGGACACCAACACGTGGACGCTCTTCGGAGACATGACCGCATGATCCCGATGGCGCCCGGATTCTGGAAGCCAGCCGCGGGGGGTGATCCGTACTTTGAATACGTGATCTTCCTGCTGCATTTTGAAGGTACTGATGGAGCGCAGGTTTTCATTGACGAGATGGGACATACGTTCAACGGGAACGCAACCACGGAAACCGATAAGGCTCAGGCCGGTAATTCTTCTGGATATTTCACCGGGGATACGACAGATAGTCTTTCAGATGTTCATAGTCACAGTGCTGACTACAACATAGGAACATCTGACTTCACTATGGAAGCTTACGTATGGTGCATCTCTCGTATTACTGGAGCTCGTATCTTCGAGACAAATAAGTGGTACTGGAATCCTCCTACTGGATGGAATGTATACATCTCATCAACTGGATACACCACTATGCTGTTGTCTGAAAACGGTGGGGGCGGGGCTACCGCCGCTGCTGATGGTGTATTGCCGACCGGCCAATGGGTCCACTATGCCGTAGTCAAGTATGGCAATACGATGATGCAGTTTATTGACGGCACTAAACAGTCGGCAACTCTCGATGTAACAGGAAGAAGCGTCACATCTATAGATGTGACCATCGGACAAGATATTGATCTTATAGCCACTCCATTCTATGGCTACATCGATGAAGCAAGATACACGGCCGTCGCTCGCTATACAGCGGACTTCACGCCGCCCACAACTCCATTTCCTAACTTCTAATCACTATGGCGACTCTCAACCAACTACTCAACAAAGCGGCCGAGCTTAAGGAAGCGCGGGATCGCAAGGATGTCGTCCAGAAGCAGAACGACGACGCCACCGCGGCCAAGACGGCCACCGCGGCCGAGATCGCCGCCCTGAACACTCTGATTAGCACACTTAAGGCGGACATCAAGACGATTGCCGCTGACCTGGTTTAGGAGATAGAAATGGGATTTTTCGTTGGTCAGCAGTGGATTCCTGACATCAAGGCCAGTGATCTTCAGCCTAGATATGAACAATCTGGAAACAGTGATTCCGGGTTCACGAACATCTTCACAGGATATGACCTTCAGAACGTCGGGTCTTATTTTCCTGGCACCGGCTGGACAACCCTTAATCAGAACAACTGGCAATTCTTCAAAGACCCTGAAACTGGCCAGTGGAACCTTCTTTTCAAAAGCGGCGATAAGGAGGGAACACGTATTCCATTAAACGATGTGAACGGAACACTTGTTCCGGATCAGGCCGGATCGTCTAGGGAATACTGGGATACAAATCCCGGCGAACTGAATCGCGCGTTGCTCGGGCTGGCGAGCGCAGTCTTCGGCGGGATTCTCGCTAATGGTGGGCTTGGTGGCGGCGCAGCGGATGCGTTCAGCTACGGTGGCGGAGCGCCGTCCGGGCTGACGAGTGGCGCTGGTGGCGGGGTTCTCAGCAGCGCAGGAGTTGGAAACATGGCCGCTGGTGAAGGCGGGATGCTTGGCGAGGGTCTTAACTCGTGGACCGACCTGATGCCCGGCGCTTCAAATTCTGCAATCCCAAGCACATTCAACGCCGCCAAGGACTCACAGGCTTACTGGGACTCGATTGGCGCCACAGGAGCCGACGGCAGCGCCGCTGCAAGCCTCTTCAACACGGCGCCTTATGTTGGCACGGCCTTACCCCCCGGACTGGGCGCAGCAAGTTCGGCAGGGTTGGAAAACGCGGCAGCAGGTGGGGCAGGCGGCTTACTCAACAGCGCAGCAGGCACCGCTGGTAGCGGACTTGGCGGACTCCTAAGCGGCCTCGGCGACAACGCCAAGTGGTTGCTCCCCCTGCTCGGCGGTCTTGGAAGTTACCTTGACGCCAAGGACAAGAACGGCCAAACCAACGGCGATCCGTGGGCCACCGATTACCTGCGCAAACACGCTGGCAAACCCAATCCCGGACTCATCAGCAGCGGCCCGTGGGGCAAATACTAGGAACCCAAATGACATATCCAATCAGCATAGGTGGATTCCCGATGTCTCAGTGGCAACTAGCCGCCGAAGCCGCCGGACCAACAACTCAAGCTGGCCAAGGCGACTACTGGTACAACGGAGGCGTCTACCAGACGCAGAACAGCCCGGCGGTGGCCTCTATGCTTTCCGCTGGAGCAGACCCCAGTACATTGCCCGGATATTCGGCGCCGGTGACCACCAATGGCTTGTCATTGACGAATATCCAGAGGCAAAGACTTGGGAGAATAACGCCCGGAACATCAGCAATACCGGGGGTTCAAACACCAGGGACAGCAACGGCGCAGGGCTACCAGAACCTCGCCACCGGTTCGCCCACGATGCCTGCGCCTCTGGGCGGCGCATCTCCACTGACCGACGCCGTAAAGCAAGGTTTCGGCATGGGGCTGGCCCCGTTCAATACCTCCTGGTACGACCAACTCGGCAAGTCTCTCTACAACCAGGCGAACCAGAACCTCCAGGAGAACATCCTGCCGGGGATCGACCAAGCCGGGATGCAGGCGGGCCAGTACGGCGGCGGCTCGCGCGCCGACCTCGCCAAGGGTGTGGCCATCCGGGGGATGAACCAGAACGTGATGAACGCGCTGGCGCCGCAGTACGCCACGGGCTACGAGAACTGGCTGAACCGCGGCGTGCAGACGGGCGGGCTGGCGATGAATGGGCTGCTTGGCCTCGGCTCGAATGATGTCGCCCGCTACGACGCGCAGACCAAAGCGGCATCGGCCGCGGCGCAAGCCAACGGCACCCCGTTCTACACGAGTCCGTGGGGTGCAGCCATCGGCGGCGCCGGCGGGATCGCCGAACTGATCAACATCCTAGGTAAGAACTGGGGCAACACCTCTCCAACGGGGCCGTGACATGAGTGGAATCTTAGGTAGTGGCGACATGAACGACCCCCAGACGCTGGGGCTTCTGTCGTTCTTCATGAAGATGCTGGAGGCCAGCGGCCCGCAGCCTCGTCCGACCTCGCTCGGGCAGGTGATCGGCGCGTCGGGCGCGGCCGGGATCGGCGCCTATCAGGGGCAGCAGGATCGGATCGCCAAGCAGCAGATGCAGAAGATCCAGATGGAGGATATGCGGGCGCAGGCGGAACAGCGCAAACAACAAGCCGAACATCTAAAACAACAGATGGCCGCAGAAATCGCCACTAATCAGTTTCTAACTGACAAATCCAACTTATTCAATGTCGCACAACCACAATCGGCAACAGGCGACTTTGGTCCCGGAGAGGCGCCCACAATAGGTTCGCAAACAGCTACAGCAAAACCAAAGTCTCCGCTGGAAATTGCGGTGACGATGATGTCGTCAGGTAACCCGGCACTTGCAAGAATGGGATTGTCGCAACTGTCCGGGCTTCAGAAGAAGGAACTTGTGCCTATTGGTCCGCACGGGCTGTACGAGCCTTCATCTGGAAACATCATAGGCGCTCCAGACGAGAAGAAACCCGGCACACCCGGAGAAACCGAGCGTCTTGTCGCCACACTAAACGATCCAAATGTTCCCGTTGCAATCAAGGCCGAACTGCAACGAAGGCTTCGTGTTCTTCAGACGCCGCCAATGAACATCATGCCAGTGCAAACAGATGCGGGCATCATTCCATTCAATACAAAGACTGGCGCACCTGGATCTCCGTTTGCTCAACCCCCTGAGAAACTAAAGCCAATACCAACCAACATCAACACCGCTATTACCGAAAACGCCAACGCGGTCAGGAAAGTTGACGAGGCCATCAAGCTCGTGGATGCCCATCCAGACGCCTTTGGGGTGAAAAACTATCTTGGCGAGAACGTCAATCAACGCCTTGATCCCAAGGGTGTTGAGGCTCGTGCCGCCGTTGCTGACTTGGGTAGCCAGAAGATTCACGACCGAAGCGGCGCTGCGGTAAGCGTCTACGAGTTTCCGAGGCTCGCTCCGTTTGTGCCGAGCAAGACAGACGACGCAGCCACAGTCAAGAAGAAGCTCGTCAGGTTCAAGCAGGAGTACGAGTTCATCCTGAATGACATGTTTGACACGTACAACAAGGATTCCGGCTATCGAGATCATCCCAAGGCAAGTAGCAAGCCTGATCCTCTTGGAATCCGCAAATGAACATCGCCGAGATTCGCAAGAGTTACCCGCAGTATGGCGACCTG
>Ga0209797_10001785_pt1 | contig 10846 bp, 10 predicted proteins | sample DOMMetBare3Fresh_2_FD_187472 | JGI IMG/M metagenome (GOLD analysis project Ga0209797, IMG submission 187472) | Wetland sediment microbial communities from St. Louis River estuary, USA, under dissolved organic matter induced mercury methylation -... | ecosystem: Environmental > Aquatic >...
GCTGAACTTACTTACCGAAGAGCGATAAAAACAAGACATAGCTTTGGAATAAGTTATAATATTGAAGAAGTCGGAGATACCATCATAAATTTAAATCCCTCTTATTTTAAAAACGGCCGCAACCGTATTAGTTTTCCGGGATTGTATTATACAATGAGCTATTTGGACCTTGATTACATTCCTTATCCAACAAAAGGGTATGCTGCATATGTAAGTGTAGGTAAAGGAGGATTCAGCAAAGAATTTGATGTATGGTCTCTGAATGTAAAAGGTTCAGGTTCCTGGCCGCTTTTTCCCAAAGCTTTTTTAAATATTAATGTTTATGGTGGAATAAAGCTTCCTTTCAAACAACCATATTTTAATCTCCGATTCTTAGGTTATAGCGATGTCTTTATGCAGGGATATGAATACTATGTAATGGATGGTGTGGCAGGGGGGTATATAAAAACCACCTTAACCCGGGAATTACTCGATTTCAAAATCCGGATTCCACAAATCAAAAAAGGAAAAGAAGCACAGTATATACCATTCCGTATTTTCGGAAAGGTATTTGGTAACTCAGGGTATGTTCATAATCCGCAACCCGGAGATAATGCACTTTCCAATAAGATGCTGTACTCCGGAGGTTTTGGAATCGATATACTTTCATTTTATGATGTTACGTTCAAACTCGAGTACACCTTTAATCAGTTAGGGCAAAACGGGTTATTTTTACATCGTAAGTCAATATTTTAATAAATGAAGGCGGCAATCTACAGCAGAATATTTGAAGATGAACAGCAAAAAGATGTTCAGGTTTTTTTTGATGAACTTACCAATCAAAAAATTGAACCGGTCATTTACCAGCATTTTTATGACCAGATAAAAAACGTTATACATCTGCCTGCTGACACAAAAACATTTTCCCTTTCAGAAGATTTAACTGAAGAAATTGAATTTATTATTAGCCTGGGCGGAGACGGTACGCTTCTCGATACGATTACACTTGTTAGAGAAAAGAAAATTTCTATAATGGGTGTCAACTTCGGGCGGCTGGGTTTTTTAGCCAGCATCGGACGAAATGAAATGCAGACTGCTGTAAAAGCTATTGCCCAGCGAACCTATGTTACAGACACAAGAACATTAATTCATATAGATGCCAATATACCCATGTTTGGGAAGGTCCCTTATGCTTTAAATGAATTTTCGATTCATAAAAGAGATGTGGCCTCAATGATTAAAATACACACTTATCTTAATGGTGAATTTTTAAATACCTACTGGGCCGATGGATTAATTGTGGCTACACCTACCGGTTCTACAGGTTATTCATTAAGTTGTAATGGTCCAGTTGTATTTCCAGATTCGGGCAGCTTTGTAATAACACCAGTGGCACCGCATAATCTGAATGTAAGACCTATCATCGTACCTGATAATAATATCATTTCATTTGATATCGAAAGCCGTTCCGAACACATTATATGTGCTTTGGACTCCCGACGGGAAATTGTAAGCAAAAACGTACAGTTAGCTGTAAAAAAGGAAAGTTTTGATATAAACCTTGTTCGCCTGAGCGAAAACAACTTTCTTCAAACATTACGTAATAAACTTACCTGGGGCCTTGATAAACGTAACTAATTTGTTTTCAGAATATAAGAAAATAGTTATTTTTATCGTTATAAGTAATCCTGAAATATTTTTTTAGTATGGCCAATAAGCTTTTAGCAGTATTACTGTTTTCAATAATTTCATTTTTTTCAACTACCGGTTTGAAAGCACAAAACGCTGTGGTTCAGGAAGGTGAGTTTGGAATTGGCCTCGGAGCCGGTCATTATTTCGGAGATTTAAATACCCGTGCCCGACTTAATAGGGCTAAACTTGCGGGCAGCATATTTTTCAGAAAGAACTTAGGTAATTACATCGCAATGAGGGTCGGCGCTTCGTTTGCACAGCTGGGCTATTCCGACCAATATAATACGCAGAATGAGTACATGACTAAAAGAAACCTTAGTTTCAATACCAAGGTTTGGGAATTGACATTGCAGGGAGATTTCAATTTTTTCCGTTTTATGCCCGGAGAACCCGAATTCAGCTTTACTCCTTATATCACTTTTGGGGCAGGTATTTTCAGTTATGACCCATATGCCTATTTACAGGGCGAAAAAATACCATTAAGACAATTAAATACAGAAGGTCAGGGTAGTAGCTTATATCCCGATCGTAAACCATACAGCTCAATGGCTCTCTGTATTCCTTTTGGTGGTGGATTAAAATATTCATTGAATGAAAGAATAAATATAGCTTTTGAAGTACTGCATCGTTTCACTCAAACCGATTACCTGGATGATGTAAGTAAAACGTATGTGGATCCTTCTGTATTTCCACTCAACCCCAATGGAAGCATTTCCAATGCCCAGTTATTAAGCGACAGATCCTATGAATTAGGAGAAGCAATAGGCATTCCGGGTCGTCAAAGAGGTAATAGCAAACAAAAAGACCAGTTTGTAACAGCTATGTTCCATGTTACATTCAATCTGCAGTCTTATAAATGTCCGACAGCAAATTAATTGAATAGACCGGAATCATGTACAAGTGGCCATTGAATAACAATTAATGGCATTCGAGTAATTTTTTTTGCCGGCAAATTAAACTGCCACAATAGTTGCATGGTCAGAATTATTTGCAAATATTAATTAACCATAAACTTTACTACTATGGACTTAAAAAAAACTTTTTTTGGTTTAGTTCTTACTTCTGTATTTTTCTTTTCCAGTGCTTTTAATGGAGATGTAAAAATTAATGGCCCCTGGAAATTTATTGGCGATAAAAATGTTGGCTTTGGTGTGGATCATGATGTTATTCATTGCGGAAATGTTAATGATGATTTTCGCCAGATAAGATTAAAAGTAACCGATGGCCCATTGAAAATTTATGATATGAAAATATATTTTGATAACGGGTCTGTGCAGGATGTATCTCTCCGCAGCCAGATTCCACAGGGTGGTCAAAGCCGGATAATAGACCTGGAAGGAGGCATTCGGCATCTCAATAAAATTGAGTTTTGGTATGAAACCAAAGGTTTTGCAAGAGGCAGGTCAAGGGTAGCGGTTTGGGGAAGACTTTAATCACTTTCTATCAATATAATTAAAGCCCGGAGTAATGCTGCTCCGGGCCTTGTTTTTTTATACCTTTGTGCCCCTTTGTAAAAAGGTGAAAATAAGAATGTCACAGCTATTAAATAAAATAGATAAAAAAAGGTTGCCCCGCCATATTGCCATCATCATGGATGGAAATGGAAGATGGGCAAAAGAAAAAGGAGAAGATCGGTTATTTGGTCACTTCCATGGTGTTGAAAGTGTACGAAATATTGTAGAGGGTTGTGCTGAATTAGGGGTTGAATATCTTACGTTATATGCTTTCTCTACCGAAAACTGGGACAGGCCGGAGTATGAAGTAGTCGGGCTAATGGAATTGCTGGTTAGCACTATTCGAAAAGAAGTGGAAAGCCTCAATAAAAATAATATCAGGCTTCATGTAATTGGGGATATGAGTATGTTACCAGACTATGCAAAGAATGAACTGGATGAAGCACTTGAAATTACCAAACTCAATACAGGCTTGAATTTGATAATGGCATTGAGCTACAGCGGCAGGTGGGAGTTGCTGAATGCTGTTAAAAATATTGCTTATGAAGTGAAGCAGGGCCGGCTGAATGTTGAAGAAATAGATCAGGATACTTTGCAGCGGTTTCTTTGTACCGGCAATTTTCCGGATCCCGAACTGATGATCAGAACAAGTGGTGAATACCGGATAAGTAATTTTTTATTGTATCAGTTGGCTTATGCCGAACTGTATTTCACCAATGTCCGTTGGCCCGATTTCAGAAAAGAGAACCTTTATGAGGCTATTCTTGATTACCAGGGAAGGGAACGCCGATTTGGCAAAACCGGGGAACAGGTTTTGAATGGGTAGAAACAGCATTTAAAAGGTTTTTTTTGAATTTACTTCAAACATTTCCTGTCACTTTTTTCTATTAGCCGTTCTTTAACAAAGACTTTCGATATTAACCTTTAATTTGCCACCTGTTTAATAAGGCGGCAATATTATAAATCGCAGAAAACTAACAATTTATGACCCTTTAATGGGGGTTTGACAGACTAGAAAAATCTAACATGCAAGGAATTTTATTTCGCACAACATTTACTTTTTTTGCCACTTTTTTTGCTATTCATTTGGCAAGTGCACAGGATGATACAACTAAACCTACATCAATAGATCCGAAATTAATAGAATGGCAGGATGCCCGGATAGCCAAAGAATACACGATAGCTAATGTTGTATTAACCGGTGTAAAATTCCTTGATACTTCCATTGTTTATTCAATAGCCAATCTGCAACCCGGCGATAAATTCATGCATCCCGGTAACGATGTTTTTGCAAAAGCTATTACAAGTTTGTGGAGACAAAAATTCTTTTCCAACGTTCAGATATTTGTCACTAAAGTTGATGGTGATAAAGTATGGGTGGAAATAAACGTACAGGAACGTCCACGGCTGGGTAATTACAAATTTGTTGGTATAAATAAAACAGAAGAAGAAGATATAGTTGGTAAAATAAATCTTGCCAAACAAACCGTTATTACCGAAAATACAAGAAGGGATATAATAGAAAAAATTACAAAATTTTATACAGATAAGGCATTCAGAAATGTGAAAGTAAGAATTGAAGAAAAGCCAGATACCTCATTTGTCAATTCCAATGCCATGTTTATTTATATAGATAAAGGCAGTAAGGTGAGAATTGATAATATCAGGTTTTACGGGAATGATAATATTGATGATTTGCGTTTGAAAAAGCAAATGAAGGGGACCAAAGAGATGAGCAAGATTACGCTTAATCCCGACAATGAACCAAGCCCTTATGGCGCATCAAGGCCTTTTTCATTTAATCAATATATGAGAGACTGGGGTTTTCTTTCTGTAAGTAAAACAAAAAGATTGCTGGATCCTTATTTCAGGTTTAAACTATTAAGTGCTGCCAAATATAATGAGACCAAGTATGGAGAGGACAAAAACAAAGTATTGGATTATTACAATTCAATGGGCTTCAGGGATGCACAAATAGTAGAAGACACGTTACTGAATACACAAAGCGGTAATTTAAATGTTGATCTCAAAGTAACAGAAGGCCGCAGGTATTATTTTGGCAATATAGTTTGGAAAGGGAATTCAAAATATTCTGATTCATTATTAAATGTATTGCTGGGAATAAATAAAGGCGATACATACAACCTTGCAATTTTGAATAAACGCCTCGGCAAAGAAGCTTCTCAGGAAGGTGGCGATATCAGTGGGTTGTATATGGATGATGGATACCTCTTCTTCAGGGTAGAGCCGGTAGAAACTGCTGTTTATAATGATACCATCGACCATGAAATAAGAATCGTTGAAGGGCCGCAGGCCAGAATAAAAAATGTAACAATAGCCGGTAATGAAAAAACCAAGGATTATGTAATCCGTCGTGAATTAAGAACAATACCGGGTGAACTATTCAGCCGTTCTGATCTTATCCGTTCTCAAAGAGAATTGGCTAACCTTAACTTTTTTAACCAGGAAACAATTAATCCGGGAGTAGTTCCAAATTCTGATGATGGAACAGTGGATATCAACTGGAAATTGGAAGAAAAATCTTCCGATCAGCTTGAATTATCAGCCGGTTGGGGCGGCGGCGTTGGTCTTACAGGAACATTGGGTGTTACTTTCAATAATTTTTCGATAAGAAATATCTGGAAAAAATCATCATGGGATCCGCTACCTACAGGTGATGGACAAAAACTAAGTCTGAGAGTACAGTCAAACGGAAGGGCATATCGTTCTTATAATTTTTCTTTTACAGAGCCATGGTTAGGAGGTAAAAAAAGAAATTCATTCACTGTTGGATTTAACAGCAGTAAATTTTCAAATGCCTTTGATCCTTTTACCGGAACAATAGACCGTGCAAGATCTGATACCAATTACCTGAGAACATCCGGTATATCAGTTTCCCTTGGTAAGCAATTAAAGTGGCCAGATGACTTTTTCAGTCTTGTGTATACCGTCAATTTTACGCAGTATAAGCTTCGCAATTATCCCATTTTTGATCAGAATTTTAAAAACGGAGTATCAAACAATGTTAGTTTTAAAATAGGATTACAACGTTCTTCTGTTTTCAATCCTATCTTCCCCACAAGTGGATCAAGCTTCCTCACCAGTGTGCAGTTTACACCGCCTTATTCTTTATTTAATAAGAATATAGAAAAAACAAATGATAAGTATAAAAATCCCGAGTATCATAAATGGCGGTTTAATGCAGAGTGGTTTGTTCCGATTGGTAAGCCAATGGGGGCTGAAAAAAATCGTCAGCTGGTAATGAAAATAGCAGCCAAGTATGGTTTTATGGGCCGGTATAATAACAAACTTGAATATTCACCTTTTGAACGTTTTCAGGTTGGTGATGCCGGACTTACAAATAATTTCGGGTTGTTAGGTTATGATATCATTGCACATCGTGGCTATCCGGTATACCAGACTTCTGATCCAACAGTCAATCCTGACCAGCAGAATGCAAGCCAATTCTTTACAATTTTTAATAAGTACCAGTTAGAAATGCGTTTCCCGCTGGTAACAAATCCGAGCAGTACTATTTATGCGTTAACTTTCTTTGAAGCGGCTAATGGCTGGTATGATTACAAAAATTATAACCCATTCAAGCTTCGCAGAAGTGTAGGTGTTGGTATGCGTTTCTTCCTGCCGATGTTTGGTTTGCTCGGGTTTGATTATGGTATAGGATTGGATCGTCTTCAGCCGGGACAGAGTGGTTTGAAAGGAGCTTCCAGGTTCACCTTTATGCTGGGATTTGAACCAGAATAAAATAAACTTAAATAAAACCTTTTTATTAAAATTGTCATCTATAAACAGATTTGATTTGTTTAAATCTTGATTCAAACCTTTTAAAAATAAAATCATGAAAAAAATTCTGCTTGCTTTTTTCAGCCTGATGTTGGTAGCTGGTAGTACTGTTCAGGCGCAGAAATATGCAATAATTGACACCAGGTATATTTTGGATAAAATGCCAGATTATAAAGAGGCACAAAAGCAGTTGGATGAGGTTGCTGCCAACTGGCAAAAAGATATTGATGCAAGACAAGCCGAACTGGACGGCATGTATAAATCTTACGAAGCTGAACAGGTAATGCTGAGTGATGAATTAAAGAAAAAAAGAGAAGATCAGCTTTTTAATAAAGAAAAAGATATGCGGGATTTACAACGCAAACGCTTTGGTTTTGAAGGAGATCTGTTCAAAAAAAGACAGGAATTAATTAAGCCTATTCAAGACAAAGTATATAACGCCGTTCAAAAAATGGCAGTTAGCAGAGGGTATGATTTTGTACTCGATAAAAGTGAAGGAATTACTATTATATTTGCCGACCCAAAACTGGACAAGAGTGAAGATATTCTTAAGGATTTGGGTGTAAGATAAAAATGTTAAAAAAAACAGAAGAGCAACTTTTTGCCTTCTACTTGTATCATTAAAAGCAATAATCCCGGACAAAACGGGATAAATTAAAACAAACCAAATGAAAAAATTTCTTTCTGTAATTGTGTTGGCAGGTGGCATGTTGTTTTCTGTAAATGTGCATGCACAAACAAAAATTGGCTACATCAGTGTTGACAATATGGTAGGTCTTTTACCCGAAACTGCTAAAATTGATTCTTTACTCGAACGCTACCAGGCTGATTCGATTAATCCGCAGTACGCCCAGATTATTTCTTTATATCAATATAAAGACAGCGTTTACAAAGACTCGTTACATCCCGCACCTGCTGCAGTAAAAAAGCAAATTGAACAGGAGTTGCCTACATTACTTTACCAGATTCAAAACTGGCAGTCAATTGTAAACCAGGCGATGGAAGCTAAACAAAATGAATTTTTAGCCCCTATCTATAAAAAAGTTTATGATGCTATCAAACAAGTAGCAAAAGAAAAAGGCTATAGCCATGTTTTCAATAAAGAAGCATTTTTAGTAGCTCCTGATGGAGATGATATGATTGCAGCAGTAGCAGCAAAGCTTAAGGTAGCTTTACCAAAAGCTACAACAGGAGGTAGATAAAACCAATTATCATAAATCTATTAATAATAATCCCGGTAATATTGCCGGGATTATTTTTTACCAGTACAGTCATACCTATTTTTGCATATGCAAAAAGCAAATCCAATTGGTGTTTTTGATTCCGGCTACGGAGGTCTTACGGTGTTGAAAGAGATAGTTAAAAAACTTCCACACTATGACTATATCTATCTTGGAGATAATGCAAGGTCACCCTATGGAACCCGTTCGTATGAAACAGTATACCATTATACACTGGAATGTGTTCAATGGTTTTTTGATCAGGGCTGTTCACTGGTAATTCTTGCCTGTAATACGGCTTCAGCAAAAGCATTAAGAACAATACAGCAAAACGATTTGCCAAAAATAGCACCTGACAAAAGAGTATTAGGCGTAATAAGACCTACTGCTGAAATCATTGGTACACTTTCTAATTCAAAAAGTGTTGGAATACTGGCTACCAGCGGAACCGTTGCTTCCGATTCTTACCCGATTGAAATTGCCAAACTTTCCCCTACGGTAAAAGTTTACCAGGAAGCTTGCCCAATGTGGGTGCCTTTGGTTGAGAATAATGAATACAATAGTCAGGGTGCAGATTATTTTATCAGAAAAAACATACATAATATTTTTGAAAAAGGGAAAGACATAGATGTGTTATTGCTTGCCTGCACTCATTATCCCTTGTTAAGAGAAAAGATAGAAGAATACCTTCCTTATGAAGTTAAATTGCTATCTCAGGGAGAGATTGTTGCAGACAGCCTTAAAAATTATCTGGAAAGGCATCCGGAAATTGAAACACTATGCAGTAAAAACAGCCTCAGGAAGTTCTATACCACCGATTCAATTGAAGATTTTGATAATCATGCCAGTACCTTTTTTGGCGAAAAAGTAAAATCTGAACACATTGATTTAGGGAAGACAAAAATTTGATAATCAGCAAAATGCAGTCGGTCTATAGCTTTCATCGTCTGCAGGAGTTATATTCATAGAAATATTGCGGGCAAAAGAATAGGCTTTCAAATTAATCAAAATTGACTTCTTACTTATGGCCTCTAACCCTTACCTTTGCCGTCCTTTCATCCAGCCTAAGGTTGGAGGTGTGGTGACCTCCCATCGGCGAACCTGCTGTAAAGCAGGCAGGAATGAAACCTTGTCCGTTCTCCCGGGCTTATTTTAAAAAGTGAAAAAGAGAAAAAACAATGAAACGTACATTCCAACCTCATCGTAAACGCCGTAAATCAGTACATGGTTTTCGCAAACGCATGCAAACTGCAAATGGTCGTAAAGTATTGGCCAGCCGCCGTGCTAAAGGACGTAAAAAGCTTACAGTTTCTGATGAGAGTAAATTGAAGTAATGAATCCAAAACCCTTCCTTCAGTAATCTCAGGGGGGCTTTCGGAAAATTTTTAATATTTGATAGCTCCGCAAAGCGGGGCTATTTTTATTTAAGCATTTTAAATGCTGGAGTAAAGCGTATAAAATTTTGGCAAAACAATTTACACTTGGTAAAAACGAAAGACTGAAAAGTCTGAAAGCGATTGAACAATTGTTTAAGGAGGGGCATCGCTTTACAGTTTCACCATTCAGAATAAATTACACAACAACTACCAATGGCCTGAAATTCGGAGTTGGGGTAAGTACAAAGAATTTTAAGAAAGCAGTTGACAGAAACCGGATTAAAAGATTGACACGGGAAGCCTTTCGGCTGCAAAAAAAAATTCTGGAAGACAAACTACATGAAGACCGGAAGGGACTAAATGTTTTTTTCATTTATACAGCAAAAGAACTTCCCGTATACGAACAAGTGTTAGAAAAAATAAATTCAATTTTAAAGAAACTGGTGAAAATTGCTGATGAAAATAATTCTTCAGATACTTAGCCTGCCGTTTATCTTCCTGATAAAACTCTACCAGTGGATAATATCGCCATGGATAGGACCCAAATGCCGCTATACACCTACCTGCTCACATTATGCAGTAGCTGCATTAAAAAAACATGGTCTAATTAAAGGCATGTGGCTGTCCATAAAAAGAATCAGCCGTTGTCATCCATGGGGTGGAAGCGGATACGATCCTGTTCCTTGAAAAAAAGGATGAATAGATTTCTTCTTTCTGGTTGCAATACCCCGGTATTTATTATGTATATTGGTTAAATAATTTAAAGGCTTTGATTACAGTTTCGATTATCGAAGATGATAAGGATTACAGGGAAGGGTTAGAAACGCTGATTAATAATTCAGAACTGTTCAAAGTTCTGAATAGCTATGGATCAGTTGAACACGCCTTGCCTCATCTTATTCATCATCCTCCGCAAATAGCTATTATTGATATTAAATTACCCGGTAAGAGCGGCGTCGATCTTATTTCTGTTATCAGGCAACAAAGACCGGAAGTGCTTTGCATGGTTTGTTCTTTTTACGACGACAATGAATATGTTTTTAATGCTTTAAAAAACGGGGCTTGTGGTTATATATTAAAAGATACAATGCCTGAAGAAATAATTGAATCGCTCAAAGAACTGCACCAGGGAGGCGCCCCAATGAGCAGGTATATTGCCCGAAAAGTAATTTCTGCTTTTCAGCACCATCAGAATCAAACGAGGTTATCTGTTTTAACTGAACGGGAAAATGAAGTTTTGCAATTAATTGCTACCGGAATAAGTGTTAAAGAAGTTTCTGATAATCTGAACCTGAGTAAGCATACCGTTACAAAGCATCTGAAA
>Ga0209797_10001787_pt1 | contig 10838 bp, 7 predicted proteins | sample DOMMetBare3Fresh_2_FD_187472 | JGI IMG/M metagenome (GOLD analysis project Ga0209797, IMG submission 187472) | Wetland sediment microbial communities from St. Louis River estuary, USA, under dissolved organic matter induced mercury methylation -... | ecosystem: Environmental > Aquatic >...
GTCCCCCGCCCACTTCACCGGGTCCGCCCGCGTCATCGCGACGAACACGGACGAGGTCCGCGCGCTGGCCGCGAGCATGACGGCGACGTCGCCCGCCCACTTCACCGGGTCCGCCCGCGTCATCGCGACGAACACCGACGAGGTCCGCGCGCTGGCCGCCTCCATGCAGCCCTGACCGCCGACATCGCCGGGTCCGTCGCGCCGATCGCCTGCGGGCGCAGTCAGCCTCGCGGGCGATCGGCGTGATCCCGGGCGTCACAGCGTGACCGCGCACGATCCACGCGAAGGCTCTCGGGACGCGCGTTCTCGCCACAACTCGTGACTTTGGCCCTGGCGCGATGCACGTGCCTGCACCGCTGAACCGCGCGAGCCACCGAAGGATGGCGCAGGACCCTCCGAGGTGCTGGCGTCTGCCGACGGGCCCGACGCCGCACCTCGGGACGCCTTGCGTCCGTTATGACGGACAATCATCCGTCGTCCGCTTGACAAGAACTGCGTCTGCTATCTAAGATGTCGGCATGACGCTCCGGACCCAGCATCGTCGTCAGGACCGGACCGCCCGCCGCGGCGTCTCCGCCGAGTGCGCCTGTCGCAGGCCGGAGCCCGGCGCGCGAATGCGCGGCTGACGGCGCCGGCCTTCCACCCGAGCCTCGAGTTTCCTTCGCGCCGGTTCGCCGGGCTGCCGGGCCGCGCGTGCTACCCGCAGCCCTGTCCAGAGGACGACGACCATGAGCGAGCAGGTAGCGAAGACGATCCAGGGGCTGCAGGCCGCGGTGGCGGCGAACGGCGCCCTGGCCAAGGCGGTGTTCCAGGCGACCACGGTCTCGGAGTCGGACACCCTGTCGACGGAGTCCCGCGTCCGGAGCTTCACGGTGAGGCTCGACGAGCCCCCGGAGCTGGGGGGGACCGACACCGGTCCGAATCCGGTCGAGGCGCTGCTCGCCGCGCTGGGGAGCTGCCAGGCGATCGTGTACCGCGCCTATGCGAGCGCGCTCGGGCTCCACCTCGATCGCGTGGTGGTGGAGGCGAGGGGATACCTCGACGTGCGCGGGTTCCTCAGCGTCGCGCCGGTGCCCTCCGGATTCGAGCGGGTCGAGTTCACGACGCGCGTCGAGTCGCCGGAGCCGCCGGAGAGGATCCGGGAGCTGTCGCGCCTCGTCGAGGAGCACTGCCCCGTGCTCGACACCCTGCGAACGCCGGTGCCCGTGTCCGGCACGGTGGAGGTGGTTCACACCGCCGCCAGGCGCGATGCCGCGTAGGCGGTGGCGATCCGTGACCGCCGGCGTCACGGTGTAAGGGCCGAGGTCACCCGGATCGCCGCGGCGCGAGCCGGCATGCCGCGCGATCCCGCCGGATTGGCCGCGTTCGTTCCATGGCACGGGCCATGCTTTGACAGAAGGCGAACCAGCAAGGAGAAAGACCATGACGATCCGCCTTCCGATGTTCCTCGCAGCCTCCCTCCTCTTGGCGAGCCACGCCGCTTACGCGAGCCCTCCGACGAATACCGACGAGGTCCGCGCGCTGGCGGCGAGCCGCATGCCCGCCTCGCCTCCCCGCCTCACTGCAGCTCCCTCCATCGTCGCGACGAACACCGACGAGGTCCGCGCCCTGATCGCGAGCCTGGCGCCGGCGTCGGCGCCCCTCTCCACCGGAACCGCCGCCATCGTCGCGACCAACACCGACGAGGTCCGCGCGGCCTACGGACGCGAGCCGGCCCAGGTCGTCGCCCGCTCGAACGCGGCGGCCGCTCCGGCCACTGCGACCGACGGCGACGCGCAGAAGGTAGCCTGCCAGAAGTCCTGCGCCTGCCACCACGGCTAGGCGCGAGTGCCCCGCCGCCGCTCGTAGGCCCCCGTTCCGGCCCCCGCGATCCCGCTCCCGCGGCCCGCGGGGGCCGTCCGCTTGACGAGACGTTCGTCCGTCATCTAGGATTCCAGCCAGATGCCGCTCCGCCCGGCCATCCCCAGCGTCAGGACGCACCGCGCCTCCTTCGAGGTGTGTCGCTGCATCTGTCGCCGGCAGCCGGCGGCGCGCTAGCCCTCCCGGAAGCGCCGTGCAGGCTGCTCGCGCGCGCCCCCCGCGCGCCGTCTCGTCCATCCCTCTCGCCGTCCACGTTTGCGCTCCGGCGCGGGCCAGGAGCCCGGCGCCGGGCAGGAAAGGAAATCCGATGTCCTCCATCGTCGCGCCGCACGGCGGCACCCTCGTCGATCGTCTCGTCCCGGAGGACGAGGCCCCGGCCCTTCGCGAGCGGGCCGGGTCCCTGCCCAGGCTCGCGCTCGACGCCCGGGAGCTCGCGGACCTCGAGCTCATCGCCACCGGGGCGGCGAGCCCGCTCACCGGCTTCCTCGGCCACCGCGACTACCGGAGCGTGCTCGAGCGCCTTCGCCTCGCGAACGGCACGCCCTGGCCGCTGCCCTTCACGCTCGCCGTGACCATCCCGCAGATGGCGGCGGTCATGCGGAGCCGCGCCGCGGCGCTGCACGACGCCGCCGGCCGCCTCTGGGGCATCGTCGAGGCCGCCGACGCCTTCGTCCGCGACCCGCTCGACGAGGCGAGGGCCCTCCACGGCACCGAGGACCCCGGCCACCCCGGGGTCGCCTACCTGCTCTCGCGCCCCCGCGGCCTCGTCGGCGGGCCGGTGCGCGTGCTCCCGCTCCCGGCGGCGGCCGAGGAGCGGCGCCGCCTCCCGCCCCGCGTCCTGCGCGCGGTCGTCGCCGAGCGCGGCTGGCGGCGCACCGCCGGGTTCCCGACCTGGGGACCCATCCGCCGCAGCCCGAGGGACCTCGCCCGGCTCGTCCTCGAGTACGCGGAGGGCCTCGTCGTCCACTCCCTCGCGGCCGTGGAGGAGGGCGAGGGCGAGCCGGACGCCCCACTGCGCCTGTGGGCGGAGCAGAGGCTCCTCGACGCCTACGGACCCGGGAGCCGCGCCGTCCTGGCGGCGTCGCCCGCGGCGCCGCGCCTCGCTCCGGCACGCGACGCGCTGCTCCGGGCGCTGATTCTCAAGAACCACGGTGCGGACCTCGTCTTCCTCGAGGCCGCCGGCGCGACGCGCGAGGAAGCGCGGGAGATCCTCTCGCGCTTCGAGGCGGGCGAGCTGGGCTTCACGCCGCTGTGGTTCGACCCGGGGGGGCGCAGGACGGAGGCCGAGTCGGCGGCGGCGTGAGGCTCGGGCTCGCGAGCGTGTCAGGGACGGGTGGTACTCCGTCCCCGCGTGTCGGGGCCCGGGGCGAGGCGGTGGGTGGAGGCGGCGTGCGACGAGGCGGCGGCGGCGTCGCTCGCCCGGGCCCTCTCGCTCCACCCGCTCGCGGCCCGGGTCCTCGCCGCGCGCGGCCTCGCCGACCGGGAAGCGGCCGAGCGCTTCCTCGCGCCGCGCCTCGCCGACCTTCCCGACCCCTTCTCCATGAAGGGCATGGAGGCGGCGGTGTCGCGCATCGTCCGCGCCGTCGAGTCGGGCGAGCGCATCGCATGCTACGGCGACTACGACGTGGACGGCGTCACCTCCACCGTGCTCCTCGCCGGCTTTCTCCGCGCCGCCGGTGCCGACGCGGTCACCTACACGCCCCACCGGCTGGTGGAGGGGTACGGCCTCAACGCGGCCGCCGTCGGCCGGCTCGCCGGGGACGGCGTCCGGCTCATCGTCACTCTCGACTGCGGCATCACCAGCGTCGCCGAGGTGCAGGAGGCGGCGCGGCTCGGCCTCGACGTGGTGGTGGTGGACCACCACACCGTCCCGGTGGAGCTGCCGGCCGCCGCGGCCATCCTGAACCCGCACCAGCCCGGCTGCGGCTACCCCTCGAAGCACCTCGCCGCCGTGGGCGTCACCTTCTGCCTCGCAATGGCGCTGCGCAAGCGCCTGCGCGAGAGGGGGCGCTTCGGCGAGGCGCGCCCCGAGCCGAACCTCAAGGAGGCCCTCGACCTCGTCGCCCTCGGCACCGTCGCCGACGTGGTCCCGCTCGTCGAGGTGAACCGGGTCCTCGTCCGTTTCGGCCTCGAGGAGATCGCACGGAGCCGGCGCCCCGGGCTGCGCGCGCTGAAGCGGGTCGCCGGGATGGCCGAGGGGGCGCCGGTGAGCGCCGGACAGGTCGGCTTCCGGCTCGGGCCGCGCATCAACGCCGCCGGACGGCTCGACGACGCCGGGCGCGGGGTGCGCCTGCTGCTCACGCACGACCCGGAGGCGGCCGCCGCTCTCGCCGAGGAGCTGGACCGGGAGAACCGCTCGCGGCAGGAGATCGAGCGGCTCATGCTGGAGGAGGCCCTCGCCGACGCTCAGGGCCGCGTCCGCGCCGGGGCGCGCGGCCTCGTCCTGTCGCGGGACGGCTGGCACCCCGGCGTGGTGGGCATCGTAGCGGCGCGGGTGGCCGAGCGCTTCCACCGGCCGGCCGTCCTCGTCGGCGTGGCCGACGGCGTGGGCAAGGGGAGCGGCCGCAGCATCGAGGGCTTCCACCTCTACGACGCGCTCGCCGCCTGCGGCGTCCACCTGGCGCGCTTCGGCGGCCACCGCCACGCCGCCGGCGTGACCGTGGAGCCGGAGCGCCTTCCCGCCTTCCGCGAGGCCTTCGAGCGCTTCGCCTTCGAGCGACTCACCCCCGACGACCTCGTCCCGCGCTGCCGCATCGAGGGATGGGCGCTCGCCGCGGACCTGGACGAGCGCGCTGCCGACGACCTGGCGCGGCTCGCCCCGTTCGGCGCCGGCCACGCCGAGCCACTCTTCGCGGTCCGTGCGCGTCCGGCGCGGGCCCGAACCGTCGGGGCCGCGGGCGCCCATCTGAAGTTCCAGCTCGGCCCCGGCCTCGACGCCATCGGCTTCTCGCTGGGCGAGCGGCTCTCGCTTTGCGGCGGCGAGGTCGAGGCGGCGCTGTCGCTCGGGTTCGACGAGTGGGACGGGAGCCGCCGGCTGCAGGCCCGGATCCGGGACATCCGGACGGCGTGAGCAGGGACTCGCGTCTTCCTTGACGCCCCGCGTCGGCCGATGATACCTCCCCATCTCCTCACGGGAGGCCCCACTTGCCCCGCTTCATCACCGAGATCAAGCGCACCCACAGCTGCGGCCAGCTGACCCAGGCCGACATCGGCAAGGAAGTCGTGCTCTTCGGGTGGGTCCAGAACCGGCGCGACCACGGCGGCGCGGTGTTCATCGACCTGCGCGACCGGGAGGGGCTCACCCAGGTGGTCTTCGAGGAGGACGTCCGCCCCGAGGTGCACGACCTCGCCGGCGACCTGCGCCTCGAGTACGCCGTCGGCGTCCGCGGCAAGGTGGTGCACCGCGGCGGCAACGTGAACCCCAAGCTCAAGACGGGCGAGATCGAGGTCCACGCCACCGACCTCGAGATCTTCAACCGCTGCGAGCCTACCCCGTTCCCCATCGACGACCAGATCGACACCGGAGAGGAGAAGCGGCTGCAGTTCCGCTTCCTCGACCTGCGCCGTGCGCCCCTGCAGAAGACGCTCATGACCCGCGCGCGGATGAACCACATCACCCGCAACTACTTCACCGAGAACGGCTTCCTCGAGCTCGAGACGCCCTTCATGGTGAAGTACACGCCGGGCGGGGCGCGCAACTTCCTCGTCCCGAGCCGGCTCAACCCCGGCAAGTTCTATGCCCTCGCCGAGAGCCCGCAGCTCTTCAAGCAGCTGTACATGATGGCGGGCTTCGACCGGTACTTCCAGATCGTCCGCTGCTTCCGCGACGAGGACCTGCGCCTCGACCGCCAGCCGGAGTTCACCCAGATCGACGTGGAGATGAGCTTCGTCGAGCAGAACGACGTCTTCGACGTCATGGAGGGCCTCATCGTCCGGCTCTGGAAGGAGGTCCTGGGCGTGCACCTCCCGCGCCCCTTCCAGCGGATGCCCTTCGACGAGTCGATGGCCCGGTACGGCAACGACAAGCCCGACCTGCGCTTCGACATGCACCACGTCGTGCTCACCGACCTCGTCCGGAAGCACGGCGGCGGCGGCGTGCCCATGCTCGACGAGGCCGTGAAGGCGGGCGGCATCGTGAAGGCCCTGCGGTTGCCGGCCGAGAAGAGCCTCTCCCGGACCGAGGTCGACAAGCTCGAGGAGTACGTGAAGGGCATGGGGGCGAAGGGGCTCGCGCGCGCCAAGATCGGCGAGGGCGGGGAGTGGACCCAGAGCCCGCTCGCGAAGGGCATCACTCCCGGGCTCCGCCAGGCCATCAACGAGGCCTGCGAGGCGAAGCCCGGCGACCTCCTCCTCTTCCAGTTCGGCAAGGCCTCGGTCGTCCACACGGTGCTGGCGAACCTCCGCGTCCACCTCGCGAAGAGGCTCGGCCTCATCCCCGAGTTCGGCTCGGGCGGACAGTGGCGCTTCCTGTGGGTCGTCGACCCGCCGCTCTTCGAGTACGACGAGGAGTCGAAGAGCTGGGCCGCGGCCCACCACGCCTTCACCCGGCCGCGCGACCAGGACCTCCCCTACCTCGAGACCGACCCGGGGCGCGTCTATTGCTGGCGCTACGACCTCGTGCTGAACGGCTTCGAGATCGGCGGCGGCTCCATCCGGCTCCACGACCCGGCGGTGCAGGCGCGCGTCTTCAAGGCCATGGGCATCTCGGACGAGGAGGCCCGCGCCAAGTTCGGCTTCCTGCTCGACGCCCTCAAGATGGGCGCGCCGCCGCACGGCGGCATCGCCCTCGGCATGGATCGTCTGGTGATGCTCCTCACCGGCGCCGAGTCGCTGCGCGACGTGGTGGCCTGGCCCAAGACGCAGAAGGGCACCGACCTCATGACCGGCGCCCCCGGCGACGTGGACGCGAAGCAGCTCCGCGACCTGTACGTGAAGAGCACGTTCGAGCCGAAGTAGACCCGTTCCCGGGCTACAATCGATCCGGGGGCACCCATTTGAAGCCTTTCCTCATCGTCAACCCCGCGAGCGCCAACGGCCGGACCGGCCGCCACTTCGACACCATCGCCCGCGCCGTGGCCCACGCCTTCGGCGACTTCCGCTGCGCCTTCACCAAGCGGCAAGGGGACGCCGTGGGCCTGGCACGCGAGGCGGCGCGCGACGGGGAGAAGCTGGTCGTGGCCGTGGGCGGCGACGGGACCGCGAGTGAGGTCATCGACGGCCTCGTCGAGCGGGGCCGGCTCATCGAGCCCCTCATGGTCTTCGGCTGCATCCCCCGCGGGACCGGCGGTGATCTCAAGAGGACGCTGGGCTGGTCCGACGACCCGGCGGAGGCGGCGCGCATCGCCGCCTCGGGCGAGGTCCTGACCTGCGACCTCGGGCGCGTGGAGTACACCGGGCACGACGGCGGTACCCACGCGCGGCACTTCGCCAACGTCTCGAGCTTCGGGGTCTCCGGCCTGGTGGTCGAGAAGGCGAACCAGGGCACGAAGCTGCTCGGCGGCAAGGCGTCCTTCACCATCGCGGCGGCCCGGGCGCTCCTGCGCTACAGCGACCAGCCGGTCCGGTGGCGGGTGGACGGCGGTCCCTGGGTGGAGGAGCGCGTCACGGCCCTGGCGGTGTGCAACGGCCGCTACTTCGGCGGCGGCATGATGGTGGCCCCGGAGGCGCGCATCGACGACGGCCTGTTCGACGTCACGGTCTGGACCGGTCTCGGGCTGTCCGACTTCGTGCTGAAGCGCCACATGCTCTACGACGGCTCCCACGTGAAGCTCCCGAACACGCGCCGGTGCCGGGCGCGGGTGGTGGAGGCGGAGCCGATCGGGGACGCGCGAGTCCTGCTCGACGTGGACGGCGAGCAGCCGGGCCTGCTCCCCGCCCGCTGGTCCATCGTCCCCGGCGCCCTGCGGCTGCGCGCTCCCGGCCAGCAAGGAGGGGCGGGCCGTCGCCCGCCCCTCGCGACCGAAGTGAATTCGGTCGCTTCACCCCACCCGCCGCCCCGCTCACGCGGGTCGGCCTGAGCGCGCGTCGAGGAGCTCGACGCGCGCTCAGCAGCAGCGCCAGTAGGCGGTGGCGACGAGGGTGCGGCGTTCCGCCGGGTCGGCGCGCTTGCGAAGCTCGGCGAGGGTCCGGTCCTTCTCGCCGTAGCGCAGCGCCTCGGCGGCGCGCAGGTCCCCGAGCCGGCGGCGGTACTCGCGCTCGGCCCGCTCGAGCAGCGTCCTCCGGTCGCGCAGCACGAGCCCGCCCGCGTCGTCGTGGAGGGCGCCCCGCGCCCGTCCCCAGGCGGCGCGCGCCTCCTCGGCCGCCCGGCGCGGCGCGGCGAGCGCGTCCTCCACGGCGCGGTCCCAGCGTTCCCTCGAAGCGTCGTAGGCCGCCCCGCTCCGCTCGCGGGCCTCTCCGGCGAGCCGGGCGCGGACGGCGGAGAGCGCCTCCTCCTGGGCTGTGGCCATGGAGGCGGTGGCGCCCTGCGGTCCGCCTCCGGCCTCGCGCGCCGGGAGCGAGGCGAAGGCGTCGGCGTCCTCGGGGGAGAGGGCGCGGAAGCCCTCTCCGTCGAACCAGAGGACGAGGTGGACGATGCGCTCCTGCGGGACGAGGCCGTCGTGGCAGAGCTTGTAGGCGAACCACCACCCCTCGCGCCCGGCGACGTCGGCGAGGCGGGCCGGGAGGGCGCGGGCCGCGACCTCGAGGAGCGCCACCCCCTCCTGCGGCCGGGCGCGCACCGCCTCCGCGGCGGCGCGGGCGAGCCTGGCGCGGCGTACGCCGGAGCGGGGCCCGGGCTCCGGCACCGCCCCGTCGAGCACCGAGGCGACGAGCGCCTCCTCCTCGGCCTCCCACCGCGCCACGGCCTCGCGCGCCTGCTGATCCGCGAGACGGAGTCGCGAGCGCACCTCGCCGTCGAAGCGCTCGAAGAGGAGCGACCGCGCCGCGGAGAGGCGCGCCTCGATGCGGCCGTCGAGGTCGGCCCGCAGGACCTCGAAGGCCCGGTCCACCTCCTCCCTGGACCGGCACGACTGGTAGATGTCGAGGATGCGCCGCTCGAAGTCCACGCCGCTCCCGAGCGCCCCCAGGATCTCGTCGGACGACCCGAAGACGCCGTCGAAGAGGGCGAGCTTGCGGGAGAGCAGCTCGTAGAGCCGCGCGTCGGCCGCGTTCCGCCGGTTGAGGAAGTTGACCACCAGGACGTCGCGGGTCTGGCCGTAGCGGTGGCAGCGGCCGATGCGCTGCTCCACGCGCTGCGGGTTCCACGGCAGGTCGTAGTTCACGACCAGGTTGCAGAACTGGAGATTGAGGCCCTCGGCCCCCGCCTCGGTCATGAGGAGCAGCTGGGTCCGGTCGCGGAAGGCCTCGACCAGCGCCTGCCGCCGGTCGGCGTTCCCGGCGTCGCCGGAGAGGCAGGTGACCGTGTAGCCGCGCGAGGCGAGGAGCCCCGCGAGGTGCTCCTGCGTCCGGCGGAACTCGGTGAAGACCACCGCCTTGTCCGGCCAGCCGCAGGCGCGGGCGACCGTGAAGGCGCGGTCGAGCCCGCGGACGAGCGCCTCTCCCTTGGCGTTGGACCGGATGGAGCGCGCGAGCTTCTCGCACTCGCGCAGCTCCTTCAGCTCCGCCCTCATGCGGCGCAGGAGGGCGGGCGTCCGCGGCGCGGCGGGATCCTCGCCCTCCTCCTCCCACTCCTCCGCCTCTTCCTCGAAAGCGCCCTGGTCCAGCTCGGGCATCCGGGCCGCCGCGCACGCCGCGCCGGCGATCTTCTCCTCGAGGGACGCCGCCAGCCGCTCCAGCGTCGAGGCGAGGGCGAAGGAGGAGGAGGCCAGGATCTTCCGGTAGACGAGGACGAGCAGCGCCCGCCGCGCGCGGGGGATGGCGAAGGCGTCCTCGCGCCGGAGGTAGTCGCTCACCCGCTCGTACAGGTCCTGCTCCTCCGGGGTGGGCGCGAAGTCCTCGACGAGGGAGCGGCGCGCCGTGAACTTCACGTACTCCTTCACCTGGCGCCGCAGCGTGCGGATCACCACCGGCGCCAAGCGCGATTTCAGATCGGCAGACTTCTCCTCGGTGAGCTCGCCCGTCGCGTACTGGAGCCGGAAGGCGTCCGCGCTGCCGAGCAGCGCGTCGTCGATGAAGGAGGCGAGGCCGAGCAGCTCCATGACGTCGTTCTGGAGCGGCGTCGCCGTGAGCAGCAGCTTCGGGCACCGGCGCAGCGCCTTGCGCAGTGCCTGGCCGGTGCGGTGGTCCCTGCGCCAGGCGTTCCGCAGCCGGTGGGCCTCGTCCACGACGGCGAGGTCCCAGCGGACCCGCGCCACGTCGGCGGACCGCAGCGCGGCGAAGGCGTGCGAGGCGACGACCACGCCGCCGGTGTCGAACGGGTTCGCGACGCCCTGCTTCTCCGCCGCGCGGGCCCGGTCGCCGTCCACCACCGCGGCCTCGATGCCGAACTTGTCCCGGAGCTCGTCCCGCCACTGGTTGCGCAGCGAGGCGGGGACGAGCACCAGCGCGCGCTCCTTCCCCTCGGCGGCGAGCTGGGCGAGGACGAGGCCCGCCTCGATGGTCTTGCCGAGACCGACCTCGTCGGCGAGCACCGCGCCGCCGGTCGGCAGCGACGAGAGGGCGAAGGCCGCGGCCTCCACCTGGTGTGGATTCAAGTCCACGGCGGAGCGGGCCAGCGCCGGAGCGAGCCGGGCCGCGCCGCCGCCGCCGAGCGCGGTGAGCGCCTCGGCGGAGATGCGCTGGTGGAAGCGGGTGAGGGCGGGCCGCGGCGCGACCTCGCGCTTCTCGACACGGTCCTCGGCGAGGACCCCCGCCGCCACCCGACCCATTCCCACGCCTCCCGCCGCCCTGCGCCGCCCTCGACCGCGCGGCGCCCCGATATCGAGCGATGACTGTAGCAGCATCGGGATCGGGGGGACAGATCGAGGAACTCAGGCGCTCGGGTAGCATCCCGTCTCCCAGACGAGGGCGTCCGGCGCCCGCCCGCCGACCTTGACCCAGCC
>Ga0209797_10001788_pt1 | contig 10838 bp, 10 predicted proteins | sample DOMMetBare3Fresh_2_FD_187472 | JGI IMG/M metagenome (GOLD analysis project Ga0209797, IMG submission 187472) | Wetland sediment microbial communities from St. Louis River estuary, USA, under dissolved organic matter induced mercury methylation -... | ecosystem: Environmental > Aquatic >...
AGCTGCGCGTCGCGCCCATGCGGATCCGCCTGCGCGCCAACGCCACCGGGCAGCTCGTGCTCTGGTGCGCCGCCCGGCCGGGCGCGCGCTGCCGCGCGCGGCTGCGGCTCTCGGCGCCGGGCATCGGGCGCATCGGCCCCACCCGGCTCGTGATCGTCTCCGACCGCGGGCCGACGGTGCTCGAGCTCCCGCGGCTCGGGCGCCGCGCGCGAGCGCGGCTGCGCCGGCTGCGCGGCCGGCTGCGCGTGACGGTCAGGGACGGGCGGCGGAGGATCGCGACGGTCACCCTCGTCGCGCGGACCTGACCGTCCGCCCGCCGCCAAAGGCTGGGGGGCAGGGACTCGAACCCCGATAGCCGGCTCCAAAGGCCGGAGTCTTGCCGTTAGACGACCCCCCAACGCGGGCCCGGCGGCGCGGTGTCCGCAGGCGCGAAGACTACGATGCCGGCGTGACCGCGCCCACCGTCGTGATCCTCGCCGCCGGCCAGGGAACCCGCATGCGCTCGGCGACGCCGAAGGTCCTGCACCCGATCTGCGGGCGGCCGATGGTGCTCTGGCCGGTCGTCGCCGCGCGCGAGGCCGGCGCCGGGCGGATCGTCGTCGTCGGCGGGCCCGACCGCGCGCTCGAGGGCTCGCTCCCGGAGGGCGTCGAGCTGGCGGTGCAGGAGCAGCCGCGCGGCACGGGCGACGCGGTGCGCGCCGCGGCCGGCGCGATCGACCCCGACGCGCCCGTGATCGTCCTCAGCGCGGACGTGCCGCTGATCGACGCGGAGACCGTGCGCGCGCTCGCGCAGGCGCACGCGGCGAGCGGCGCCGCGGCGACGATGGTGACGATGGAGCTCGCGAACCCCGACGGCTACGGGCGCGTCGTGCGCGCCGCCGACGGCTCGGTCGAGCGCGTCGTCGAGACGAAGGTCGCGGGCGACGCCACCCCCGAGCAGCTCGCGATCCGCGAGGTCAACGCGGGCATCTTCGCCTTCGCCGGCGCGGCGCTGCTCGACGCGCTGCAGCGGATCACGCCCGACAACGCGCAGGGCGAGTACTACCTCCCCGACGCCCTGCCGGTGCTGCGCGCCGGCGGCGCGAAGGTCGTCGCGCACCTGATCGACGACCCGCGCCTGACGCTCGGCGTCAACGACCGCGTCGACCTCGCGCGGGTGCGCGAGCACGCGCAGGCGGCGATCCTCGAGCGCCACATGCGCGCCGGGGTCACGATCGTCGATCCGGCGACGACGCTCGTCGACGTCGACGTGCGGATCGGCCAGGACACCGTGATCGAGCCCGGCTGCGCGCTGCGCGGCGCGACGAGCGCCGGCGAGCGCTGCCGGATCGGCCCGCACGCGACGCTGATCGACGCGACGCTCGCCGACGAGGTCACGGTCGTCCACTCGCACCTCGTCGAGTGCGAGCTGCGCGCCGGGGCGACCGTCGGCCCGTTCGCCTACCTGCGCCCGGGCGCGCTGCTGCGCGAGGGCGCCAAGGCGGGCACGTTCGTCGAGATCAAGAACTCCGACATCGGCGCGGGCGCGAAGGTGCCGCACCTGTCCTACATCGGCGACGCGGACGTCGGCGAGGCCACGAACCTCGGCGCGTCGACGGTCACCGCCAACTACGACGGGCGCCGCAAGCACCGCACGACGATCGGCGCCCGCGTGCGCGGCGGCGTCGACACGACCTTCGTCGCGCCCGTGAGCGTCGGCGACGACGCCGTCACCGCCGCCGGGTCGGTGATCACCGAGGACGTCCCGGCGGGCGCGCTCGGCATCGCCCGGGCGCGCCAGCGCAATTTGCTCGACTATGTGCGCCGCAAGCTCGCCTGACGCCCGCCACGCGTCGTCGCGGCCGCGTAGACTGCCCCCGCGATGAGCGTGACGGAGCCGCATCCCGCGCCGGGCACACACCTCGACATCGACTACAACAAGCGGCTGATGCTGTTCTCGGGGCGTGCGAACCCCGAGCTCGCGGGGCGGATCGCCGGCAAGCTGGGCGTCGAGCTCGGGCCGATCACGCTCAAGACCTTCTCCGACGGCGAGGTCTACTGCCGCTTCGAGGACTCGATCCGCGGCGCCGACGTCTTCCTCGTCCAGCCGACGTGCGGCAACCCGAGCCAGGGCATCACCGCGAACGACGCGCTGATGGAGCTGCTCGTGATGATCGACGCTGCCGTCGGCGCCTCCGCGCACCGCGTGATCGCCGTGACCCCGTGGTACGGCTACTCGCGCCAGGACAAGAAGTCGGCGCCGCGCGAGCCGATCACGGCCCGGCTCGTGGCGCGCATGCTCGAGTCCGCGGGCGTCGACCGCGTGCTGACGATGGACCTCCACGCCGGCCAGGTGCAGGGCTTCTTCTCCAAGCCGGTCGACCACATGACGGCCCTCTTCATGCTCACCCAGTACTTCACCGACCAGGGGCTCGACGACCTCGTCGTCGTCTCGCCGGACGCCGGCCGCGTGAAGCTCGCGAAGAAGTTCGCCTCGAAGATCGGGGCCGAGCTCGCGATCCTCAACAAGGAGCGCCCCGCCCAGCAGGTCGCGGAGATCGGGTACGTGATCGGCGACGTCAAGGGCAAGACGGCGGTGCTCGTCGACGACATGATCGACACGGCCGGGACGCTCAAGGCGGCGGCGCAGACCGTGCTCGACGAGGGGGCGGCGCGCGTCTACGCCGCGGCCACGCACGCGGTGCTCTCGGGCAACGCGTTCGAGAACCTCGCCGCGGCGCAGTTCGAGCAGATCGTCGTCACGGACACGATCCCGCTGCGGCCCGGCGCGCCCGCCAACATCCGCGTGCTCTCGTGCGCCGACCTGCTGACCGACTCGATCCGCCGGATCTTCACCGACGACTCGGTGAGCGAGGTCTTCGGCGGCGAGAACCAGCTCTTCTAGTGCGCCGGTCCGACCCGGCGCGGCGCCCGCGCCGCCCGGCGTGAGCGTCCGCGCCGCCCAGCTCGCGGACCTGCTCGGCCTGAGCGACGAGGAGGTCTGCGCGGTGCTCGACGCCGATCCGCTGACGGTGCTGGCCGACGAGCTCGACCATCGTCCCGAGCTGCCGATCCTGCTCGCCCTGCTCGCCGAGGCGCAGGAGAGCGCCGGGCCGGCGCTGCTGCGGCGCTGGGTGCGGCGCAGCGGGCCCGCCGGGCGGCCGATCGATCTGCTGCTGGCGCGTGACTTCGCCGCCTTCGAGCGCGCGCTCGACGCGCTCGCGGCGCGGGGCTTCGTGCTGCGCGCGGGCGGCGGCGGCGCGGCGGGTCCGGACGGCCCTGCCGACCCGGCCTAGGCTCGCCGCTCGCCCGGCCGGTGACCGGTGAGGTGCTCGACCGAGCGCGCCGAGCCGCGCCGGATCAGCGCGCGCGCGACCCCGACGAGCACGCCCTCGAGCGCCGCCGCGGCGAGCACCTTGCGCAGCGTCACGTCGGGCTCGGCCGGGGCCGGCGGGTCGCCGGGCTCGACGGCGTTCCAGACCTTCGCCGTGAGCCCGCGTCCGATCCGCACGGCGAGCAGTCCGCCGAGCAGCGTGAAGGGCTTCGCGAGCAGGGACATCGCGTCCCAGCCTACCCGCAAGCCGGGCCGGGCCGAGCGCCCGGCGGGCGGTCGTGCGCGATGTGGCTTGAACCACCTGCGCCGCTGCTAACAATTGCCGTCACGGATGACGATCTGCTGATCGAGGACCCATGGACGAGCGACCCCGCCCAGATGGCGACGCCGCGGAGGACCTGCTTCGCCGAGCGTTGCTGGACGCCGGCGAGACGGCCGCGATCGCGTTGCGGGTCGACGGGCTCGCGCTCTGCGACAGCGTCACGGTGATCTTCCACGGCCGGCGCGACCTCGGCACGATCCAGACCTACGTCACCCACGGGCGCCGCGGCGCCGGCGATGCGGTGGCCGCCGACGAGCTGCTGCGCGTGCCCTGCGACCTTGACCTCGCCGACGCCGACGATCGCGAGGCGGCGCGCCGCATGTACGTCGAGCAGGCGACGGCGCTGCGCGACGCGCTCGTCGGCGCCGACACGGTCCTCGCGATCTGGCGCGAGCCGCTCGACGACCTCACCGGCCATGGCGTGCTCGTCGACCGCCGCGTGGCGCTCGACGTCTCGCTCCCGGCGCACCGCGTGCTGCCGATCGCGCTCGTCGCGCCCGAGCGTGGGCTCGTCGTCGCGCCGGTCTGCGGCGCGCGGCCGCTCGCCGAGGGACGGCCGCCGCTCGGCATCGTGTGCGCCCAGCAGGACGTGGCGCGCGTCTATCCGCTGCCCGACGATCCCGAGCGCTGCCTGGAGGACTTCCTCGCGCTCGCCGCGGATCACGCCCACGGGCTCGCCGCCCAGCTCGAGCACCAGGAGGCCTCGGTCGAGCGCTTCCTCGAGCTGACCGGCGAGGATCCGCCGCCGGCGCCGGTCGATCCGGCCTGAGCGCGCGCGGCGACCGCCGGCGCCGGTCGATCCGGCCTGAGCGCGCGCGGCGGCGGGCCGTCCGCCATCATCGCCGGCCGTGCCGCGCCGACGACGCATCCTGCTCGCGCTGCTCGCGCTCGTGGTCCTGGCCGCCGGGAGCTTCGTCGCCGCGCGCGTGCTGTCGGCCGGCGCGGCCGAGCGCGACGCGGCGCTCGCGCTGATCGAGCGCCAGGCCCGCGGCGATGCCGCCGGCGTCGTCGCGCGGCTCGCCGGCTGCGGCGCCAGCGCGGCCTGCCGGGCCGCCGCGCGGGCCACGGTCGCGCGCGTGCGGGGACCCGGGCGCTTCCAGGCGCTGCGCGTCGAATCGGCGTCGCAGTTCGCGCTCGGGCCGCGCACGACGACCGTCCGCATCGCCTGGCGCACGGGCGCGCGACTCCCGTTCGTGCAGTGCGTCGACGTGCGCCGACGGGGGTCGATCCTCGGCGGGTTTCGCGTCGCCGCGGTGCGCCTCAGCGCGCCGATCGCGCGCGACGCGAGCTGCTGAGCCGCGGCGAAGCGCCGCAATCCGTTCGCCGCGTGTGTTCTCATACGTCGTCGGGATGCGCCGACGTTCTCTGCCCAGGGCCGCGATCGCGACCGCGATCGCGTTGCTCGCGATCGCGCCGACGGCCTTCGCCGCGCGCGCCTACCGTGCGCAGGTCCCCTCGGGCGCGCCCGCGTACGCCGACGGACCGGACGGTCGCATCCTGCTCGGAGGGGCCTGGCTGTTCCGGCTCGATCGCGAGGACGGCGGCCTCGCGCGCCGCTTCCAGCGCTCCAAGAGCGCCGGCGGCTGGACGCAGGTCTCGGTCCCGAACGCGTGGAACGCGACCGACGAGAGCGCCGAGAGCATGGCCGGCTCGATCGGCTGGTACCGCAAGGACTTCCGGCTCCCGAGCAACGACCCGAAGCTCGTCTGGCGCGTGCGCTTCGAGTCGGTCGCCTACCGCGCCCGCGTGTGGCTCAACGGCCGCCCGCTCGGTGGGCACACGGGCGCCTACCTGCCGTTCGAGCTGCGGCTCTCCGGGCTGCAACGCGGCGTCAACCGGCTCGTCGTGCGCGTCGACAGCCGCCGCACCGCGACCGACTTCCCCCCGAGCGGCCTGACGACGGCGGGCCTGCCGGGCGGCGGATGGTGGAACTACGGCGGCCTGCTGCGCGAGGTCTACCTGCGGCGCGTGCACGCCGTCGACTTCGGCGCCGTCCAGGTGCGCCCCTCGCTGCCGTGCCCGACGTGCCCCGCGACGGTCAGCTTCGCCGTGCCCGTCGTCAGCGTGGCGGGGAAGGCGCAGCGCGTCGCGCTCGCGGTCCGCTACGGAGACCAGCGGGTGGACCTCGGCAGCGGCGTGATCGGCCCGGGCGGCGGGCGCACGTTCACCGGGCGGATCACGATCGCCCAGCCGCGGCTGTGGTCGCCCGACGCGCCGAACCTCTACCCGGTGCGCATCGCGATCCGCGCCGGGCCGCCGCGCGCCCGCCGGCTGCGGGCGGTGGCGGGCTATGCGCTGCAGAGCGGGATCCGCTCGCTGACCGTCAGCTCCGACGGCCGGCTGCTCATCAACGGCCGCGCGGTCGACTTCCGTGGCGTCGGGCTGCACGAGGACAGCAAGACGCTCGGCGCCGCGCTCGACGCCGCAACCCGCGAGCGACTCGTCGCGGACGAGGTGGAGTGCATCGGCCAGCTCGTCGGGGACGTCGACCTGCCAGTAGGTGCTGGTGGTGTCTCCGTTTACCGGCTTGGGGGTATTCAGCTGACCGGACTAGTGCAGGTCAGCGGCGCGCCAAGGGCGAGCCGCCCGTGGACGGTCAAGGCTCGGCGGGTTGCCGCCGCCTCCGGGCGGGATGGGTGTGATCTTCTTGGGCTTGGGGTCGACGACGAGGTCGCGGTAGCGGACCGGGTCGTGACCGACGGCGAGTTCGAGGACGCGGTAGAAGATCATGCCGCGGCTGCTGGATCGGCGGCGGTTGAAGCGGAAGGTGAACTCGTCCAGGTAGCTCTGCAGGTGGGCCTCCTCGACCGAGCCCTGGTGGGTGCCGAGCAGCCAGCGCTTGGCCAGGGAGGCGACGCGGTGCACTCCCGGGAGGAGCTTGCCGGGGTCCTCGCCGCGGGCGCGGGCGGCGCGCTGGCTGCGCCGGTCGCGGGTGTAGCCGAGGCGTTCGATGCCGCTGTAGCCGTTCCAGCCGTCGGTGATGACGGTGGCCCCGGGTTCGATGTTCGCGGCGACGAACGGGTGCAGGCTGGCGGCCGAGGCGTCGGTGATGATGCTCATCCGGGTGCGGCCGTAGCCACGGGGTTCGTGGACCTCGACCGCCACGGCCACAAGGGCTTTCTTGCCCTTGGCCCGTCCGCCGGCCAGCCCGGGTTCCTCACCGCCGATGTAGGTCTCGTCGACCTCCACCGCGCCGGTCAGCCGGTCGCGTCCCGGGCGTACCAGGACCGACCGCAGGCGGTGCAGCATGGCCCAGGCGGTGGCATAGGAGCCGATCTCCAGGGTTCGCTGCAGGCTCAGCGCGGACACGCCGTCCTTCTGCGCGGCGAACATCCAGCAGGCGGTGAACCAGACCGTCAGCGGCGTACGCCGCCGGTCGAACAAGGTGCCCGCGGTCACCGAGGTGCGCTTCCCGCAGCCGGCGCACTTGTACCGGCCGTCGCTGACCGCCCAGCCGCCCGCGTGCCCGCAGCGCGGGCAGACGAAGCCGTCCGGCCAGCGCAGCCACTCCAGGTAGTCCAGGCAGTCGCCGTCGGTGGCGAACCACGACTGGAACTCCCCGGTCGACCGTGGATAGTGCCTGCCGGGCCTCGGGCGCCGCGCATCCACGGCGTGATCATAGTCCGGTCAGCTGAATACCCCCATACCGGCTAACCATGGGCCGGGTCCTGGTGGTGGGGGAGTCGGAATCGCCTGGAACGGCCCAGTTCTTGGGTCACGGGCAGTGATTCTGGGATACGTGTCTCGTGAACGCAACGACGCGGTGGCGGGTGGTGTCGCACGGCGACGGTTGGGCCGTTGAGGGTGAGGACGCCTGGGACGGGGCCGGTCTGCGGCTGGTGAACGACTTCCTCGGTTACCTCGGTGATCGGCATTACGCGCCGGGGACCCGGAGGGTGTATGCGTTCGATCTGCTGGCCTGGTGCCGGTGGCTCGCCGGGGAACGGTTGAGGCTGGAGGCGGTCGACACAGCGGCCGTGCTGCGGTTCCTGACCTCGTGCCAGGGGCTGGCGGCGGCGACGGTGAACCGGCGGCTTGCCGCCCTCAGCGGGTTGTTCGCGTTCCGGTCGATGCGAGACCCGTTGGCAGGCAACCCGATGCCCCGCGGGCCGGCGGCGCGGCGGGCGCCGGCCGAGGCGCGCGGCGGCCTGTTGGGGCACCTGACCCGACCGCAGTCCCGGTCCGGGGTGCGGGCCCGGACCGCGAGGCGGCTTCCTCGGGGGCTGAGCGCGCAGGAGGCCACCGCGTTCCTGGGCAGTCTGCGCACCTGGCGGGACAAGGCGATCGCCGGGCTGATGCTGTTCAGCGGGCTGCGGTCCGGGGAGGTGCTGGCCCTGCAGGTGGGAGACATCGACATCGCCCGCGGCTGGGCCAAGGTGGCGGGCAAGGGCGGCCGTGAACGCCGCACGCCGGTGGACGCGCAGGTCGCGGGGCTGGTGCAGACCTACCTGCTGGCCGAGCGTCCCGACACTGACACCGATGCGCTGTTCGTGGTGGCCAAGGGACCGCACCGGGGCCAGCCGTTGACGCCGGCTGGACTGCGGACCGTCTTCCGGTATCACCGGGACCGAGCCGGGGTGGCCGCGGCGCACCCGCACGCGTTGCGGCACTCCTTCGGGACCGCCCTGGCCGAGGCCGGTGTGGACCTGGCAGTGATCCAGACGCTGATGGGTCACGTCCACGTGGACTCCTCGGTCGGCTACATCCACCTGGCGCCGGTGCGGGTGCGGGCCGCGTTCGAAGCCGCCCGGGACCGGCAACGCCACCACACTCCTGCGACCGGTAGCGGTGGCCGCCTGTCGGTCGCCGTCGGTGATGGTGGGGCGGATGCCGGGGCCTGACCGTCGAGCCGGCGCGGTGCCCGGCGCGCACGCACTGGTCGGCGAGTACGAGGCGTGGCTGGCGGCCGACGGGCGTGGGTCGACCTGCTACCGCAACGCGGCGTGGGCGTTCCTGGGCCACTGGCCCCACCTCGAGGCCTTCGCCTGCGCGCCGCTGCCCGACCAGCTGGCTCTGACCGCGTCGCAGCGGCCGTTCGTGACGTTCCTGATGCTGACCGGGCGGCTGCGTCCCGGCTACGACTACCTGGCCCACCGCAAGATCGGAGGGCTGCTCGCCCAGGCCGCCCGCGGTGCGTGGGCGGAGGACCTGACCAGGTTCGCCGCCGCCGCCACGGACCTGGACTACGCCGGGCTCGTCGTCAAACGCACCAGTGAACGGGTCGTGCTGCGGCTGCTGATCCAGACCGGCCGCCCGCTGAGCGGGTTGACCGTCCAGGACCTGCAGCAGATCGCGGACGCGTTCGCCCGCTGCGCTGCCGCCAAGGACAACACCAGCACGTGGGCCAACGACCGGGGACTGGTCACCGCGACCCACCGGGTGCTGTTCCACCTCGGCGTGCTGCCCACCCCGCCGCAGGACCCCCGACAACGTCACGGGCTGTCCGGGCACTACAGCGGCGTCCCGCACCCGCTGCGTCAGGTGTTCCTGGACTACTGCGCGCAAGCCGCCGCGACCCGGGCCCCGGCCACCATCAAGGCCATCGCCAGCCACCTGGCCGCCTTCGGCCGGTTCCTGGCCTCCTGCGACCCACCGGTGACGAACCTGGCCAACCTTCACCGTCACCCGCACCTCGAGGCGTGGCTGTCCGCCCTCGCCCAAGCCCGTCACAGCGACGGCAGACCGATGTCGACCGGACACCGCCGGGGCCAAATCCTCACCGTCCGCCAGTTCCTCGCAGACATCACCGAGTGGGGCTGGCCGGACGCACCGGCCCGGCCGCTGCTGTTCACCCGGGACATCCCAGCTGCTCCCCACGCGCTGCCTCGCTACCTGCCCCCGGACGCCGACCACCGGTTGCAGGCCGCCCTGCGCGAGGTCTCCGACCACCACCCGTCCGCGCTGTCGCGGCTGCAGGCCGACGCACTGCTGCTGATCCGAGCCACCGGCCTGCGGATCGGCGAGCTGCGGGACCTGGAGATGGACTGCGTCCACGAGATCGACCAGCTCGGCGCTTGGATGAAGGTGCCCCTGGGCAAGCTCGCCACCGAACGCATGCTCCCCGTCGACGACGAGACGCTCACCGTCCTGGACCGGATCGCGGCCCGCCGCACCCCCGGGCGGCCGCTGCCGCATCCACGCACCGGCCGGCCGGTCGACTTCCTTCTCGTCCACCAGGGACGACGCCTGTCCGCACAGGCGCTGCGCGAGCAACTGGCCCGCTCCTGCCAGGCCGCGGGACTGCCGCACCACACCCCGCACGCCTTGCGTCACACCTATGCCACCGCCTTGGTCAACTCCGGCCTGCCGTTGCAGGCGTTGATGCACCTGCTCGGGCACGTCTCGGCCACCATGAGCCTGCGCTACGGGCGCCTGTTCGACGAGACCGTCCGCGCCGAGTACGACCGTGCACTGGCCCACGCCAAGACCCAACTCGCCGCCGCCGAACCGGCCGGCATCTGCATCGACGGCCCAGCCGTCCTGCTACCACCCGGGCATATCTGCGCGGGCAGCGGGTGGAGGACCAGCACAGCCATCAAGACCCGCCTGGCCGGCGGATACTGCCTGCGCGCCACGGCCCAAGGCCCGTGCAACTACGCCAACATCTGCGAGCACTGCCCGGCCTACCGCACCGACGCCGAGCTCGTGCCCGTCCTGGCCGCGCAACGCGCCGACACCCGCGCCCTGGCCGCCGATGCCCTCGCCCACGGCTGGGACGACGAGGCCGCACGCCACCACCGCCTCCTCGACCGCCTCGACCAGCTCATCAACCAGACTCAGTCGACGTGACCAGCACCGACACGACCAGCGGGGCCGAACGCGTCCGCGCCGCCTGCGAACAGCTCCTGGCCGGCGGCGGCGACGTGACGTTCGCCGCCGCCGCCGCGGGCAGCGGCATCAGCCGGGCCACCTGCTACCGCGACCGACAGTTGCGCTCCATCATCGACGCCTACCGCTCCAGGCACGGCGAGCAGCTGACCCTCACCACCCTGGCCGACCGCTTCGACAACCTCGCCCAAACAGTCGAGGCCCTCGCCGCGAAAGTCCGCCGGCAAGAAGAAGAAATCCGGACCCTGAAACGAGCCGCGACTACGCGGCCAACACCCAGGAAGATCGGCGATTAGCCGGAGTGGGGGTATCCATCTGACCGCACCTCGACGGCCCGGCTCGCACATGTTGTGGCGCGCAGGTCAGCTGACCACG
>Ga0209797_10001789_pt1 | contig 10837 bp, 7 predicted proteins | sample DOMMetBare3Fresh_2_FD_187472 | JGI IMG/M metagenome (GOLD analysis project Ga0209797, IMG submission 187472) | Wetland sediment microbial communities from St. Louis River estuary, USA, under dissolved organic matter induced mercury methylation -... | ecosystem: Environmental > Aquatic >...
GCAACCAGGTGAGCACCTATACCCAGTCTGCGGCCAAGATCTTCCGCGAGGGTCCTGATATAGGTGCCGGCGGAGCAGACTACGCGTACGGCGAGATCGCTGGTGCCGTCTGCATTTCTGGACAACAGCGGCCCATCGCCAGGCGCGGTTGTAAATTCATGAATGGTGACACGTGTGGCTGGGCGCTCAACTTCTTCCCCCTTGCGCGCGAGTTCGTAGAGTTTTCGTCCCTGCTGCTTTTTCGCTGAGTACATCGGGGGCACCTGCTCGATGTCCCCGCGTAAACCGGCCAGCGCGGCCTCGATCTCGTTTCCGCCCGGTTCAGGGGACGGCACGCTTCCAGCTTGCTGACTGGGTGGAAGCGGCACTCCGGTCAAATCTCCTGTATCGGTGGCATATCCAAACCTGATCACCGCCTGATACTCCTTGGCCGCCCCACTGAGAAATTGCGCCAAGCGTGTCGCGCGTCCGACCATCAGCACCAGCACCCCAGTCGCAAAAGGGTCGAGCGTGCCTGTGTGCCCAATGCGACGTTCACCGAGAATGCGCCGCACCCGTGCGACTACGTCGTGTGAGGTGATCCCGGCCGGTTTGTCGATAATCAGGAGTCCATCCATGAAAGCTATAGTAGCAGGTGTCCGGAGTACCGACTTCAGCCGGGTTTTGTTTGTCATACGAAAACCCCGATTGAAGTCGGTACTCGGGGCGCCTGTCTGTGCTTAAATATACTTCCATGCGCGGTCGACGAAGAATGGTAAAACCGGTGGCTGATAATCCGCCCGCAGCGTCAACGCTCACGCCTGAGGAAATCCGCGCGCGCACCTTCCAGCGCGCCGTAAAACTCCTGGCTGCCAAATCGCGTTCGATTGCCGAGTTGCGCGAAAGACTGCAGGAGGGCAGGCGCAGCACGCCGGCCGCTGTCGATGAAGTAATTGATCGACTGCGCGAATACGGCTACCTGGACGACGAGCGCTTCGCATTCGGCTATGCCTCGTTGAAAGTCCGGCAGCGACCGATCGGCCGCGCGCGTTTGGAGCGCGACCTGATGTTTAAGAAAGTGCCCCCGGAAGTTGCCGGTGGGGCTTTGGACCTGTTATTCGCCGAGACTTCCGAGTCGGACCTGATCGACCGGGCAATTGAAAAACGTTTACGCCTGCGCGGCCGGCCCAGGGACCGTATCGAGGCAAAAAAGCTTTTTGATCATCTCCTGCGTCAGGGCTTTCCTTTTGAGCTTGTCTCTGAAAAAGTGCGGGCAACCATGAAGCTGGATCTCGACGAGGACTAATTTTGCGGGGCTGGCCGCCTCACAGAATGCCCATTCGCGCGACCAAAATCTGCATGCTAAACTCTAAGACTAAATTGATCTGACTACTGGCGACTGATTGCTTTTTTATGACTGGAAACGAGATTCGCGAAAAATTTCTGGCTTACTTCGAGCGGCACGGACACACGCGTGTGCGTTCCTCGCCTCTTTTGCCGGCTAATGATCCCACTTTGCTGTTCACCAACGCGGGGATGAACCAGTTCAAGGACGTCTTTCTCGGACGCGAGAAGCGTGATTACGTGCGGGCGGCATCATCGCAGAAGTGCGTGCGCGCTGGTGGCAAGCACAACGATCTTGACGAGGTAGGAAAGACGGCGCGTCACCAGACGTTTTTCGAGATGCTGGGGAATTTCTCATTCGGAGATTACTTTAAGGAAGACGCTATCAGGTTTGCCTGGGACCTGCTGGTAAACGAATTCAAGCTGGATCCGTCGCGCATGTGGTTCTCTGTCTTTGGAGGCGACGACGAGGTTTCGGCCGACGAAGATGCAGAACGGCTGTGGGAACAGGTTGGCGCGCCGCGCGAGCGAATCCTGCGCTTTGGGCGCAAGGACAATTTCTGGCAGATGGGTGAAACGGGACCGTGCGGACCCTGCAGCGAGATTCATTACTACATGGGACCCGACCCATCTGACGCAGAAAATTGCGCAGCCAATGTCAATGGTTCCGGCGATATCATCACCGAGATCTGGAACCTCGTGTTCATGCAGTTTGATCGCAGCGAAGTCCAGGCCGGTAAGTTCATACTCACGCCGCTGCCGGCGCCTTCAGTTGATACCGGTATGGGGCTGGAGCGCTTCACGGCCGTGTTGCAGGATGTGAAATCAAACTACGAAACGGACCTGCTCAGGGACATTGTGGAATTTACGGCAAAGCTGGCCGACCGCCACTATCAGGAAGAGACGAAGGAAGGGTTTGCGATGCGCGTGATCGCCGATCATGCGCGCGCCACTGCCTTCCTGATTGCGGACGGCATCCTGCCGGGGAATGAAGGCCGTAATTACGTGCTGCGGAAAATTATGCGCCGCGGGATTTACCAGGGGCGGCATACGCTTGGATTTGCAGATAAGTTTTTCTCCAGCGTTACCGATTTCGTCGTCGATCAGATGCATGTGGCTTATCCCGAACTTGCAGCGCAACGCGGTTTCATTGAAAAGATGGTCACACTCGAAGAAGAACGGTTTGGGGCGACTATGACCGTGGGCCTGAGCAAACTGGATGAACTGTTCGTCGCCTCAGAGCAGGCGATGCCGGAATTTAAGACGCTCGCGAGGTTGTACGACACTTTTGGTACGCCGCGGGATCTGATTCGAGTGGGCTTGGAAGAGCGTGGTTTTGCGATTGAAGAGGAGCAATTCAACCAATCCTTTGACGCCGCCTTGCAACAACTGCAGGCAACCGGCGCCGGGGAAAAGGCCGAAGGAAAAATAGCCACCGTCAATGACTTTAGCGGCGCCGATCTTGGACGATCGTTATTCAAAGGTTACGAGTCCACGCGAGTTGCGAACGTTAGTGTACTGGCTTTAAGTAAAGGTGGGGCAGTGCCGGCCTTGAACCAGGGTGACGAAGGTGAAGTAGTTTTGGATCAAACGCCGTTCTATGCAGAGAGCGGCGGTCAGGTCGGGGACATCGGGAGACTGCTGGCCGCGACTGATCCAGCCGCTAATGCAGGTGGTGCTGACAAGAGCACCGGTCGGGCTGACCTGAGTGCGGTGGTCACAGACACTTATTCGCCGGCGCAGGGGCTGATTGTTCACAAGGTAAAGGTCGAAAGGGGAAGTCTCCGGATTGGCGACGTGGTCACAGCCGAGGTAGACGTCGAGAAACGCGACGCTACCCGCCGCAATCACACCGCCACCCACCTGATGCACGCGGCGTTGCGTGAAGTGCTGGGGACCCACGTCAAACAAGCCGGCTCTGTTGTGGCGCCAAATTATTTGCGTTTCGACTTCACGCACTATCAACCTTTAACTGCTGCGGAAACCGGCGAGATCGAGCGGCTCGTTAACTATCATATTTTGCGCAACGAGCCGGTCCAGACAGATGAGATGGCCGTTGAAGAGGCTATGCGTTCGGGCGCGATGGCCTTGTTCGGGGAAAAATACGGCGAGAAAGTGCGCGTGCTGTCCATCCCCGGCGCGTCAGGAAATTTTTCCAAAGAACTCTGCGGCGGTACGCATGTGCGAGCCACCGGCGATATTGGGGTCTTCAAGATCGTGAGCGATGAATCAATCGCTTCCGGCGTGCGTCGCATTCGAGCCATCACCGGTTTTGACGCCTATGAGCGATTTCGCGAAGACGAACTGCTGATCGATCAGGTGGCGAGCAATCTGCGCACTTCACGCGCGGAACTCCCGGCCGTGGTTGGGAAGCTGCAAGAGGAGTTAAAGAAGGCGCGGCGGGAAGCTGACGAACTCCGGATGAAGCTTGCCAGCGGGGCGAGCAACGCCTCTGCCAATGGCGATGAAGTGCGTGAGATCGCCGGCATCAGTGTGCATGCGCGCGAGGCCAGCGGACTTGACGCAGCCGGTATGCGCCAGCTTTCCGACACCCTGCTGGCGCGTATCAGATCCGGCGTGGTGGTGCTCGGCCGCAGCAGCGACGGCAAGGCTTCGATCATCGTCCGTACGTCGCCCGATGTGGCTGGAAGAGTCCCGGCCGGCCAGGTGATCAAAGAACTGGCGCCAATGATTGGCGGCAAAGGCGGCGGGAAGCCAGACATGGCCGAGGGCGGCGGCAACCAGCCCGAGAACCTCGGAGATGCATTGAATGCGAGTTACGGAGTGATTGAGAAGTTGCTGAGTCAGGCGAGCTGAGCTTGCTTGCGCACTCCCGGTGGCGAATCCTCCGATTGTTCTTTCCCTGCTGCCACTGCTCGTATTGAAGTGCGAACGGTCCTCAGCTCGATCTCAGCCCACGTTTAGATCTCGACCTGCTCTCTCTCGGCGCTCCTGCCTCATCCAGGAACTTTCGTCGATATCTGCCCTCGGGCATCATGCAACTGTCGAACTTGCCAAAGACACTGTAGCGATTACGCGCGACTAAGTTGTAGAGCGCGTCGCGCAAAAAGCGCGGCAAGACCTTACCTAAAATCGCCAGGCTCCAAATTCCACCCAGCGATCCTCCCAGTGAAAGTATCGCATCGGAGCGTGCCAGCAACTTTTCATCCTGCTCCTCATAACCTACTACTACATAAACTGTGTCCAGGTCGCGAGAGTCAGCCCCATGCCGTTGCAGAATCACCGCTGCGAAATCGCTCTGCAGCGAGGCAAAGCGCAGCCGGTCGTGTCGATCGTGTCGCAAAAGAAACTGCACGAGGCGGTTGCAAAGGCCGCAAACCCCGTCATAGAGAACAATTGGATTGGACATCGCGATTACCACGGTCGCACCAGCGACTATCGAACAACAGCGTAGCACACGGCGGTGCTAACGTATCATGCCTGTAGACCAGACTGGCAAACACCGACTGCCAGCCGTGCTGACGTGCCCTGGAAAGTATTTCAGTTTGACAGTTCTTCCTGGGAACCCTGGGCAACTGGAAGCGTGCGGGTCCAGGGCGGTATCATGCGGTCATGGAAAACAAACAAATATTATTGGTCAGCCGCCCGGCCGGCGCGCCTGCGCTGGATAATTTCAAGCTGGTGGATACTGAGGTTCCCAAGCCCGCGGAGGGCGAGGTGCTGGTACGGACGCTTTATCTATCCGTTGATCCGTACATGCGCGGGCGGATGACTGACCGCAAGTCCTATGTTGCGCCATTCGCCCTCAACGAGGTCATCGCGGGCGGCGGCATAGGTGAGGTAATCGAATCTCGCTCGGCTGCGTTTCAGCCGGGAGACATCGTCACCGGCATGCTCCCCTGGCAACTCTATTCAGTGGCGCAGGACAAGGCATTGCACCAGGTTGATCCCCGACTGGCGCCGGTGACCACCGCGCTGGGCGTGCTCGGAATGCCGGGTCTGACGGCCTATTTTGGATTTCTTGATATTGGCAAGCCAAAAGCAGGGGAAACGGTGGTAGTTTCAGGAGCTGCTGGAGCGGTCGGCACGGTGGTCTGCCAACTTGCCAAAATCAAAGGCTGCCGCGTAGTGGGCATTGCCGGCAGTGAGAAGAAGAACCGGTATCTCAAAGATGAACTCGGCGTGGACGAAACAGTAAATTACAAGACTGAGGATTGGAAACAGGAACTAAGAAAAGCTTGTCCGCAGGGCGTCGATGTTTATTTCGATAATGTCGGCGGCGAAGTCTCTGACTTCGTAATGCCGCTAATCAATCACGGCTCGCGCATAATCATCTGTGGACAGATTGCCCTCTACAACCTTGAAAAGCCCGACACGGGTCCGCGGGTCCAGCCTTATCTGCTGGTCAATAGCGCCCTGATGCAGGGATTCATCATTACTGATTTCGCCACGCAATTTAGCGCCGGCGTCAGGCAATTGGCCCAGTGGATGAATGAAGGAAAGCTGAAATACTCCGAGAATATCATCGAAGGCTTTGAGAATACGCCCAGGGCATTTCTGGGATTGTTTGCCGGCGAGAATCTGGGCAAACAGCTGGTGAAAATCTAGGCAGGCAAAAATATCTTCCAAATCCCTGGGACCGCACGCATCCTGCGTGCTGATGCTGCGTTAGCTAGCCATTTCGCGTGAGACTGGGTCTTTGGGGTGACTCAGCACGCTGGAAGCGTGCGGTCCCAGGTGCGCCGCCGCGCCCGTATTGCTTTCCAAAGCTTCCGCATGCGACTTTTCGGCTGAGACACCCTTCGCAAACGAGTATCGCCACTAAATCCTTCCGATCGTTTCGGGAAACTCTTCTCTCCGGTTCTGGTCATCGGGCCCTCCTTCGCAAACAGGCAACCATCAACGAGTTTTCAAATGCAGCTCACCGGCCTGCCACAAGGTGGCGAAATTGCGTCGAAACTCCTCAGACTGCCGGCGGTGGTCTGTCACCCAACGCGAGACAACTGACTTAATTTCACGCTCGGAAGGTTCAGGGCGAGTCGCTACCGGAACCTCTTCGGGAAGCACACCGGCGTTTTCGGGCTGCCGTTTACGGATAAGTCGTATGGGCCGATTTTTTCGCATGACTGGCTCCTCTTACCCTCTAACGCGAAAGCCAAAGGCAAAAGGGACCACCTGCGGCAAAATATTTTTTGAATCCCTGGGACCGCACGCATCCTGCGTGCTGATGGTGAGTAAGCTAGCTGTTGCAAGTCTGACTGCATCTCTGGGGTAGCGCAGCACGTTGGAAGCGTGCGGTCCCAGGCACTGGTCCTTTTCTTCGGGGGCTTACGCGTTAGGCAGATGGAAACCCGACCAGACAACATTATTCGCTGGATTAACAGGAGAAATCAAAGATGTCTACCGCGGTTATTGAGATTGACGAAATGACGCAGGCACAAAGATCCATTGACGGCCAACAGCCCGCAGGCAGCGAGAGCACGCCTCCCGAAGTAACTTTGACCCAGATGATCACCGGCAGTCTCGGCGCACAGGCTGTCTATGTGGCCGCTAAGCTCGGCATAGCCGACTTGCTTACCGGGGGGGCCGCAAGAACCGACGATTTAGCTGCGGCGACCGACACCGACGCGCAATCTCTCTACAGGGTCTTGCGAGCGCTCGCGGCGCAGGGGGTCTTCAGCGAGGTTGATGATCGTGTTTTTGCTTTGACTCCGACAGCTGAATTGCTGCGCACGGACGCGCCTCATTCCCTGCGCGATTTAGCGATCTTCATGGGCGAAGATTGGCACTGGAAAGTTTGGGGACGCACCTTGTACAGCGTCCGGACGGGAAAGGCGGCCTGGAGTGAAACACACGGACAGGAGGTCTTTCCGTACTTCGAAGCGAACCCCGAAGCCGCCAGGATTTTTAATCAGGCGATGACCAGCCTTTCAAACCTGGCTATCCAGGCGGTGGTTGACAGCTACGATTTTTCCGGGATCGACACCCTGGTAGACCTAGCCGGCGGACATGGCCGGTTGCTGACTGCGATTCTGGGCGCAAATCCGGCATTGCGGGGCATCCTCTTCGACTTGGCCCATGTGATCAAAGGTGCAAAGGAAAGCGTTGATGCTACCGCGGTTGCCTTGCGATTGGATTTCGCAAGTGGAGATTTTTTCGCGTCCGTGCCCGCCGGCGGTGACGCCTACATCATGAAGCACATTATTCATGATTGGGATGATGAGCACGCGCTCAAGATTCTGAACAATGTTAGACAGGCTATGAAAACTGGCGGGCGTGTGCTGCTGGTGGAGGCGGTGATTACCCGCGGAAACGACCCAGACTTCGGCAAGTTGCTCGACATTGAGATGCTGGTGTCACCGGGTGGCAAGGAACGGACCGCGGTCGAGTATCGGGACTTGTTTGCCCGCGCCAGTCTGCGTTTGCAGCGCATCGTGCCGACCAACTCGCCGTACAGTGTGATTGAAGCTGTCGCTGCTTAAGGGCCGGTACCCGATCGGGGCGAAGCGGGAAGTCCTTTTCCTTGATATGATTTTTCGGGCCAATGGGGAGCGCAAGTGAAAAATCGAAAATGGCTTTGCTGCTTTGCCCCTTGAGACTGTTCAGGGAATGGTTCGTTCAGTGCCGCGGAGCAGATCTTCAAACCGGGGATCGGAGCGCAGTGGCTCGAGATGCGGATCTACGCGCACGAAAGTGAATCCCACTGCATGTTCGCGCTCAGCCTGGGACAGCCAGCGGAAGGCACTGTCGTAATCGCCCAGCAGGCAGTAGATGATAGCAATCTCGTAAGCAGTCACCCATTGCTCGTGTCGGCTTTCGAGAATGGTCCCCAGGAGGGCTCGGGCCTCGTCATGCCGGCCAACCGCCGCCAGGACGTGCGCCCGCTTGGCCCTCGTGGTTGGCGTGTCCCCGGCAAAGCTACGCTCCTGTTCAAAGGCTGCCAGAGCTTCGTTGTGCATGCCTTTCTTTTCGTAAGCCCAACGGAGGATCGTGTGCGCAGCTACCCCACCCGGATCCAGGGCCAGCGCTTTGTGACATTGCTGGATGGCGTCGTCGAACCTGCCGGCAAGGAACAGGACGTTGGCTACAGCTGTAGCCAGTACCGGTGACTGCGGTGAGATTTCGCGAGCTCGTTCAATCTCGGCGGCTGCTTCGTCGTGCCGGCCCATCGCAGACAAGCTGTAGGCATACCAGCGGTGTGCCACCTGGATACTTGGCTTGAGCTGGATTGCCTTCCTTAATTCTCGCTCGGCTCCATCCCAGTCGCGGTCGTAGTTCAGATGAACAAATCCCAATGATGCATGGGCTTCAGCCAGCTCCGGATCAGCCTGCACTGCTCGTAAGGCAGATTGTTTGGCGCGTTGCCAGGCGCCGGGCGGTGGTGGCTCGACATACCAGTTCAGGAGTGCGTAACAATCGGCCAGTTCTGAGAGTGCCTGGGCAAAAGCCGGATCGAGTTCCACGGCGCGTTCCAGCCGTTCAATTGCCTGGCGCATACCTTCGGCTGATCGCCGCGAAGCATAGTAGCGAGCCGCAGTGTAGAGCTGGCGCGCTTCTTCGTTGGCTCCCGGGCTGGTATCGGGCGAGGGGCTTACCACCGGGGCCGTAACTTGAGCACTATGCTGCTTCTGAGGACGGCTGGACGGTGTGGCGACGGCGGCGACGGCGACTCCGCGCCCGCGTCCCGGATTTCTTGTCTTGAGCAGCAGATCTTCAAACTCCGGTTCGCCCCGCAAGGGGTCGAGTTGCGGTTCAACCCCCAGCCAGACTAACCATCCTTCATTGATTGTGTAAGCTTCGCGCAGCAAGCTAAGCGAGCGTTGGCGTTCCCCCATTAGCAGATGAATTAACGCGCGATGATAGGGCGAGACATAGCAGCGGGCGGACATTTCATGCAAGCGGTTCAACGCCGCCCGCGCGTCCTCATGGCGACCCGCGGCAGCATAAGCAGCGCCCAACGTGGCGACAAACAGTTGGCCGCCGCTCGATACATCCAGGGCTTTCTCGGCCACCTTAACGGCCTCATCCGCGCTGCCGGCGTGTCTTAGTGTCCACGAGAAAGTGGCGAGTCCGTAGGCAAATTCCGGAACCGCCTCAAGCATGTTGCGAGAGGTAGTATGTGATTCCTCAAAGCGCCGCGCCTGGTAGTAGGCCCAGCTGAGTGCCTGCATGATATTGGGTGAAAGAGGATCGAGTTCGCGTGCCCGTAATAACTCTCTCAGCGCGTCATCGAAGCGCCCCGCCATCATCAGGTGAAAGCCGTACCAGTGATGTCCAGTGGCATAATTGGGATTGATCTCGATTGCCCGGCGATGGTGACCTTCGGCCACGGCCCAGTCAAAATCATGACAGACAGTGGCAAAGCCCAGAGCGCTGTAAGCTTCCGCTGAGTCGGGGTCAAGTTCAACCGCCCGGCTGGCCGCCTGCTTGGCGGCCGCGGAACATTCCGCAAATGGCTTGATCCCAAAGACTCCCAGCCAGTTGTAATAGTCGGCGATTCCCGTGTAGGCCAGAGCATAGTCGGCATCGAGGGCGATGGCGTGGTTGTAGCATTCCAGGGCCTTGGCAAAACCAGATTCCGTATAACTGTTCCAATAGTAGCGGCCTCGAAGATAAGCTTCGAAGGCTTCGGAACTGTCAGTGCCGCGTTTGGAAAGCAGGTGTTGTTCGTCTCGCGTCAACTGGGGCAGTAATGCGGTCGCGACCTGCCCGGAGATTGAGTCTTCAATCTGCAGGACATCAGTCGAATCCTCATCAAACTGCTCCACCCAACGGGTGGAGCCTTCTTTAATGCTCAAGAGCTGGATCGTGACACGCAAGCGATTGCCGGCGCGGCGCAGGCTGCCGTCAATAATGAAATCCACCCCCAGATCTTTACCTGCTACGAAGGGATCAAAGTTCGCGCCGCGATAGCGAAGAACGCTGCTGGTGGGACGCACTATCAACCGTTGCACATTGCTGAGCCGGGTGATCAGGGCGTCAGCTAATCCCACTCCGAGGTATTCATCCCCGGTGTTCTCCGCCGGCGAGCTCAGCACACGAAAAGGCAGCACGGCAATTGACTCCTGACCCGCGCGCAATTGCGCCGGCAGTGTTGGCAGCGCCGCCAGGCGGTGATTCAGTTTGCGCAGGAGGTCATTGAACCGTGGATGTCCATGAAGCGGGTCCAGCTCGGGGTCCACGCCCAGCCACAGCACCTTGGCGTCCCTGGTTGCTTCGGCCTGCTCCAGTAGATCAAGCGCCCGGTCAATTCGTCCCAGGGCACAATTTACGAGTGCCAGATGATAAGGCGAGATGTAACGGCGTTCTGAGATGGCATCCATCTCAAGCAACGTCTCTTCGGCGGCTGCGAGATTCCCTGCCTGGGCCAGGGCAGAGCCCAATCGTGCGAGTGTATGACTGGCCTTGCCCATCAGGTCAACCGTTCGCCTGGCCGCGCTGACGGCTTCCTCGTATTGTCCCAGGCGGCCCAGCAGAAAACTCGCGCCGTAGACCATTAGCAGGTTTTGCGGCTCGTTCTCGATCGTTTCGCGACAAAGTGCATAGGCCTGGT
>Ga0209797_10001790_pt1 | contig 10824 bp, 11 predicted proteins | sample DOMMetBare3Fresh_2_FD_187472 | JGI IMG/M metagenome (GOLD analysis project Ga0209797, IMG submission 187472) | Wetland sediment microbial communities from St. Louis River estuary, USA, under dissolved organic matter induced mercury methylation -... | ecosystem: Environmental > Aquatic >...
GGTACACCGGACCGGCCGATGTCCACCCTGCCCGCCCCGCCGCCGGCCGAGGCCCCGCTCGCCGCGCTCCTCCCGCCGCCGGGCGAGACCCTCGCGCCGGACGCCATCCTCGACCGCTTCGTCGCCTGGGTCTCCGCGACCGGCCTCTCGCTCTACCCGCACCAGGAGGAGGCGATCCTCCAGCTCCTCGACGGCCGGCACGTCGTGCTCAACACGCCGACCGGCTCGGGCAAGTCGCTCGTCGCGACCCTCCTCCACTTCCAGGCGATGGCGGAGGGGGAGCGTTCCTTCTACACCTGCCCGATCAAGGCGCTCGTGAACGAGAAGTTCTTCGACCTGTGCCGCCTCTTCGGGCCGGAGAACGTGGGGATGATGACGGGCGACGGGGCGGTGAACCGCGAGGCGCCCATCATCTGCTGCACCGCCGAGATCCTGATGAACCTGGCGGTGCGCGAGGCGTCACCCAAGGTGGACGCCGTCGTGATGGACGAGTTCCACTACTACGGCGACCGGGAGCGCGGCGTCGCCTGGCAGGTGCCGCTCCTCCTCCTCGAGAAGACCCGCTTCCTCCTCATGTCGGCGACGCTCGGCGACACGCGGGCCATCGAGGCCTCGCTCCGGGAGGTGACCGGGCGCGAGGTCGCCGCCATCCGGAACGCCGCGCGCCCGGTGCCGCTCGACTTCGAGTACCGCGAGACGCCGCTGCACGAGACGATCGAGGACCTCGTCTCGGCCGGGCGGGCCCCCATCTACCTCGTCAACTTCACCCAGCGTGCCGCCGCGGAGCAGGCGCAGAACCTCATGTCGGCGAACTTCTCCTCCCGGGAGGAGAAGGGGCGGATCGCCGAGGCCCTCGCGAGCGTGAAGTTCGAGTCCCCCTACGGCAAGGACTTCCAGCGCTTCCTCCGCCACGGCATCGGCCTCCACCACGCCGGCCTCCTCCCGAAGTACCGGCTCCTCGTCGAGAAGCTCGCCCAGGGCGGGCTCCTCAAGGTGGTCTCGGGGACCGACACCCTCGGGATGGGCGTGAACATCCCCATCCGCACGGTCCTCTTCACCCAGCTCTGCAAGTACGACGGCGAGAAGACCGCGATCCTCGCCGCGCGCGACTTCCACCAGATCTCCGGTAGGGCGGGGCGCAAGGGCTTCGACGAGCGCGGCTACGTGGTCGCGCAGGCCCCCGAGCACGTCGTCGAGAACAAGAAGCTCGCCGGGAAGGCCGCGGCCGGGAAGAAGGTGGTGAAGAAGCAGCCGCCGCAGAAGGGCTACGTCCCCTGGGACCGGACCACCTTCGAGCGGCTGCGCGAGAAGGAGCCCGAGCCGATGGAGAGCCGGTTCGAGCCGACCTTCGGCCTCCTCGTGAACCTGCTCCAGAGCGAGACCGGGCAGGTCGGCGGCGGGTACGGCCGGCTCGTCGAGATGATCGGCCGCTCCCACGGGAACGACTACGTCCGCGCGAAGCACCGCCGCCGGGCGGCGCAGCGCTTCCGGACGCTGCGCGCCGCCGGGCTCGTGGAGCTGCGGCGCGTCGAGGGGTTCCGCGGCGCCCACGTCCGCCCCGCCCCCGGCCTCCAGCGCGACTTCTCCGTCTTCCACACCCTCGCCCTCTACCTCCTCGACACGCTGCCCCGCATCCCGTCCGACCGCGAGACCTACGCGCTCGACGTGCTCTCGATGGTCGAGTCGATCCTGGAGGACCCGGACGTCATCCTCTGGAAGCAGCTCGACCGCGCGAAGGGGCTCGCCGTCGCCGAGATGAAGGCGAAGGGGATGGAGTACGACGAGCGGATGGCCGAGCTCGAGAAGGTGGAGTACCCGAAGCCGAACCGCGACTTCGTCTACGCCACCTTCAACGAGTTCGCCGCCAAGCACCCCTGGGTCGGCCAGGAGAACATCCGTCCGAAGTCGATCGCCCGCGAGATGGTCGAGCGGTTCATGACCTTCGCCGACTACGTCCGCGAGTACGAGCTGCAGCGCTCGGAGGGGCTCGTCCTCCGCTACCTCTCCGAGACCTACAAGACGCTCGTCCAGACGGTCCCCGAGACGTACCGGGACGACGCGCTCCTCGACGTGATCGCGTTCCTGCGCGGCACCGTGCGCGGGGTGGACTCGTCGCTCATCGACGAGTGGGAGCGGATGCGCGACCCGTCCTACCAGGCCGCCGCGCAGGCCGACCCGCGCGCCGCCCTCGGGCCCCCGCCGCTCTGGGCCGACCCGCGGGCCTTCGCGGCTCGGATCCGGAACGAGCTGCACGCGCTCCTCGTCGCGCTCGCGCGCAAGGACCTCGACGCGGCGCTCGCCGCGCTCGCCCCGGGCACGGACTGGACGCCGGCCCGGCTCGAGGCGGAGCTGGCGCCCTACTGGGCGGCACATCCGAGGATCGACACGACGCCCGCCGCCCGCCGCCCGCACCACACCTTCGTGAAGGAGCTCGGCCCCCGCCGCTGGGAGGCGGTGCAGCGGATCGTGGACGAGGCGGGCGAGGTGGACTGGGCGATCGTCTGCGAGCTCGACCTCTCCGGCCCGCACGACCCCGACCGGCCGCTCCTCACGCTGGTGCGGATCGGGACCTGAGGCCGGGCCGCCCCCTCGCCCCGGCCCGCTCCCCGCGTCGCGGGGGAGGGAGGGCCCCCTGCCCGCCGCGGCGACGGGAGGGGATTGTTTCACGGTCTCTCAGGGGCGGAAGGTCGCCTCGGGCAGCGACCTCGGGAAGGCCGTCTTCTCGACGATCGTGACGCCGGTGCTCTGCCCGTTCGCCCAGTTCTCCTCGCGCATGGGGACGAGCACGCCCGAGACCTTCCGGAAGTCCGAGTAGGTGGTGACGAACTCGAGCGGCATGCCCGGGCTCGCGGACGTGCCGTGCGAGCGCAGGATGAGCCCGGTCACGGGGTCGATCGCGGCCTCGACGACCAGCCCCGGCCCGGGCTCGACGGCGAGCACCCGGAGCGTCTTCCCGCCGAGGTCGAGCGTCCCGGCGTCCTTGACCTTCGCGTCCCGAGCGGAGAGGAGCGCCGGCAGGTCGAGCCTCACCGCCTGGAGGATCATCGCGTCGAGGCGCGGGCCGACCGCGTCCTCGCCGTTGCGCCAGCCGCGGCCGCCGTCGAGGACGCGCACCTCCGGCTCGCTCCCGGGGTAGGCGATCTCGACGCGGAGGCGCCCGGGCCGGCCGTAGGCGCGCAGGAACCGCCCCGTCTCGCCGGGGTGGAGGATGACGGAGGTGACCGTCCCCTCCTGGCGCATCCGCGCCGCCGTGGCCAGCGCGCCCTCGCCACCGTACGCGGCGACGCAGCGGCGGACGAGGGCGCCGACGTCGCTCCGGGGGAGCTTCACGGCGCCCGCCGGCGTCACGGCGAGGAAGGTCAGCGAGGCGAGGGCGGCGAGCGAGACGGGCAAGGGTGACCTCCGGCGGGCCGGCGCCCGCGCGGCGGGAGTCTCCCCGAGGGGGGCGGCGGGGCGCAAGGGTGCCCGCCGGGCCACCCGGCCTCGCCCTCGCGCGAACCCTAGACGCAGGGGCAGGCTCCCATCCCGCAATGGGCGACGACACCGTGCAGCGTCAGGACATCGAGATCTCCGCGAAGGCGCGCGAGGCGCTCCTCGGGTTCGTGAACCGGGACGGGAAGGCGCGCTACGTGCGCATCCACGTCGGCCGCGGCTGAGGCGGGTGGTCCTACCAACTGTCTCTGGACGAGACGGCCGACCCGCAGCGCGACGTGGTGATCGAGACGGAGGGGATCTCCTTCGTGGCGGAGGTGCGCCAGCGCCACCTCGTGCCCGGCCTGCGCATCGAGGTGCGGCAGGTGTACGGGCGCGAGGGGCTCGTCGCCTACAACGCGGGGTTCGAGCCCGGCGGCTGCTGAGCGCGGTCGATCGCGGAGAAGACCGTCGTGCGCGAGGGTCCCCGCGGATCCCGCCCCCCACGACCCCTCCGGCCGTTGACTTCGGCCCTCTTTCGGAGCACAACCCGCGGCGATGCTTCTCGGCAACCCATCCGGCGGTGCGAAGCGCTGGCCCCGCGGCCAGAAGTTCACCCTCTCCGCGATCGGCGGCGACGCGCAGGTGGCGTACCGCGCCGCGGTGCTCGAGGCCCGCGCGAGCGGTCGCGCCGCGCTCGACTCGGCCCTCGCCGGGTGGGCGGCGCCGAGGGGGCTCGCCCCGGCGGACGGGGCCATCGCCGCGGAGCTCTCCGGCAAGCGCCTGGGGATGGGCGACCTCTGCGAGGCGCTCGACTCCGCGGGGATCCCGGCCGAGGAGGTCCGCGCCGGGATCGGGCGGCTCGTGGACGCGGGGATCGTGGAGCCGCTCCCGCCGGCGTCGCGCGCGACCCCGTAGCGCGGCTCGCCGTCCCCGGCAGGCCGCGGGGAAGCCGGCCGGGCCCGGGCCGGGCTACTCGAGCCCGCGCCGCGCCGCCTTCCGCTCGCCGCGAAGCTTCTTCTCGGCGAGGCGCCGCTCCTTCGACCCGCGCGTCGGCCGGGTCGCCCGGCGCGGCTTCGGCCGGTGCGCGAGCCCCTCCAGCCGCTCCCGCAGCCGCCAGAGCGCGGCCGCGCGGTTCCGGGCCTGGCTGCGCCGCTCGGTGGCGGAGACGGCGGCCCCGGTCGGCCCGTGCACGAGCCGCACGCCGCTCTCGGTCTTGTTCCGGTGCTGGCCTCCCGGTCCGCCCGCGACGAAGAACGTCTCCTCGCACTCGGCGACGAGCGCGGCGTCCGCCAGCCGGAGCGCGCGGCGGGCCGCCGCCCGGACCTCCTCGGTCACGATCACGTCGCCCTCCGGTTCGGCCGGTCGGCCACGATCCGGCCGTCCACCAGCTCCACGATCCGGTCGCAGCGGTCGGCCAGCCGCGGATCGTGGGTCACGACGAGGAAGGTGACCCCCGCCTTGCGGTTGAACTCGCGGAGCAGGGCGAAGACCTCGTCGGCGCTGTGGGTGTCGAGGTTCCCGGTCGGCTCGTCGGCGAGGACCAGCTTCGGGCTCATCGCGAGCGCGCGCGCGATGGCGACGCGTTGCTGCTGGCCGCCGGAGAGCTGGGACGGGCGCTTGTGCGCGTGCGCCTCGAGCCCCACCTCGCGGAGCAGGTGCAGCGCGCACTCCGCCATGCTCGGGTCGGGGCGCCCGCGGTCGGCCATCATCGGCAGCATCACGTTCTCGGCCGCGCTGAACTCCGGGAGCAGGTGGTGGAACTGGAAGACGAACCCGATGGTCCGCCCGCGGGTCCGGGTGAGCGCGCGGTCGTCGAGGGTCCCGGTGTCGAGCCCGTCCACCAGGATCCGCCCCGCGGTCGGGCGGTCGAGGAGCCCGACGAGGTTGAGGAGGGTGGACTTCCCGGAGCCGGAGGGGCCCATCAGCGCCGTGAACTCGCCGCGCTCGAGGGCGAGGTCCACCCCCTGGAGCACGCGGGTCACCACCTCCTCGTCCCCGTAGTCCTTCCGGACGCCCCGCACCTCCAGCGTCCGCTCAGCCATGGCGGATCACCACCGCGGGGTCGAGCCGCGCCGCGTGGAGCGCCGGCGCGGCCGCCGCGACCACCGCCGTCACGATGGCGACGGCGCTCGCGAGGAGGAAGAGCCCCGGTCCCAGCTCGAGCGGGAAGAGCGACTCGCCGTAGGGGTTCTTGACGAGCGCGGCGAACGCGAAGGACATCGCGGCGCCGAGCGCGCACCCGGCGGCGGAGCCGGCGATCCCGACGAGCGCGCCCTCGACGAGGAAGACGCGCAGCACGGTGCCGGTCGAGGTGCCGGTCGCCTTGAGGATCCCGATCTGGCGCGACTTCTGGATCACCGAGACGCCGAGCACGCTCGCGATGCCGAGGGCCACGGCGATCACCACGAACGTCTGGATCATGATCGCGGAGGCGCTCTGCGAGCGGAGCGCGGTGAGGAGCTGCGCGTTCACCTGCATCCACGACTCCGCGTCGAGCCCGGTGCGGGGCCCGAGCTCGGCGGCGAGGAGGGAGGCGCGGAACGGGTCCGCGGCCTTGGCCTCGAGGGTGGTGATCCCCCCCTCGAGGTCGAGCAGCGTCTGCGCGGCCCGCAGCGACACGAGCACCCAGCGCTGGTTCACGTTCTGGTCGCCGAAGTCGAAGATCCCGGAGACCGTGAAGACGTCGCCGCGCCCCTCCGCGGTGGTGAGCCGGAGCTTGTCCCCCACCGAGAGGCCGAGGTCCTCCGCCAGCACGACGCCGATGACGCCCTCCGTCCCCTGGACGCGGAAGCGCCCCGCCGTCATCTTGCGGCGGATCCGGATCACCGCGTCGAAGCTCTCCTCCTCGATCCCCCGCAGGGCGACCGACTTCGACACCTCGGCGCGGCTCGCGAACGCCGAGCCCGCGGCCGTCGGCGCCGCCGCGACGACGCCCGGCGTCGCGCGCAGGAGGGCGAGCACGCGCGGCCACTGCTCGATCGAGCGCGTGCGCTCGGGCGCCTTCTCCACGACCGCGGAGACCGCCTCCGCCCCCGCCGGCGGGAGGACGCGCGCGAGCCGCTCGGGGCGCTTCAGGGTGAGGTGCGGCTGCGAGGAGAGGGTCTTGTCGACGAGCGTGCTCTGCAGCCCGCTGATGAGGGCGGTGATGAACACGATCACCGCGACGCCGACGGTGGCGCCGCCGAGGATGAGCGCCGTCTGCGTCCGGCCCTCGCGCAGGAAGCGGAGCGCCACGAACAGCTCAAAGGGCACGGGCGAACCCCGCGGGCGGGTCGAGCCGCCGGATCCGGACGCGCGCCCCTTCCTCGAGCCGGCCGGCCGCGGGCGGCACGACGGCGTCGCCCGCGGCGAGCCCTTCCACCACCTCGAGCATCCCCTCGCCGCGCAGCCCGAGCCGCACCGGGCGGCGCACCGCGCGGCCGCCCTCGACGCGGAGGACCCAGGGGTCGGTCGCCGCGTCGCGCACGACCTCGGCGGGGACGACCAGCGCGTCCTCCTTGCGCCCCACCGTCACGTTCACCGAGATCGTCATGTCCGGCCGGAGGAAGGGCGGCGGCTCCGCCACGTCGAGGCGCACCTCGACGGTGCCGCGCGCCGGGTCGACGGCCGGCGAGATGTAGGCCAGCGCGGCGCGGAACGGGGCCGCCGGGAAGGCATCGGCGACCGCCTCCGCCGCCTGCCCCTCGTGGAGCCAGGCGAGGTTCTTCTCGTCGGGCTGCACGGTGAGGCGCGTCCGGCCCTCCCCGGCGAGGACGACGAGGGTGCGCCCCGCCTGCACCACGTCGCCGGGCTCCACGTCGCGCGCGAGGATCGTCCCCGCCGCGGGCGCGCGGATCTCCTTCTCCTCGAGCTTCGCGAGCGCCACCGCCGCGGCGGCCTGGGCCTGCCGGAGGGCGGCGGCGGCGAGCCGCTGGTCCGCGCCCTGGTCCGCCAGGCTCGCCGCCTGCGCCGTGGCGGTGTCCTCCTCGCTGCGGGCGACGAGGAGCGCCTTCTCGGCGTCGTCGCGCTGCTCCCCGCTCGCCGAGCCCGCGTCGAAGAGCTGGCGCGCCCGCTCCAGGTCGCGCTCCGCCTTCGCCACCCGGATCTCCGCCCGCCGCAGGCTCTCGGCGGCGGTGCGCGTCGTCACCCCGCGCACCTGGTCGAGCCGCGCCGCCGCCTCCTGCACCCGGGCCCGCGCCTGCGCGAGCGTGGCGCGCGCCTCGGCGTCGTCGAGCGACACGAGGAGCTGCCCGGCCCGGACGGCGTCGCCCTCCCGGACCGCCACCCGGACGACCTTCGCGAGCGAGAGGCTCCCGAGCTCGACCCGGGCCGCCGGCATCACCCGCCCGCTCGCGACCACGCGCTGCACGAGGGCGCGCCGCTCCGCGACGTAGGCCGGGACCGTGCGGGCGGACGCCGCCCGCGCGGCGAGGCCGAGGACGACCGCGAGGGCGGCGGCGGCGAGCGTGGTGGCGCGGGCGCGGCGCGTCCCCCACGCGGCGCGCGCGGCCCTGCGGGCGAGGTCGGCGGTCGACGGCATCGGTCCATTGCTACACCCGCCCGGCCGCGCAGGCGAGCGGGCGGAGCGGACGCCGGCACGGCGCCCTTGCCGGTCTCGCGGTCATCGCCCCCGCGCGCCCCTGTCGCCGCCGGCCGAGCTTCCCGGGCGCGCTCCCGCGACCGGCCCCCACTTCGGGTTGACCGCGCCGGGCGCCCGCCTGGATGATTGACGCCTACACGTGTGGTCGGGGTATCGAGTATCCACCCCGCGTCCATCATGAAGCTCGAGCACCGCCACCTCGTCCGCCTCGCCGTCGCCGCGCTCGTCCTCGGCACGCTCGGGCTCATGGCCTACAAGGTCCGCGCCCTCGGCTACTCGCTCGCGGACGTCCTCCCGGTCCGGCAGTACGAGGTGACCTACGCGCTCGACCTCGACGGGCACGGCGGCGACGTGCGCGTCCGCACCTTCCTCCCCTCGAGCGACGGGCGCCAGGTGATCTCGGAGGAACGCGATGTCTCCTCCGGCCTCCACCTGTCCCAGGCCGTGGACGGCCCGAACCGGGTGGCGACCTGGACCGGCGCCGAGGTGCCCGACGGCGCCCGCATCCGGCACACCTTCCGGGTGCTCCCCCGCCGCGTCGCCTACGCGCTCCCCGGGGACCTCGCCGTGCCCGCGGCCTATCCGGCCTCGGCGGCCGCCTGGCTCCGCCCGGAGAAGGAGATCCAGGTGGACGCGCCGGAGATCGGCGCCACCCTCGCCCGCATCGGCGCGGACTCGGGGACGGCGGTCGAGCGGCTGCGGAAGATCTACGAGCTGACGGCGGGGCTCGCGCCGCGCCCGTTCAAGGGCACCACCGACGCCCTCACCGCGCTGCGCCTCGGGGAGGCGTCCTGCAACGGCAAGAGCCGTCTCTTCGTCGCGCTCTCGCGCGCGGCCGGCATCCCGGCGCGGCTCGTCGGCGGCCTCATCCTCGAGACGGGCTCCAAGCGGACCTCGCACCAGTGGGTGGAGGCCTACCTCGCGGGGCACTGGGTGCCCTTCTGCCCGACCAACCGCCACTTCGCCGAGCTGCCCGAGCGCTACCTCACCCTCTACTTCGGCGACGAGACGCTCTTCAGGCACACCTCCGACGTGAACTTCCAGTACCGGTTCGAGATCCGCTCGGAGCTGGTGCCGTCGCCGCGGGCGAAGGCCTCCTTCACGGTCTTCAACGTGTGGGGGCTCTTCGACCGGCTGAAGCTCCCCTTCTCGCTCCTCCGGACGATCCTCATGCTGCCGGTGGGCGCGCTCCTCACCGTGCTCTTCCGCAACGTCGTGGGGATGCCGACCTTCGGGACCTTCCTCCCGGCGCTCCTCGCCGCGGCCGCCGGGCAGACCGGCGCGGTCTACGGGGTCCTCGCGATCCTGATCGTCGTCGCGGTCGTGGCGGCGGTGCGCGGGGCGGTGTCGTGGCTCGAGCTGCTCCACTCGCCCACCCTCGCCATCCTCCTCGCCGCGGTGGTCTTCACCCTCCTCAGCACGACGATGCTCGCCGAGAGGCTCGGCGTCGCCGAGCTGACCCGCGTGACGCTCTTCCCCATCGCGGTGCTCGCCATCTGCGCCGAGCGGTTCTACCTCTCGCTCACCGAGCACGGCGCCAAGGTGGCGAGCCGGGAGCTCGGGGGCACCCTCACGGTGATGCTCGCCTGCTACGTGGTGATGAACTCGCTCGCGCTGCAGGTGCTCGTGATCGGGTTCCCGGAGGTGCTGTTCCTCGTCCTCGCGGCGAACATCTACCTGGGGCGCTGGGTCGGGATGCGCCTCTCCGAGTACCGGCGCTTCCGCGGGCTCCTCGCGGGGGGCGCCCCGTGAGCGCCGCCGCCCCGCTCCGCGATCGCGTGCGCGCGCTCCTGCTGCGCCGCGCCGAGGTGTTCGGCATCAACCGGCGGAACCTCGGGCTCGTCTACCCGAACAACCCCCGGCGGAACTACCCGTGGGCGGACGACAAGCTCCTTGCCAAGGAGGCGTTCCGGGCGAAGGGCGTGCCGTCGCCGGAGACGCTCGCGGTCTGCGACGGGCTCTACGCGGTGCCGGGCGTCGTCGAGGCGCTCCGGGGGCGGTCGCGCTTCGTCGCCAAGCCGGCGAACGGCTCGGGCGGCGGCGGGATCCTCGTCGCGGGCGAGTGGGACGCGGAGCGGCAGGCCTGGCGGAAGGCGGGCGGCGGCGAGGTGACGCCCCTCCAGCTCGCCCGGCACCTCGCCGACGTGGTCTTCGGCGTCCACTCGAACCAGCTCGAGGACCGCGCCTTCGTGGAGGAGCGCGTCGAGCCGCACCCGCTGTTCGCCGCGCTCTGGGCGGACGGCCTGTGCGACGTGCGAGTGATCGTCCTGCGCGGGAAGCCGGTGATGTCGATGATCCGCGTCCCCACCGCCGAGTCGGGCGGCCGCGCGAACCTGCACCAGGGCGGCCTCGGGATCGCGGTGGACCTCGAGACGGGGCGGACCTTCCGGGCGCTCCACCGCGGGCTGGCGGTCGAGCGCCACCCGGAGTCGGACGCGCCGCTCGTCGGCCTCGAGCTCCCATCCTGGCCGGAGGTCCTCGACGTCGCGCGGCGCGCCGCCCTCGCCGTGCCGCTCGGCTACCTCGGCGTGGACGTGGTCGTCGATCGCGAGAAGGGGCCGCTCGTCCTCGAGATCAACGCGCGCCCCGGGCTCGAGATCCAGAACGTGAACGGGCACGGGCTCGGGCCCGCCCTCGCGCGCGCGGAGGCCGCGCGGTGAGCCGGCTCGTGGTGGACCGGCTCTGGCCGATGCTCCTCGGCCTCGGCCTCCTGCTCGCGGGCGCGCTCCTCCTCGAGGGCTACGCGGCGAGGCGAGGGAACGAGCCGATCCGGATCGCCATCACCGACGCCGGCGCCGGCCTGTCCGACGAGGAGGAGGCCGGCCCCGAGT